>Ga0310913_10000583_pt1 | contig 17140 bp, 20 predicted proteins | sample GREbulkMGOX082_FD_203447 | JGI IMG/M metagenome (GOLD analysis project Ga0310913, IMG submission 203447) | Lab enrichment of tropical soil microbial communities from Luquillo Experimental Forest, Puerto Rico - GRE.bulkMG.OX082 | ecosystem: Environmental > Terrestrial > Soil > Tropical forest >...
TCGTCGCTAGCTCGTGCAAGATCACAGCAATGGTCTGACCCGTGCTCGGCTCCAATAAAACTTGTGGACCGTTTATCCGCACTCGCGTTTTGCTTTTCTGTGAGTACGGCGCGAACTCTCGTGTCGCCATGGTCGATAATTCGGCCCCTATCCAATGGCTATCAACAAACAACGAGTTAACATTTGCGAGCGCTTGGATGCGCCCCTCAATTGCTTGTTTCAAACCTTCAGGAGTGTCGGACTGAGAAAGATTAACGGTTGCCTGCACGGTCGCAAGCACGTTCTTGCTTCGATGCTCTGCTTCTCGCGCCAATGTGGCGATTAGATCGCCGGTTCGTCTCTGTTCTGTAATATCCCTCGCGATTTTAGATGCTCCGACGATTTTTCCTTCGGCATTTCTGACCGGAGAAATTGTTAGAGAGACCCATATCAGACTGCCGTGCTTACGTTGTCTTACAGTTTCGAAGTGCTCGATGCGCTCACCCCGTCTGAGGCGCGTTAGTATTGTACGCTCTTCATCGTGCCGGTCTTGCGGGATCACGATTGTGATCGGCTGACCTACAGCCTCTTCGGCTGTGTAGCCGAAGATGCGCTCCGCACCTTTGTTCCAGCTGGTGATAATTCCGTCGAGATTTTTGCTTACGATTGCATCGTCGCTAGACTGAACAATTGACGCCAAAAAAACAGATGCTGTTGAGCTTCGCGAAGATCGGCTTCGATCTGCTTGCGCTCCGTAACGTCGCGATTGACCTCAATCACCGTGCTGTCACTGAGCAGTTGCTGTCGGCTCTCCACAATGACTTCGTGGCCATCTTTGCAGATATGACGCAACTCGCCCGACCAATGACGTTCATTCCGAAGCCGTGTAATCAGCTCGATAAATTCGACCGGGAATTTTGTTTGAAGCAGAGCGTGGCTAGTGCGCCCCACTGCCTCTTCCGACGTAAAGCCATAAAGCCGCTCGGCCCCGCTGTTCCAAAATTCAATCCCTTCATCTAGGTGCCACACAAGCATTGCTTCGGTGGACAGAGTCAGCAGGCTGGCCAAACGCTCTGCACGCGCGTCCAACGACGCGCTCCAGCGCTCCGCAGACATGTTTTGAATAGTCAAGATTTGCGCTTCTCGCAGCCTCAGGCGAGAGCGCGATTGGTCTCTCAATCGCCGACGCCTGAGGTGCCAACCGTTGTCAGCGGTGGTTGACGCTGCGCCTTAATTCTGTCTGGCGCAATCCGACATGGTCTTAGCTTAACTACAATCCGGGATGGTCTAACTTAACTAACTCTTGGACCTGCGTTCCGGTCGTTTGGGTGCCTTCAGCACTCCGTAGTCACCAGATCTGATGCCTGAGTTCTCAAGCACTGCCCCTACGTTCGCAATCCCGTGCCGCAGCAGTTCACGAACGGCCGCTGCTCGGCTCGGCATGCGATGGAGAAATCTGAAGGTGTCTACGGCCTCTAGCTCCTTGGGAGAGAGCATGATTTGCAGCCGCTCTTCCCGCGCCAGACCCGCGCCGCCATCGCTGTTCCGCATGACAAAACCTCCATAAATCGCGCAAGCTAGGCTATCAAGACCAATGGTCTAAGCTAGACAGTCAACACCACTAAGTCAAGCTAGGTTATTAACACCAATGTCCCACTTACTCATTTGTGTCGGTCCGATAGCGGGCGTGAAAACCGCAGCGATGACGTCTACCGGGATGCGGGCCAGTTCCTTTGCAGCTTCTGCTAGTGGGGCGGGCTCGGTTTTATCGGTTCGAATGTTCGTAATAGAAACCGCCATCGAGTGCGCTTTCATGTTCGAGGGAGGCGATATTACGTGTCACCAGCAATGAAATAGTTTTAGCGGTCTGGATCTTCACGGGAGTGTTTGCAGCTATTTCTATAGGGCTGGCTACATGGTTGGGATGGCACACCGGACCAGCTGCAACTTAGCCGCCGATCTCCGCCCCGGCTCATCCTCGAAATAGAGATAGGCGAGCGCCTGTCCGCTGTGGTCGCGCACGAGGAAGCAGGGGTCCAATTCCTCAATAGTCCAAGGCGGCGGGAAACGGCGGGGGGCGGCCATTGGGCAATTATAATTGTTCACTTCTCCGCTGCGAGATAGGCCAGGCAGCAATCTGGCCACATTTCCAAGGTCAGCCTAGGTTCTCCGCAGCATCGGGAGGATGTCTTCGTGCGAGTTCGGGAGGTTGCCGCCATCGCGGCCAATGGCGTCATCGTTCTTGTGCTCTCGGGATGCTCGAGTGCTACGGCGCCTTCCTGGGTACCGGGTTGGATGACCGTCAAACCAGAACCACAAGCGCTTCGTTTTGAGTCCGCACCTCCGGGCGCTGATGTCACGGTCAACGTGGAACCAAATCAGCCGCCTCAGAACTGCAAAACACCCTGTTCTCTCAAACTTCCCTTGAGCAAACAGTCGGTGACGGTTGTTTTGAATGGCTATGTGCCGCAAACGCTCGCCGTTGACGTTCGGGATGCCAAAGACTTTAACCCCAATCCCGTCCAAGTGACCTTGCAGGCCGTTCACCCGAAGTCGCACATGCCGAAGTCGGCCAAAACTGCGGCGAGCTCCTCCCAGCAGCAACAAGCGCAGGCCCCAGCAGCAGGGGACGCGGAACAGACAGCCCCTAAAGCGAACCAAAGCGGCGGTCGGTGGTGCGCCGAGTACAATACGGGCGTCAGTGGCACGAATTGCGGGTTCGAATCATTCCAACAATGTTTGGACACCGTGAGGGGGATGGGCGGATCGTGTTCACCCGACTTGCGCTAGTCGCACTGAAATTTAGCTGAGCATAGGCTTGCGCAATAGCTCCGGCAGCTTCGCGATATTGACCGCAATCCACCTCGCCTCATTTTTAGTGAGTAACTTCGCTGCCGATTTCGCCCCGGCTCATCCTCGAAATAGACATACGCGAGCGCCTGTCCGCTGTGGTCACGCACGACAAAGCAAGCGTCCAATCCTTCGACAGACCACGGCGGCGGGAAGGGGCGCGACTGTCATCCGTGCAAACTGATCCCTGAACCCCATTTCGCCGGTCGCAAATCTTTGCTGTAATCACAACGCGAGCGAGGCGTCCCCCGCGCCCTCATTTTTTCAGGTGAAATCTAACCTTCCCTGAGAAGCGATAATGGTGATCGAGTGGATGAGCTAACAACGAACATAGCCAAAAAATCAGGCACCCCAATCGTCTTTTATCATCGCCGCTCTTTCTATCGGTACCATGGTCGCGACTACGACTCCATCGGCGTCCTGAATGTGGCGCTGTACCAAGCCAGACTTGCAGCACCAAATAGCGAAATAATCTTGCTGACCGATGAGACTCGACCACTCCAACTGGACGTTAAGCAAGCAATGATTGACGAATATTCTGAAAGTGCTGATGACTTCAAGAAAGACTATGTTCACTTGAGCGTTTTGCCTTTTGAAGATTTTGAGCTGAACTGTTATCTGCGCTGGTTTGTAATGCGTGATTTTACACGCAGGCACGCCATACAGTCATTTTGCTATTTCGATAGCGATATTTTGCTCTTTGCCCCCGTTGAAAGATTTGCCAGCGAGTTTCGAGGCTATATTGCAGGTAACTGGTCGTGGGCCAATTTCGTATCCCAACCCGAAGCGATCGATCTCTTGTGTGACTATTTGCACAACACTTTTCGACACCGCGATCAGCTCTATGCATTAGCTGAACGAAATCGGTATTTACGTGGTCGGGCTCACGTTAACGACATGCGCATGCTTTTTGAGTTGCCGAAGTCGAATGGTGACATTCTCGATCAGAAGGATTTTCCTTGGAAGGGTTTCGACCACAGTATTCGAGAGTCGGAAGAAGGTTTGTACACGATGGATGGCGGCATTAAACTCTTGACTCGGGGTGATCATGGTATGTGGGTAGCGCATCGTAACAGCGATGGTGTTGAAGTACCCTTTTTACTTTCTGCATTTTCAGGGCTGGTCAAAATTCCTCATGGCCCGGTTTGCATGGAAACTCCCGGCCGGCAGCCAGAGTATCTACGACGTTCCGCGAAATGCTCCATGTCCTTGCATGTCTGGTAAACGCTGGAAGCAGTGTCACGGTAGAATGACTTGGGGGCCCGTCAAATCACAGTGGGTCGAATCCAATTTGTGAATACACGCCCTTAATTCTCGGCGGCAGGCGGGTACGCTCACGCAACGACATGGGGCTTAATAGGCGAGCAGACCGAGATTTTGCAATTTGTTGCCAAGGCTGTTGCCAAACGGCTTTTGCAGATCGCGTCGAAAAAGAAAATTATCAGCTAAGTGCTGGTGCGGACGGCGGGACTCGAACCCGCACAGGGTTTCCCCCAAGGGATTTTAAGTCCCTTGCGTCTACCATTTCGCCACGTCCGCGAAGGCGGACGCTTATACACCATCCGCGAACCCGGGTAGTCATACAACGTCCGCGAAGACAGGGAATTATACAACGTTTGCGAAACCGGCGTGATGAGACGGCGCGCCTAGGAAGAAGGGGGTAACGCTTATTGTGCCTGCTGCGTTTTCCCTCCCCCGCTGGGCAGATTTCGATGCTTCGCAAAGGCTATCCCGGGAATATCTCTGACTTACGATAAATCAATACTTCAAGAGGCAATCTGCTTTCAGTGGAGGAAAGCATGATTGATGCAGCGTTGAATGTTGCTGTGTTCGCGGCTTTGGTTCTGTGCATTGTCGGGTTCAGTGCGTGGGCGCACAAGCGAGTTCAGTGAGGCTCACAGCAAACGGCTACGCCAGCCAAGGAAAAAATAGCTGCTCAAAATGAGAGCGGCGCTTACGTGCGTTGACACGTTGCGCCGTCCCACCGCATCCGCCGCCCCCCTAGGTCTCCCACTCTACCGCAGGGACAGCGCGCAGGCTCACACCGGTAGTTAATCCGGTCGATCACATCTTGCTTTTTCGAGACAAATAGCTGTTTTCAGCGGCCAAACGCACGAGCGGTCGCTCAACGTACTACGCCAGCCAATTAAGCCGCGAGCTCACATAATCCTTTGCTATACTCCAATCCTCACCTGGATGCTTTTCAGCATCTTCGCGCTCGATGGCATCACGAAGGCGCTGAAGTAAGAGCCTCTCAGTGCCAGCGGTCTTAAGATAATCCTCGATATTTCTTTCGATTAAACCCACGCGATTGGGTTGATCTGTTCGCGCCAATACGCGCAGTGTTTCAATACGCAACCGGAGCAGATCGTCCTTTTCAGTCATCGTTACAAATCTCTTCGCGCTCCAATCAAGGTGACATCTTTTGTGATTTTGTGGCGACTTCCTGCGCTAATTATCCCTGAAGCGGAAACTTGTGATGATGATCACATAATCCTGAGGATCGATTTGCTGCGGATAGAGGTGGAGTGGGGTACCTATGTCGTTACGGCAAAGCATTTATGGAACACACAGACATTGTGGCAGTTGCCACCAACTTAGTTGCTGCACTGCGGCTGGCAACGTGGCCATTCTAACGGTCAAGCCGCAATCGGCAAAACGGCGGCCTCATTGAGGGGGCGAATTATCGACAAATCGCAGCTTGCGCGCACCGGGCGGGCGCTATTCTTCCTCAGTCGGACTGACGTCCCTCTACGGCCGCACGGAGGTGGGGACGATGGTGAAGGCTCCGACTTCACTGGACTTCAAAAAACAACACGAGCATACCGAGGCAGATGATCAACCAGAATAACAGCATCGTGGTTTCGGTTTGCGCTTGAGCTTGTCCCGCACGTTTTCTACGGATACCGGGCCTAGATCGGTTGGCATCGATCTGCCTCTCAGAATGACCGCAGACAGTCTAAACAAACGCCCTCTAAACATTTCGACATCGATCAAAGATGCCGATTGAGATCTGTTGTTGAGATTATGAGCCGCGCCTCTGTACCAGAGGACGTGGTTGTTCTTTCTCCTTCCCACTTAGGCCACCAAACTGGTGGCCTTTTTCTTTCCAGCGGGCTACGCTTCCGCTCAGACGGATGCTCCGCCGAATATACAAGGCATCAGTGGATATAGTCCTATGCGCACCCAACAAGAAAGGAATAAAGACCGAGAAATTGATCGCGCCTACCAATCAACGATTAAGGGGCGCCCGGACGCAGAAAAAAGGCTGATCCCTGGGGCGATGTCCGCGCAGATCCATCAGCGGCAGCCAAAAACAAACGGCAATGAATGCCTGCTGCTCACCGCTTCCCGTCGCCGTGGACTGTCGAGGAACAGCCCCGCGTGCTTTGTCGGCTGAGTCAAAGAATGCGCCGTGGCCGATCACAGAACAGTGGTCGGCTACGACGTGGCACCGTAGCGTGTTGGAGGCGCGCTACGATGACCAATTCGTCAAACTACGTCGCGCGCTCGGTATCATCGCCGGGACGAAAATCGTCACAACATGATGCTCTGGTCGTTTAGTAGCGCCAATCACTGATGGTTGTAGCCGGTCCCAAAAGCATAGCCTAAGCCCGGGCAAAATTCGTTCCAGCCTGTCGAATAGTCATAGGTCGGGTAGCAGCCGTAACCGATCCCATAACCATAGCCGCCCAAACCGAGGGCTGCGCTCCCGTAGAGAGGACGACTCCAGCCCCAACCTGCCCAGTCCCAACCGCCGTAGCCATAGGGCGCGTAGTCGTAATAGCCGTAACCATAGGGGGCGTAGCTGTAACCGGGGTACACCACCTGGGCCGATGCGGCACCCGCCGAAAGCGCCAAAGTGGCTACTCCAAGAACAAGCTTGTTCATAAATTCCTCCGTGACGAAACTTGGCCCCTCACTCGACGCCCGAAGCATTAAATGAACAGATGGCTGGCTGATAAATCTTTGACCTGCATCAAAAAACTCCTCATCGCGCTTAGTGCGCGAATGACCGTCGGAACATGAGCTTCAACTGCCACAAGCTGGAGGATCAGCGCCGCGAAGCTGCTGAGAAGGACGCGGCGAACCGGCGCCCGACGGATCGCGGAGAATATCGCCAAGTTGCCGGGAGCTTTTGCACGAGCCGTAGTCGCTTAATAAGAATGGCGCCTCGGATGCTTAGTCGACAGATATAGTCCCGGCGAGCCCTGGTATTGCGGATTGGCTCCGCACGACCCGCCAACGCCGCTAAGAGCGGCTAAACATTGTTGAAATGTTACGAACCCACAATTCGTGAAGCCGCCTTCTTGATCATTGTAATAGGCGCACCACGGATAGTTTTGCGCCTCAGCGGGGTTTTCGATGCAGACGACGGCCGCGAAAACTCCCATGATGACTGGCAAAAGCCTCATGGCTAACTCCTATCCGCCTCAGGCTGAAAACCCCGGCGCCCCATATTTTATTTCCAGCGCCGCGCGGCGCGGCGGATTGCGGGCAATATCGCCAAGCTGGCGGAGCTAGTGCGGCAGCACAGTAACTAACGCTGCAGCGGCTGCTGTGATGGCGACAGCAACGGCCAAGAATAGCCAACCTACAGTGTCGATTTGGGGTTCGCGCTCAGGGCGGCGCGCCTCGTGCAAGTCTGACATTTCAGACCTCCTGCGCGGCCACTCACCCAAGCCTAAATTACCATGATTCCAAGCGCGCAGGTACTAGCTTCTGTTCGCGGCTCTCTATCGAGAGACCTGCAGGCTCGGTTACGAGGGAATTGTCTCGAAACGACTTGGCTCAACTTATTGGTCCGGGCGTTCGACTTTCGAGATGATCGACGATGCCTTCAAAGCCCATGCAATCCCGGCCCGATCCTGTGATCGGCCGATAAGATCGCTGATCTGCGGAATATATTTCGGGATGCTTACAGTGGTTGGCTGGAGATTGAGCAAGAGGCTGCCTAGTAGCGGCGGTGCCGAACGCTATTTGGAGACTTCTTCTTTAGATGCTGTGTCGGCTGCGCTGAATGCGGAGACTGCGGAAGTTGCGGCTGGAAACCTCCACAGGCACAGCCACAGCTACAACCACAGCCGGCACCGCATCCGGCGGCCAGCCTCAGTCTTTGAGAGAGCGGTGGTAGTCCGGCATTTTCTTTATCGAAGACATAAAACGTCGCCAAACTGACGTCGGAGATTTCCTCCTCACCAAGAAAGATTTCGTGGATGGGCGAGGGCGGCGGAGTATTCGCCGACGCCTCGCTGGTTGAGGCGCACGCCCCGCTTGCCATCGAGAGAGATACGCCAAACCCTAAGGCGGGTAAGGGTTTGCTCCGACGATTGGCTTTCGGGGAGCGCTTCGACATTGGTCAATACTTGCCCGGCGGTCGGTACATTGTCGCCTCTGGGTCTCGCAACCACAATCGGGGACCATGGCTAACAACCCAAACTTATTCGGCCAACCGGCTTATTCTACGACGAAGCGTTTGATAGTTCGCCATCAGGTCGTTCATTGTCGCAAGTAGTTTTAAAGCTTGCTCGGGGTTGCGGCTTTTCGATTTATCTGTCTCGACTAATTCGAGTTGCTTGTAGATCAATTGTCTAAGTGCGGCCATATGGCGATCTATTCTGTCCAATCGCTGCCGGGTAAGAGTGGACTTTTCTGCCTCATGCAACAACAATTTGAGCAGCGTTGAGCGCGTCAGCTCGTCAACGCTGCTTTCTAATGGATTGAAAGGCGCTAAGCCTTCGCGACGGGTGACATGGTCCATGGGCCGTCCCTCCTACGGCCCATCCCCCCAGTAGATTATTAATGCACAGATGCGGGGCTTTGTACAAGTTTGTGCTGTAGTTGGTTGCACCGCATTTGCCGGGCGCTAATGAGGGGTTAATCGGGAGAACTCTCGGACGGGAATTAGGAAATGCACAATAGTCCACAAGTAATCCACAAGTGAGCTTTTGCAGTGCAGAAAGACTTGATCAATCGGTTGGCTCGGCGCGGGCTTCGATCAGCTTAGCGCGGTTGCTCGGTTTTACGTTTGGTTTGACACAGATCCCCAAAGCTCGTCCCAATCGGCACCCGAAATATCGGTTACACGCCCATCCTTTTCGAAGAACTTGTTCGGCACCTGGAACATCGCCAGCATCAGCCCCCCTTCGGGCGTCCAGGCGACGTGACGGCTGCCGGCCTCGCGCCAGACGAATTCGCCTGGACCGACGCTGAGCCCCTTGGCCGGACCTTCTTTGTCGACGAGCTTTCCCTCAAGGACATAGGTCTGCTCAATCTTGACGTGCTCGTGGTCCGGCAGCGTGGCGCCGGGCGCGAATTTCATCAAGGCAGTGACGAGACCGGTCGCCTTGTCGAGGAGGAGGCCCTTGACCTCGCAGCCGGGAAACCGGGTCTTCTTCCATTCCATATCCGCGGGGCGCACCACATGCGAATGCGTGTCGGGCGTGTCGTGCTTGGATTTTGTCGTCACGGCATCCATGGTTTCCTCCTCGACATCTTGGGCACTGTCCTGAGCACTTCCCTGGCGGCTTTTCTGAGCGCCTGGGCGTCGGCGCTTAAGCATCATAGTCGATCCCGGATAAAGCGAAACGGCACTGGATGACGGTTGCTACATGCCGCCTTCGCGGATCGGCGGCTGGAACGCGAGCCCGGTATCCCAGGGAAAATCGATCCACGTGTCTTGCGAAACTTCGGTGATGAACGTGTCCACCATCGGGCGGCCCATTGGTTTGGCATAGACGGTGGCGAAATGGGCGCTTGGCAAAATTCCACGCACCACGCGCGCAGTCTGACCGGTATCAACGAGGTCGTCTACGATCAACACGCTGGCGCCCTCGCCGCCGCCACGTGCGATGACGCTCGGTGCCACATCTTTGAGAATTTTCAGGTCAGTCTGGCGGGTGTGGCTGTAGCTGAAAACGCACACGGTCTCGATTACACGGATGTCGAGTTCGCGCGCCACAATCCCGGCCGGCACGAGACCGCCGCGGGTGATGCAGACGATTGCTTCGAAGGGCCCCGCCCCGGCGAGCCGCCAAGCCAATGCGCGAGAGTCGCGGTGGAACTGATCCCAAGAAACCCGGAAAATCTTTGTCGGGTCGATGGGCCGGTCTGGTTGGGACTCTCGCATCGTGCAATTGCGTTGTGTTGTTCGCGCGGCTTCACCGCTGGCGCCGCGGCGGTCGCTTACGGCCATCCCTACCCTTTGCCGCAACCAAGGGCCAGTCCTGGCCAATCGCCTTGCAACTCTGCGAAGGACGCCGTCCGACCTTACAAAGTGTTGATCCATTCGATCACTTTGCCGCGGGCCGCCACCGGTGTCGTAAGATGGCCGGCAAAGACTTCGACATATTTGCTTTTCGGGTTCTTGGCGAGCGCATCGAACGCATATTCAGGACCGCGGCGGTCAATTGGATCGAGCTTGCCGACGACCCAGAGCAGCGGCACCGGCGACGCGCCGGCGCCGATGACGGCGGCGTTCTTGGGAATGACTGCCGGTCCATCCGGATCGAACCAGCTGAGATAGACGATCGGGGTAGCGGTTGTGGTCAATGGAATGCCTTGCGCCATATCGGGAAAACTCTGCGCCACATCGCCCTTGCCTTCGGCTATCAATTCTTTGGCTCGCGCCACACCGTCGCTGACGAAACTGCGCATGTTGCCGACTTCGGGCAGATGCCCGGGAGCGATCGCGACCACGCCGGCGACGTCGGGGTGACGCGCGGCATAGCCGATGGCCGCATTGGCGCCGAGTGAATGGCCGATAATGACAATGCGGCGCGCACCGCCCGCTCTCAGTCCGGCGACCGCAGTATCGATTTCGCCGAGCGCTTGCTCGTAGGTTGCATCATAGCGGCGATGAAACGACCACGGCATTTCCGGCATCACGACCAGTGCACCCTCGTCCTTCAATCCGCTGATGATTCCACCGTTGAGCCCGCCCGGCCAGCCAGCTTTGCCGTGCAGATAAACGACCCCCAGGTCATGCAGATTAGCCACCGGCTCAGCTGCGGAAATCTCCGGCGCGAACAGAAAACCGAACGCTATAACGGCGGCGGCGGTAAGAGAAATGGCGCGGCGGCGATTCATGCACCAAACATCGTCAGTGTCGAACAAGGGAGGTCGTGAATTATGGATGCGGCGGGGTGCCAAGATTCAGGCCTTGGCAAGCTCTGCTTTGACGCGAACCAACATGCCCTCGACGGCATCTTTGGCGGCCGCGAGCTTTAGCGCATCGCGCGAACGTATCACCACATTGGTATTGGCTAGATTCTTCTCGTCTACGAATGGATATGAGCCGATCACCACATCGGCGTGTTTCTTCGCGATCGCGCCGAGCTCGGTGCCGATGTCGCCCTCGCGGCAATCGGCGCGGATCGTCTCCGAGAGCATCTTCGCGCCAGTTTTGAGCTGCGGGGCCACATAGTCGAGCATCGCTCGCATAACGCTAGGAATACCGGCCATGACGATCACATTGCCGATCCGAAATCCCGGCGCGGCGGAGATTTTGTTCAAGACCAGCGTCGCGCCTTTCGGCACGCGTGTCATACGCATGCGCGCCTCGTTCATTACCCCGCCGGTTTGCGCTATACGCTCGCGCATCAGCTCAACGGCGTGGGGGTGATGTTCGAGGGCTACGCCAAAAGCCTTGGCCACGCATTCGGCGGTGATATCGTCGTGGGTTGGCCCGATGCCGCCGGTCGTGAACAGGTAAGTGTAACGCGACCGCAACGCATTGACCGCAGCAATGATTTCCGGCTCCTCGTCGGGGACAATGCGGACTTCTTTTAGGTCGATGCCAACGTCGGTCAAAAAATCGGCAATGTAACCGATGTTCTTGTCCTTGGTCCGGCCGGAGAGAATTTCATCGCCGATCACCAGCACCGCGGCAGTGATAACGCCGTCATTGTTGGCCGCGCGTGTAGCCATGCTGTCGGTCATGCCGGGTCTCCGTGCCGGCGTCTCCTGTAGCGCGACGGCGCGCGCTGCTCAAGCGCACACGCGGCAAGATGCAAGGCCTCGTCGCGCGACCTTCGCAGGCGGCCTCGGGATTGCGCTTGTCTTTAAGGATAGGTCGGCGGCATGCCGGGATAGCCGAGAATATCGCTTCGCTTTTGCAGGTATTCGTCGCGATCGATCTCACCGCGGGCATAGCGCGTGGCAAGCACTTCGAGGACGGTGCCAGCACGCGGGTCCCGCATCGCCAGCTTGCGCAGCCGCTTTCGCCATTTGTGTTGCACGTACCAGGCCGTAGCGGCGATGACGATGCCTACGATCAGGATGGGTTCGAGCATGGTCGATCTGGGCGCGCGCTCCCCCATCCGTATAACGGGGCAGCGCCTTTTGCGGTTCCTTAACCGCCGGCAAGACCGGGTCGGCCGGCGCTGGGAAACAGATTGAGGCGGATTTGGCCGCGACCAAAGCAATCATTGGCGGCCTCGTCCATGATCCAACGCCTCGCAACATCTCGCCCGGCCGGCCGCCGACAATGCTATACAAGCTCCAAGGGTGAGTGGCGCAATCCATGACCTATTGCGGTGGAATTCTGGTCCGGGAAGGCCTGGTGATGTTCGCCGATACGCGGACCAATGCCGGGGTCGACAACATATCGACCTTTCGCAAGCTGCACATCTTCAAGGACCCGAAAAAGCGGGTGATGGCGATTGCCTCAGCGGGCAACCTTTCGATCAGCCAGTCCGTGGTCAGCACCTTGACTGAGGGTTACGATAATCTGGAGACCGGCGAGCACGAAACCCTGATGAACTCGCCGACCTTATTCCAGGCCGCGCGCCGCGTTGGCCATGTCGTGCGCACCATTCACGCCACCGAGGGCAAGGCGCTCGAAGGATCCGATGTCACGTTCGACGTGTCTTTTCTGTTCGGGGGGCAGATCATGGGCGAGCGCATGCGCTTGTTCATGATCTACTCTGCCGGCAACTTCATCGAATGCACGGTCGATACGCCCTATCTGCAGATCGGCGAGCACAAATACGGCAAGCCAGTGCTCGACCGCGCCATCAACTACGAAATGGACATCTACGATGCGCTTAAAGTCGGATTGATCTCGATCGACTCGACCTTGCGATCGAATCTCTCAGTCGGCTTGCCGATTGATCTTATGGTGTTGCGGCGCGACACCTGCGATCCGGAACTGATCTACCGTATCGAGCCTGGTGAGCCCTATTTCACCGATTTGCGCGAGCGCTGGTCGGCGGCGCTGCGCGCGGCCCATATCGGCATTCCGCGCCCGCCTTATGCCAGCCGGCGCTGACGCCGAATTTCTCAAGTCCAGCAAAGCCGGTCGTTATCGGTTTACTAGCCGTTAACGATAGCCGGCAAGGCGCGAAGGTGTTGAGACTGCCGACCAGCATTTGTTTTTGCGCGCTGCCGTGTGCATTCGATGCAAGGCTATCGATTTGGCAGGCCGGGTGACCGCCGCTCAATAGCCATCCCCGATCGTCGGCTAGCGGCGAGTACGGAATCACCAAAGAGGGATTGCCGCAGCGCATAGCCTTCGCCACTATCGCCCCCGCGACGATAGGAGGGAGGATACCGATGGCGGAGCGGAAAGTTGCATTGGTAACGGGTGCGGGAACAGGCGTGGGGCGCGCGGTGACGCTTGCCTTGATGCGTGAAGGCTACGCCGTGGTGCTGGCCGGCCGACGCCAGGAACTGTTGGAGGCGGTCGCCAAAGAAGGCGCGCAGACCCCGGGCGAAGCGCTGACCGTGACTGCCGACGTCGCCAATCCGGAATCGATCAAAGCACTGTTCGCCAGGACCAAACAAACCTATGGACGCCTCGATGTCCTTTTCAATAATGCCGGCATTGGCGCGCCGGCAATGCCGATTGAAGACTTAGCGCTCGACAAATGGCAGGCCGTCGTCGCCACCAACCTTACCGGCCTGTTCTTGTGCACGCAGGAAGCGATAAAGATCATGAAAGCGCAGCAGCCGCGCGGCGGCCGCATCATCAACAACGGCTCGATCTCGGCGCATACGCCGCGGCCGCATTCCGCCGCCTATACCGCGACCAAACATGCGGTCACCGGACTGACAAAACAGACCGCGCTCGACTGCCGCGGGCATGACATCTGCTGCGGCCAAATTGATATCGGCAATGCCGCAACGCCTCTCACCGAACGCATGGTGCAAGGCGAAGGCGTGCTGCAGCCCGACGGCCGCAAAATGATCGAGTCGCGCATGGCGGCGGAAGATATCGGCCGCGCTGTCGTATACATGGCCGGCCTGCCGCTCGACACCAACGTGTTGTTTATGACCGTGATGGCCAATCTGATGCCTTATGTCGGACGCGGGTGATTCCAACGATGCTGAGCGAGTGGCACGACTGGCATGATTTTTATCTGCTAATCAAGGCTGGAGCTATAGTTCGACATCTAAGTGATTTCAATGACTTAACTCATTTTTGTGTCCGCTCGTATGTCGCGTATGTTGCGTGATTTTTCCTAATAATTTCAATGGGTGCAAATCAGTGTCGGCGGCTCCACGCGACATAGATGCGACATACGCGACACGAAAGCGGGGTCGCGCGCCGTTTCCCGCCGCCTCGATTATGACTTGCGTCGCGACAGAGCCATCACCGCCGCCGAAAACATGCCGACGATCAGAAGGCCCAGCACGATGTAATCAAAGTGCATGGCGTCATCCCCACCATGCCCAAACGTAGCGCGTTATCGGGATACCAATGTGACAGAACGCCGTGACTGAACGCCGCTTCCCTCCCCCGTGGTACGTCGAGGATATTGGTGCCGCCTTCGTCGTGAAGGACAGCGCGGGACAGCAACTTGCCTATGTCTATTTTGAGGATGAGCCGGGGCGGTGATCGGCGGCGAAATTACTCACCAAAGATGAGGCGCGAAGGATCGCCGTGAACGTTGCCGGGTTGCCAGAGCTACTGAAGTCGCAGCCTCATTGGCGCTAACCGCTCACGAAAGCTTTTTGGTGTGCCGCGCGTCACGGAGGAAATTGCTGAAAGGGGGTATTGATATCGTGCCGGGCTAATTCCAAGCATTGAAAAGGGGCGACCTATGAACTCGGCAACAGACCTCTCGACGACAACCTCACTCTCGGCGACAACCTCACATCAGATATCCCCACGCTCTCTGTACTTTTGGTTCGCGTTAGCCTTGTTTGGGCTGGCCTTGGTTGGGGGGTTGCGCTCTCGTACCATATGAACATGATGAACATCATCGACGCTTATGTCGGCCCGTGACTTTGGCAAAATGACCTTCGCGTAAATTTCCAAGCCCTCGGCGTTTCCCGCGTCGGGGGCTTTCCAGCTCATTCCCCATTTGCGGCGTCGCGCGGTGGATTGCGTCGAGTATCGCCAAGCTGCCCGATGTCTTACGCAAATAAAAAGCCCCGACGATTGCCGGGGCTAGTGCAGGAGCACTAACTGGAGCGCGTGTATGAAGAATAGGCACCGCGTCAGTCAGGCTGTCAGTAAGCTTATCTGCTCACGGGCGGCCAGGCGCAAGATATTAAATCGGGTGCGGCGAAATGCGGCGAACATTGCCAAGCTGCCGGAGTTATTGCGCCAGCCGTGACGCGCGGAAGCGTAGGAAGATTGGGGTCGCCGAGGGAGCGCTCGGGAACAAATTTCTCGGCGGCCGTGTTCTACTTAGGTGAAGCGCACTTTCGCCGACATTGCGACTGCTGTCGCCCGTCAGTCTGGGCGACCGATTACGTTTTTGCTGGCAGTATTCATTATCATTGTGTGGGCGGTTACGGGTCCCATATTCCATTACTCCGACACCTGGCAACTGATTATCAATACAGGAACGACAATCATTACTTTTCTGATGGTCTTTGTTATTCAAAACACCCAAAATCGCGATAGCGCTGCGGTCCAAGCAAAGCTTGACGAGCTTATTCGCGTGAGCGCTGCACAGAACACGTTAATCGGCATTGAACACCTTACCGAAGACGAGATTTCGGACATTCGTGAGAAGTGCTTCGCGCGCGCAAATAAGGCGGCGAATGGGGCGCAGAAGAACGCGAACAGGAAAGCGCGAGCAGCTATCAACAAGACGATTTAGAGGCGGCGATCAGCGGCGAAGCTACTCACCAAAGATGAGGCGCGGCGGATTGCGGTGAATATTGCCCAAGCTGCCGGTGTTTATACGCTAGTAGACGGATTGTGTCATTTGTCACCGGCGGGGGTGAATATCACGTCCAGCATCGCCGGGACGGGGCATGTTTTTAATCCTGATAGCAAACCTGGCCCCTTGGATAGGGAGCACTAACAGCTGGCATGATGAGTACGAACGTCATCAAGATGTTTGAAGCCGAGGATGATCGGACTGGCAAAATTCGTCTTGAGTGGTGGCCGGAAGGTTTCGTGCTGTGGGCTGGTGGAGAGATCGTATGGAGAGCTTGGGACGGCCGCCCAGTCCACCGCAAACCGCGAAGAAAAAAAAAGAGCAATAGAGGTACTAGGAGAAGGCCTCGCCGCGCTCCCTGATTTTGGCAATTGAGAGCGAGGCGGATTGCGGCAAATATCGCCAAGTTGCCGGAGCTATTGCTAAAGCCGTGATGGGAGGCCGAGGAGAATTGGGGTACCTCACATTGGATAAGATCAAGAATCACAAAACGCGAGGCTTCTTGGCTCCCGAGAGGGCCATCGCCGCCGCCCCAAGCATGCAAGCGATCAGAAGACCCACCGCGATGTAATTGGCAAAGTGCATCCGTCGTCCCCACGCCAAAGTAGCGTGTTACGGGGATACCAATTTTGACAGAACGCTGTGACAGAACGCCGCTTCCCGGCGCCGTGGTCGATTTGGTGTGACTTACGGCACAGTGTTCAGAAGGGTGCCATCCGTAAAAGGTTTCTGCACGCGTGCAATGTTCTTAATTCTCATAAGGGAGGCGACAAATGATGACACTTGTAAAGACAGCGATTCTTTCCGGGGCGCTCGTGGCGATTGCTCCCGGGATCATCCTAGCCGATCTGATCGAAAAGAAGGGAACCTCGCCCTACGTGACTCACTTCATTTTCCGCCCGGTGCAGAGCCTCGAGGTCTCCGGTCTCGGCACGGCCACCTTGCTAGAGGCGGTGGGAACCACGCAGAACATCAAGGGAGAAAAGATGTTCGACAAGATGTCGGCGCGCTGCACAGCCCTCAGTGTTGACTCAGGCGCCAAGAAATACATCGACGGAGCCTGTGTGTTGGCCGACGCTGACGGGGATAAGATTTTCTCGACCTTTGATACCCGCGACGTCGACAAGTCGCAGCCAAGCATGGGTTGCGGTACCCATATCATCACGGGCGGCACCCGCAAATATGCGGGGATT
>Ga0310913_10000584_pt1 | contig 17136 bp, 18 predicted proteins | sample GREbulkMGOX082_FD_203447 | JGI IMG/M metagenome (GOLD analysis project Ga0310913, IMG submission 203447) | Lab enrichment of tropical soil microbial communities from Luquillo Experimental Forest, Puerto Rico - GRE.bulkMG.OX082 | ecosystem: Environmental > Terrestrial > Soil > Tropical forest >...
TAACCGCGGCGACATCACCGCGTGCCACCAGCTCCACCTTGTGCTCTCCCGCGGCAAAGACGTCGGGAAATCGTCGCAGAGCCTCGGCATTGTCGCGCCGCACCAGCCCGATCCGCGCGTTTCCGGCAATCAGCGGCACGACGCGTGTCGGGTCGTAGTTGTTGCACGAGCGAATGTGGTCGCCGAACGACATCGCGTGCGATACCCCGATCAACCGGGGTTATGCCTTTGTGAGGTAACCACGACCTCCACAAAGGTGATCTGTCGCAGGCAGGTTGCCATGTAGTCGATGGTCTCGCCGGCGAGCCCGCACATCTGGATGTCGATCCTCAGCTGCGCCCGGTCACCACCCGAGGTCGCGCTCTGCCAAAAGGACGGCACAAGACCTCGTTTGGCAAAAAGCTCGAGCACCCGCGGCATCACCCCAGGTTCGGCCCGGGCATGAACGGAAAAGCAGGCAGTGGCAGGAAAGTAATTGTCAGCGACTGATGCGGCGCACTGCGACATGAGCGTGGTCCTTGGCAGCAACGGGGCGAATTGACAAAGCCCGAACCCTTGTGGGGCCCGGGTTTGTAATTCGCCGGTTCGGCCGGCCATGCCGCATCGTCAAGGTCACGAAAAGAGATGTAAGCCCGTTCCTGTGCCGGGTCAACGCGCTTTCGATCACCCGATCCCTTCTCAACAGACACGCGTTTCGATCTCGATCAGGGATGGACGTCCAGAGGACGGCATATCGTTAGAACTGGTCTACCGACGCGGGGGGGACAACAAGTGTGGGAGCGCGATTTTACTCGCGTCGCGGCTCTCTCAGAAGTAGCCTGACAAAATTCCTTCTGATCGGAACGATTGATGAACCCTCCTCGTCTCGCCATCATCGCCGCTCTTGCGCTGGTTGCTGCTGTCGGTTGCAGCGTCACCGGCGCGCCGGAGCGGGCCGGCGATACTCAAAACCTCAATGCGATTACCGATGACATCTCGGCCCTTACGATGACCCAGTCGGACGTGATGCACGCCGCCGATCCGATGTCCCGCACGGTACTTCCGCGTCATTATCAAACACCTCAGGAGTGACCGGCCCGGTTCCTCCTGTATCCCGGTAAGGATGAGCCCTGGCCCCGACGCGGCCGAGGGTTCATAGTTCGAGGATGACAACCTTCATCACGATTCTGCTCGTCCTCGCTATGATCGGTACCCTGACCGTGCTTGGCTTTGGCGTCGCCGCAATGCTGCGCGGCGGCGACGCACGCCGCTCGAACAAGCTGATGCAGTCACGGGTGATCATGCAAGCCGTGGCCCTCGTGCTGCTCGCGATGCTGATGCTGCTCGCTCGGCATTAGCCGAGGAGAGGACGATGGTGCGGCTGACCCGGATCTATACCCGCGGCGGGGACTCCGGCGAGACCTCGCTCGGCGACGGTGCGCGGGCGCCCAAGCACGCGCTGCGGGTCGCTGCTTACGGCACCGTCGACGAGGCGAATGCTGCCATCGGGATCGCCCGGCTTCACGCCGACGCCGCGGCCGACGAAATGCTCGGCCGCATTCAGAACGATCTCTTCGATCTCGGCGCTGACCTCTGCACGCCGGCAAACGGTAGACGCGGTACCCGAGCGTTGCGCATCGTCGCGGCACAGACCGAGCGTCTAGAGAGCGAGATCGACGCGATGAATGCGATCATGGCACCGCTTGACTCGTTTATCCTGCCGGGGGGGAGCTCCGGCGCGGCTTATTTGCACCTGGCACGTACCGTGGTCCGGCGGGCGGAGCGCCTGGTCAGCGAGCTGGCCGGTACTGAAAGAGTCAACCCCGAGGCGCTCAAATACTTGAACCGGCTTTCGGACCACCTTTTCGTGCTGGGTCGGCGGATCAATGACGGCGGCACGCTAGACGTGCTCTGGACACCCGGCGCCAATCGATGAGCGACGCCCTGGGGAATGACAAACCGACGGCAGCGGCTTTACACTCTCTCAGGCTCAACACGGTAGGGGGCGAGCGATGATCGTCGAACAAATCTGGACCGCGAATGCCGGTCGCAACTTCAATTACCTGATCGCGTGCGAGGAAACCGGCGAGGCGCTGGCGATCGATCCGCTCGATCATCAGAAATGCCTGGCTGCTGCGCGGGCGAAGGGGTGGACCATCACGCAGATCCTCAACACCCATGAGCATCGCGACCACACCGGCGGCAACCAGCAAGTGATTGCCGCGACCGGCGCCCCGGTGCTGGCGCACGCCAATGCGAAGGACAAGATTCCGGAAATGGGGCGAGGATTGCGCGCCGGCGATGTGATCAAGGTCGGCAGGACCGTCGAGCTCGAATGTCTGGACACGCCGGGCCACACGATGAGCCACATCTGCGTCAGGTCGCATGGCGACAAGCCGGCTCTATTCTGCGGCGACACATTGTTCAACGCCGGTGCCGGCAATTGCCACAACGGCGGTCATCCGAACGAGCTGTACAACACTTTTGTTAATCAGCTCGCCAAACTGCCCGAGCAGACGTTGATCTATCCCGGGCACGATTACATTGCGCGCAATCTCGGCTTTACCCTCGACCGCGAGCCGGACAACACCAAGGCCAAGGAAATGGTGCCGGCGATGGAGAGGCAGGACACAACCAAGGCTCTTGTCACCACCTTGGCGTTGGAGAGGGAGATCAATACCTTCTTCCGGCTGACCAACCCGTCGGTGATCAGGCGCCTGCGCGAAGCCTTCCCCGATCTCCCAGACAACCCGGACCCGAAGACGGTGTTTCTGAGGCTGCGCGAGCTGCGCAACAAATGGTGAGGCCCTGGGCGCAAGTCAGGCCTTATCCAACCAGACCGTATCCTGCCGGACGACGTCGTAGACCCCGAAATATTCAGACGCAGTGATGCCCTTGACATAATTGTACCAGACCTCGTTGATCTTCTCCCATGAGATCGGCAATAGCGGCGGGTCCTGCTCCATGATGGCTTCAGCCTTGCGGATCAGGTCCTGGCGCTTTTCGGAGTCGAGTTCGCTGTCGATCTGCGCGGTCAGGGCCTGGAAATCCTTGTTGTCCCAGAATGAGTAGTTCTGCGGGCCGCCCTTGCCGTACCAGGCGTTGAAGTAGTCCGAGGGATCGAGCAGGGTCGATACGATCGCGCCGATGCAGAGGTCGAAATGCCCGCTCGTGGCGTCGTCGAACCACACCGACTCGACGACCGTGCGCAGGTTGCACTCGATATTGAGCGCCTCTCTCAGCATCGCCTGAATGGCTTGCGACCACAGTTTGAAGGTAGCGATCTCGCGGACCATGTAGTCCAATCCCTTGATGCCGTTCGAATAACCCGCCGCAACCATCAGCGCGCGCGCCTCCTTGATGGCGGCCGCCGAATCTGCCTGGTAGCCGAGCCGTTTGCTGAGCTCGTCTTTCGGTGTGGCGAACTCGGAGAACGGATAGATGAAGCCGCCGACCATCATCGGCGCGACATCCTTGACGACATCGACGAGGGCCGGCTTGTCGAGCACGAGATGCATCGCGCGGCGCACCCGCGGGTCGTCGAGCGGTTTGCGCTTGTTGTTCATCCAGGTCGCCTGGATGACGCTCTGATAATGGTCGGTCGCGGTGATCCCGGCGGTCGCCTTGGCCTTGCGGGCCGTCACTGGGTCGGTGATGCGCACATAGTCGACCCGGTTGGACAGGATCGCCGACCCCATTTCCGGCGAGAACGGCAGGACATGATAGAACTCGATGCCGTCGAGATAGGGCAGCCCCTTGTTCCAGTAGTTCGGGTTCCTTTCCATCGTCCAGCTTTCATTCTCGACACGCTTGATGCTGCGGAACGGGCCGGTGCCGGGATAGATCTCGACCTTGCGCAGATTGTAGTTATTGTCTTCCAGCGTCTTCTTGCGCACGATGACGTTCCAGCCGCTCGCGATCGCCGACATGATGAAATTGATCGGGCGCGGCTCGGCCAGTTTGAACTGCACGGTGTATTTGTCGGGTGCGGTGATCTCGGTGACCGCCTTGAACAGGATGCTGCGCGGGATGCTGATGCCTTGCGGGGGCTTGACGATGCGGTCGAACGTGGCTTTCACGTCCTCCGCGGTCAATTCGGCGCCGTCATGGAACGGCACGCCCTTGCGTAGATGGAATGTGTAGGTCTTGCCGTCCTTGGCGATCTCCCAGCTATGCGCCAGGTCGGGGATGATCGTCTTGCCGCCGTTGCGCGGGTGGCGCCGGATCAGGTTGTCGAACATGCATCCCTGGGAGCCCAGGTTGAAGATGGTTCCGGATTGGTGCACATCGAAATGCGGTGGCCGCAGCGGGATGCCCAGGCGCAAGACGCCCCCGGATTTGGGATTGGGCTCGGGAGCCGCGAGCTGAAATTTCGAGCCATCGAACTCGTTAGGTATCTCGGCGGCATGACCGAGGCGCCCGGGCAGTCCATAAATGCCGGCCACTACGGCAGCGCCGCTTTGCAAAAAGCTGCGGCGCGTCCACCATGGGCGTCCAGTGCGCAGGTCGCTCATACCGTCTTCTCTCCCTCGATGGATGAACAGGCTACGATCACGTCTTATCGAGCCAAACCGTGTCTAATCTGACGACGTCGTAAACGCCGAAATAATTGGCTGGGTTATGGCCCTTGACATAGTCATACCAGACGTCATTGATTTTTTCCCAGGCCACCGGCAGCAGCGGCGGGTCCCGCTCCATAACGGCTTCCGCCTCTCTGATTAATGCGAGGCGCCTGGTGGCATCGACCTCCCGATCAATCTGCCCCGACAGGGCTTGAAATTCCTTGTTGTCCCAGAACGAATAGTTTTGCGGGCCGTCCTTTCCGTACCACGCGTTAAAGTAATCGGAGGGGTCGAGCAAGGTCGAAACAATCGCCCCGATTGCCAGATCATAGTTGCCGTTTTTGACGTCGTCGAACCAGACTGACTCGACCACGGTGCGCAAGTCGCACTCGGTGTTGAGTGTCTGTTGCAGCATCGCCTGGATAGCTTGGGCCCAGAGTTTGTGGTGAGCGAGGTCCCGCACCAGATAATCTAATCCTTTCATGCCGCCGCCCTGACCCGCGGCGGCCATCAATGCTCGGGCCTCGTTGATCGAGGCAGTGGGATCAGGCTGGTAGCCGAGCCGCTTGGCGAGCTCTTCCGGCGGCGTCGCAAACTCCGAAAACGGGTAAATGAAGCCCCCGACGATCAGTGGCGCCACATCTTTAACGACCTCGACCAACACCGGCTGGTCCAGAACCAGATGCATGGCGCGGCGCACCCGCGGATCGTCGAGCGGTTTTCTGTGATTGTTGACCCAAGTCGCATGGATCACGCTCTGGTAATAGGTGGCCGTCGACATACCGGGTGTCGCCTTGGCCTTTCTCACCGTAGCCGGGTCGGTCGCGCGGACATAGTCCACCCGGCCGGACAGGATCGCCGCTGCCATCTCGGGCGTGAACGGCAGCACGTTATAGAATTCGATACCGTCGACATACGGTAGGCCCTTGTTCCAATAATTCGGATTTCTCTCCATCACCCAGATTTCGTTTTCTACCCGCCTGACCGAGCGAAACGGGCCGGTGCCGGGATAGACGACAACCTTGCGCAAATTGTAGTTGTTGTCTTCCAGCGTCTTCTTGCGAACAATTACATTCCAGCCGCTGGCGATCGCCGACATTATAAAGTTGACTGGACGAGCCTCCGACAATTTAAATTCGATGGTGTACTTGTCGGGCGCTTTGATCTCGCTGACCGATTTGAACAGGATGCTGCGGGGGATGCCGACCCCCGACGGCGGATTGGCAATGCGGTCGAAGGTGGCCTTTACGTCCTCGGCGGTCAGCTCCGAACCGTCGTGAAATTGCACATCTTTGCGCAGAAAGAAGGTGTAGGTCTTGCCGTCCTCGGCGATTTCCCAACTATGCGCCAGATCAGGGATGATGTTGTTGCGGTCGAAGGGATCCCGCCGGATCAGGTTGTCGAACATGCACGCCATGGCGCCGAGATTGAAGAACGTCCCGGACTGATGAAGATCGAAATGCGGCGGCCGATTCGGGATCCCCATCCGCAGCACGCCGCCCGGTTTGGCGCCGGGCTCGGGTGCCTTGAGCTTGAATTTAGACCCGTCGTACTTGTCGGGAATCTCCGCGGCGAGCGCGCAAGCTGGAGACAGGCCGTAAGCACACGCGACAACGGCGCCGCCGCCCTGTAGAAACCGGCGGCGGTTCCACCTCGGGCCTCCGTAACGCAGGTCGTCCATAACGGCCTCCTCCCTTTCAGTCTTTTCAGAATTGCGCACGGCGTGTTGTGATGGGCCGCCAGTCGAACTGTTAGGCATCAAATATCACAAGGAAATCCTAGGAGCCACTTGTTGAACCCCATAGGGCTGGTCACACGGGTCAGGCCGGAGCCTGGCTTGAAGCCGGACGAGACCGTTCTCGAGATCGAAAATCTGAAGACCCACTTTTTCACCGCTGGAGGGGTGGTGCGCGCGGTGGATGGCGTCTCCTACGCCGTGTGTAGCGGTGAGACCTTGGGTGTCGTAGGCGAGTCCGGCTGCGGCAAAAGCGTCACCGCGCTGTCGGTGCTTCGCCTCGTGGCCAGCCCGCCAGGACGCATCGTCGGCGGCGCTATCCGCTTTGCCGGCAGGAACCTGCTCGATTTGACTGAACGCGAGATGGAAGCGATCCGCGGCAACGACATCTCGATGATTTTCCAGGAGCCGATGACGTCGCTGAATCCACTGATGACGGTGGGGCGGCAGATCAGCGAGGCTATCGCCCTTCACCAGGGGCTGTCGCGGCACGAAGCCTTCGTTCAGGCCGTGGAGATGTTACGTCGGGTGCATATCCCCGAGGCGGAGCGCCGCGTGCACGCCTACCCGCATCAGCTTTCTGGCGGCATGCGTCAGCGGGTGATGATCGCCATGGCGCTGTCGTGCGGACCAAGAGTGCTGATCGCGGACGAACCAACCACCGCGCTCGACGTGACGATCCAGGCTCAGATCCTCGATTTGATGCGCGAGCTTCAGGACAGACTCGGCACCGCGATCATCCTGATCACCCACGATTTGGGCGTGGTCGCCGAGAACGCCGACCGGGTGGTGGTGATGTACGCGGGCAGAAAGGTCGAGGAGGCGAGCGCGAAGGCTTTGTTCGAGAGCCCAGGCCACCCGTATACCCTGGGGTTGCTGGGGTCGATCCCCAATCTCGAGGTCGCGGCGCAGACCAACACGCGCCGCGTCCGGCTAAGCGAAATCAAGGGCATGGTCCCCTCCCTCGCCGATCTGCCGAAAGGGTGCACCTTCGCCCCACGCTGCGGGTTCGCCACCGACGAATGCAACGCCCAATACCCACCGCTTGTGCAGCACCGGCCAGGTCACTGGGTTTCCTGCTGGCACGCGGACCGGCTGCTGGGCGGAAGTTCGTGAGCGCGCAATCGTCTGGTCAGGCGAGGGGCAGCGGGCCGGCCGCGCTGTTGGAGGTGCAAGACCTCAAGAAGCATTTCCCACTGTACAAAGGCGTATTCTCGCGCGTCTCCGGCCAGGTCTACGCTGTCGACGGCGTCTCGTTCCACATCGATCGCGGCGAAACTCTAGGGCTGGTCGGCGAAAGCGGCTGCGGCAAATCGACAGTCGGCAGAACTTTGCTGAAGCTTCTCGAGCCGACCGAGGGGAGGATCATCGTACGCGGCGAGGACATCACCGACGCCGACGCGGCGGGGATGCTGCCCTACCGCCGGCAGATGCAGATGATCTATCAGGATCCCTATGCATCACTCAATCCACGCATGTCGGCCGGCGAGATCGTCGGCGAGCCGTTGATCATCCACCGTGCGGCCAACCCGAAAGAACGCCGCGAGCGGGTTTTGCATTTGTTCGAGCGCGTTGGCCTGCGGCCCGAGCTGGCCGATTCCTATCCACACGAGTTCTCCGGCGGGCAGCGGCAGCGCATCGGGATCGCTCGTGCTCTGGCCCTGAGTCCGGAGCTGATCGTTAGCGACGAACCGGTCTCGGCGCTCGACGTGTCGATACAGGCGCAGATCATTAATCTGCTGATGGACCTGCAGGACGAGTTCAAGCTGTCCTATCTGTTCGTTGCCCACGACCTGGCTGTCGTCGAGCACATCAGCGACCGGGTGGCGGTGATGTATCTCGGCCGTATCGTTGAGACGACCGGCAAGACCAGCCTGTTCGAAACGCCGCTGCACCCCTACACCGAGGCGTTGCTCTCCGCCGTGCCGATCCCTAAATACGGCGCCAGGGAACGCAAGCGCGTGATCCTGACCGGCGACGTACCGAGCCCGATCAATCCTCCGCCGGGCTGCCATTTTCACACGCGCTGCCCCTACGCGATGGCGCGCTGCCGCCGGGAGGCGCCCACGCTGCGCGAGATGTTGCCGGGGCATTGGGTCTCATGTCACCTGCATGAGCGCGGCGCCATTTATCCGCTCGCAAAGCCGCCTGGCGAGTAACCCGAAGCCGCCGTGTGGTCACAATGCGCGGCGCAAACGCGGATCGAGGACGTCGCGGATACCGTCGCCTAGCAGGTTGAAGGCCAGCACAGTCAGGGTGATGGCGAGGCCTGGAAACAGCACGAGCCACCAGGGCGGCACCAGCCCCGCATTCAAGGAATCCGCCAGCATATTGCCCCAGGTCGGGGTCGGCGGCGGAACTCCGACCCCGAGAAAGCCGAGCGCCGCCTCGATGATTATCGCGACACCGAGATGGGTGGTCGCGAGGATCAGATACGGGGCTACGCATTGCGGCAAGATGTGCCGCAGCATGATCCGCAGATGCGAGGCGCCGAGACCGCGCGCCGCCTCGACATATGAGAGTTCCTTTAAGGACAACACCACCGCACGGATCACCCGACCGCCGAACGGGATGCGGGTAATGGCAATGGCCACAATCACTGTGCCTATGCCCGCACCCAAGGCCATGGCAATAGCCATCGCCAGGATCAGATCGGGAAAGGACTGCAGGAATTCGATGATGCGTTGGCTGACGATGTCGAAACGTCCGCCAAAGTAGCCACTCGCCAATCCCCACAGGGCACCGAGCGTTGTGCCGAACAGCACTGCACCCATCGCCACGGTCAGCGACGTCCGGCTGCCGTAGATGACCCGGCTCAACGTATCCCGGCCGATCTGGTCGGTGCCGAAATAGTGGCGCTCGTTGGGCGGCTTCGACATTGCCCTGAAGTCGGACTTCAACGGCTCATAGGGTGCAAACACGGGTGCTGCAATGGCCACGACCAGGATAGCCGCCGCCACGCATCCCCAAAAAGCCGACAGGGGAGATCGTTTGGCAAACGTCCTCAAGCCGCGGGCAACCCGCCACAGCAGCGAGTGCTCGACGGCTCGCGGACCCCGCGGCAGCGCATAGCTGGTTTCGGGCTCGGTAGCGGTCATTGATAACGGATCCTCGGGTCCAGCCACGCGATCGTCAGGTCGACCAGAATGTTCAGCACCACAAACACGCAGGCATACAAAAACACCAAATTCTGCATCACGAAGACATCGCGCTCGCTGACCGCGGTGAACATCGCGTAGCCGAGACCGGGGGTGCCGAATGCGCGTTCGACCGGGATCGAACCTGCGAGGACAAATCCGAGCAGAACACCGGACAAAGTGATCACCGGCAGCAACGCATTGGGCAAGGCGTGAAGCCTTATGACCGGACGCCGACTGAGACCTTTGGCCCGGGCGGTGCGCACGAAATCCTCCCGGATAACCTCCAACAGGCTGGAGCGCGCCATGCGCGCAACATAGGCGCCCTGCCCCAGCCCCAGCACGACCGCCGGCCCGACGACGATTTGGAGGTTCGCCCACGGATCGGCCCACAGCGATGCTCCGCCTAGCGGCGCCCGATAGCCGAACCAGAACAGCGCCGCCAGGACGATCAGCATCCCCAGCCAGAAGCCCGGGATTGCTAGGAATACGATACTGATGAACCGCGAAACATTGTCGCCCAGACTATTCGGACGCAGCGCGCTGACGATGGCGACCGGGATACCGACGATCCAAGACAGGATCACCGCGAAGATGCCGATTTCCGCGGTCAGCGGGCCGCGGCGCGAGATCATCTCGCCGACGCTCTCGGCGCGGAAGAACGACCTGCCCAGGTTCCCGCGGGCGATATCACCGACCCAGTGGAAGTATTGCACGACGAGCGGGTCGCTCAACCCGAGCTCGGCCATGTAATGAGCCCGCTCCGCTTCGGTGAGCTTGGTGTAGCCCTCCGCGCCGAATATGGCGACCAAGGGGTCACCGGGCAGGATCCGCAACACGATGAAAACGATAATGGAAACCCCGATTACCGTGAGTGCACCAAAGGCAAGGCGACGCATGATATAGCTATACATGGCGGATGCTACCGCAGGGCGCCGGGTTACAAAAAATGAATGGTATAATTCTCTGTCTCGGCCTGGCAAGCGGCCGGGGCGACGGGCAAAGAAGGTGAGGTGTTGCCGTGAAAGTCTGCATGTTCCACCTGATGCCCTATCGCGACCTCGGGCCGGATTTCGACCAGCATTACAAATCCGCCTACATCGATCCCGTGTGGTTCGATGTGGCCGATCCCGACAAGGTCGGCCAGTACTACAACTGGACCTTGGACGAGATGGTTTATGCCGCGCGGGCCGGCATGCACGGTCTGTGCACGAATCAGCACCACCAGAATGTCTACGGGTTCATGGCCAACCCGAGCCTGATGGGTTCGGCGCTCGCCAAGCTGACGAACGGACTGAATGTTGCGATCATTCAGATCGGTTCGACGCTTCCTTCGACCAGCCCACCGACGCGGATCGCCGAGGAATACGCGATGATCGATTGCTTAAGCGGCGGGCGGCTCGTGGCCGGCTTCCCGACGGGCCTGCCGACCGATGCGACGATCTCGAATGGAGTGGTCCCGGTCGAGCAGCGCGAGCGCTACCGCGAGGCGCTGCAGCTGGTGCTGAAGGCGTGGCAAGCGCGCGAGGTCTTCGCCTGGAACGGCAGGCATTACCAGCTGCCAATGGTCAACCTCTGGCCGCGGCCGATCCAGCAGCCGCACCCGCCGATCTGGATCCCAGGCTCGGGCAGCGCGACGACGGTCGAGTTTGTGGTCGATCGCGACGACTGTTTCTGCCACTTGAGCTATTTCGGCGCCAAAAACGCTGAAACGCTCGGCGACTATTATTGGGATACGGTCGCTCGACTGGGGCGCGAGGCCAACCCCTATCGGCTAGGCTTCTTGCAGCTAATCGGGGTCTCCGAGAGCGACGCCGCGGCGGAAGAATATGCGCCCCACGTCGAATATTTCTTTCACAAGTTGCTCTACACGCCGCAATATTATCAAGCGATTCCGGGCTACCAAGACCATCCGAGCCTAGTGCGAGCCTTGCGGGCGCCGCTGCGCGAACGCTTCGACCTGCGGGGGCTCAAGTACAAGGATTTCATCGAGCGCGGCTTTTTGATTGCCGGAAGTGCCGCGACAGTCCGCGACCAGCTGATCGACGGCATCAAGCGGCTGCGCATCGGCCACCTGCTGGCACTCCTGCATTTCGGCTCGATGCCTCACGAGCTGTGCCTAAAGAATATCGATCTGTTCTGCCGCGATGTACTGCCTCACCTCGAAGGCATCTGGGACGACGAATGGCGGGACCGCTGGTGGCCCGAGCGACTACGGGTCGAGCGCTCCGCCCTGTCTGCGGTGGCCTCCGAATCTTGATGCGGCGGGGTACGACATGGCGGCGGTAGAAGAGCGTAAAATCCGCCTGTGGCAAGGCAAGGTCGAAACCCGGGTCGAGATCATCGGGGACGGGCCGCCGCTGGTGTTTCTACACGGCCCGTGGGGGGTGCGCAGCGACCGCGACTTTCTCGACCACCTGGCGCCGGCTTATCGGATCTACGTGCCGAGCCACCCCGGAACGACGCCCGGGGATCCAGGTGCGATCCATCAGCTCGACGAGTTGTGGGACCTCGTCGTCTATCACGGTGAGTTGCTCGACCGTCTGGGCCTTGATACGGCACCCATAGTCGGCCACTCGTTTGGCGGCATGCTCGCTTGCGAGATCGCCGCCGCAATGCCGGGGCGAGTGACAAAGCTCGTTCTGATCGACCCGCTCGGCCTCTGGCTGGACGATATGCCTGTCAAGAACTGGATGATCCTCCCGGAGGACCAGCGCGGCGCGACGCTCTTTGCCGACCCCGCCGGGATTTCGGCGGAGCGGTTCTTCATGCTTCCCGCCGATCCGGAGGACCGCATCGAGGCGCAAGCCGGCTTTATCTGGTCTCAGGCATGCACCGGGAAATTCGTTTGGCCGCTCCCGGACAAGGGTCTCAAGAAACGCATCCACCGGATAGCCGCGCCGACGCTGATCATCTGGGGGAATGCGGATCAGGTGATCGCATCTGCGTACGCCAACGAGTTCGCGCAGCGGATCGCGGGCGCCCACGTCGAGCTGATCGACCGCGCCGGCCACCTGCCGCATCTCGAACAGCCCCATCGAGTGGCGCAGCTCGTGCGCGATTTCCTCGACGGTTGACAGCATCGCAACGGAGGGAGCGAGTGGAAACGAACGAGATTGCCGAGACTATCCATGGAGGGCACGAAGCCCACCGCGCCGAGGGAGACGCGACGTTTCGGAAGTTCGCCGCGATCTATCTCGGCATCGTGGCGATGCTGCTCGCGATCACCTCGCTCGGCGGTTCGAACGCAACCAAGGTGATGCTAAGCGCCAATATCCAGGGGTCCGATATCTATGGGTACTATCAGTCGAAGTACATCCGGCAAACCGTATACCAGACCACCGCCGAGGAACTCGAAGCGCAACTTCTGGCCCAACCCGACATGCCGGAGGCAGCCAAGGCCAAGTTCGAGGACGTAATCAAGCGCTATCGTTCCCGGGCCGAGCGCTATGAAAGCGACCCGTCAACCGGTGAGGGTAAAAAAGAGCTTCTAGCCAAGGCGAAGGAATGGGAGGCGAAGCGGGATCACGCTGCCGAGCGCGATCCCAATTTCGATTTTGCTGAGGCGCTGTTCCAGATCGCGATCGTGCTCGGATCGGTCAGCATCGTCGCTGCTTCGCGTTCGCTGATCAAATTGAGCGGTGGCCTTGCTGTCGTAGCGTCGCTACTGATGATCAACGGCTATTTCCTGATCGTGCACCTGCCGCTCGAGTGAAGTCTTCGGTTTCTGATGGCGAACCGCAAGCTCCCGCAATGATTCGTAAATCGGCGGACTGTGCAGCAGGTTCGGCACCAGCATCGCCGCGAAGCACGCTGCGAGCATCGGCAAAAGGACCGTAAAGCCTCCGGTCATCTCGGTGACGAGCACGATACCCGTAACCGGGGCTTGCACGACGCCGCTGAAAAAAGCTGCCATCCCGACGACGGCGAACGACACCGGGTCGAGCCCCAGATCGGGGAAAGCCAGCCGGCAGCTCGCGCCTAGAAACATGCCAAGCTGCGCTCCAAGCACCAGCATCGGAGCGAACAGTCCGCCCGGAGTGGCCGCCGCATACGACACCGCGCCGAGGCAGAAGCGCAGCAGAAAAGCCAGGGGGATCGTCGCCACGGCCGCTTCGCCCGCCAGCACATGTTGGGTGATCGGGTCGCCGCCGCCGACCAATCGGGGCGCGAACCACGCGAAACTCCCGACCGCCGCGCCGATAACTCCGGCCTGAAGTTCCACGGGCCAGCGGCTGAGCCGCTCCGCGATCCCGATAGCTCCAAGCAAGGTGAAGTTATAAAGCGTCGCCGCGAGCCCGGCGACAACACCTAACGCAACAAAAAACGGCCACGCTGTGATACCGGCATAAACCAGGGGCTCAACATGGAAGTCTGGGGCGGAGCCGAGCAGCACGCGTGCCACTGCGATCGCGCCCGCCGAGGCACCGAGAGCGGTGATTGCAATGCGGGTATCGAACCGTCGCACCAGTTCCTCGAGCACGAAAACCGCACCGGCGATCGGCGCGTTAAACGCAGTGGCAAGTCCCGCTCCCGCACCGGCCGCGAGCAGGATCCTGCGGTCCGGCCACCGGCGTCCGGAAACCCTTCCTACGACATCGGCGATCACCGCTCCCATTTGCACGCTCGGGCCTTCGCGGCCAAGCGCCAGTCCGGAACCGATTGCCAGCAGCCCGCCGACGAACTTTATCGGTATCAGACGCGGCGGTGCCGGCGGCAACTCGCCGCTCAGCACGGCCTCGACCTGCGGGATGCCGCTCCCCGAAGCCGGAGGCGAGAAACGGCGGACCAGCCACGCAGCGATGGCGACCGCAACGGAGCAGGCGGCGGTGACGAACAATAAACCGGCGAGTCCCTGGCTATGAGACCCAACGATCAGGGCATCGCGAAAGCGGTCCGCCTGCTCGAGCCCCAGCCGGAAAATCACGCCGATCAACCCGGCCGCCGCGCCGGCGAAGGGAGCTAGAAGCGCCAGAACCAACAGACTGCCGTGCTCTTGTTCCAGCCCGACAACACGGTTTGGCTCAAGGTTAGCTGAATGTCCGAATCGAAACAAAGGCGGCCCGACCGAAGATCACGCGCACGCTGAGGCTGGGATCGGCTGTGCTTTACATTGGCTAACATATATCTTCGGGCATAAGATTTGCCGACCGCTATCAGCGTTTTTAGATCGCGGAAGGGAGATGGACATGCCAGACAACCGACATTGGGTTGGCACTTGGACCACGGCTCCTGCGCCGGCGGAGGGTGCGGCGTTCAGCAATCAGACCCTGCGAATGACTGCGCGCACGAGCCTCGGTGGCGACACCTTGCGGGTACGGTTGTCGAACGCCTTCGGTCATCGCAAACTGACAATCGGTGCGGCGCGTGTAGCGTTGCGCGACACAGGCCCTGGCATCGTGTCGGGCTCGGATCGGAAGCTAACCTTTGGCGGCGCCGAATCGGCCACGATCGCAGCGGGCGCGCTGCTGGTAAGCGACCCGGTCGTGCTCGACCTCCCGCCCTTGGCGGACGTCGCGGTCAGCATTTATCTGCCCGAGGATCTGCCGGCGAGTTTCGGGATCACCGGCCGCTATGCGCGCCAGACGAACTACGTCTCGCCGCCGGGCAACTTCACCGCCTCGGTCGTCATGCCGGTCGGCCAGATAACCGGTGATTGGTTTTTTGTCAGCGGCGTCGATGTCTTGGCTTCTGCTGATACAGGCGGGGTCGTGGCACTCGGCGACTCGTTGACTGACGCCAACATTTCGACCCTCGATGCGCATTGCCGGTGGCCCGACCAGCTCTCTCGGCGGCTTCAAGCGCGGCCGCGCGGCCGGCCGATGGGAGTGATGAACCAAGGGCTCGGCGGGAACCGAATCCTGCACGACATCAGAGGTGACAGCGGCTTACGCCGCTTCGACCGGGATGTACTGGCGCAGCCGGGGGTCACGCATGTGATCGTGATGCTTGGCACCAACGATCTCCGCAACCGGTGGGCCAAGCCCGAGGAGGAGGTCAACGCCGATCAAATGATCGCCGGCCTGAAACAGTTCGCCTTGCGCGCCAATACCCGCGGTATCAAGATTTTCGGCGCCACACTGACCGGGTTCGAGAACGAGACCTTTCTCCCTGGCGCGTGGACACCGCAGCGCGAGCGCACGCGTCTTGCGGTCAACGAGTGGATCCGCCAGGGTGGCGCCTTTGATGCCGTGGTCGATTTCGACCGGGCCTTGCGCGACCCGGAACATCCGGCTCGTATGCTGCCGATATACGATTGCGACGACCACCTCCATCCGAGTGACCTTGGCTACAACAAAATGGGCGACGCGATCGACCTGTCGCTGTTCGATTGACGCAGCGACAGGTGCGGTCGGTATTTGATCGGACCGCGGCAGCCGCTATATAGCGTAATCGGCAAGCGCAACGACGCGAAACCCGCGCATAAATTGTTGGCTTCGTCGTACTCGTCCTAGAGAGCAACACCGTGCGATCCATAATCCTGCCTTTAGTGCTGCTCTGCGCCGGCTCCTGTGCGCCGCAGGCCCCGGGTCCGGGAAGATTGCTGCTGAGCAATCCGGATTTTCCGCTGATCAATGTCGAAGCCGTGATCACCGCCAACCCGGATTGCGATGCGCGAGACGACGGCTACATCTCGACCCTCGAGTTCACGATGCCCAACAACGCGACCAAGTTCATCGACGTGCCGCCCGGCGCGAATATTTGCTGGCGTAGCGATCGGAACCCCGGCCGGCCGACTCCCGGAAGATGGTCGAGATGGGACCGCGCCTTCATCGTCCCAGGAAGGACGATCAGCGCAAACCTGTAGCATCGGCCTGTAGCCGGTGCCGGTCCTTCGCCTCATCGTGCGAGGCTAAACCGGATCGTCACCGAGACGTCGATGCGGGACTGCGTCATGCTCGCCGGAAACGGCGGCAGGATGGCGCCGCGCATCATCTCCTCGATCGACGAGTCCAAATTGGGAAAGCCCGAGCTGTGAGCGACGGCGAAGTCGAGGACGCGGCCGCTGCGGTCGACTGCGAAACGCAGTACCGCACGACCCTCCTCTCCCCGTTGCCGGGCTGACTCGGGATAGTGCTTGTGACTCTCGAGCCAAGCGCTCAGCAGGGCGCGGTAGCCCGGACTAACCTCGGCCGATGGGACCGGTGCGGGCACCGGCGTCGGTGCATAGGCGGTCTGCGGCGCCCCGACCGCAGCCGCCGCAGATTGCAGCGGTGCGGCGGTGGGGCTCGTTGGCGCTTTCTCCAGACGGTGGACAGGTCTGGGCGGCGGCTTGACGACAGGCTTGGGCGGCGGCGGGGGCAGAACCACCGGGACGGGGGTCTCGGGCACCGGCGGCGGGGGCTGAGGAGCGATGACCGGCTCCTCCGGCGGTGGCGGCGCCAGCTCCAGCTCGGGCGGCGGCGTTTCGACCGGCGGCGGTATCTCGGCCTGTGTCGGCGGTTGCGGTTCTTCGGACTTGGGCAACGGCGCGAAGACCACCTCGATCCCGCCCGTGGCGATCGGTTCCGGTACCGGCGGAGTCTCGCCGAGTAGCAGGACCAGCAACGCCAGGCAAGCCGCATGCCCTGCGACCGACAAGCCTAGCGGTAATCCGATTTCGCTCACTTCGAAACAATTGCCTCGGCGACCAGCGACACTTTGGAGAAGCCGGCACGGTTGACCATGCCGAGCACGTCCATGAGCTGCGCGTAGCTAATCGTCTGATCGCCCCGTACGTAGA
>Ga0310913_10000586_pt1 | contig 17133 bp, 11 predicted proteins | sample GREbulkMGOX082_FD_203447 | JGI IMG/M metagenome (GOLD analysis project Ga0310913, IMG submission 203447) | Lab enrichment of tropical soil microbial communities from Luquillo Experimental Forest, Puerto Rico - GRE.bulkMG.OX082 | ecosystem: Environmental > Terrestrial > Soil > Tropical forest >...
CTGTTGGGCTGGATGATCGAACAGGAAATGATTGTGCAGTGCGGTCACGCTTAGCCCATTCTCGATCGCCACGGACATCGCTGGATTCACTTCGTCTTCATGTTCCCAGGTCGCAGCGGGAATTTTGCTTCGCATTTGACCTCCAACGTTGCCCATGTTCGGGTGAACGTCTAGGCTCATTTAAATTTAATAGAAGATGCAAGCCATGACGGTAATCGAAATCGGACCTTTCCGGAACGGTTGGAAATCACTTGAGGCATCGGGAGTTAGAGGTGCTTTTGACCCAGCAAAAGCATGCAAAGGAATGCACTTGACTGCCTCTCGTTTAAGAGCAAATTCAGCGACTATTTTTGCCTCCCCTGGTAATTCTGAACTTGGCACGAATCCCTGATAACAGAACAACAAACAGCCTAAACTAAGAGATAAAATGGCAGAGAAAAAAGAAAGAAAAATAGAAGTTCGCGACCTAAAGCCGACGAAAGATCCCAAAGGGGGTAGCAGCTCGTCGACTGGCAACAAGAAACCCAAAGGCCCCCTGTCAGTAACGCAATCGGTCACGTAAAGTTTCACAGTCGGTCACGCGATGGTGTGATTCGCGTTTATGAAGAATCAAGCAACGTGATCGAAAGGCACTAGCAAGCAGGAGAGTTCAGGGAACCGCCAGATGTTACGTCAGATCAGCGGTAGCACGGCTTCAGCTCGGTGAAAAAGCTCCGGACGTTCACGGTCGCTTTTCCTCGCAGAGCTTTTGAAAGCGCGGATCATTTCGGATCGGATCAAACATAGGATCGAGCCTGAGCAGCGCGGGGGTGAGTGGTTCAGATACGGTGCTAAGATACGGTATCGAGAGGAGTTTCTGTAAAGCGGCGATGGCGCGGTCGGGCTCTCCCATCCCCGCCGCCACCCGGGAGACGATCTCGATCGAACCGGGACCGGTTACCGCGTCTTTCTCAATTGGATTTGTGGCTATGGCCCGCTCCGTCAAAGCCCAGGCGTCTGCCTTGTCACCCAGGTTCATATTGGTCAGGGCGAGATCCTGAATCAGGAAATAATTTTCCGGCTGTTCTTTAACGAAAGATTCCAATTCGCTACGCGCCTCTCGCCAAGTTTTCTGGGCGGCAGCATGGTCGCCAGCGACTTTTAGCGCCCAGCCTAACCAAAAGCGAAGCTCGCCATTCAAGTAACCCAACTTTGGATCAGGCTTGGCAAGTATCTCCTTTAGGCGAGATATGATTTGAGCAGGGCGGCGCTCCAAGATCGCTTGGTAAACTTGCGTTTCGACTGCGGCGGAGTAGTTAGCGTCCGGGTTCAGCGGAGCCAGTAGCGCAGCAGCCCGCGGCAGGTCGCCCTCGGCTTGTGCAATACCGGCCTTCTCCGCCAGGGTATCGACGTCGTCCGGGGTGATATTGAGAACCTGATCAAGCTTTCGCGAGGCTTCGGGAAAACGACGAAAGGCGACATAGGAGAGCGCGTGTTGGGAGAGTAGGCCGACGTTGCGCGGGTCGAGCCGCTCGGCTTCGTTGAAGTACGCCTCGCTCCGCTCCCACTCGCCTCGCCTCCGTGTAACATAGGCTAGCGATTCAGGAATCTGGCTGCTATTGGGCAGAAGCGGGCGCGCTTGCTCAAAGTAACGCGCCGCGGTCTCGTAATCCTTCAGGCAGGCGTAGTAGTAATAGCCCTTGGCCAAGATGGCTTCGCCCAGGTTGGGCTGAAGAGTGAGAGCGGTTTCGGCCGCTTGCCGCGCCTCTTCACGCAGGTCGACCGTTGGTTGAAGACTCGCTGTGATGTAGCCGACCGCATCCACGTATGAGAGCAGGGCCCAACTAAGGGCAAACTTCGGGTCCAACCGCACTGCTTCTCTAAGGTATTTCAGTGCGTCAAGGAGGTCGGCGGGTGTGTTGGCAGGTTTCAGTGAGTAAGCCAGCCCGCGCAGGTAGGCATCGTACGCCTCAAGATTTTCGGTCGGTTTAGCACTTATAACCTGCTTTTCTTGATCCGTGAGTTTCGCTTGCAGCTGATCGGCAACGGCCTTTGCGATTTCACTTTGAATCGCAAACACGTCCGCAAGATCGCGGTCATAAGTCTGCGCCCATACTTCTCTATTCGTGCGCGCATCGACTAGCTGCGCGTTAACACGCACGCGATTGGCAGAGCGTTGAACACTTCCTTCCACGATATGCGCGACGCCGAGTTGCTGGCCGATCTCGCGCAAATTCCGTGCAACTTCGCTCTTGTACTGCATCACCGAATGCCGGCTGATTGTTCTCAGCTCCGAAATCTTTGCCAGGTTCGTGAGGATTTCGTCCTGCACGCCGTCCGCGAAGTAAGTGTTTTCTTGCTGGGCGCTCAAATTTTCAAACGGTAGAACGGCGACGCTTTTCTCGGGAATCAAAACCGTGCCGCTGCTAGCCGTCCCATCGGGAGTCGATGAGCTCATCTTCAGTGATAGTCGCTGGAAAAAGGTCAAAGAACTAATCACCATAGCGAGGGCAGCGACTACTAAAGCAAGTACCAGTAATGACCTTGGCCACTGGGGCAGCCTAACTGGGCGAACTATGTCCGATCCTTGCTTCCATCTTCTTCGCTTGAGCTTTCTCGGAGTCTGCGGATTGCCGAAGCCATTCTTGTAAAGATTAAATAGATGCAGACGCAGGCCGTGCTTCACTTCGCACTCACCCAAGTCACGTAAATATGGCTGCCAGTGCCGGTACTCAGCTAAATCTTCTGTCACATGCTTAGACAAAAGGATGTGTCCGGCGTCACCGCAATCAAGCATTCGCTGCGCGACATTGATTCCTGACCCTACAAAGTTCGTTTTGTCATTAACATCGTGGACTCGATTGACTGGGCCGCTGTGAACTGCCATCCGCAATTGGATGCTCGGGTGGTCTTGCAATGCTTTGCTAATCTCCAGGGCACAACGCACTGGCTCTTCCGGACTCCGGTAAAACAGTAGCGCCATCCCGTCGCCCGTCGGCACTCTGGTAAGCTTGCCGCTTGCTTCGGCAGCGCGGAAACATTCCGTCCCACGCACGAGTTGATTCAACTCTTGCAGCAATTCAATCTGCCCATCGTTCGACAGCTTGGAATAACCAGCCAGGTCGATTAAGAGAAGGTGCGCGATCTCGGCTTCCAGATCGGGCTTCGGCTCCACGGACCTCTCTCCATTACGTTGCGCCGGCTCTGCCTCGAGCGATTCCACTGCCGAAATCTGCGGAGTGAGTTGCGTACGAAGTTTCGTGCGAAAGGAAATGGCCTTTAGGCGTGTTGGCGGTCTCCCCAACCGCCTTTTGTTGCTGAAGCTTCTTCCCTCAAAAACGCGCCGTCGCTCGGCCATACCGGCAGAAACCGCCATCGCCGTAACTGACAGCACCGCTGTCCACCATTGCAGGGCCAGAAGCGACTGATTTTCCGTTCCCCTGATGAATGGGCCGAAGCCATGCAGTGTCCCCCACACCGCGATCGCGGACATGATGAAAATTCCCGTGGCAGTTTCGCGTGGCCTAAAGCGGAAGGCAGTCCAAATCACAACTGGTCCGCAAATTAAAGCAATTGGATAATTTCGGGTGGAAATGCCAGGCCATCCACCAAAGACCAACCCGCTCAATAGCACCAGCAACAGGAGGAGCGCGCCGAATTCGGCGGCTTCCCTTTTATTCCAACGTCCTTTTGAGGCAACACTCCACAGGAGAACGAGCGGAGTGCAAACAAGATCGCCCGTTGTGTCGCCGAGCCACCATGTCCGCCAAATCGCGCCGTAGTTTGCCCAATCGGCAAAGCCAGCAAGTGCAAGACTGGTCAGGCCGAACGCGGGGCTGATGAGCGTGCTGATCGCCGCTGCGAGCGCAAACCTGAAAACGCCTTGCGGGCGATCAAAGGCATTTGGGCCACCGGCGAATCGATTCACCAGCCATGCGCCAGCCAGCGACTCGAGCGTGTTGCCGGTGGCGATGGCAAACGACGTGGGGATATTTCCCGCAGCGGTCACGTTCACCAGAAACGCGCCGACAAAGATGGCTGGCCACGCCCGATAACCGAGCAAGAGCAATGCGGCAAGCGCGATTCCCGCCGCCGGCCAGACCGGGGATGCACTCGCGTGCAACGACGCCAGCATCAAACCGAGCTTGCCGGCGATGAAGTAGATGACGGCCAAGCCGCTGATGAGCGGCAGTCCAGAGAAACGTCGCGATTTCATCGCCCAACTGCCTTTAAAAGGCACCTCGCTTGAAGCCGCCGATGTCAATGAGGAAGATGTGGATAGCAGATGTGAAATCACAAGCTGGGGACCAGACGACGGCTTTGGGCCCCCAGCTGGGCAATTGCTTTTGTCAGCAGCTCCCATGCCGAGTTTCACAATTCCCGAGAGAAGCAAAAATAGTCGCCACATTTGTTTTTGAGCGAGAGGCAGTTATGCAGCTCTCATCCACGAAGATAAATAATTATAATTTCCATTGTCAGCGGAGTGAACGTCCTGGACTCGTTCTGATACTGCCCGGCTATTTTCTGAGGCCAACAATGCTTTAACCCGATGCCAGCCGCTTCGCTTTTTCGCCCGCTTGGCTTTTTTGGAATTCGATAATCAGGGGACGCCTGCTCATCCACAAAGCCCGACGTTCCTTTTTCGTAGTTGGGTGAACAGATAGGGGTGAAAAGACAGGCCTTTTATCTTTATCTGTAAGGTTGTCATCAACAATTTGGCATGTATAGCGCTGCGTTTACATGCACGACGCAGCGCCGCGCAGCGCCACTACCGGCGCAAATCCGCACCCCGCATAAAGGCAACTTCTTCCTGCATATGATCGAGCACCCAGTCGCCCCGTTTCAGGCACTTCACGGCAACTTTTTCTACCTGGGTAACTGCGTCCAAATGCAGTTGCATGTTAACGCCCTTCCAACCGTGCTTGCGCAAGTTGATCATGTTCTCAATTGCGCGGCGTTGCTGTTGCCAGCTCGCATTGGCGAAGGCTTTTGCGATTGGCCGCTTAGGAAGATAGAGCATATCGGTGAAACACAGCGCCACGAGATAACCGGAAAGACTTCGGAAATCTTGAATTCGTTCCTTGAGCAGCTGTTCCATTTGACCTGGGACGTTGACCGTGTGCCGTATTGTTTTCATAGGAAATTCCTTCAGCGCTTGATCGCTTTTGTAAAGAAAATCGATCCATGGCTCCGCCGCGATTGGTGACCACGCAAAGGGAAGGGCGCTCGGCGTCGCAAATGGTCGGCGAACAAACAGCGCACAAGATTCGTTCGTCCGTTCGCTCTATTGTTTCGGCGCTTGCGAGGCGACGATTTTCTCAAAGCGCGGATCGCCGCGCAGCGGGTCCCAGAAGGGCATCAGTTTGAGTATGCCGTAACTGGTGATTAAGGTCGCACCGGGGAGCGGAATGGCGTCATTTAACTGGTCTAACGCCAAATCCTTTTCGCCTGCCCATGCCGCGATAATAGCAAAATAGCCGAAGAGCATTTCGCCATTCGTGGCATCCTTCTCGCGAGGTAAAAGCTCCATCGCCCGCCGGCCCTCTTGCAAGGCAGCTTCCTTGTCCCCCAGCCCCGCATCGATCAGGCCAAGAATTAAAAGTGGCGGGCCGTAATCCTTCTGCTTTTGTACTAACTGCTCTTGCTCAACCCGGGCGGCGGTGAATGCCCGGCGGGCCCGCGCGTCATCGTGCATAGCGCGAGCAAGGAGACCTTCGCCAAATTGGCGGCTAAAAAAAAGCACATTCTCACCCCAGCAAGGATTGTCGCCCAATGCGGCAAGCGCCTGCTCAGCGCCAGCCCAGTCGCGCTTCGACAACGCGCACAGAAACCAGAAATCCGCCATGTGCATTACGGAACCAGCGGTATTCGACCGCACTTGCCCGACCAACTGACACATCGGACCGGGGTCGGCATGCCATTCCCAATCAACAAAAGTGCGCAAAACCCGGAACAACGGGTTATCGGGCTCGATCTGCAACGCGCGATCATATACTTCTGCCTCTTCAGCATACTGGCGCAGGTAATCGTAGCTGGCGCCAAGCTCTTGCGGGAGAGAAACGTTGCGCGGGTCCAACGTCATCGCTTGTTTCAACAGGCGTATTCCTTCTTCCCCTTTCCCTTTTCGTCGCGCGATATAACCTTTAAGAGCCGGTATTCTCCAATCGTTAGGCAAACCGCGCCCGGCGATCTCCAGTTGCGCTTGCGCGCCTTCATAGTCGCGCAGCCCGAAATACAGATGGTAAGCTCGGGCCAAGGGAGTCTCGGGCGAATCAGGCTTGAGCTGCTCCGCTGCGCTCAGGGCCGATTCAGCCGCCTTGAGGCGTTCCGGGGTATGATCTACTCCCTCCGCGTACAACCGATCATTGCCGAACACGAGCTGGCAAAATGCGGTATGAAACGTCGGGTCCTGGGCCGTGGCTTTGTTTAGAAGGTCGATTCCTTCGCGAATTTGGTTTCCCGGGGCATTGCCTGGCGTCAGGATCAGGGTTTTGCCTCGGCTGTAGAGGTCAAACGCTGCGATGTCGGCGGTCGGACGTTCTTCGATCGCTTTCTTCTCGTTAGGCGAAAGCTTTGCCTGCAATTGATCGGCAATTGTCTTGGCGATCTCGCTTTGAATGGCGAACACGTCTGCAAGATCGCGATCGTACGTCTGGGCCCACAGATGTTTGTCACTGCGCGCATCGACCAACTGCGCATTGACTCGCACCCGATTGCCAGCGCGCTGAACGCTTCCTTCAACTACATTCCCTACGCCGAGCTGGCGGCCGACCTCGCGCAGATTGCGCGCCGCGCCGCTTCTATAATGCATCACGCTGGTGCGGCTAATCACTTTCAGGTCTGCGATCCTGGCCAGGTCGGTTAGGATTTCATCCTGTACGCCGTCGGCAAAAAAGGCGTTCTCGGGTTCCTTGCTCAGATTGCTGAACGGCAGCACAGCAATGCTTTTCTCGGGCGCAGCCAGATTCGCCGGCAATTGCCCAGTTTCACTTTTCCAAATCATCACACCCAAAGGCACGGCCAGGGCGAGCAACAATGCTGTCATGACGGCGGTGCCCGGATTTCGTCGCACCCATTTCTTCCAACGCGCGAAAACTCCAGTGTGCCGCGCCCGAATGGGTTTGTGGTTCAGCCAACGTTCTAGATCTTCAGCCAGCGCTAGAGCGGACGGGTAGCGGCGCTTTGGATCTTTCTCCAGACACTTGAGGCAAATCGTGGAAAGATCGCGATCTATTTTTGGGTTTACCGCCCGCGGTTGTCGCGGCTCGGTGTCCAGCAGTAACCTGATGGTCTCGTAGGTTGTTCCACCGGCAAACGGCGGATGACCTGTTAGCAATTGGTAGAGCACGGCACCCAATCCATAGACATCGGTCGCGCCTGTGATTGCTGCGTTATTTCCCACCGCTTGTTCTGGCGCCATGTAACTAGGCGTGCCCAACACTTCCAATGTGCGCGTGACGGTGCTCTCTGTCTCGACAAGCCGTGCTAAGCCAAAATCCGTAAGATGCGGTTCACCTTTTCCATCGAGCAGAATGTTCCCCGGTTTGATGTCTCGATGCAGAATACCATGCTCGTGCGCGTAATGAACCGTGCGCGCCACCTTGGCGATTAGTTCCGCTGCGCGTCGAGTCGGCATTGGCTCGCTTTTGGTCAGTTCATCGAGCTGGCCCCCTTCAACGAACTTCATGCTGAAGTAGCAGGCGCCATCGCGCTCGCCCACTTCGTAAATGGGCACGATGCCCAGATGCTCAAGACTGGCGGCAGCTTCTGCTTCGCGACGAAAACGTTTAAGATGCGCTTCCGTGGCCCAATGGCCGAGGCCTATGACTTTCAGCGCGACGATACGGTTAAGGCTTTTCTGCCGCGCACGATAGACCACGCCCTGACCGCCTCGGCCCATTTCCTGGAGCAATTCGTAATCGCCAAAATCGCCGAGCATCTTCCCAGCACTCGCGGCTTTCTTTCTATTCGGCACTGCCACGCCATCATCGCGGCCGGCGTCACCGACCTCAGTGACACGTTCATTGGCGAGCAGATTGAGACCCGTTTCCAACAGGCATGCGCTGCAAAATTCCTGCGGCGCGTCAGCGAAAATCTTAGCTCCGCATTTTCCGCACGTTTTGGTGACGGTCGTCATAGTCAGCGGTGGTCTCAATTAAGTAATGCAAAAAATTGGTTCACCGGTTACGCGCGCAATACAGCGATTAGATGCGATAGCTCATCCTCGATGTCGCCCGGGGCCATCACGGTATGAGCGATCTCCTCGCGCAACAGTTGCCGGTAGCGTTCACGAAGACGATGGAATGCCTGCTTGACCGCGTTCTCGCTCATGCCCAGCTCATCGCCAATTTGCGCCTGCGACGGGCGATCCGGTTCGTCGGCGAGCAATGCCCTCAAACGTTCGAACAAAATCACATTGCCAGTGGCACGATATTCATCTCCCAGGCGGATCAGCACTTGATCCAGGAGCGCGAATGCCCATCGGCGTTCGTAGATTTGGTCGGCGGTTGATGTATCTGCCGGCTCAAAACCGGCGCGCTCACGATCCTGCAACATATCCAGTGGAATCAATCGCTGCCCTTCGCCACGCTTAATGGCCATCGCACGGTTCCGCTCATTGGTCAGAAAATGTTTGAGTGATGTGAGTAGATAAGAACGTAGACGCCCCTTCTCTTTGCGGACCATATTCAGATCTCGCCGCTCCAGGAGCAGCGCAAAGAACCCTTGAGTGAGATCTTTCGCCTCTTCTGGTTCACTGCCCTGCCGCCTCACGAAGCCATAAATCGGTCGCCAATAGGTGCGGCAAAGTGTTTCGAGCGCCTCTTTTGCTGCCGTTGATTCACTCTGGGCCTCCAGCACCACACTCCAGTGCGTGGTGGCAAAGGGTAATGCGCTGTACTGCGCATTACCGCTAGTCGCGGTCCGAGACGTCACCTGATCATCGGCAGGCACACCGCCACTCAAGTGAGAAGTCGCGTCAAAAATCAAGCCCTCATTGGCTGAAGGAGTTGTCGCGCAATTGTAGGGCGTCTGTGTCAGACACCAGCCAATAACCGTCCGTTACATCCGTACAATCCGCGGTTTCTTCGATCTAACGATTAACGGCTTAATGCCGCGAAGCCAATTTTCCGCGTAACCTTTCGCCGGATTTCCTGCAGTACATCAGTGAACGGCCAGAAATGACCCTGAAAGGTTTCGGGGGAAAGGAAGGCCAAAACAACAAAAGGAAAAATAAAAATGAAAAGACTAAACATTACATTCGGAACAATTCTGCTGGTGCTTGGCTGCGTTGCATTTTCGCCGTTGGCGAAAGCACAGCAGCCTGTCGTGGGTTTATGGCAGGTCGAGTATATCGGTGCTTGCCGACCGGCGGTTCTGCCTCCGGATTTTTTTACTTATCAGCAATTCCACAGTGACGGCGTGGAAATCGAAACCCCGATGTTCACACCGGGGGTATGCATGGGGAGCTGGAAACAGATGGCCAATATGGTGCAGATCTACCACGTAGGATGGACCCCGGGTGGTATCCCTGGTGTCCCAACTAGCGTACGCTTCGTGTTTACGGAAACACTTACCGTCAGCCTAGACCGCAATAGTTACGACGGGACAGTTGATCAAACGTTTTACGACGCGCCTGTGGGCGGAAACGTCGTCGCGCATTGCACGGCTACAACCCACGCAACGCGCATTTCCGTAGATTAATTTGTCGATCAACCGAAACGCCGCCGAAATTAAATGACTCATATGAGAGCCTCTTCGGTCGTCGTCAAGACGTACCGGAGAGGCTCTTGACGATTCTGGCGCGCTGGGACACAGAGCTCTTCAATCCAGAAAGGCAAAGACACGCGCGCACAACTCCCCGAACTCCTCGATCCTCTTCTCCGTTCTTCGGAATTTTACTCAGTCCGATCACGCAGTTTCTGTGTCCGAATTTGTCCGAAAAAGGAGCGCGCCCGGGGTGGGCGGCCTCCCAGCAAGATTTTTTCTAAAAGCGGCCAGGCCGCGGGAAGCCTCGAGGCGCTCGAAGCGATGAAGTAATGAAGCGGTTGGTTTTATCTATTGGTTAGATGATTCGGATGTGATCGCCAGGTCTACTGATCGCTCGCGGCCATTTGCTTGCCACGTTTGCTCTCGACAGTCGGAGTTTACATAGTAACCATGCCCTACGTTCCCTAGGACGGGACAAAACATGTCCTCGGAGCTCAAGCCGCATCTCCACTTGGAGGTCGGGCATATCTTGTTTCTCGACATTGTCGGGTTCTCAAGATTGCTCGCCGATGAGCAAAAAGAGTTGGTCCAAGAACTTAATCAGATTGTTCGGGAGACGAAGCAATTCCAGGCCGCCGAAGCCGAGGGCAAGCTGACGCGATTACCGACCGGCGACGGAATGGTGCTCGTCTTCACGAATGATCCGGAAGCTCCGGTGGAGTGCGCCCTTGAAATCAGCCAGAAATTGCAAAGCCGGCCGCAGCTCAAACTGCGCATGGGCATTCATAGCGGCCCGGTCAATCCATTCGCGGACGTGAATGATCAGTCCAATCTTGCCGGCGCAGGAATTAACGTGGCACAGCGGGTCGTGGGCTGTGGCGATGCCGGACACATTCTTCTGTCCAAGCACTTCGCGGAAGATTTGGAACACTACGTCCAGTGGCGATCGCATCTACACGATATCGGTAGAGTCGAGGTTAAGCACGGCGCCAGGATTTCGGTCGTTAATTTTTACACAGATCAACTCGGGAACTCGGCTCTGCCCGCACCGATAAGGCGAGCGAGAGCCAGCGTTCGGCTTAAATCTGCCGCCGTCGCGGCACTGCTCCTAATAACGGCACTCGGTGTTGGATTTTGGATGCTTCGCCGCTCACAAGAGAAACTTATCAACGCGGTCGCGGCGATTCCATCGAAGAGCATCGCAGTGCTTCCGTTTGAGAACCGGAGTCAGGATGCCGACAATGCCTACTTTGCTGACGGTATCCAGGACGAGATTCTGACGCGCCTATCCAATATCGCCGATCTCAAGGTGATCTCGCGCACGTCCACACAGCATTACAAAAGTGCGCCGGAAAACCTGCCTGAAATTGCCAAGCAACTTGGTGTGGCCCACATTCTGGAAGGCAGTGTGCAGAAGAGCGGTGACGCAGTGCGCGTGAACGTCCAGCTAATCAAAGCGGCCAATGATTCGCATCTTTGGGCTGATACATTTGATCGCAAACTAACCGACATCTTTTCGGTCGAGAGCGACATCGCCAAAGCTGTTGCCGACCAATTGCGAGCGAAACTGACCGGGCAAGAAGAGGGAGTCATTGTCGCCAAACCGACTGACAATGTTGAGGCTTACGATGCGTATCTGCGCGGCTTAGCGTACACGCTGAAGGCTGCAACCACCACCACCTCGATTCTTGGTGCGCAGAAATATCTAAGGGAGGCGGTGCGGTTAGATCCGAAGTTCGCTCTTAGTTGGGCGCTGCTGTCTTATGTCGATGCGGTCGGCTATCTCTCATTTAAGCTTCAACCGACACCCGCCCTGCGTGAGCAGGCGGGACGCGCAGCCGAAGTCGCTCTTATGCTTCAACCCAACCTTGGCGAGGCGCTACTCGCAAAGGGATATTTCCACTACGCTTGTCTCAAAGATTACGACACCGCAGTGCGTTACTTTGAGGAGGCACGTCGGTTTCTGCCCAATAGCAGCCGGATTCCTGAATCTCTAGCCTATGTCGCACGCAGGCGAGGTCAGTGGGATCAGAGCGACTATTATTTCCAGGAAGCCGAGCGACTCGACCCACGTAATGCTAATCTTCTCACGCAGCACGCGCTGTCCGATGTTCAACGTCGTCGTTTTCCGGAAGCTCTCCGAAAACTTGACAAAGTTCTCGATATTTCACCCGGCGACATTGATACGTTTGCATTAAAGGCGGCGATCGCACAAGCCGAGGGCGATCTGCCGCGTGCCGCTGCACTTCTTGCTCCGCTCCAGCCGACCGCCGAAATCTCAAGCGCTTTGGAAACACAGGTTTACCAAGCGATCTTGGAGCGCCACCCTGCCGAAATCATCCCTCGGCTAAAGGAGATACTGACCAAGCCCGATCCCGCGCTGGGTTACATTAATGGTGAACTTCGCTTTTGGTTAGGGTGGGCCCAAGAAGTTGGGGGTGACCGTTGCGCAGCCCAGGAAAGTTGGCAGCAGGCACGCGCCGAATTGGAAGCTTTCCTCAAAGAGCAGCCAGACAATTATCTTCTTATTGGAGATCTCGCGCTGACGATGGCAGGTCTCGGTGACACGGCCGATGCATTCGCGCTGTCTGAACGAGCTAAAGCCGCAATACCGATTGAGAAAGACGCGATTGAGAGCCCGATTCCGACCGAGATTCTCGGGCGAGTGGCGGCGTACGTAAGAGATCGCGACCGCGCCATCGCCAGCTTGGAGAAAATACTCTTGATACCGTACGATGGTGCGCTCGCTTCAGGCGTGCCGCTAACGCCAGCGCTCCTTCGACTCGATCCAATGTTCGATGGACTGCGGAATGATCCGCGCTTCCAAAAGCTCACGGCCTCGGAGGCGCCGAAACAATAGCGAGAGTTTTAGGGACAATTTCGCAGAACTGCGTAAATCTGCGCGCTCAGCTATCGCCCGCTGAAAGCTGATAAAGAGCGCTCCCAGCGTCCGGAAACGGAGCGCCTTGGAAAAAAGGGGATTCTGTCTCTCTAGTATGAAACCAGATAAGAAACTCGCCGCGGTGCTCATCATGCACCCGGCCGTCAGCGCAATGGTCCGGGCTCCGTTCGGTGACGTCGCGGCTCGAGGTTATCCGCGGCCGCCGCCGGCGATTTAGGGGAAAATTTGCCGGGAGGCCCGCCCACCCCGGGGGGCGCGCCGGCCGCGAAAACGTATCCCCCTCCTAGCGCCATTGTCTGATGTCATTCGATTTACCCAGGAGAATGGGACCGCGGCAGCCAAGGTTAAAATTACCATAGTGACCCACTCGAATTACCATAGGCTACGACGGACCATTTAACTTGAATCGCTCGAGGGCCTTACGGTGGCGCTCTTGGAGTTCTTTCTGCTTTTCCTCCGTCATAACAACCGCTTGCTGGACCGAGACGACCGCGCCTGGAGTCTTACCGTAAACGGTCGGCCGACGCACCGCGGCGACCCATTCCCGAGCAGCCATCACGCGCACCTGCCTCGATTTCGGGTCGTCAGTGCGGTCATCGGCGATCTCAATTACTTCATCCACGTAGTGATCAGCCTGAAGTTCAGTGCGCTCGATTCCAGTTGCCCGCTCTAATTTAAGCCAGCAAAAGGATTGATTCAGGATTGGCCGTTGTTCTAGACAATCCGGACGCCTACATAGTACGATACCCTACATCCCTGGAGCGGGGCGCAATATGTCCTCGGAACTCAAACCGCATCTCCATCTAGAGGTGGGACACATCTTATTCCTCGACATTGTTGGATTCTCAACGCTGCTCACCGATGAGCAAAAAGAGTTGGTGCACGAACTTAATCAGATTGTTCGAGCGACGAAGCGATTCCAGGCCGCCGAAGCTGAGGGCAAGCTGACGCGATTACCGACCGGCGACGGAATGGTGCTCGTCTTCACGAATAATCCAGAAGCGCCGGTGGAATGCGCCCTCGAAATCAGCCAGAAATTGCAGAGCCGTCCACAGCTCAAACTGCGCATGGGCATTCATAGCGGCCCAGTCAATCCGGTCGCGGATGTGAATGATCAGGCCAATCTCGCCGGAGCTGGAATTAACATTGCGCAGCGGGTCATGTCATGCGGCGATGCCGGACATATTCTCCTGTCCAAACATTTCGCGGAAGACCTGGAGCACTATGCTCACTGGCGATCGCATCTGCACAATGTCGGAGAAGTCAAAACCAAACATGGCGCCAAGCTCCCGCTTGTTAATCTCTACACGGACCAATTCGGAAATTCAGAGCTGCCGGCAAAGTTAAGGCAAGCCAGAGCCGCTTTTCGGCTTAAAGCCGGCTCAGTCGCTCTTCTTTTGGTCCCAGCACTCGGTGTTGGATTTTGGATGCTTCGCAGCCCACAAGGGAAGTTGATGAACACTGCTGGGGCGATTCCCGCCAAAAGCATCGCGGTGCTGCCATTCGAGAATCTGAGCGCCGATCCCGAAAACGCGTTCTTCACTGAAGGGATGGAGGACGAAATCCTGAACGACCTGACGAAAATCGCAGACTTAAAAGTCATCAGCCGGACGTCGGCGATGCAATACAAGACTGGCGTGAAACGAAACGTCCGCGAAATCGCGAACGCACTCGGCGTTGCGCATTTGGTCGAGGGAAGTGTACAACGCGCCGCAAATCGCGTCCGCGTCAGCGCGCAGTTAATCGACGCAAGGACCGACACGCATTTGTGGGTCGAGCGCTATGATAGGACACTTGATGACGTCTTTGCAATCCAGAGCGACATCGCCAAAACAATTGCGGCCCAGCTTCAGGCCAAGCTGTCGCCAAAAGAGAAAGCAGCAATAGAGGAACGCCCGACGTCTGATCTGGCTGCATACGATCTCTATTTAAAAGCAAAGGAACTTATGTACAACGCTCGCTTTAATCCCGCTCGCCGAGAGAAAGCATTATTTAAAGCGGTGGTGCTCCTTGACCAAGCGGTAGCGCGCGATCCTACGTTTCTGCTCGCTCACTGCCAGCTCGCCTTCGCGAACGATCAAATATATTTCTCTAATTACGATCACACGGAACCTCGCCTGGCGTTAGCCCAGAGCAGCGTAGAGGCTGCAGTTCGTCTTCAGCCTGATGCGGGCGACACGCATCTCGCCCAGGCGGATCACTTTTTCTGGGGTCATTTGGATTATCGTCGCGCGCGCGAGGAATTGATTAAGGCTCAACGCGAACTTCCAAACAATGCAGAGGTTTTTCGGATTTTCGGTACAATGAACCGGTGGGAAGGGCACTGGGAAGAAGCCAGGCAGAATCTTGAACGCGCAGTGGAACTCGATCCTCGGAACACGAGAACGATCATGGATTTGGGGTGGGTATATATGACCCTACGCAAATACGAAGAGGCAGACGCCCTGGCCATTCGCATGCAAGCGCTGGAGCCGCGAAGCCCCATGTTAAGAGCCGGCCGAGCATTTGTGGGGCTCGAAGCGCGGGCCGACATGGCATCTTTACGTGCCGTGCTTAACACGATTGAAAGCGAAAGCCCGCAGTCGGCCGGCGAAATATCTGATCTCTCGTTTCGACTCGCTCGGTATGAGCGCGACCCAACGAAAGCAGCCCGCGCTCTGGCCAACATGCCTCGCGAAGGGAAAATCGATGTATTTTATCTTCCATTTCCCCATACGTGGTATGAAGGACTGCTTGCTAAGCTGCAACAAGACGCGGCCGCCGCGCATTCCGCTTTTACGGCCGCCCGTGCTGAAACCGAGAAACTCGTTAATGCTCAACCGCAAAATGTGCGACCGCTAGCGGTGTTAGCACTGATTGATGCCGAGTTAGGAGACAAAGAGAAAGCAATCCGTGAAGGACGTACCGCGTGTGACATGCTTCCTCCTACAAAAGATGCCCTCGACGGGGTTTGGCTAATGACCAATCTCGCTCGCATCTATGCGCTCACCGGCGAGAAGGATCTCGCCTTAGAACAGTTGGAGGCAGTAAACAAACCTGCGTCCGGGCCTATAAACGGCCCATCGTATGGCGAACTGCATCTTAATCCCGACTGGGACGTGCTGCGCGGCGATCCGCGTTTTGAGAAAATTGTTGAAGAAGCAAAGAAGCCGGTGACGCTCAAATAAATTTACTTGATTGCACTTACGATTGGCGTGCGGATTTCTGACTCCGTATTCATTCGGTGTGTTCTTTTCGCCTAACGAGAAAGAGATAAGCCACGGCAGGAAAAGCACGCCATCGAATGAGTTGTAAAGTGGTTCACGCGAGCTACCCCAAATTGCTGACGCCATTGGTTTCCCAGATCATGAAATCGTCCAGCGCTTGCCGGGTTTTGTCCGCGACAAATCCGATGACGATTGCGTCATCAACGAAGCCGAACAGAGTCGTGTCCGGAATCAAATCGAAGGGGTCAACCAAATAGTTGAGAGCAGCCACGATCCACATCAGATCATCATTCGAAACCTGCTTGTATTGACCGCGCTCATACGCGCCGACTAGCCGCAGCATCGTCTGAAGATGCGGCCAATTCTCCTTGAACTCATACTGCGGGACCGACGCAGCACGTTTCGTGGCTCGTTCAGAAAGCAAGCGCAAACCGCCGGAACCGACGACCTGCAATTTTGCTTCGCTGAGTGCCCGGGCAAACGCCTCGCTGCGCAGGACTGGTATCTCATAGGAAATGTCCTTTTCGCCGGTGCTGCGGGCGGGGTCAGTGGCAACATTGCTGGCGGCCATTTTGATCTTCATCGGCTCGTTAGGACTATTCAGCTTGATCTTGTTCCGCAGCAACCCTTCGCTGCATCCCGGAATTCGTCAACGATCTGCTGACACTGCTCAATTGTGAGGCTGTTCATAATGGCGCGGCGTTGTAGTTCTAACGAGACAAAGATAAGCCAACGCAGGGTGTCGCGGCAAACACGCTCGCGTTCGTCCGCTCAGGGGCCGTTGGCTTCATCGTTTGGTTAGGTCAGTGCCACATTGATGACACCAGGTAACGCAAAAGAAGAGACGCCGCTCCCCGCTATGATGCAACCAGAGAAGCGGCGTCTTAGTTGCCTCTAACCCAACAAGGTTTAACGCAAAGTCGCATTCCTTTACAACCATGTTCGGGTAAGTTTTTAAACCAAATCGGCATCAGATTTTATCTTACTTTTGCTGGCTGCACACAGGGAACGCTTTAGACGACCGTCATTCGGTGTGTTCAGGCACGTCACTCCTCGCCGCGGACGAAAATCAGCGTGAAGAAAGAAGGCAATTACCCCTTGGCCGGTCGCGCGACGCGTGCGGTCAAAGTCTTATAAGACAAAGGTCTTACTCTCTTTCTTCATGAATGACCCGAAACAATTGTGGGATGTAGTCTGGCCCTAACCATTATTTCTACTGTGGCTAAATCCTCTTCCATTATCTGCCTGCTCGATGATGATCCGTCGGTTCTGAAGGCGACGGGCCGGCTGCTCTCGTCCGTAGGTTGGGAGGTTGCAACGTTCAGTGATCCCCATGCC
>Ga0310913_10000592_pt1 | contig 17064 bp, 15 predicted proteins | sample GREbulkMGOX082_FD_203447 | JGI IMG/M metagenome (GOLD analysis project Ga0310913, IMG submission 203447) | Lab enrichment of tropical soil microbial communities from Luquillo Experimental Forest, Puerto Rico - GRE.bulkMG.OX082 | ecosystem: Environmental > Terrestrial > Soil > Tropical forest >...
GGCGCCAACGCGCTTTTTGGAATCGACCAGCCTGGTGCCGGGCAGGATCATGCCGCGCTCGATCAGTTCGGAGAACGCAACCCGCGGCGCCTCGCGCGCAGTCATGAAAGGCGCCAGCGTTGCTTCCGGCAGCGGCTCGACGGCGGCGATCCGCGCCAGGGCGGCCCTGGCATACGCTTCGTCGCGCTCGAAGCCGACGTAGCGACGGCTGAGACGCTTTGCCACGGCGCCTGTCGTGCCGGTGCCGTTGAAGGGATCCATCACGAGATCGCCGGCCTTCGACGACGCCAGCAGTACCCGCGCCAGCAGCCCTTCCGGCTTCTGCGTCGGATGCACCTTCTTGCCGTTCTTGTCCTTCAGCCGCTCCTCGCCGGTGCAGAGCGGGATCAGCCAGTCGGAACGCGCCTGGACGTCCTCGTTCGCCGCTTTCAGCGCTTCATAATTGAACGTATAGCCCTTCGCCTTCTCGTCGCGCGCGGCCCAGATCATGGTTTCGTGCGCATTGGTAAACCTGCGGCCGCGGAAATTCGGCATCGGATTGCTTTTGCGCCAGACGATGTCGTTGAGCACCCAGAAGCCCAGGTCCTGCATGATCGCGCCGACGCGAAAGATGTTGTGATAGGATCCGATCACCCAGATCGTTGCCGACGGCTTCATGACGCGGCGGCAGGCGAGCAGCCAGGCGCGGGTGAAATCGTCATAGGCCGCGAAGGAGGAGAACTTGTCCCAGTCGTCGTTGACAGCATCGACATGGGATTCGTCGGGGCGCTTGAGCTCGCCCTTGAGCTGCAGGTTGTAAGGCGGATCCGCAAACACGAGGTCGACGGAGGAGGCCGGCAATTTGGCCATCTCGGCAACGCAATCGCCGACGACGATGCGGAAATTCTCCGGGGACTCAAAATTTGTGCGGGGCGCCCTTACAGACGCCCCGCGACGCGACACAACCATGACTCAAGAACTCTGACTCAGGCGACGCTGTCGGCGACGCGGGACCAACAAACCGACTGCCGACACATTGACGTGCCGAGGTAAACACCGGGTTATCGCGTGTGCACTCGGTCATCATTGCCGACTAGGCAATTTTTGCCGGGCGGGTTATTGATTAATGGATTGCGAATTTTACGTTTGTGTCACGCGGTGCGGCACTGACAAGCTCGCTCGCGAAGAGTGAACGTGTAGTTGAGGGAAACGACCATGCGTTACGATGACTTTCGGCGCAGCGACGACATCGAAGATCGACGCGACGACGGCGGAGGCATGGGCGGTGGCGGCGGCTTCGGCCTGCCGATGGGCGGCGGCGGGCTCGGCATCGGCACCATCATCGTCCTCGGGCTGATCTCTTATGCCTTCGGCATCGATCCGCGCCTCCTGATCGGCGGTGCGGAAATTCTCTCCGGCGGCAGCCAGGCGCCGAGCTATCAATCCGATCGCCGCTCCGGCAAGACCGGCGCGCCGACCGACGAGATGGGCAGCATGATATCGGGCATCCTCGGCGAGATCGACGACCGCTGGAGTGAGGAATTTCAAAGTCGCGGCCAGGACTGGGTCGGACCGAAGATCGTGCTGTTCCGCAACGCCACCAATGGCGGGCGCTGCGGCATGGCGCAGTCGGCCATGGGGCCGTTCTATTGTCCGCCGGACCAGAAAATCTTTCTCGACACCGGATTCTTCCGCGAAATCGAGACGCGCTTCCGCGGCTGCTCGGGCAATGCCTGCAAGTTCACCGCCGCCTATATCATCGCACACGAAGCCGGGCATCACGTGCAAAACCTGCTCGGCGTGATCCCGCGCGTGACGCAACTGCAGCAGCAGGTGAGCAGCAAGGCGGAAGCCAATGCGCTGCAGGTGAGGGTGGAATTGCAGGCGGACTGCCTTGCGGGCGTCTGGGTCAACCGCGAGGCCAAGAAGCGTCCGAACTTCCTCGAGGCCGGCGACATCGACGCCGCACTGACGACGGCGTCGGCGATCGGCGACGACACGCTGCAGCGGCAGGCGACCGGACGCGTGGTGCCGGATTCCTTTACCCACGGCTCCGCAGCCCAGCGCAAGCAATGGTTCACGACCGGCGTTCGGCAGGGCACGGTGGAAGCCTGCAACACGTTCGAAAGGGGCGCGCTGTAGCGACGGAGCGTGCCCCGGATGCAGCGCGGCACGAAATGCTGCGCTGCTGATCGGGGACCCACCATCGGATATGGTGTTTTGAATGGGTGTCGGCTCTGCGGTGCATCGCTGTCACGCTGCACCCGTGCCCGGGACACGAGGGTGAAGTGAATGTCCTCCATCGATCAGTCCAAACAATTCATCCCGCTCAACATCGCCGTGCTGACGGTCTCGGACACGCGCTCGCTCGCCGACGACAAGTCCGGCACCACGCTCGCCGAGCGGCTCACCGCTGCCGGACACAAGCTCGCCGCGCGCGAGATTGTGTCCGACGACATCGAGGCGATCCGTGGCGTCGTCAAAAAATGGATCGCGGATGCGGGCGTTGATGTCATCATCACCACCGGCGGCACCGGCTTTACGGGGCGCGACGTCACGCCGGAAGCGATCGAGCCCCTGTTCGAAAAACGGATGGACGGCTTTTCGATCGCGTTTCACATGCTGAGCCACGCCAAGATCGGCACCTCGACGATCCAGAGCCGCGCCACCGCCGGCGTCGCGAACGCGACCTTCATCTTTTGCCTGCCCGGCTCGCCCGGCGCCTGCCGCGACGGTTGGGACGGCATTCTGGCTGCGCAGCTCGATTACCGCACGCGGCCCTGCAACTTCGTGGAGATCATGCCGCGGCTCGACGAGCACCTGCGGCGGCCGAAGGCGAAGGGGGCTTCGGCTTAAGTTGTCATCGCGCGGAGAAGAGCGACGCAGCAATCCAAGATCATTGCGAGTGCGAGCGAAGCAATTCAGAAACCCGCTACACGCAGACCTCGAATCCGAAAAACCCGCGTATCGCCTTGGCCGCGGTCGCGCGCAATAGAGCCGCGAAGATCACAGCTCGCGTTCCCAGGTCTCCCCGATCAGGTCCTGGCCAAAGCTGCGGTGCGGTTCGCTCGCCACGAGCTTGAAACCGGCGTCCTGGTAGATCTTGCGGGCGGCGAGCAAAATACTCTGGGTCCATAGCGTGATCTTGCGGTAGCCGCAGGCGCGGGCGAAGCTGATGCATTCGGCGACCAGTCGCTGGCCGATGCCCTGTCCGCGGCCGGCGGGATCGACCAGCAGCAGGCGCAGTTTCGCGACGTCGTCGCTGTGCCGCACCAGAAACACCGAGCCGACCGCATCGCCGTCGATATCGGCGATCCAGCAGCGTTCGCGCGCGGCGTCGAACGAGGTGATGAATTTCGCGACGATCTCCGCCACCAGCGCCTCGAAGGTCGCGTCGAAACCGTATTCGCCGGCATAGAGCGCGCCATGGCTTTGCACCACATAACCCATGTCGCCGGGGCGCGGATCGCGCAGGATCGCCGGGCGGGACGGAACCGCGCGCGACAGACCAAGCAGCCGCTCGATGGTCTCCATCGCCTCCGTCAGGCGTTTGCGGTCGGCGACGGTAAGTTCCGACAGCATCGCCGCGACCTCGTCATGGGAGCTGCGATCGAGCCGGGCAAACGCCTGGCGTCCCTTCGTGGTCAGTGCGAGGCGGAAGTGTCTGCGGTCGGAAGCAAGGGCCTCACGGCTGATCAGCCCGTCATCCTCAAAACCCTGGACGATGCGGCTGAGATAGCCTGGATCGAGGCCAAGCTCGCCGCCGATCTCCGTTGCCGTCATTTCGTCGCGGTGCGCAAGCTCGTACATCACGCGCGCCTCGGACAACGAATAAGGGCTTTTCAGGAGATGCTGGTCCAGCACTCCGAGCTTCTTGGTATAGGCGCGGTTGAACGCGCGGACGGCGGCTATCTCGCCATCGGAATCGCCTAACGACATGGCGCACCTCGATACTTGCCATTGTCAAATAATAACTTGACTTTGGCAAGTATCTTCCGCGTCCATCACAGGATGATGATCCGGCTGCGCAGAAGCGTGCGCGATGAGCGGCCGAGCCGGCGAAGCAATTTGGCCTCCGAGCGGCGCCCATCGGCCGCGTGGCCGCCGAGCCGGAAATAGTGGTCGCGCGCGATCAGAAGTCCCTGGTCCGTCATCGGCCGGACCAGTCGCGCGAGCGATTTGAGGCGATCACGCAAGTGCACGTCGGCATAGGGCGAGCGGGCGTAGCGGAAAATGCCGGCGCGAGGACGGTCGCTCGATGCAACGCTCTGGATGAACTGCGTGGTTTCCTCGATCCAGCCGGTGTCCAGCACGGCGCCGGCGCGCAGGAACATCAGCCAGGGCGAGCGCGCCTGCCGGGCGCCGGCCGCAAGCGCCGCGGCGCGCGGTCCCGAAAAGGGGAGAAAGTGGCAGCCCGCAACGTCGGCGACGCGTTCGATCACGCCGTTGCCTGCACTATCGACCAGCAGCACTTCGCGGATGACACCGGCGGCTGCTCCAGGCACCAGCGCGGCAAGGGTTGCGACTGCCGGCTGTTCGACGCCTTCGGTGGGAATGATGACGCTCAGCATCGATGAGGCTTCGTTGGCTCACGAGATTGGGAAAAACGCCGACTGTTATCACCTTGTCACAATCAAAACAGCCAGTCCGATGCGCCTTTTTCAGGCAGGCAACTACGATCCAAGCCGGCCGGTTCCTCAGCATTGTTCTTGCTTTGTTCTATAGGCATGGCTAAGGTGAACCCATGAGTCGAGCATCCTCTCATGCCCTCAGGCACCCGCCGGCCACGGCGCCCTCCGAACCGGCGGGTGCGCCTTCATCTTTTTCCGAGATCGGGGCCGCTATCGACCGCGAGCGGCGGCGGGGACGCGGCGCACAGTCCAATGCGAGCGGGCGCTATGAGGCGGAAGCGCGGGTCGCCTTCGACGACGGCTGGCAGAGCCTGGAAGAATTGCCCCCGTTCAAGACCACGGTGTCGCTCGACACCGCGCGAAAGGTCATTACACGCAACGATTCCCCCGATATCGGCTTCGACCGCTCGATCAACCCTTATCGGGGCTGCGAGCATGGTTGCGTCTACTGCTTTGCGCGGCCAACGCATGCCTATCTCGGCCTTTCCCCGGGTCTCGATTTCGAATCCCGCCTTTATGCCAAGCCGGATGCGCCGGCGCTTCTCGAGAAGGAACTGGCGGCGTCCAACTACGAGCCGCGGATGATCGCGATCGGAACCAATACCGATCCGTATCAGCCGATCGAACGCGAGCGGAAGATCATGCGCGGCATTCTCGAAGTGCTGGAGCGAGCCGGCCATCCGGTCGGCATCGTCACCAAGTCGGCACTGGTGGTCCGCGACGCCGATATTCTGTCGCGCATGGCCGGGCGCAACCTCGTCAAGGTGGCGATTTCGGTGACGACGCTCGATGCGAAACTCGCGCGAACCATGGAACCGCGGGCGGCGACACCGACGCGGCGCCTGGAGGCGCTCAAGCGGTTGTGCGACGCAGGCATTCCCACCACGGTCATGGTGGCGCCGGTGATCCCGGCCCTGAACGACGCCGAGATCGAGCGTATTCTCGACGCGGCGGCTCATGCCGGCGTCAAGGAGGCGAGCTACGTGCTGTTGCGCCTGCCGCTCGAGGTGCGCGATCTTTTCCGCGAATGGCTGATGGCCAATTACCCCGATCGCTATCGCCATGTCTTCACGCTGATCCGAGACATGCGCGGCGGCCGCGACTACGACTCGCAATGGGGTACGCGGATGAAGGGAACTGGGCCGATGGCCTGGATGATCGGGCGCAGGTTCGAAATCGCATGCGAAAAGCTTGGGCTGAACAAGCGCCGCTCAAAGCTCACCACCGATCACTTCGCAAGGCCGAGCGGCAACGGCCAGCAACTCAGCCTGTTCTAGAGCCTGATCTCAGCGCAAACGCGTCCGGCGTTTGTCGTAATCGAAAATCGGTGCCCATTTTTCCGGATCATGCTGGTCCGGACCCATCCACTGGGGCTGTCAATTTTCATTTCAGAGCAAAGAAAGATGAATTGCGGGAATTCGGCCGGGTTCCCGGTTGCGCGGTCGACATGCCCTGAAGCAGGATCCCGGCATGAGTCGGGAAAAGTCCGAAAGCGGCGCGAGCAAGCTGCCGAAAGGTGTGATCGCGGTTTCGCCGCCGAGTTTTCGCCGCGAGCGCGCACTGATCAAGCGGGGCGTCTGGCCGGTGGCCGGCTGTGACGAGGCCGGGCGCGGGCCATTGGCGGGACCGGTCGTCGCGGCCGCCGTCGTGCTCGATCCCAAGCGGATTCCAAAGGGCATCGACGATTCGAAGCGGCTGACGCCCGAGGAGCGCGAGGACCTGTTCGAAAAGATATGCGCGACCTCATCCTTTGCGGTCGCCTTTGCTTCGCCCGCGCGGATCGATCGCGACAATATCCTGCGGGCCTCGCTCTGGGCGCTGGCCCGCGCGGTGCATGCGTTGCCGGAAGCTCCGCAACACGTGTTCGTCGATGGCCGCGACCGCCTCGCGCTGCCCTGCGAGTGCCAGGCGGTGATCGGCGGCGACGGGCTCGTGATGTCGATCGCGGCAGCCTCGATCGTCGCAAAGGTGACGCGCGATCGCCTGATGAGCGCGCTGGCGCAGGATTGTCCGGGCTACGGCTTCGAGCAACACAAGGGCTACGCGGTCCCGGAGCATCTCGAAGCGCTCGCCCGGCTCGGACCGTCCGCGCATCACCGCCGACTTTTTGCTCCCGTCGTCGCCGCACGGGAAAAGCATTTTGGGCCGGACCAGGCGGTGCTCGACCTCGATATTGAAGCGCTGACCCTGGACGAGGCGGCCGAGGGCCTTGCTACTAACGGCTGATCGTGGGCGCTCGTGCCGATCGCAAGCGGAAGTGTCGCGACTGATGTGTTGAGACGGGACAACAGGTTGCCTCGATCGTGTCCCGTCTTTATCAAAACGTCCGGGCGGGCCAACGCACGACCGGCGTGGCTGGTCTGGGGATCTTCGGAAGTTCCATGCGTTTCACCTCACTTGTGATCGAACTGATCCGGGCGCGGCCGCGGCTGGTGGTCTGGATCGTGGTGTTGCTGCAGGCTGCGCTCTGGCTCGCGGTGTCGCTGTTGTTATACGCAAGCCCTCCAGGCGATCTCGCCACCGCGCTCGCCTTCGGCCGGGAGTATCAGGTCGGCAGCGATCTCGGCCCGCCGCTGGCGTTCTGGCTCGCCGACATCGCCTTCCGCATCGCCGGCAATCACATGTTCGGCGTCTATCTGCTCGCGCAGCTTTGCTCTGTTGCGACCTTGTGGATCCTCTACCAGCTTGCGCGCGCGATCGTCGGCAAGCAGCAGGCGGTCCTCGTCGTGCTGTTGACCATGACCATCACCGCGTTCGCCTCGCCAAACCTCGAATTCGGTCCCCTGGTCGCGGCGCGACCGTTGTGGGCGCTGTTGTTGTTCCACTCCTGGCAGCTCATCGGCCAGAACCGGCGCAATGTCTGGTTTGCGTGGTCTATCGAAGCCGGTCTCTTGCTGCTGACCACGTCGGCCGCCTTCGGCCTCTTGCTCCTGATCGCGGGCTTTGCGCTGGCCAGTCCGGAAGGCCGCCGCACGCTCAGATCGTTCGATCCGCTGTTCGCGCTGCTCGTGATCATGGTGCTGGCACTGCCGTACTTTGTCTGGCTGATGCGCACCGACGTATCCCTGCTGCCGCCGCTCCCGGCGCTTTCGGAACTGGGCGCAAGGGCCTTGCGGTGGGTGTCGCTGGTTGGTGCGCTGCTGCTCGCGATGGCGGGCGTCCTGATCCTGATCGTGCTCAACTCGCGGCTGTTTGATCGCGCGGCGGACGAATCTCCGATCATCTATCGGCCGCCGGTCGATCCGCTTGCGCGCGATTTCGTCTATTTTTTTGCCATCGCGCCCGCGCTTGCCGGAAGCCTGATCTCCGGGCTTTTCAATCTCGATCGCGTAACAGGAGGGTCCGGGATCACGCTCTTGATGTCCGGCCTTGGGGCGATCGTCGCGACCGGGGATCTCGTCCACTTGCGCCGGCAGCGCCTGTTGCGTTCTGTATGGGCAGTCATCATCATCGTGCCCGCCCTCGTGGCCGTCGCGGCCATACTGTTTCTGCCCTGGACCAGCGGTCGCGAGGTCGCGACATCGCTGCCAGCGCGTTCGATCGCGCAATTTTTCGGCGACAGCTTTGAGCGCCGTACCAATCAGCGGCTGCGTGCGGTTGCGGGCGATGCGCAGATTGCGAGCCTGGTCGCGCTCGCCAGGGGACGGCCGCATCTGTTTCTCGACGCCACCCCGCAACGCACCCCGTGGGTGACACCGCAGAAATTCAGCGAGACCGGCGGCGTCGTGGTCTGGCGAGCCTCCGACACGTCAGGCACGCCGCCGCCCGAGATCGCGCAGCGCTTTCCGGGGCTCGTGCCCGAGGTGCCTCGGGCGTTCGAATGGCTGGTGAATGGCCGCCAGCCCTTGCTACGGATCGGCTGGGCCATCGTGCGGCCGAAGGGGCAGTGAACACACCCCTGGGCTTGCAACGTCGGGCCGACTCAATCATTGCACGAGCGACATCGTCAGGATTGTGCAAGGCCTGCAGCAGACCAGGAGTCGAGGATGGCGGCATTTCGAGGAAGCTGTCTGTGCGGCGAAGTCGCATTTGAGATCGAGGGACCATTCGACCGGTTCCTGAACTGTCATTGCTCACGCTGCCGCAAAGCGACCGGGAGCGCGCACTCCTGCGAAGTAATTGTCAAAGCCCCGGCGCTCTGCTGGCTCAAGGGAGAAGGATCGGTCGCACGCTTCGACCTGCCGCAGGCGAAAAGCTTTGCTACGGCGTTCTGCAAGAGGTGCGGCAGTCCCATGCCGCATCTCACTCGCAGCGGGCGGGAGGCCATCGTTCACGCCGGAGCATTTGACGAACCGCTTGGCGCCACGCCCGACCGGCACGCTCAAGGGTCCTCGCGTGCCGATTGGTACGTCCATGGCGAGGGATTGGCGGTGGAGGAATGAACCGCTACGCCGTCAGCGCTTTCGCGATCACGCGCAAATCCTGCCAGGACAATCGCTTGTAGGACGGGGAGCGCAACAGGTAAGCGGGGTGGAACGTCGGCAGGGCGCGGATCACGCGGGTGCCGGTATCATAGTCGAACCACCGGCCGCGCGTTCTCATGATGCCCTCGCGGGTGCCGAGCAGCGTCTGGGTCGAGGGATTGCCGAGCGTCACCAGCAGGTCGGGGTCGACCAGCTCGATCTGGCGCTGAATGAAGGGCAGGCAAATCTGCGTCTCCTGCGGGGTCGGCGTGCGATTGCCGGGCGGGCGCCAGGGGATGACATTGGCGATATAGACATTGCTGCGATCGAGCCCGATTGCGGCGATCATACGGTCGAGCAGCTTGCCCGAACGGCCGACGAACGGCAGGCCCTCAAGGTCTTCATCGCGCCCGGGAGCTTCGCCGACGAACATGATGCGCGCGTTCGGGTTTCCGTCGGCGAACACGAGCCGGGTTGCTGTCGATTTCAGCGCGCAGCCGTCGAAGTTTTGCATCAGTTCACGCAGCGCCTCCAGGCTTGGAGCCGTGCGCGCGGCTTCCCTTGCCGACGCGATCGCTGCCTCCGGCGCCGGCGGCGCATCGGCGCGAGCAACCGCGATGGCGGCGGCCGGCATCGCCCTTGGGGGCTGCGGCGGGGTTACTTCGCGCGGGGCTGGCGGTTCGTGCTCGGCCAGCCGGTTGACCGGCGCCTCGTCGAGTGCGCAGTCGATGCCGGCCTCCAGGTAGAAGGCCAGTAATTGCGCGACATTGGGGGCGGGTTCGGGCAGGGCCTGCGACATCACGTCAATTTACGCCGCGTCGCGGCAGCTTGAAATGCATTTCCACGGTTGTCCTCTCAGCAAAAATCGGAAACAAGGACAACTGGAAACGCCATCAGAACAGCACTCGGGGATCTGGACATGAGCAGCGAAGAATTACCCCCGCGCGAATCCATGGAATTCGACGTCGTCATCGTTGGCGCAGGTCCCTCGGGCCTTTCCGCAGCGATCAGGCTGAAACAGCTCAATGCCGACCTCAACGTCGTCGTCGTCGAAAAGGGCTCCGAGGTCGGCGCGCACATCCTGTCGGGTGCGGTGATCGATCCGGCTGGCCTCGACAAGCTCGTGCCGGACTGGCGCGAGGACGCCGACTGCCCGCTGAAGACGGAGGTCAAGGACGATCGCTTCTACTGGATGAGCGGCGGTAGCGCGATCCGGCTGCCGAACTTCATGATGCCGCCGCTGATGAACAATCATCATTGCTACATCGGCTCCCTCGGCCAGGTGTGCCGGTGGCTTGCACGCAAGGCCGAGGCGCTCGGGGTCGAGATCTACCCCGGCTTTGCCGCGGTGGAAGTGCTCTACGATGATAAGGGCGCGGTGCGCGGCATCGCCACCGGCGACATGGGAATCGCAAAGGACGGCACCCACAAGTCCTCGTTCACGCGCGGCATGGAACTCGTCGGCAAATACACGCTGTTTGCCGAAGGCGCGCGCGGCAGCCTCACGAAGCAGCTCGTCAACAAATTTTCGCTCGCCGCCAACAGCGAGCCGCCGAAATTCGGCATCGGCCTGAAGGAAGTCTGGCAGATCGATCCTGCAAAACACCAGAAGGGGCTGATCCAGCACTCCTTCGGCTGGCCGCTCAACAACAAGACCGGCGGCGGCTCCTTCCTTTATCATTATGACGACAATCTGGTTGCGGTCGGCTTCGTCGTGCATCTCAACTATGACGATCCTTACCTGTCGCCGTTCGACGAATTTCAGCGCTTCAAGACCCATCCCGCGATTCGCCCGATCTTCGAGGACGCCAAACGGCTCGCCTACGGCGCGCGCGCGATCACCGAGGGCGGCTATCAGTCGGTGCCGCGTCTGTCCTTTGCCGGCGGCGCGCTGATCGGCTGCGCCGCGGGCTTCGTCAACGTGCCGCGCATCAAGGGCGTGCACAATGCGATGGGCAGCGGCATGCTCGCTGCAGAAAGTGTCGCAGCCGCGCTTGCGGCCGGGCGCGCCAATGACGAACTCGTCGAATATGAAAATGCCTGGCGCGGCTCCGCTGTCGGCAAGGACCTCTACAGGGTTCGCAACGTCAAGCCGCTGTGGTCGAAGTTCGGAACGGTTTTGGGCGTGGGGCTCGGCGGTCTCGACATGTGGTGCAACACGCTCGGCTTTTCGCTGTTCGGAACCCAGTCGCATGCGAAGCCCGACCGCGCGACGCTCGATCCGGCCAAGACGCACACGCCGATCGCCTACCCGAAACCCGACGGCAAGATTTCGTTCGACAAGCTGTCGTCGGTGTTCCTGTCCAACACCAATCACGAAGAGGACCAGCCGGTTCATCTCAGGGTCGCCGACATGAATCTGCAGAAGACCTCCGAGCATGATGTCTTTGCCGGTCCGTCGAACCGTTATTGCCCGGCCGGTGTCTATGAATGGGTGGAGGAGGCCGCTGGCCCCCGATTCCAGATCAACGCCCAGAACTGCGTCCACTGCAAAACCTGCGATGTGAAAGACCCGAACGGCAACATCACGTGGGTTCCGCCCGAGGGCGGCGGCGGGCCGAACTACGAGGCGATGTGACGCAAAGCACGATTGCGTGAGTCCGCGAAATCGGTGGGTTCATTGAATGGCCACGATACGGCCACAGTGAAGCGGTTTTGAGGGTAGTCCGGGACCGGCCGAAGGGGATACTCTGTCGGCTGAGCGATACGAATTGTCACCGCTTATCCTTGCGGTTAGGCGCCAAACGCGGCATTGTCGCGCATCTTGCATGCCGCTGTTGCATTCGAGACGTTCCCGCAAATTCCTCAAAAAGGCAGAGCGAACCGTGATGTTTTCTATTCGTTGCACTCGCTGGACCGTCGCTGCTCTTGCTCTTGTCGCGACGTTCGCGCCGGCCGCGATTTCGGCTCAGACGCCCGAGCATCCCAACGACAACACGGCGCAATTTCCCACCCGCAACGATCTGAAATCGCTGACCATGTCGGGCAGCTATCTCGCCGCCCGCCATGCCGGAGTGGAGCGGGATGCGACCTCGGCCGCCGCGTTCTACCGTTCGGCGCTGCGCACGGATCCGAAGAACAACGAACTGCTCGATCGCGCCTTCATCTCCTCGGTCGCCGATGGCGACATCGACGAGGCGGTCAAGCTCGGCGAGCGCATCCTGACCGTCGACAAGTCCAACCGCGTCGCGCGGCTTGTGGTCGGCGTGCAGGACCTGAAGCTGAAGAAATATGCCGCGGCGCAGTTGAACATCAACCAGTCGATCCGCGGTCCGATCACCGACCTGGTCGCGACGCTGCTGTCGGCGTGGGCGAGCTATGGTGCCGGCGACACCAAGACGGCGATCGCCAATATCGACAAGCTGACCGGGCCCGAATGGTATCCGATCTTCAAGGACCTCCATGCCGGCATGATTCTGGAGCAGGCGGGCCGCGAGAAGGATGCCGGCGCGCGCTTCGAGCGCGCCTACAAGCTTGACGATTCCATGCTGCGCGTGAACGAAGCCTATGCGCGCTGGCTGTCGCGCAACAAGGGCGAAGCGCAGGCGACCGCAATCTACGAAGCCTTCGACAAGAAGCTCGCGCGCCATCCACTGGTGCTGGAGGGTATCCGCGACACCAAGGCCGGCAAGAAGATGCCGCCGCTGGTCGATTCCGCGCAGGCGGGTGCAGCCGAAGCGCTCTACGGCATCGGCGCCACGCTGATCCGGCGCGGCGGCGAAGACCTCGCGCTGGTCTATCTGCAGCTCGCGCTTCATCTTGCGCCAAATCATCCGCTGGCGCTGCTGTCGCTCGCCGATCTCTACGAATCGGTGAAAAAGCCGCAGATGGCGATCAAGGTCTACGAGCGCGTGCCGGCGGGTTCGCCGCTGAAGCGCAACGCGCAGATCCAGCTAGCCACCGACCTCGACAGCGTCGACCGCGGCGACGAGGCGATCAAGATCTTGAAGGGCGTTATCGCGGACGATCCGAAAGATCTCGAAGCCATCATGGCGCTCGGCAATATCGAGCGCGGACGCAAGAAATTCGCCGATTGCGCCGAAACCTATTCGAAGGGCATCGACGTACTGCCTGAGGGCAACGACAAATCCAACAGCGTCTATTACTACTATCGCGGCATTTGCGAGGAGCGTTCCAAGCAGTGGCCCAAGGCGGAAGCCGACATGCGCAAGGCGCTCGAGCTGCAGCCCGATCAGCCGCATGTGCTCAATTATCTCGGCTATTCCTGGATCGACCAGGGCGTCAACCTCGACGAGGGCATGAAGATGATCAAGCGCGCCGTCGAGCAGCGTCCCGACGACGGCTATATCGTGGATTCGCTGGGCTGGGCTTACTTCCGCATCGGCAATTTCGACGAGGCGGTGAAGAACCTCGAGCGCGCGATCGATCTGAAGCCCGAGGATCCCACCATCAACGATCACCTCGGCGATGCCTATTGGCGCGTCGGCCGTACGCTGGAGGCCAAATTCCAGTGGTCCCATGCCCGCGACCTGAAACCCGAGCCGGAAGACTTGCCGAAGATCGAGGCCAAGATCGAGAACGGCTTGCCGGACGATCCGTCTTCTTCGTCCGCGGCGTCTGCCGACAAAAAGAAAGAGGACGGCAAGGAAGAGGGTAACAAGGGCGGCTAGTGCTGCGAGCTGGGGGCTCCTCGCCGATGCTGAGTGAAGTTGGACGCGCCAAGGTCAACCTGACCCTCCGCGTGGTGGGACGCCGTGTGGACGGCTATCACGACCTGGAAAGCGTGGTGGCGTTTGCCGACTGCGCCGATCGCCTGACGCTCGTCCCCGGCCCCGATCTCAAACTCGAAATCACGGGTCCGCTGGCGCAGGCCTGCGGCGAGATCGCTGACAATCTCGTGCTGAAGGCGTCCGGGCTGCTGGCTGCACGTGTGCCGAACCTGAAGCTTGGAACATTCGCGCTGGAAAAGGTCCTGCCGGTCGCTGCAGGCATCGGCGGCGGTTCGGCGGACGCAGCAGCCGCACTGCGGTTGTTGGCGCAGCTCAACGATCTCCCGCTCGATGACGAGCGCCTCAAGGAGGTTGCGCTGGAAACCGGCGCCGACGTGCCGGTCTGTCTGCGCTCCCATGCCTGCGACATGACCGGTATCGGCGAAAGCCTTCTGCCGTTGAACCCGCCTGAACTTCCTTGCCTGCTGGTCAACCCCTGCGTCGCGGTGGCGACCAAGGACGTGTTTTCCGCGCTCGGCTTGCGCAGTGGCGAGCTGCTGGTCGGAGCCACCGACGTGATCGAGTCGCCGGACTGGCCGGACCGCGGCGCTTCGGTCGCCGATTGGGTTGCCGAGCTGTCGTTGGTCGGCAACGATCTCGAGGCTCCCGCCATGCGCATCCAGCCCGCGATCGGCGAGGTGCTGGCGGCACTTCGCGAAAGTGCAGGTGCGCTGCTCGCGCGGATGAGCGGATCGGGTGCGACCTGCTTTGCGATCTACGGCAATGGCGGCGAGGCGCTGGCTGCCGCTGACAAGATCAGGCGCGACCACCCTGATTGGTGGGTGCATGCGGGCGTACTAAGCTGACGATCCCTCATGGTGAGGAGGCGCTTGCGCCGTCTCGAACCCTGAGGCCGCTCGGGATCGCTTCTAATGCGATCTTGCCAGGCAGAACGCGACCACCTGCTCCAGCGCGCTCTTCATCGCCGAAGCGGGGAACAGAGCCAGCGCGTCTACTGCCATCGCGCCATAGTGCTGGGCGCGGTTCATGGTGTCTTCCAGCGCGCGGTGCTTGGTCATCAAGCCGATGGCGTGCTCGAGATCGCCATCGCCGATGTCCCCGCGCTCCAGCGCGCGGATCCAGAATGCGCGCTCGGTGTCGTTGCCGCGGCGGAACGCCAGCACCACGGGCAGCGTGATCTTGCCCTCGCGGAAATCGTCGCCGATGTTCTTGCCGAGCTTGGCGGCTTTGCCGCCATAGTCGAGCACGTCGTCGACAAGCTGGAATGCAATGCCGAGATTCATGCCGACCGAGCGGCATGCGGTCTGCTCCGCCTTCGGCCGGTTGGCGATGGCAGGTCCGACCTCGCAGGCGGCGGCAAACAACTCCGCGGTCTTGCCGCGGATCACCGCGAGATATTCGTCCTCGGTGGTCGCCGTGTTCTTTGCCGCGGCAAGTTGCATCACCTCGCCTTCGGCAATGGTTGCCGCGGCAGCGGAGAGGATGTCGAGCGCACGCAGCGATCCGACTTCGACCATCATCCGGAACGCTTGTCCGAGCAGGAAATCGCCGACCAGGACGCTCGCCTCGTTGCCCCACAACATACGTGCCGACAATTTGCCGCGCCTGAGCTCGCTCTCGTCGACCACGTCGTCATGCAGCAGGGTTGCGGTATGCATGAACTCGACCGCCGCGGCGAGTTTGATGTGACCTTCGCCGGAATAGCTGGACAGGTGCGCCATCGCCAGCGTCAGCATCGGACGCAGCCTTTTTCCGCCCGAGGAAATCAGGTGATTGGCGACCTCGGGGATCATGGTGACTTCGGAACCGGTGCGCGCGAGGATCGTGGTGTTGACCCGTTCCATGTCGGCCGCGACAAGGCTGACCAGCGCCTCGATCGACGCGCCTGACGGGCTTTCGAAAGGTACAATAACCGCCACACCGGTCTCCGCATTTGCTATGTTGGGATATGACAATAGAAAGTGCGGCGAGGGGCGGCAAGGGCTGAACGTCCTCCTCGCGCCGCAGAGGAGCGTGTTCAGTTGCGGGAATTGGTTCGAACCAACGATATCGTCCTGGTTTCGGCGATCGGGGCGCTGCTCGACGGCGCCAACATCCATCATTTGGTGCTGGACCAGAATATGAGCATCATCGAGGGGTCGCTCGGTATCCTGCCCCGTCGGATTCTCGTCCACGATGACGACAATGAGGCGGCGCGACAAATTCTCGCAGATGCCGGCCTGTCGCACGAATTGCGGCCGGATGAGTGAGGAAACCGCTCCGCTGCAGATCACCGAGGACGCGTTTCTCGGTGGGCAGTTGCGCTTGCGCCAGCCGAAATCGGGTCACCGCGCCGGTCACGACGCGATACTGCTTGCGGCCGCAACTTCGGCGCGACCTGGCGCGCGCGTTGTGGAGTTTGGGGCGGGCGTCGGCGTGGCCGGCCTCGCGCTTGCCCGGCGCGTCGGGCAGCTCAATCTCATGCTGGTCGAGATCGATCCGCGCCTCGCCGCGCTCGCGCGCGAAAATGCCGCCCGTAATGCAATCGCCGCCGAAGTGATCGTGCTCGACGTGACCGCAGCGGCCGATGCCTTTTCGGCCGCAGGTCTTGCGCCCGACAGCGCCGATGTCGTCCTGATGAATCCGCCTTTCAACGATGGCGAGAGGCACCGCGCCTCGCCGGATCGGGAACGCGCCGCGGCACATATGACCCATGACGCGACGCTGGAGAGCTGGTTGCTGGCTGCCCGGCGGATCCTCAAGTCCGGCGGCGTGCTGACGCTGATCTGGCGCGCCGACGCGCTGAGCGAGGTGTTGTCGGCACTCGCGCGGGGCTATGGCAGCCTCGTCCTCCAACCGGTCCATGCGGATGGCAGCAAGCCCGCCATTCGCGTGCTGATTCGTGCGGTCAAAGGCGGCAAGGCGCCGACCAGAATCCTTTCAGGCCTGATGCTCAATGATGAGTCAGGCGTGCCTAATAAACAGGTCGCTGAGATCCTGGCTGGAAAAGGGGGCTTGCGGCTGGCGGGCCCCTGACGCAGGACAGACGCGCTATTGCTGAAGCGAATTCGAGGGCCGTTCAGGCGCAGAAGTGAAGTGAACCGCGGCCAAAAGGATACCGATCAGCATCATCAGCAGATAGATTTTCATGTCTGTCCCCGCTGCATCGTCGCAGCCTGCAACGAACGGTATGCAAAGCGCGTTCCAATCGGAGCAATGACAGTGGCGTGATAAAAAATGGTTAAATAGAGGTATCGGCATGACGGAAAAAATAAGTGATCGTGGAGGATGGGGAGGGGCGCTCGACCGCGGCATGGAATGGCTTCCGGCGCGGTTTCGGCGCGGAACCGTCGTCGTCCCCGTGATCCGGCTGTCGGGGCT
>Ga0310913_10000603_pt1 | contig 16950 bp, 10 predicted proteins | sample GREbulkMGOX082_FD_203447 | JGI IMG/M metagenome (GOLD analysis project Ga0310913, IMG submission 203447) | Lab enrichment of tropical soil microbial communities from Luquillo Experimental Forest, Puerto Rico - GRE.bulkMG.OX082 | ecosystem: Environmental > Terrestrial > Soil > Tropical forest >...
AACTAGTGTTGTGTCCGCGAAATAACTAGACCACTGTATTGCTCTTCTTTCTGCGCCGTGGCAAGGTGCAGCCGGGTTGAATCTTCTCGAGCGTCTGGCGGCAGCGCGACAGCTTTTCCATGATCGATTCCACAGTAGCGGTCCAAACAAAGGGCTTGGGATTTTCGTTCCAGGCGTTGAGAAATTCGCGGATCGCTTGTCTCAGATCTTCGACACTGAAGAATGCACCCCGACGAATACATTGCCGCGATAACTCGCCAAACCAGCGTTCCACTAAATTCAGCCAACTGGAACTGGTGGGCACAAAATGCAGCACGAACCGCGGGTGTTTCTTCAGCCAGGTGCGCACTTCTTGTTTTTTGTGCGTGCCATAGTTATCCATCACCAGATGCAGGGGCACCGGTTCGGGAAACTCTTCGTCTAAGCGCCGGAGGAATTTCAAGAATTCTTGATGGCGATGCCGCTGAAAACACTCGCCCACCACCTTGCCTTGCAGCAGTTCCAGGGCCGCGAACAGCGTGGTCGTGCCATTGCGCTTGTAATCATGGGTCAGGGTTCCGCAGCGTCCCTTCTTCATCGGAAGCCCCGGCTGAGTGCGATCCAGAGCCTGAATTTGGCTCTTTTCATCGACGCACAAGACCATCGCCTGCTCCGGTGGATTCAGATACAAACCGACCACGTCGGTCAATTTCTCCAGAAAGCGCGGATCGCGCGAGAGCTTGAAAGTTTTCACACGATGCGGTTTCAGATTATGGCTGCGCCAGATGTTGTTTACCGTCGACTTGCTCACTCCCAGGCGCTGGGCCAACAAGCGGCAACTCCACTGGGTTTGGCCCTTGGGTTTAGATTGCAGGGTGGTGTCGATAATTTCTTGGACCTTCTCCGGACCATAGCTGGATTTTCGTCCCCGCCCCGGAGCGATCTCCCACAGACTCTGCAACCCCTGCTCCACCAAGCGCTCGCGCCATAGCCTCACGGTGTGACGATTGACTGCCAATTCGGCTGCGATGGCGTTATCGGATTGACCGCTCGCGGCGGCCAGCACGATGCGGCAGCGTAGAACGACCTGCTGAGGGCTACCGAACGCAGAAGCCCATTGCTGAAGCTGTTGCTCATCCTTGCCGCTGAGTGTTAAGGCAGGCACAGTCGCAAGCATACCCAAACCATAGCGCACTCCATCGAGTATGTCTAGTTATTTGCTGGACACAACACTAGCACTTGGCATTTGGCCAGCTAAGGTCGGTGGCTTTCCCCCTGAGAAACAAACACCCTTCTTTTTAATCCCTTGCGAGGTGATCGACGGGCTAAATGCCAAGTGCGAAGGCTCACGGTTCACCCTTCCTGAACCTAGCCGCAAACTTCGACACGCTCACGAACGTCCGTCCCACCGTCCCTCGCCCGATTTCCTGCGAACCATCGCTGGCAGAAACCCGCACCGTGTAAAACCGTCCATCGAAGGATTCCACCACCGCCTCCGCTTTGATTTGTGTGCCGACTCCGCTGGCCGCCCGATGTTCCACATGAATCGACGTCCCCACCGTGATTTCATCACCCTCGCTGTAGGGCTGTAGCGCATGAAATGCCGCTGTCTCCATGAGCCGGATCATGTCGGGCGTCGAATACACGGGCGGCAGCATCGGATGATGCGCCGTCAGCGTGTGCCGGAACTCCACTGTCTCCCCCGCCTCTCCCCGCGCCCCCATCGGCACCGCCTTCGCCATCTAGTTCTCCTGGTTTGGGGCGGACACGCATGCCCGCCATTCTATTCCGCACCTACGCAGCTTCTTTGCGCTGGGTGCCCATCCGAACGAGCGTTCTCTGCGACATATTAGGATGGGGATTTTGATCTTCAACGTCCACAAAAATGCAAAAGGCCACCGACCCTCTCGGATCAATGGCCCCCATTTCCGAACCAAACTCGTCCTACGCGGCCGCTTGCATCCTCCGCGCCTCGATCCCGTCCAGCGCGGTCCACAGTGCCTGCGCCGCTCTTTCGGCCGCGTTCAACGCTTTCTCGGCCGTCTCCGGGTTCGCCTCTACTCGTTTTGCCAATTGCTCGCGCCACACGTTCGAGTGAAACACGTCGGCAGTCGCATGCAACGCGAAGTAACGTGTGCTCTTCTCATCTGCGTCGTACCACGCCCGCAGCCCGCGGTCTTTCTCTTTCGCTATGCGTGGTACCTGCGACTCATACGCGTAGAACGCCGCCAGCGCTTCTTCCGGCGTGCCCTCTTCCGCTACCCGCGCGAAGTGTCGAGTCAGTTGTTTCACTTCCTCGACCGGTTTGTGCCCGAAGGCCGCGCGGCTCGCGCCCATTCCCGTGGCGAAATCCAGCCACAGTTCCGAGTGGGCCTCCTCGTTCTCTCCACCCTGCTCGTCGCGCATATTGGCGAGCACAGCCCGGCGCAGCTCGCCATCGTTCAAACGCAAAGCGAACGCTGCCAGATACGACGGAAACGCGTTGACGTGCTGGTAGTAGTCGAGCGCATACTGGCGCAGATCCTCCCGCGTCAACTCGCCCGCACTCCAAGCCTTATAAAACGGATGGCCAAGCAGGTCATAGCTCGCAATCCGCGCATCCAACTTCTCGAATAATTGCTGGTTCGTCATGAAGCCCCCTCTCCCTGGGCAGCCTACTATAGAGCGGCGACTGCTTCGGTGACAAGGTGCGGGCCTCGCCTCTGGTTTGAGGGTTTCTTCAGCGATTGGACAGAAGGAGCCTCGACTGCGCCCCTCCTTGCTAGAATTTAGTCACAGGGGTTTGGTTGGATGTGGCGCCCGTAGGAGACGAAGAACGGACAACGGCCCTTCCTCAGCTCTGGAAAGCTTTCCGCGGTGATCGGACTAAGCACAGAAAAGCGGTTGATGTTGAAATTTAACGAACAATTCGACGTAGTCGTAGTCGGCGCCGGGCATGCCGGCTGCGAGGCCGCGATGGCCGCCGCCCGCATGGGTCTCAAGACGGCCCTTTACACGCTGAACGTCGACCTCATCGCCCAGATGTCCTGCAACCCCGCCGTCGGCGGCATCGCCAAGGGGCATCTCGTTCGCGAAGTCGACGCCCTCGGCGGCATCATGGGAGAAGTCACCGACGCCGTCGGCATCCAATTCCGCCTGCTCAACACCTCGCGCGGCCCCGCCGTCTGGTCCCCCCGCGCCCAGTGCGATAAGCAAGCCTACCGGCTCAAAATGCGCGAGGTCCTCGAGTCGCAACCGAATCTAAAAATCAAGCAAGCCGAAGTCGCCGACCTGATCTTGGAACAGTGGCCAGTGGCCAGTGGCCAGTGGCCAGAAAACCAGACGTCGGTCTCCAGCCGTCAGTCGTCAGCAACCCTTATTGATTGTCATCCTGAGCGCAACGAGGCGCAGCCGAGCGCAGTTGAGGGACCCTGTGTTTCAGCCAACGACCAACGACCGATGACCGACGACGCCCCCCGCCGCGTCCTCGGCATCCGCCTCCGCGACGGACGCACCGTCCGCGCCCTGGCCGTTATCATCACCACTGGCACCTTCCTCAACGGACTCATCCACTGCGGCGAGCAGCAATATCCGGCCGGACGCTCTGGCGAACCCAACGCTGTCCTGCTGGGCGAAGCCCTGAAGAAGCTCGGCCTCCGCGGATGCCGCCTCAAGACCGGAACGCCGCCGCGGCTCGACGGCCGCACCATCGATTGGTCGCGCTTCGAAGTCCAACCGGGAGACGCCGATCCCACGCCCTTCAGCTTTCGCACGAAGCGCGTCGCCCACCACGACAAGCAGGTCCCCTGCTACATCGCCTTCACCACCGAGGAAACCCACCGCATCATCCGCGAGAACGTGCATCGCTCCCCGATGTACAGCGGCCAGATCCAATCCATCGGGCCACGATACTGTCCTTCCATCGAAGACAAAATCGTGAAGTTCCCCGACAAGCTCCAACACCAGCTCTTCCTCGAGCCCGAAGGCCTCAACACGCACGAGATCTACGTCAACGGGATGAGCACGTCGCTACCCATCGATGTGCAGCTCGCTATCCTGAAATCCATCCCCGGCCTCGACACCGCCGAGATGATGCGCCCCGGTTACGCCATCGAGTACGACTCCATCGACCCCACTGAGCTCGAGCGCACCCTCGAAACCAAGAAGATCTCTGGCCTGTTTCTCGCCGGACAAATCAACGGCACCAGCGGCTATGAAGAGGCCGCCTGCCAGGGCATCATGGCTGGCATCAACGCTGCCCTCCAGATCAAGAACGAACAACCGCTCATCCTCGATCGCACCGAAGCCTACACCGCGATCCTGATTGACGACCTCATCTCCAAGGGCACCAACGAACCCTACCGGATGTTTACGTCACGCGCCGAGTTCCGCCTGCAGCTTCGCATCGACAACGCTGACCGCCGCCTCACCCCCCACGGCCGCCGTGTCGGACTGATCAACGACGAAGCCTGGGCCGAATACCAAGCCAAGCAAGCCCGCCTCGAGTCGATGAAGCACTTGCTCGAGAAAACCAAACTCACCTCTGCGATGTTGGAGAAAATTGCCTCTTCAACTTGTCATTGCAAGGAGCGTAGCGACGAGGAATCTGCTTCTGCCGACGACCAAGGACCAACGACCAACGACTTCACTTCCGCCCTCGGCCAGCCGCTCGCGCAACTCCTCAAGCGCCCCGAGGTGATCATTGAACAGCTGGTGCCGGTTCTGCGAGACCTCGCCCCAGACTTGTTAAACACGCTCGCCGACGGCCGACGACCGACGACCGACGACTCTCCCCCTGTTGGTCTGTCTTCACGGGAAAGAAACGACCTCAAATCCGTGGAGACCGAAATCAAGTACGCCGGCTACCTCAGCCAGCAGCAGCGCTCCATCGACCGTCTCAAGAAGGCCGAGCAGCGAACCATTCCCGACTGGTTCGACTACCGCGCCGTCAGCGGCCTCTCGCGCGAAATGCAGGAGAAGCTCCTGAAAATCCGCCCCCGCACCCTCGGCCACGCCGCCCGCATCCCCGGCGTCACGCCAGCCGCGATTTCGCTGGTCAACGTCTATATCGAACTGCAGGCTCGCCGCCGCGAACAAGCTGCTGCTCTCTAGCTCGTGTGGGCGGACACACCGGTCCCCCGACTTCGGGGAGAACACCGAGGCGCTCACGCGAAACTCCCGGGCACGTCCAACCCCTGACCAGCCGCGCACCCGACACCATCCCAAACCCTGGAGCTCCACCATGTCGCCTTCAAGCAAGAATGTCGCAGCCGCGATCCTGCTTACCCTGGCGCTGCCGACCCTCGCGCTCCCGCTGGCCCGCGCCCAGACCACCGCCGCGCCCTCCACCATCTCCCTGGAGGACCGCGCCATGATGGCCTCGCAGATCTACCACATCGTCACCACATTCTTTCCCGACCTCGCACAGGAAAGGTTCGACCAGGATTACAAGCAATACCTGGCAACCATCCTTGCATCCGACGATCGCCATGCCTTCGATCTCGCCTCCATGGAACTGGTTGCAGATCTTCATGACGGACACTCCTGGTTCTACGACACCTGGCTCGATCAGACCTCAGCCGAGCCCATCGGCCTGCTTGCCTACCCGCTCTCGGGTCGGTGGACTGTGATTCGCACCCAGTTAGATTCCCTCCGCGTCGGCGAGGTCATCACCGCCATCGACAATCAACCGATCGATGACTTCTTCTCCAAGAATCGCCGCTACATCTCCGCCTCCAGCGACCGCGACGCCGGGCTCAGCCTGTTCGACACGCCCGTCCTCTTCGCCGAAAAATTCACGCTCACGCTCGCAGACGGCCGCCATGTTCCCATCGACCGCAAGAATGATAAGAAGTCTCCGCTGCCCGCACCCAGCACTGAAGGCCGTTGGCTCGTCGAGAAATCCATCGCCTATATCAAAGTCCCTACCTTCCACGGCATCCACACGCAGGCCCGCGCTCTTGATTTCCTCAAGCAATTCCACGACGCAAAAACCCTGATCCTCGACGTACGCGGGAATCCTGGCCTGGGTGATCCCGGAGCGCTCGAGCGCGCACTCATGGACCGCCCCTACCCCGCCTGGACTGACTCCGCCTCCGAACAGGGCGGCGCTCTGCTGCGCAACTACGGCCCCGGATATCCTGGGCACAGCCGTCTGACCCTGAGCGACACTCTGATTACGCCCCGTGAAGCCGCCTACTCAGGTCGCCTGATTCTGCTCACGGATCGCGTCTGTTCCTGTGCCTGCGAGGACTTCGTCATGCCCTTCAAGTACGCCAAGCGCGCTACGCTCGTCGGTGAGACCACGGCCGGAACTTTCTCCATGACCCGCCATGTCGATTACCCGAATGGCATGATCCTCAACATTTCCGCGGTGCGTCATACCTTCCCCGACGGCTCACGATTCGAAGGCACCGGGATCGTTCCCGACGTGCCCGTCGACACCTCGCCCGAGGATCTCCGTGCCGGCCGCGACCCCGTTCTGCAAAAGGCACTCGCCCTCGCGCAGCTTCCCTGAACCCAAACTTGGATTTCGAGAACGTAGTTGGAATTGAATCTACTGTGGCCCTCTATTTTGGGGAATTGTCGATCGAGTTTCTGCGAAGACAGTTCGACGAACCCCCCTTCAATGGAATAGCCTAGACACCTCTGTGCCCCTGCGCGACACCCTCCAAGCCGCCATAGCCCGCCTCACCGCCGAGCGCGTCCCTTCGCCTCGCCTGAACGCCGAAACGCTCCTGATGTTCACACTGAACTGCGTTCGCGCCCACCTCTACGCCCATCCCGAGCGCGAACTCACCCACGAAGAACAGACTCGCTACAACGAAGCCCTCACCCAGCGCGCGACGGGCATCCCCGCACAATACATCACCGGGCACCAGGAATTCTGGGGGCTCGACCTGATCGTTTCCCCCGCCGTGCTCATCCCGCGCCCCGAAACCGAGCACTTGATCGAAACCGTCCTCCCGCTCGCCCGGCCGATGCAATCCCCGAAAATCGCCGACGTCGGCACCGGCTCCGGAGCCATCGCCCTCGCCCTCGCGAAAGAACTGCCCAACGCCGAAATCCACGCCACCGACCACTCGCCCGCCGCACTCGAAATCGCCGAAGCCAACGCGGCCCGTCTGCAGCTCGAATTTCGCGGGCAGCCCCCCGAGCGCCGCGTGTTTTTCCACGACGCGGACCTGCTCAACGGCCTCGGCATCGAGGCCTTCGACTTCGTCGCCTCCAATCCGCCCTACGTCGGCCTCGCCGAAGAAGACGAAGTCCAGCTCGAAGTCCGCAAGTTCGAACCCCGTGGCGCCGTCTTCGCCGGACCGACCGGCCTCGAAGTGATCGAGAAGCTGATCCCCGCCGCCGACTCCGCCCTACGGCCCGGCGGCTACCTCATCATCGAAATCAGCGGAACCATCGTCGCGGGCGTACGCCATCTTCTCGCCGGCTGGCAAGACATAACAATCACCAACGACCTGCAAAACATCCCGCGCGTGGCCACAGCACGAAAACCGGGGCAAAACTAAAATCATCGCCACCGCACACGGCGGAATCTAAACGCAAAACGAACTCCCGAGGGTCCCCATGCAATTCAAGCCGTTTCTCCTCGACACCTGGCTCGACCAATACGAACACAATATCGAATTCAATCTCGGTGCCAGCACGGGACCGGTCTGGACCGTCAATGACATCCTCGCCCTCGCCGATGACGAAACCCAGCATCGTTTTCTCAACCACAAGCTGGTCTACGGCCGCCCCGCGGGTGCCGACAGCCTGCGCGAAGCCATCGCCGAAATGCAGGGAGTCGACGTCGCAGCCGTGCAGGTCGTCACCGGCGCCTCCGAAGCACTGGTCGCCTTGATGTGGCTCGCCGCCGAGCCAGGTGCGAATGTCATCATCCCCATGCCCGGCTTCACCACGTTTTCATCTCTGCCCGAGTCACTCGGCCTCGAAACCCGCTTCTACCACGTAACACGCGAAAACGGCTTCCGCATCGACATCGACGAAATCAAGCGCCTCGCAGATTCCCGCACAAAGCTCATTCTCGTCAACAGCCCGCACAATCCCACTGGCGCCACTATCAGCGACGCCGACATGGAACGGCTGCACGCCTTCACCGCCGACCGGGGAATCCAGTTGATCAGCGATGAGGTCTACCATCCCATCTATCACGGGCAGAAAACGAAATCGGCGGCACGCCTGCCGCATGCCACCGTGATCAGCGACCTCTCGAAAGCATTTTCCATCGCCGGCGTTCGCACCGGCTGGATGATCGAACACGACCCCAGGCGCCGCCAGCAATACTGGACCGCCCGCGCCTACTTCTCCATCAGCAACACGACTACCGGGGAAATCCTCTCCGAGATCGCGATCCGCAACCACAAACATGTCCTCGGGAAAACGCAAGCCATCGCCAGCCAGAACCTCAAGCTGCTCGACCGCTTCATGGACGATCATCGCGACGTGCTGGGCTGGATCCCGCCAAAAGGCGGCATGACCGCGTTCCCCTGGCTCGAGAGCGGGCAGGACGCGCGCCCCTTCTGCCAGGTGGCCACGACGCTCGGGCTGCTCTTTGCTCCGGGAGATTGCTTCGACGCGCCTGCTCATTTTCGGCTGGGCTTCGGCGCCGTCGGCGACGGTTTGGCGAAAGCTCTCGATCGGATGGAGGAGCTGATGATTGCCGTCGAAGAGGGACACGAAGCTCCCCTGCGCGGAGCCGGCGGACGCGGTTAAGCTGGAGAGAGCGCCGGCATCCGAGAAAGCGCAACGAACCAACTGGAGCTGGGTTTAACATTCACGGTTTAGGATTCTCGTGGTCACCGAGCATCCTATCCACCTTCGCACCATGCGATCCGCTCCACCACGGCGGTCCCCGAGTACTCTGCTTGTGGGCTGGGTGTGTCTCGTGATCGGAGCATCCGGTTGCGGCGGCGGCTCGTCCCAAGGCCCACCGCCAGGCTTGTCCATTGCGAAGGTATCCGACCTCGGCCCGATTGCAACCAATCCCGATATTGTGGGTCGAGATGGCGCATATAGCGCCGCGTTTCAGGGCCACTCCGTGTGGTTGTATGGCGACACATTTCTCGCCAACCCCAACGCGCAGGGGTTCAACCTGATCAGCGACTCCTGGTCATTCACCACCGATCTCAATGCGCAAGATGGAATCACCGGCTTGCAGGAACAGCTCGACTCGGCGGGAGCTCCAAGGATGATTCTTCCCCAGACACCCGCGGAACAAGCCTTCAACGCGGCCCACAGCGGCGCGAATTGTCAGCAGCCTTGCGGGGCGCGCTGGGCGCTCTGGCCTGCATCGATCGTCGTCAATCCGGCTTCAGACCAGGCCCTGATTTTTTACATGGTAGTGAGCGCACAACCAGGAAGCTTCAATTTTCAGGCGGTCGGGAACTCGGTCGCCACCTGGCAAAATCTCCAGACGCAGCCGCAGCGGCCAACCTTGAACCCGCCGATCGTGCCCGACCATCCCGATCTGCTGTTTGCGCAAAATGAGCCAAGCTTCGGAACTGCCTCGCTCGTCAGCCAGGGAACGCTGTACGTCTATGGCTGCGGAACCCCCAGCGACGGTCTGGATAAAGGATGTCGCCTGGCCCGTGTCCGCCCGTCCAACGTGCAGAGCCGAAGCGCATGGAGTTTCTATGCCGGCAATGGCAGCTGGTCAACGCAGGTGAGTGACGCCGTTTCGGTCTTTACGGGCAGCAGCATCGCCAGCGTCTCCTGGAATGCTTACCTGCAGCAGTACGTTGCGGTCTACAGCCAGCCGTTCTCGCAAAACGTCGTGTTGCGTACCGCGCCCAACCCGGAAGGCCCGTGGTCGGGTGAAGTGACTGCATTTGTCGCGCTGACTCCGGCCAACGGGAATACCTACGACGCCCATGCCCATTCCGAATACGACGCCAACGGCGGGCAGACCATCTACATGTCGTACTCGCGTTCCACGGGAACATTTTCGAGCGAAGTCCGCCTGGTCGCGGTCCAACTGCAAGCAGCCACGAAACCGTAGGTGCACTACGGTGCTGCCGCAGCGTGATCGGTTCGGAACTGCAACCGCAAGCCAACGACCAGCAACTAGTTTCAAAACGTCACCCTCACACCCACCTGCGCCGCAAACGGAATCCCCACCGTCGTCCCCGGCCCAAAGAAATCCCCCAGCGCCCCCGCCGGTTTACGCAGTTGATTCAAGCTAGTGATCGGAACGAAATTCGCCGGGGTGCAGGTCGCATCCCCGCAAAGATCCGTGATGTTGTTGTTCGCAATCTGGTCCGCAGGAATCGGCAGCGCTCCCGCATCCGCCACATAATTGTTCGCCGGATTGTTCCGGTTGAACAAATTGAAAAACTCCACAAACGGATTGACCTGCGCCCACTCGCCGATCTTGAAAGGCCGCGCCACCCGCAGATCCACCTGCGTATATGGCGTCCCGCGATACTGATCGAGCTTTGTCTTCACGCCGTTGACCACGGCTCGCTGATCGCCATTTGCCAGTGTGAAGGGCCGCGCGCTCTCGAGCTGGGTCAGCGTGCTGATTTCGAATCCTCCCGGCAGGTGCGCCGTCCCCGCCAGCACGAAACGGTGCCGCACGTCTTCCCCAGACGGCCCGTAATCGCCCGGCGCAAACGCGTTCTGTGGATCACACACACCATTGACGTAATCGAACAGCTCACCCACCGTACAGCCCCATGTCTTCGCGGTCGCCAGCGTGTAATGCGCGAGGACTTTCAATCGCGGAAGATTTCCCTGCAGCTTCAGCGTGAACGCGTCGTAGCTCGAGCGGTTATCGGTCTTGTACACATCGACATTCGGAACCACATCCGCCTGCGACACTCCCGGCGGGAGCGACAAAGGCGTGAACAGGCTCTGTCCGCCCGCAAACGGGTATGCCCGGTACGCATGTGTCCCATTCTCGTGAGTCCAGTCGGCACTCAGCGTCCAATGATCATCGAGAGCTTGCTGCATGCCCGCGCCCGCATGCAGCGCATATGGCGTTCTGTAGTGAGGATCGATGATCGCACCCTTGCCTCCGAAATTCGCCCCCGGCAAGCAACCCGCGTTGCTGGGATTCAGAAGCCCCGGATCTTTCGCCGGATTCGTGCACGGCCCCGGCGCTGCATTCACCGCCTGAAACGCGCTCACCCATCCGTTCTGTGCCAGGTCGTTGTAGTAGAGCCCGAAGCTCGCGCGGAGCACGGTGTTCTCCAGGTGCCCCGGCGAATACGCAATCCCCAACCGGGGCCCAAACTGTCTGCGATAGTCGTGCGGCGCCCCTGAAATCAACGGAACCTGCAACGCCTCCAGCGTGAGGAACGCCGGGTTCTGCGATTGACTTCGTCCCGATGCGTCGAACAACCCGAACGTCGTGTCCCAGCGCAGCCCGTAGTTCACCGTGAAGTGCGAATTCACGCGCCACGAGTCCTGCGCGTACAGCCCCAGCCGCTGCACTCTCTGCCTGAAGCTGCCATTGCCTGCGGGAGTCTCCGTGCACGTCACATCGCTCGGCACCGCCGCGCAGCTCGGATCAAAAGTGAACGTTCCCGGATGGATCAGGTAAAAACTCGGATCATTCGCATACTGCAGAAGACTCTCCGCCGTCCCCGAAAGCGCCCCGCTTAGCACCGGTTCGTGAATGAGGCTGACACCGACCTTCACTGTATGTGTACCGACCACATGGCTGAGGTCATAGCGGAACTGATACTTCTCCTGGTCCCGCAGCACCGGGAACGCCGTGATCGGCGTCTGAAACTGGTTATCGCCGAACGTCTCGAATCCCGAGATTGTGGAAAACGTCGAGCTGAACGGAAACGCCAGCGCGAATCCCAGATTCTGGTTCCGCGACTCGGTGTGATGCAGAAAGCTCGCATCAAAGGTGAACGATCCCAGCCATATCGGGCTGAATGTCATCTGGTTATTGAGCACGATGTTGGTGTACTTCGAGCCCGAGGTCGTGCCCGTCGAAGGCAAGGTCGCTTGCTGCACCAGATTATTATTTGTCGTGTAGTTGTCGAGCGATCCGCGCAGGAACCACTGCGACCGGTTCGACTGCGCCCAGTCCAGCCGCACCGAGCCCATGTAATTGCGGAAAGGAACCTTCACCGACGTCGGTACCGCGATCGAATCCACGCCCAAGGCCCGTCCATCGGAATTAAATCCGTGAATCAGCCCCATCGAGGCCAGCGAAGCCAGGGCGTTGAACTCGCTCAGGCTGTTGGGACTGTAGTTGACGCTGGCACCCTCGTGCACGGCCTCAAACGATCCAAACACCCAAACCATGTCTCGCCGGATCGGCCCGCCCAGTGTGGCCACATAGTTCTGCCGGGAAAACGGCTGCTTCGGCTGGGGCGGAGGATTGTCAATCGGAAACCGCGCATTCAGCGCTGAGGCCCGCTCATAAAACGCCCCGCCGCCATGCCACAAATTTGTCCCGTGTTTGGTGGTGATCACCACGGACCCACCCACCGTACGCCCGGTATCGGCTTCTTCATTCGAAGTCCGGACTGCAAATTCCTGAATCGCGTCCGCCGAGAAATTCTGCAGGAACCCGCCAATGTAGTCGTCAGTGTTGTCCCCACCATCCACCGACAAGTCGACGTTCAATCCCGAGCTCCCGCCAAAGGAAACCGCCGTGATCCGCGCCTTCGTCGGATCCGACGGTTCCACCGGCTCTGTCCCAGGCACCAGGTAGGCGATGTTCGCGAAGCTGCGAGTGGCCAGCGGAATTGTCTCCAGATCATGCGCACTCACCGCGCCCTGGTGCACGGCGCTCGCGATGTCGACCGGCTCCGACGTGATCGAAGAGGCTGGCGCCTCGACGCGGATCGACTCTGGCCGCGCCAACGGCTTCAGCGTCACCGAAACATCGCGCACCATGCTGACCACAACTTCCACATCGGCATTCGCGCTGGCGAACCCCTTGGCGTTCACCGCCACCACATACGAACCCGGCAGCAGCCCTTCCATGCGAAACTCGCCGTTGCGGTCCGTGTCGACAGCGCTCACCAGTGACGAACCCGTCGACTTCGCCACCACCTGCGCGCCCGCGACCCGCGCGCCGCTGGGGTCCTGCACCTCACCGCGCAAGGCGCCGCGGGGATTTTGAGCCAGAGCCGAAAGGACGGCGAGCAAAGTCATGGCGAGGGTAATCCGGAAGACGCGCGGGCCGATTCGCAATTCCCACGCACATGCAAGCGGCAGCATGATCGACATAGGCTGGAAGCAGGTTCCTGGTTGAGTTCGCTGACGCCGTTGTCGATTGTGGCGGGGGGCCGCTCAACGACGTCGAAAAAGAATGAGGGTAGCGGGGAACGTCGATTACTACCAGCATCGTAGCTGTCGAGTACGGGAGGCTCGACAGTCAGCTTACCCTAAGCTCCAAGCTTTAAGCCCTAGGACGTAAGCTCTGTCACTTGCGGCCTGTGACCTGATTTTCCGCCGGCTGGATCTCTTCCACGTCCACCCAACTCGTCGGATACTTTCCCGTATAGCAAGCGGTGCAGTAATTTGTCTTCTCGCCTTCGCCGCAAGCCTGCTTCAGTCCCTCAAGCGAGAGATACGACAAAGAATCCGCCCCAATATATTCGCGGATCTCCTCGATCGACCTGTTGGCCGCGATCAGCTGGCTCTTGGAAGGAGTATCGACTCCGTAGAAGCACGGGGAAATCGTCGGCGGACAGGAAATCCGCATGTGCACTTCCCGCGCCCCAGCGTTGCGCACCATGCGCACGATCTTCTTGCTGGTCGTTCCCCGCACGATCGAGTCATCGATCAGCACCACGCGCTTGCCTTCAAGCAAAGACCGCACCGGGTTCAGCTTCAGGCGCACGCCAAAGTCGCGCACGCTCTGCTTGGGCTCGATGAACGTCCGGCCCACGTAGTGATTGCGGATCAGCGCAAAGCGAAACGGAATGCCGCTCTCCGCCGCATACCCCAGCGCCGCGGTCACGCCCGAGTCCGGCACAGGAACCACCAGGTCGGCATCCACCGGAGCTTCACGCGCCAACTGCGCCCCCAGGTTCTCGCGGCTCACCTGCACCGACCGCCCAAACACCCGGCTATCGGGACGAGAAAAATATACATGCTCGAAAATGCAGCTCGACTGCGTGGCCGCCGTCGAGTAGAACCGCGAAGAGATTCCTTCCGGTCCCACGATCACCAGTTCACCCGGCTTCACCTCGCGTTCATACACAGCTCCGATCAGATCGAACGCGCAAGTCTCGGAAGCGAACACGATCGTGTCCTTGCGCGAACCCTCCTGCGCCGGAATGCGCCCCATCGCCAGCGGACGGAACCCCCGCGGATCGCGTGCCGCAAACACACGGTCGGCCGAAACCATCACCAGTGAAAACGCGCCTTCCACCCGGCGCAGCGCATCGGCCATCGCCTCGGGCAAAGTATGCTCGCGCGACATCGCGATCAGGTGCACGATCACTTCCGTATCACTGGTGGTCTGAAAAATCGACCCATGCGCCTCAAGATGCGAACGAATCTCCTGCGCATTTACCAGGTTCCCGTTGTGCGCGACGGCAATCGATCCCTTGTTCGACTGCACCAGGATCGGCTGCGCATTCAAAAGCGCCGAGTCCCCCGCCGTCGAATAGCGCGTATGCCCGATAGCCAGCGTGCCGCGCAGCTTGGTGAGCACATCTTCCCCGAAGATGTCGGCCACGAGCCCCATCGCTTTATGTGCCCGCAGACTCATCCCATCAGAGCTGACAATCCCCGCCGACTCCTGCCCGCGATGCTGCAAGGCATGCAGTCCCAGGTAAGTAAGCTTCTCCGCCTCGGGATGCGCGTAGATGGCGACCACCCCGCACTCTTCACGAAATTTGTCAGAAACAGCCATTCGCTCTTAGCCCTTAGGTCTCGCTTGTGGGCGCTAGCTGCTGGCTTCTAGCCAGCAACTGCAGCCCAATAAGTTGTCATCTGGCGATGAGCTTCGTGTTTGTCATCGGGTTGTAACTTTCTGTCATCCTGAGCGACGTGAGGCATCAGCCGAACGCAGCCGTAGGACTTCGCCACTCCCAACCTCTTCCCATACCTCAACCGGAGTTCTCTTCACGAGTCCTGAATCTCCGCGTTTTAGGAATTTCTTCGGGCTCTTTGCGCCTTCTTCGCGAACTTTGCGGTTAAAGACTTTTCTTACGACCCAAACTACAAATCCACCGTCAGTCTGCCGCCACCGCCACCGGCTCGGTCCGCAAGGCCCGCTCGAGCGCCGACTCATAAACCTCGCGCAACTCCGCAACCGAAGCCGAGATCACCATCTCCCCATCCAGCTTAATCTCGACAGCCCCCGCCACCGTCTCGCCCAGCACATCCACGGCCAGCGCGTGCTTAGCCGCTATCTGCTCGATTCCCGCCAGCCGCGCCGGGTCGCACGCAAGAACCACCCGGCTCACATCCTCACCAAATAGGGCAAACTCCGCCGGAAGGCCATTCGACGTCATATCCACGGTCAGGCCAATGCCCTTCGGGAACGCCGGCTCCACCAGGGCCACCGCCAATCCACCTGAAGAGCAATCGTGCGCCGACTCCACCAGCCCCGCCTGGATCATCTCCACCAACCCGCGTTGCAAAGCAGCCTCTTTCTCCAAATCCAGCTCCGGCGGATATCCCCACATCGCGCCCAGCACTTCCTGGGCGTACTCCGACGATCCAAACTCCAGCTGAATGTCGGTGATATCCCCCGGCTCGCTGCCGCGCAATAGCACAATCGTGCGTCCCGCCTCGCGGAATTCCATCTTCGCAGTCTTGTGCACATCCTCGAGCAGACCAACAATCCCGAGCACTGGAGTGGGATAAATCCCCTCGCCCAAAGTCTCGTTATAGAAGCTCACGTTCCCGCCCGTGACCGGGACATTCAGCTCTTCGCAAGCCTTCGTGATCCCGTCCACGACTTGCGAGAATTGCCACATGATGTGCGGCTTCTCCGGATTCCCGAAGTTCAGGCAATTCGTCGCCCCAATCGGGGTTGCCCCCGCGCAAGCCACGTTGCGGCACGCCTCGGCCACCGCATGCATCGCCCCCAACCGCGGATCGAGATAGCACCAGCGCCCATTCCCATCGAGCGCCATCGCAAGGCCACGTTGCGACCCCTTGATCCGGATCACGCCTGCATCGCCCGCCCCCGGCCCCTCGACCGTATTGGTCTGCACCATGTGGTCATACTGCTGCCACACCCAGCGCTTGCTGCAAATGTTCGGACTCGCCAGGAGACGCTTGAAGTTCTCGGTCAGATCCACTGGGTGCCCCTTCCTAACCGCGTCCTCTGCGGTTAGGGTGGGGACATTTGCCGGCATTTCCCGCTCCACCGGAGGCTCCCACCGCTCCAGCGGGCGCTTATACAGCGGAGCGTCGCCGGTTAAAGCCTCATTTGGAATTTCCGCCACCAGTTCCCCGTGATGCCGCACGCGCATCACGTTGTCGCGGGTCACGTGCCCGACTTCAACCGCGTCCAGCCCCCACTTGTCAAACACGCGGAACACTTCCTGCTCCCGGCCCTTCTCGGCTACCAGCAGCATGCGCTCCTGCGACTCTGAAAGCATGATCTCGTACGCCGACATGCCAGTCTCGCGCTGAGGCACGCGGTCAAGCTCAATTTCCAACCCCACCTTCCCGCGCGCCCCCATCTCGCAGGTCGAGCAGGTCAACCCCGCCGCGCCCATGTCCTGAATCCCGACGATCGCCCCCGTCTGCATCGCCTCGAGACAAGCCTCGAGCAAAAGCTTTTCCAGGAACGGATCTCCCACCTGCACGTTAGGGCGCTTCGCCTCCGACTCTTCGCTGAACTCTTCTGACGCCATGGTCGCGCCGTGAATGCCGTCACGCCCGGTCTTCGCGCCGACATAAATCACGGGGTTGCCTTGGCCGGCCGCCTTGGCATAAAAAATCTGATCGCGCCGCACCAACCCCAGAGCGAACGCATTCACCAGCGGATTCCCCGAGTAGGAAGCCTCAAACTTCGTCTCGCCCCCCAGGTTTGGCACCCCA
>Ga0310913_10000614_pt1 | contig 16811 bp, 15 predicted proteins | sample GREbulkMGOX082_FD_203447 | JGI IMG/M metagenome (GOLD analysis project Ga0310913, IMG submission 203447) | Lab enrichment of tropical soil microbial communities from Luquillo Experimental Forest, Puerto Rico - GRE.bulkMG.OX082 | ecosystem: Environmental > Terrestrial > Soil > Tropical forest >...
CACGCCCTGCGCGGCATCGCGACCGAGGCGTGGGCGCCGCTGGGGCACGGAGCGCTGTTAACTCATCCGACGGTCACGGCCGTCGCGGAAGGATGCGGAAGGACACCCGCCCAGGTGTTGATTCGGTGGCACATCCAACTGGGTAATATCGTGATCCCCAAGTCGGTGAACCCCACACGGATTGCGAGCAACTTCCAGGTGTTCGATTTCGAACTCAGTCCCGCTGAGATGACGTCGATATCCTCGCTCGATGACGGAACTCGGCTGGGTCCGGACCCTCGAACCTTCAATTTCACAGGTAGGTGAATGACGTTGACTGGCGACTCGCGCGCCGCCGTGCCCTCAATCGCTCTCAATGACGAAAACACCATGCCGGTGCTCGGCCTGGGGGTCGCCGAACTATCGGACGAAGAGACCGAACGCGCGGTGTCGGCCGCACTGGAAGTCGGCTGCCGGCTCATCGACACGGCTGCGGCCTACGGCAACGAAGCCGCCGTCGGCCGCGCGATCGCGGCCTCCGGGATCCCGCGGGCAGAGCTGTTCGTCACCACCAAGCTGGCCACTCCCGACCAGGGTTTCAGCAGCGCCCGGGGGGCCGTCGCCGCCAGCTTGGAGCGGCTGGGCCTGGACTACGTCGACCTGTTTCTGATCCACTGGCCGGCCCCGTCGCTGGGCAAGTACCCGGACGCCTTCGGCGGCTTGATCCAAGCCCGCGGAGAGGGCCATACCCGCTCGATCGGCGTGGCCAACTTCACCGACGATCACCTGTCGACGATCATCGACCTAACCTTCGTCACGCCGGCCGTCAACCAGATCGAGCTGCACCCCCTGCTCAATCAGGACGACACGCGCAAAGCAAACGCGCAGCACAACGTCGTCACCCAGTCCCACACTCCGCTGGTTCTCGGCAGGTTGACGGACAACCCGACCGTGACCTCGGTGGCCGGCGAATACTGCAAGACACCCGCACAGGTGTTGCTGCGGTGGAACGTGCAACTGGGCAACTCGGTCATCTTCCGATCGACAGAACCTGAGCGCATCGCGAGCAACCTGGACATCTTCGATTTCGAGTTGGCCGCGGAACACATGGATGCCATCAACGGTCTTAACGACGGCACCCGCGTGCGCCCGGACCCGAACACCTACGACGGCTCGTAACCCGAAGGATCGCCTAGCCCGCCGGGCAGGTGGCGGCGGCCCGACGCAGTACGCCCGCCGAAGCCTGGTCCACCGGCAGCGCGTAACCACGCAGAACGGCGATGAACTGCATGGCGTACTGACACGCGAAAGCCGCGTTCGGCGGCATCCACTGAGCGGGCGGCGAATCGCCCTTGTCCTGATTGGCTTGGCCTTCCACCGCCAGCAGGTTGGCCGGATCATTGGCGAAACGTAGGCGCTCGGGGAACGCCCAGTTGTACGCCCCCATGTCCCAGGCATAGGCCAGCGGGACGATGTGGTCGATCTGCACCGATTCGCCGATCTTGGCGCCGCGTTGAAAGGCGACGGTGGCGTTGGTGTACGGGTCGTGCAGTGTCCCGGTGGCCACCGCATTCGGGCAGCGCTTGATCGACACATACGTCTTGTCGACGAGATCCCGGTTGAGGATGTCGTCGCGGGTGTCGCACCCGTTGTGCCCGAGCGGGGCGTCGTTGTCATCGGTCCAGGCATCGCCGAACGCCGGCCTGCGGTAGTCGTAGCGGTGCGTCCGCTCCGGCAGCTCCGCGACGCCCGCCAGCACATCGGTGCCGGGTTGCACCGTGGGAACGTCGGCGCGGGCGGCGACTTCGGCTTGCCGGGCCGCCAGTGATCCCAGCGTCTGATAGGCGACCAGCACCGCGAGCACCGCGGCCGCCGACAACCACAGCAGCAGCTTCCGGTTCAAGACTTGTCCAGGTATTCGATCCGGTCGGTGTCGGTGAACCGCGCTGCCATCAAAGCCAATTCGGGATTTGCCGGGTCCCGCTCGTAGGCCCGGATGCAGAAGTCCCGGGCGGCCTCGATGAACGTTCCGTGGTCCGCCAGCGACAACAGCCGCAGGGTGATCGCCTTGCCGGACTGGTTGCGGCCCAGCACATCTCCTTCCCGCCTTTCCTTGAGATCCAGGTCCGCGAGGGCGAAGCCGTCCATGGTCTCGGCGACGGCACGCAGCCGCCGGGCGGCCGCCGATCCCGACGGGACCCAGCTGGCCAGCAGGCACAGGCTGGGATGCTCGCCGCGGCCGATGCGGCCGCGAAGCTGATGCAATTGGCTAATGCCGAACCGGTCGGCATCCATTACCAGCATGACCGTGGCATTGGAGACGTCGACCCCCACCTCAATGACGGTGGTACACACCAGCACATCGATCTCGCCCGTGCGGAAGGCGGCCATCGCGGCGTCCTTCTCGTCGGCGGGCAATCGCCCGTGCATAAGCCCCAGGCGCAGGTTCGCCAGCTCATTGGACCGCAGTCGGTCGAAAAGACCCTCGGCGGTCTCTGAAGGCCTTGAGCCGGTCTGTTGGACCCCGTCTTCCGGCTCGTCGGTCTCGTCGATGCGGGGTGCAACGACGTAAGCCTGGCGGCCGGCGGCGACCTCTTCGATGATGCGCTGCCACGCACGGTCGAGCCAGGCGGGCTTGTCCGCGACGAAGATGACGTTGGTGGTGATCGGCCGGCGTCCGAGCGGCAGTTCACGCAAGGTCGAGGTCTCCAGGTCGCCGTACACGGTGAGCGCGACGGTGCGTGGTATCGGCGTCGCCGTCATCACCAGCAGATGCGGTGTGATGCCCGCACGAGCCTTGGCGCGCAATTGGTCTCGCTGCTCGACACCGAAGCGGTGCTGCTCGTCGACCACGACCATGCCCAAGTTGTCGAATTCCACCGCGTCCTGCAGCAGCGCGTGGGTTCCGACGACGATCCCGACCTCGCCGCTGGCGATCTCGGCCCGGATTTGCTTTTTCTGCGAGGCCGTCATCGAACCGGTGAGCAGTGCCACCCGGGTGGCCCCGCAGTCCAGGTCGGCCCCACCCAGCTGGCCCCCCATCGCCAGCGGGCCCAGCACGTCGCGGATCGACCGAAGGTGTTGTGCGGCAAGGACTTCCGTCGGCGCCAATAGTGCGCACTGATAGCCCGCGTCGACCATCTGCAGCATCGCCAGCACCGCGACGATCGTCTTTCCGGACCCCACCTCGCCTTGCAGCAGGCGGTTCATCGGGCGGGTGGCAGCGAGGCCATCGGACAGTATGTCGAGCACTTCCCGTTGGCCCGTCGTAAGCTCAAATGGCAACCGCTGCAACAGTTCTGCCGCCAGACCGTCGGCCCGCGGAGGTGCCGGGGGCCCCGATTCCGACAGCTCACCGTGTCGCCGGGCGACCAGCGCCCACTGCAGGCCAACGGCTTCGTCAAACGTCAAACGCTCACGCGCTCGCCGGCGTTCGAACTCGCTCTCGGACAGATGGATGGCGCGTAGCGCCTCGTCCTCTGACATCAGACCGAGCTGGGCGCGCAGATCGGCGGGCAGCGGATCGGCCACCGGGTCCAGGACGTCAAGAACCTGACGCACGCTGGAGAAGATGGTCCAGCTCTGAAGATTGGCGCTGGCCGGATAGATCGGGAAGAACTGACGCTCGAAAGCGTCGGCGAGCTCTTCGCCCGAGGTGGCGTGTGAGGCGTCGGCCATGCTCTTGAGCGACTTGGTGCCGCGGTTCTTCCCGTCCGGCGAGTCGAGGATGAGAAACGCCGGGTGCGTCAGCTGCATGGCGCCCTTATAGAACCCGACCTCCCCGGACAGCATCACCCGCGTGTCCTTGGTGAGGTCCCTGCTGATGAATTTCGCGTTGAAGAACGTGGCGGTCACCGTGCTACGCCCGGAGCCGACGGTGATGCGGAAGATTTTCTTTTTCGGGTCCCTCCTCGTCGGCAGCGTCACCGCAGAAGTAATCGTGTCGACGATGGTGACGTGCTCACCGGCCGGCGGACGCTCGTCGTCGGCGCCCCAGCGGGTCGCGCCCTCGGTGTGGCTGCGCGGGTAGTGGCGCAGCAGGTCGTCGACCGTCCGGATACCGAAAATTTCTTCGAGCGGATCCGCGACCTTGGCTCCCAGGATGTAATCCAGCCGATCGGACAGCGAAACCACGGCTACTCGACCCCGATCAGCAGGGCGTCGCCGCGGTGGCCCGTGCGGTAGGTGACCAGCTCGGTTCCCGGGTGGTTGTCGTGCACATGGTCTTGGAGGATGCCTCCGACGGCGGTGGCGTCGGCTTCCGTCTCGATACCGGCGCCGATCAACACCGTCACCAGGTCGCCACCCGACGCCAGCAACAGATCGAGCAGGCCGATGGCGGCCGCCGGCGCATCGGCGGCCACGATCAGCACCTCATCGCCCGCGATACCCAGGCCGTCACCCGGCTGGCAGCGCCCGGCCCAGGTCAACGCGCTCTCGGTCGCCACCCGCACCGATCCGTGCCGGGCCGCGCCTGCCGCGCGGGCCATGGTGAAGCCGTCGTCGACTGCCTGCCGGTCCGTTTCATGCACGGCCAGCGCGGCCAGTCCCTGCACCATCGACCCCGTCGGTATCGGCACCACGTCGATCCCCCAGCCGATGGCGGCGGTGCAACCGGCCACCAGCTCCTCGGCGGCCAGATAGCCGTTGGGCAGCACCATCACCTGGGCGGCGCCGGTGTCGACCAGGGCCCGCACCAGCTGGTGGGCGCTGATATCAGTGGTCGGGTCGCCCGCCTCCGGGTCGGGCCGCAGTACACATGCCCCCTCACTGGAGAACAGCTCGGCGGCACCGTCGCCGTCGACGACGGCCAGCACCGCCCGTTCCCGCGTCCAGCTGCCCGTCGGCAGGCCGGCCGCGCCGGAGCTCAGCGCGGAGACGACGATTCGGCTGGGCCGCCCGGCCACTAATCCCGCTTCGACCGCGGCCCCGGCATCGTCGGTGTGCACGTGTACGGAGTAACTGTCCGGCGCGTCGGCTTCCCGGGCGGGCGCATGAGCTATCGCCACCGATTCGCCGAGCTCCTCGAGCCGGCTCCGCAGCGCGAGCGCGGCGGTGGAATCGCAACCATCCAGCCGGTACATCACCTCGAATTGCGGCGCGTGGTGTTCGGCGGGGGCTTCTGCCTGCGACGCCCGCGGCGACAACTCGTACACCGTGCGAGCGGGCGCCTGCCCGGTGAAGGTCGAACGCAGCGCGTCCAGCAGGACCACCAGGCCCCGCCCGCCGGCGTCCACCGCACCGGCGTCGGCGAGAACGTCGAGCTGCTCGGGGGTCTTTTCCAGCGCGATCACCGCCGCGTCGCCGGCGGCGGCGATGGCGGCGGCCAGCCCTTCGTCGGCAGACTTTTCGACGGCGTCGGCCGCGGCCCGCAATACCGAGACGATGGTTCCCGGAACTTCCTCGCCGCCCATCGACGTGATGACCAGCTCGACCCCGCGCTGCAGTGCGGACCCGAGCTGGACGGCGTCCATGTGGGGCAGCTCACCGCCGTCCTGGGCCGCCGCGGTCGCGGTGACGTCGGCAATGCCGCGCAGAATCTGCGACAAGATCACGCCGGAATTGCCGCGAGCGCCGTTCAGCGCACCGGCCGACAGGGCTGCGGCGGCCCGGGCCACACACCCGGAGCCGCCTTCGGCGCCGGCTCCCGCATTCGCCTCCGCCAACGCGGAACGCATGGTGAACAGCATGTTGGCGCCGGTATCGGAGTCGGCGACCGGGAACACGTTGAGCCTGTTGATCTCGTCGATGTGAGTGATCAGGTCGCTGACGGCGGTGTGTGCCCAGTCCCTCAAGGCCGATGCGTCCAGCACACGATCCGACGTGCCCAGTGTGACCCACCTCCTCCGCGCGGCCTCCCGGTGGGCGCCAGCGTAGCCCGGCGACTCGCCGGCCCGGATGAACCGGCCCATTGAGCCTAGCCAGAGCGGGCGACAGCACCGGTCGCAAGTTGTGGCGCGGCTGTTGATCGTTTCCGGGTGCCTCACGTCAACCCGCCGGGGCATTCTTTCGACACCCGATCACCGGTGGGGCAGATCAGTGTCGGACCCCTGTGACATACTCGAACGTATGTTCGATGACGCGGTGCGGGTGGAGGTGATCGCCCGGTTCGATGAGTTGATGGAGCGCTGCCATCCGTCGACCACGGCGGAGTCGGCGGGCTTGGTGGAGGAGGTGTGCGCGGCGGCGCGCGCGGAGAACCGGGCGGCGGCCGCGCAGCTGGACGCGATCGGGCGGCTGTTCGGGTATCGGCTTTCGCGCTGCTCGGAGACCGAGGACTGGGCGATCGACACCATGGAGGCGGTGGCCGCCGAGGTGGGTGCGGCGTTGCGGATCGGTCAGGGGTTGGCGGCGTCGCGGGTGCGGTATGCCCGCGCGATGCGGGAGCGGTTGCCGAGGGTGGGCGCGCTGTTTCGGGCCGGTGACATCGGCTTTGCGTTGTTCGCCACGATCGTGTATCGCACGGATTTGATCGTCGACGAGGCTGTGTTGGCGGCGGTGGATGCCGAGTTGGCGCTCAAGGTGGTGCGCTGGCCGTCGATGAGCCGGGGCCGGTTGTCCGGGCAGGTGGACAAGATCGTGGCCCGGGTGGATGCCGATGCGGTGCGGCGGCGCCGGCAGCGCCAGAGTGATCGTGAGGTGTGGATCGCCGATGACGGCGAGGGCATCTCGCAGATTCACGGCAGCCTGTTCACCACCGACGCGCACGCGTTGGACAAGCGGTTGGACGCGCTGGCGGCCACGGTGTGCGCGCACGATCCGCGCACTCGGGAGCAGCGTCGCGCCGATGCGTTGGGGGCGTTGGCCGCCGGGGCGGATCGGTTGGGGTGCCGCTGCGGGCGCAAGGATTGCGCGGCCGGCACACGCCCGGCCGCGGGGCCGGTGGTGATTCATGTGATCGCCGAGCAGGCCACCCTCAACGGGCGCGGGGATGCGCCGGGCTCGCAGGTCGGTGTCGATCGGCTGATCACGCCTGAACTGATTGCGCAGCTGGGTGCCTCGGCCAAACTGATGCCGCTGATCCACCCGGGTGATGCCCCACCCGAGCCGGGCTATCGGCCCTCGAAAGCGTTGGCCGATTTTGTGCGCTGCCGGGATTTGACGTGTCGCTGGCCGGGTTGTGATCGCCCCGCGGTCGGCTGCGAGCTCGACCACACCATCCCCTACTCCCAGGGCGGGCTCACGCATGCCTCCAACCTGAAGTGCTACTGCAAAACCCACCACTTAATCAAGACATTTTGGGGATGGACTGAGCAGCAATTGGCCGACGGCACCCTGATTTTGACCTCGCCGGCCGGGCACACCCAGGTCACCACCCCCGGCAGCGCGCTGCTGTTCCCGAGTTTGTGTCGCGCGGTGGGCGGGATGCCCGCCCCCGAGGTGGACCCACCTGCGGACTACTGCGGTGAGCGGAGCGCCATGATGCCCCGACGCCAGCGCACCCGCGCCCAAAACCGAGCGCACCGCGTCGCGACCGAACGCCGACAGAATCGCCAAACGCGGTTAGCCGCCCAGTCCACACCAACTGGCCCCGCACCCCCCGACGACGACGACCCCCCACCTTTCTAGGTGCGGCGGCACGGTGATCACCGAGCGCCGAAGCCGCGTTTTGGTGGTTGACCACCACAGTCGGTATCCTGGCTTGGCCCGGTCATCCTGGGCTGTCCCGGCCAGGTGCCGGAGTCTGAAAGATTTGAGGAGTTTGAACAATGGCCGCTGTGTGCGATATCTGCGGGAAAGGCCCCGGCTTCGGCAAGTCGGTGTCGCACTCCCACCGCCGCACCAGCCGCCGGTGGGACCCCAACGTCCAGACTGTGCGCGTCGTGAACCGTCCCGGCGGCAACAAGAAGCGGCTCAACGTCTGCACGTCCTGCATCAAGGCCGGCAAGGTCGTCCGCGGCTAACTACCGCCGTCCCGCGCGATCAGGGCAGCCGCCAATCGATTGGCTCGGCGCCCATTCCCGCCAGCAGCTCGTTGGCGCGGCTGAACGGACGCGAGCCGAAGAATCCCCGCGACGCCGACAGCGGCGAAGGATGCGGCGACTCGATCGCCACGCAGTCGCCTTCGGCCAGAATGGGTTTGAGCGTTGACGCGTCGCGGCCCCACAGGATCGCCACCAGCGGCCGCGACCGCGCCACCAACGCGCGAATCGCGCACTCCGTCACCGGTTCCCAACCCTTTCCCCGATGCGACGCCGGGTTGCTGGGGCGCACCGTGAGCACCCTGTTCAACAGCAGCACGCCGCGCTGCGCCCAGGGCGTCAAATCGCCGCAGGACGGCTGGGGATGGCCGAGGTCGGCGGTGTATTCGTCGAAGATGTTGGCCAAACTGCGCGGCAACGGATTCACGTCGGGTGCCACCGAAAAGCTAAGGCCCACAGCGTGCCCCGGTGTCGGGTAGGGATCCTGCCCCACGATCAGGACCTTGACGTCGTCGAACGGATAAGTGAAGGCACGCAACACGTTCGGGCCGGCGGGTAGGTACCTGCGCCCGGCCGCGATCTCGGCCCGCAGGAACTGCCCCATCTGGGCGACCTCGTCGCCCACCGGCTCGAGCGCGGTCGCCCAGCCCTGCTCGATGAGTTCACTCAGCGGGCGCGCGGTCATTGCAGCCCTTTCACCAGCAGCACCAGCGTGTCGGCGCCCGCTAGCCGGTCGTTCGAGATGTTCTGGTATTCGGATGATTGGGCCCAGTCCCGGAACGCGTCCTTGTCCGGAAACGACATCAGGACCACCTTCTCGCGGTCCCACTGCCCCTCGATGACCTGAGGCGACTCGTCCGCGGCCAGCAGCGTTCCCGGGTGACGACGGAAAACCTCCATGAACCCCGCCAGGTAACGGTCGTAGGCGGCCCGGTCGGTGAACCTCAGCTGGGCGATCGCGTAGACGGTCACCGCGTCACCCTAATACGACTGCCAGCCCGCGTATCCCCGCCACTCCCCCCCGTCGACGAGCACTCCGGGCGACCCGTCGAGCACCCGCCCGATCACTCGCCACCCGACCGGCGCCGGGCCCGCGAAACACGCCACCAGGGCGTGGTCTTCCCCGCCACCCAGCACCCAATGCCAGGCGTCGACGCCCGCCGCGGCCGCCGCCGCGGTCAGCGCGTCGTGGTCGGCGGCCAGCGCCGCGGTGGACAAATCGATACGCGCACCCGATGACTCGGCGACGTGCCGCAGGTCGGCGATCAGGCCGTCGGAGATGTCGATCATCGCCTGCGCGCCCGCCGCCGCGGCGGCCGCTCCCTGGCCATAGGGCGGCCGCGGCACCAGGTGACGACGCCGCAACTCGTCGAATCCCTCAATTCCGTTGTGCCACAATGCGTATCCTGCGGCAGAGCGGCCCAGTTCGCCGGCGACGGCGATCACCGAGCCGGCCTTCGCGCCGGACCGCAACACCGGCGCGCGGCCGTCCAGATCACCCAGCACCGTCACCGACAACACCCACTGCGGGCAGCTGACCAGATCCCCGCCGACGATGCCGGCGCCGATCCGTCCCGCCTCGTCCCACATCCCGTCGACCAGCGCGTCCACCCGCGCCGCCGGCGTATCACCGGGTGCTCCGAAGCCGACCACGAAAGCCGTGGCCCGCGCGCCCATCGCTTCGATGTCGGCGGCGTTCTGCGCGATCGCCTTGCGGCCGACGTCGTGGGGCGTCGACCAGTCCAGCCGAAAGTGCCGGTCCTGCACCAGCACATCGGTCGAGACCACGGTCCGACCATCACCGGCAGCCACCAGCGCCGCGTCGTCACCGGGTCCGAGCAGCATCGCAGCGGGCTGTCGGCGCCCCCGCACCAGTCGATCGATTACGGCGAACTCACCGAGCTGCTCCAGCGTCGGACTCTCCCCCTGAGACCCCTGAGCGTCGTCGCGCACTCCACCTCCTCGGCCCGTGAGGACGGCCGAACGCTGCCCGAACTGCAGTAAGTTGAGTCCTGATGCGGACCGCGCCAGTGTATGACTCGGAAGCCGATGCCGGCCGACCATCGCGCGCGCTGCTGATCGCCGCGGTCGCGTTGGCCGTCGTGGCGATCGGCGCAATCCTGGCCATCGCGGCAACCCGGCACGCGCCGCCGCAGCCGGTCGTCCTGCCCGCCGTCGCGGCGCCGCAGGCGACCAACGCCGCGTGCCGGGCCCTGGCCGACGCGCTGCCGCAGCGGCTCGGGGACTATCAACGCGCATCCCTCGCGCAGCCGGCGCCCCCGGGCGCAGCGGCCTGGCGGACCGGGCCCGACGGCGAGCCGGTGGTGCTGCGCTGCGGCCTCGACCGCCCCGCCGAGTTTGTCGTCGGATCTCCCATCCAGGTGGTCGACGGGGTGCAGTGGTTCGAGGTCCCGGGCGGACGGCAATCGGCCGGTGAGGCCGGCAGGTCCACGTGGTACACGGTGGACCGGCCGGTGTACGTAGCGCTCACGCTGCCGGCGGGATCGGGGCCGACGCCGATCCAGCAGCTCTCGGAAGTGATCGACCACACCGTCGCCGCGGTGCCCATCGATCCGGGTCAGGCCCGCTAAGGCGAGGTCGACGCGTTTCTCGATTGCCGCCGTCGCCCATCCCTTGAAGCCCGTCACGGGGCTTGCATCTGTAGTGATCGTTACAGTAACGTAGCGATCATTACAGGATGAGTGTCTGAGCGACAGCCTCGAATGGCCGGGTGCTCACTTCGACCCGCATCTGACAGAACATCCCGATCACCTTCGGCGGCGCACTGGAAACCACGAGCGCCGTCCACCAAACAGCCCAGGAGACCCCGTGAATACACCCACGAGAACGCTATCGGCGATCTACCCGGTGCGCCTGCGCACAGATCTCACGCGCGATGCCGCCTACGCCTACTGGGCCGGACCACACGCCGAAATCGCCGGCCGCCTGCCAAACCTGATGGAGTACAACCAATACCACTTCTCCAACACCGACCGGGGATATTGGCCCGCAACCACTACCGTCGGAACCCTCATCCCACCCTGCGCACCGCTCGACGGACTAAGCGAAGTTCGGCTACCCAGCATCGCCGCCGGGCTACGCACAGGACCGCACATGCGCGACATCTACCTCGACGAACAGAACGTGTTCGAGCACTGCCTGGGCCACATCACCACACTCGGCGGAGGCCGCTGGTGGACGAAGGGCCACGACGACACCCTCGGTCACCGCACGGTCCTTCTTCTACGGCGACGTCGCGGCGTGCGCGGACGCATCTTCCGGTCGTTCGTCCACTCCCGGCTCGGCGCCGCCCTGCACTCCGTTGGCGCCCACGACGTTCGGACCTATACCTTCATGCCGCTGGCCCCCGTCGCCCACGCAACCCTTGGTGTCAACCACGAAAATCCATCCGATCGGCGCTATCACGCCGCCGTCATCTTCGGCACGAAGACCCGCGCCGACGTCGAAGGCGTCACCGCCGCCCCTGAGGTCGCCTCGGCCATTGCCGACCAGCATCTCAACTGCACCGCCGTTCACGCTTACACAGTGGATCGCACGGTCCCAGTAATCCGGATGCGCAATCGGGAACCGAACACCGGCCAAAGGCTCGCCGACGGGCGCTAGCGCAGACCCACGCCGCGGGCCAACGCCGTGTCGACCATGGTCGCCAGCAGGGTGGGATAGTCGACGCCGCTGGCCGCCCACATCCTCGGATACATCGAGATCATGGTGAAGCCCGGCATCGTGTTGATTTCGTTGATGATCGGCCCGTCGTCGGTGAGGAAGAAGTCAACCCGGGCCAGACCCTGGCAGTCGATGGCCTTGAACGCCCGGATCGCCAACTTGCGCACGGCGGCCGCGATGTCCTCGTCGACCTTTGCGGGCACGTCCAATTCGGCCGCGTCGTCGAGGTATTTGGTGGCGAAGTCATAGAACGAGTCCTCGCGTCCCCGCACCCCGGCCACCCGAATCTCGCCGAGTGTACTGGCTTCCACTGTGCCGTCGGGCATTTCGAGCACGCCGCACTCCAGCTCACGACCGTTCACCGCCGCCTCGATGATGACTTTCGGATCGTGCCGTCGAGCGTCAGCCACCGCGGCGGGAAGCTCGTCCCAGCTCGAGACCCGGCTGACGCCGATCGAAGAGCCGCCCCGTGCGGGCTTGACGAACACCGGCAGGCCCAGCCGCTCGCACTCCTCGGGGCGCAGCGCCGCCCGCGAGGGCCGCAGGACGGCGTGCGGGCCGATCGGAAGCCCTTCGGCGGCAAGCAACTTCTTGGTGAACTCCTTGTCCATCCCCGCGGCGCTGGCAAGCACACCGGCGCCGACGTAGGGGACGCCGGCGAGTTCGAGCAGTCCCTGGATCGTGCCGTCCTCGCCGTACGGACCGTGCAGGACGGGGAACACCACGTCGACGGACGCCAGGACCTCACCGGCACCGGGGGCAAGCGCGACCAACTGGCCGCCGCGCCGCGGATCCGCCGGCAGGGCCAGCTCGGTGCCCGATTCGGCGGTCACCCCGGGCAGCTGCCGGTTGGTGATCGCGAGCGCATCCGGGTCGGCGTCGGTGAGCACCCACGAACCCTCCGGCGTGATGCCGATCGCGATCACCTCGAAACGCTTCGGGTCGAGGTTGCGCAGAATGCTGCCCGCGGACACGCAGGAGATGGCGTGCTCGTTGCTGCGCCCGCCGAAGACGACGGCGACGCGCACGCGGCTACCGCTGGCACTCACAACCTGGAGAGGCTACCGGTTGACCGGCACCCCGGTTGGGTGCCGGGCCGCTAGCTGGGGTTTCGATCGCTGCGGCGGCTCATTCGGGCTTGGTCCTGCGGCCCAGTAGCAGCGCCATCGCCTCGTCCACCGAGAGCCCCTTGTGACAAACCCGGTGCACGGCGTCGGTGAGCGGCATTTCCACGTCGTAGCTGGACGCCAACGCGAGCACCGCCTCGCATGACGTCACCCCCTCGACGACGTGCCCCTCTCTCGCCTCCATCGCCGACTCCATGGTCCCGCCGCGGCCCAGGCGCTCGCCGAATGACCGGTTGCGCGAATGCGACGACGAACACGTCGCCACCAGGTCACCCACGCCTGCCAGCCCGGCCAGCGTCGCGCCCTTGGCGCCGAGCGCCATCCCGAGCCGCATGATCTCCGCCAGGCCGCGGGTGATGATCGCCGCCGCCGTGTTCTCGCCGAGCCCGACGCCGGCCGCCATCCCGCACGCGAGCGCGATGACGTTCTTGCAGGCCCCGCCGATCTCGGTGCCGACCACATCGCTGTTGGTGTACGGGCGGAAGTACCCGCTGTTCAGCATGCGCTGCAGCGCGACCGCCCGACCGGAGTCACTGCACGCGACGACCGTGGCGGCCGGCTGACATTCGGCGATCTCACTGGCCAAGTTCGGACCCGAAATGACCGCGACCTCCGACGGGTCCACGCCGGTCACCGACACGATGACCTGACTCATCCGCATCAGGGTGCCCAGCTCGATGCCCTTGGCCACACTGACCAGAGTCGCTCCGTCGGCCAACAACGGCGCCCACCGCTCGAGGTTGGCCCGCATCGTCTGCGCCGGCACCCCCAGCAGCACCGTCGACGCGCCGGCGAGCGCCTCACTCGCCTCGGTGGTGGCGCGGATGCCGGGCGGCAGCAACGCGCCCGGCAAATAGGCCGGGTTGTATCGGGTGGCGTTGATCTGCTCGGCGACGTCGGGGCGGCGCGCCCACAGTTTGACCTCCGCCTGGGGTCCCCCGGCGTCGGCGAGCACCTTGGCCAGCGCCGTGCCCCAGGCACCGGCGCCCATCACCGCAACGGCGCCCTCTGAACTCGGCTTAGTGCTGGCCATTTACCACCCCCGTCTGTCATCTTCGGCATGTCAAAGCGGCACCCGCAGCCGCTACACCCTAGAACAGCGGCGGGCTGCCGTCACGCCCGCTGCGATGCCCAGGCAGGATGAACTCATGAGCGGCATACGGGCCGACGGCGCGGATGGCAGTTCAGGTGACGTCGCACTGATCATCGCGGTTAAGCGGTTGGCGGCCGCCAAGACCAGGCTGGCCCCGGTGTTCTCAGCGCGGACCCGGGAGAGTGTGGTGCTGGCCATGTTGGTCGACACCCTGACCGCAGCCAGACGCGTCGCATCGCTCGGCTCGATCACCGTGATCACGCCCGACGACGCTGCCGCCGCCGCAGCAGCCGAGCTCGGAGCCGACGTGCTGGCCGACCCGACGCCCGAGGACCACAGCGACCCACTGAACAACGCGATCGCCACGGCGGAAGAAGCCGTGGCCGGGTCCTTCGCCAATATCGTTGCGCTGCAAGGCGATTTACCGGCCCTGCAGAGCCAGGAGCTGGCCGAGGCGATCGCCGCCGCACGCCACCACCGGCGCAGCTTCGTCGCTGACCGGCTGGCCACGGGGACCGCCGCGCTCTGCGCGTTCGGAACCGGGCTCGACCCGCAGTTCGGGTCGGATTCGTCCGCGCGGCACCGCCGTTCGGGCGCGATCGAGCTGACGGGGGCCTGGCCCGGCCTGCGATGCGATGTCGACACCCCCGCCGACCTGGTGGCCGCCCGTCGCCTCGGGGTCGGGGCAGCGACCGCCCGCGTCGTTGCGCAGCATTAGCTGCGACCGGCAAACACCAAACCTGGCTACCGCGTGAACGGCGCACCAACGGCGAATAGATGTGCGCCGGACGGTGGCACCACCAGCGGGTGATGAGCAATGATCTTTTGGTGACTGAAATCGAAGCTGAAGCCCGGCCCGACGAGAACTTATGGCATCCGGGCGAGGGCGCCGTGGCCGCACCGCCCGCGGCCACCCCTGCCACGATCGCGGACGAACTGCCCGAGGACCGCTACCTCAATCGGGAATTGAGCTGGCTGGACTTCAATGCGCGGGTGCTGGCGCTGGCCGCCGACAACTCGCTGCCGTTGCTGGAGCGGGCGAAATTCCTGGCGATCTTTGCTTCCAACCTCGACGAGTTCTACATGGTTCGGGTGGCCGGCCTCAAGCGCCGCGACGAGATGGGCTTGTCGGTTCGCTCGGCCGACGGTCTGACGCCGCGTGAGCAACTGGCCCGCATCGGCGAGCAGACTCAACAGATCGCGACCCGGCACGCCCGGGAGTTTCTGGATTCGGTACGACCGGCGCTGGCCGAGGAAGGCATCCACATCGTCACGTGGGCGGATTTGGATGAGGCCGAGCGCGAGCAACTGTCGACCTACTTCATGGATCAGGTCTTCCCCGTCCTGACACCACTGGCCGTCGACCCCGCTCACCCGTTCCCGTTTGTGAGTGGGTTGAGCCTGAACCTGGCGGTCACGGTCAAGCAGCCGGACGACCCGGGTCAGCACTTTGCCCGAGTCAAGGTGCCCGACAACGTCGATCGCTTCGTCGAACTCGAAAGCCTCGGCGCCGCAGGGGGCGCCGAGGGCGTGGTCCGATACCTGCCGATGGAAGAACTGATCGCGGCCTTCCTTCCGGTGCTTTTTCCGGGCATGGAAATCGTCGAGCATCACGCGTTCCGCATCACCCGCAACGCCGACTACGAGGTCGAAGAGGACCGCGATGAGGACCTGTTGCAGGCGCTGGAACGGGAACTGGCGCGCAGGCGGTTCGGTTCGCCGGTACGGCTGGAGATCGCCGATGACATGACCGAGAGCATGTTGGAACTGCTGCTGCGCGAACTCGACGTGAATCCGGGTGACGTCATCGAAGTCCCCGGACTCTTGGACCTGTCGTCGCTGTGGCAAATCTACGGTGTCGACCGGCCGGCGCTCAAAGACCGCACGTTCGTTCCCGCCACCAATCCCGCGTTCGTCGACCGGGAAACGCCCCGGAGCATCTTCGCGACGCTGCGCGAAGGCGATGTGCTGCTTCATCATCCGTACGACTCGTTCTCCACCAGCGTGCAGCGATTCATCGAGCAGGCCGCCGCCGACCCCAACGTGCTGGCGATCAAACAGACGCTGTACCGCACATCCGGTGATTCGCCGATCGTCCGGGCACTCATCGCCGCCGCCGAGGCCGGAAAGCAAGTCGTGGCAATGGTGGAGATCAAGGCACGCTTCGACGAACAGGCCAACATCCGCTGGGCGCGGACTTTGGAGCAGGCGGGCGTGCACGTGGTGTACGGGTTCGTCGGACTGAAGACACACTGCAAGACCTGCCTGGTGGTGCGCCGCGAGGGCCCGGTGATCCGGCGGTACTGCCATGTCGGGACCGGCAACTACAACGGCAAGACCGCGCGGCTGTACGAAGACCTCGGTCTGCTCACGGCGTCCCCCGACATCGGGGCCGATCTGACCGACTTGTTCAATTCGCTCACCGGCTATTCGCGCAAGGTGTCCTACCGCAACCTGTTGGTCGCCCCGCACAGCATTCGCACGGGCATCATCGAACGCGTCGAGCGGGAGATCGAGGCTCACCGCACAAGTGGTGGCGGGCGGATCCGGATGAAGATGAACTCTCTCGTCGACGAACAGGTCATCGATTCGCTGTATCGCGCATCGCAGGCCGGTGTGCGGGTCGAGGTGGTGGTGCGCGGCATCTGCGCCCTGCGCCCGGGGGTGGAAGGCTTCTCGGAGAACATTTCGGTTCGCTCGATTCTCGGCCGATTCCTGGAACACTCGCGGATCATCCATTTCAATCGCGTCAATGAGTTCTGGATCGGCAGCGCCGACATGATGCACCGCAACCTCGACCGGCGGGTCGAGGTACTGGTTCAGGTCAAGGATCCAAGGCTTACTACTTACCTGGACGAATTGTTCGAGTCCGCGCTGGACCCGTCGACGCGATGCTGGGAACTCGGTTCCGATGGCCAGTGGACTGCCTCGCCCCAGGAGGGGCGGACCGTGCACGACCATCAGGTATCGCTAATGGAGCGGCACCGCAGCCCCTGATGCCGTGTG
>Ga0310913_10000616_pt1 | contig 16804 bp, 16 predicted proteins | sample GREbulkMGOX082_FD_203447 | JGI IMG/M metagenome (GOLD analysis project Ga0310913, IMG submission 203447) | Lab enrichment of tropical soil microbial communities from Luquillo Experimental Forest, Puerto Rico - GRE.bulkMG.OX082 | ecosystem: Environmental > Terrestrial > Soil > Tropical forest >...
GGTAGGCGGAGACTTGGTGAACTGGGCCGACGATGGTCGTGTTGCTGCGGAAATGGCGGTCCGGGTTCTCAACGGTGAGAAGCCTGAGTACATGCCCATCGCTACGAGCAACCACAACTACACGTTCGATTGGCACGCCTTGCAACGCTGGGGGCTGAATGAGAGTAATTTGCCGCCGGACAGCGTCGTGCTCAATAAGCCGCCGAGTTTGTGGGAAACATACGAGCGATACATTGTCACAGGGCTTATTTTGCTCGTGGCACAGGCGGTAGCCATCTTCGCTCTTCTCCGGCAACGGGCACACAGGAGAAAAACGGAAGCAAGCCTTCGGCTAGCAATGGAGGCCGGTCAATCAGTCGGGTGGGAATGGGACATCGCGAGCGGCCGCAACTACTGGTTCGGCAATCTGCAAACCATGTTCGGCATTCCATCAGATGACATCCCTGGGCAAGTGGGGGAGTTCTATCGCTATATACATCCGGAAGATCGTGAGGAGGTCGAAAATGCCCTCGCTGACGCGAGACAAAGGCGCAAGCCTTTCATTGCCGAGTTCCGTGTCGTCCGAGTGGACGGGACCACGCGCTGGGTTGCCTCGAGGGGTGAATTCGACAAGGAGGGAAGGGCCGGAGCACGTATGCGCGGCGTGGCTGTCGACATCACCGAGCGGAGGCGAGCGGAAGAAGCCCTTGCCAGCGTGGGTCGTAGGTTGATCAGGGCGCAAGAGGAGGAACGCACCTGGATTGCCAGAGAGCTTCACGATGACTTCAACCAGAGAATTGCTTTGCTGGCGATGAATCTGGAAGCATTGAAACAAGATCTTCCCGGTTCCAATGGCAAAGTGATTCGTCGTATCGAAGATGCCAGTAAACAAACCAGTGAGCTAGCGAGCGACATCCAAGCGTTATCCCACCGTTTGCACTCTTCGAAACTGGAACTCCTGGGGCTCGTAGGGGCTTGCCAGAGTTTTTGCAGAGAGCTTTCACATCGGCAGAACATCGAGGTTACCTTTCATTCCCAGGATTTGCCGAAAAATCTCCCCCAACAGATTGCGCTTTGTTTGTTCCGAGTCTTGCAAGAAGCACTCCATAATGCCATCAAGCACAGCGGAGTGCGGCGGTTCGACGTGTCGCTGAATGGTACGTCCAGCGAGATCCTACTAGCTGTGCATGATTCGGGAGTCGGTTTTGATCCTGAAAAAGCAATTAGCGGGAAAGGTCTCGGCCTGATAAGCATGAAGGAACGATTGAAACTGGTCGACGGACAGCTTTCCATTAATTCAAAACTGCGGTCCGGAACAACTATTCATGCTAGGGTGCCTCTCAATCTCAGAATGAATTCTGCAAAAGCAGTCGGACAACCGACGGTATCGCGTTAGTGCGTGCTTGCGTTCGCGTGCTGCTCTAAATGCAGCATGAGGGACCAGGCAAAGAGAAGGGAAGCAGGACATCCTTCCCGCGAATCCCTTCTGACTGTGTGGGTTTCCGAGGCCGCGGCTGCGACAGATCCGCGTTATGGAGCGTTTCAGGAAGCAGCCAGCGCCGAGGAATATTGTTGCGGAGCTCCTCGTGGCCAACGAGGCGCTCCCAAGCTAAAGTGCGCCGGCGCAATCACTTGGTTCGCCGACAGGCTCGTTTTATGGGCAAAACGAGGATTAGCTACGTTCGATTTATCATGCAAGTTGAACGAGATTTGGTGGATGGGATTCGAACCCACGACCTCCTCATTGCGTACGAGAAAAATCTAAGAGTAAGACACGGTGCGGCAATCACTTAGCCTTTCGAGGGGGCCTTACAATTGGACTACTTGGACTACCGGGCTATTAGCGTTCTTCTTCATTTTAAATTCTGCGTTGCGGGTTGCCGAAATTTGTACCATACTGAAAAATATAGTACGTCTTCCCTTGACCGATCCATCGCCGAACGATTCGCTCGGAAATTTGCGTAGCACTGAATTGCAAATTGCAGAGACACCGAAAACAAACTGGTCCCGGGTCGTAGTTTCCCTGTGAAATTATGGCCTGGTTGCGGAGTTCTTCAGCGTCGTTGGGATTCACGTTCGGACGCAACTTCACGCGTGTAGTGCGTGTGCAGATGACCACGCTGCAATAATTTTCCCGGTTTCAGATGGGACGAAGTTTGACAGCCCAGCCTAGCGTTTAATTACTTTGCTACAAACGATCGTCGGCGTCCCATTTACCTTAAACATCGGCCCACGAACAGATACGGTGTCGCCCATAGCCATCGCCGCAACGTTGACTACGTTCTCAAACATCGTTTGTCCTGACGTGTTGACGGTCATCGTAGAGAAGCCTGCCGATCCCATCATGCCCGGTAAACTCTGCACGGTGAACGTCTCCGCATTGAGGGTCGATGCGACCTTGGCGGTCATCCAGGCCTTCATCAAGCGTACGTGACTCGTGTTGAGCTGGGGAGGAGTTCCGCTCGCCAACGCAGACGTAGGCTCGATCTGAACCACCTGCCCGACCATCATGTCCGAGGAGCCGTCAAAGCTCATGCCGCTAACAGGCAGATCGCTGTCATCGACATCAAACATTCCACCGGCTTGCATGTTGACGCGGACCAATGACCCAAGATTGAGCCCTTGGACCGCGGGCGCGTCGTTTGTCATGACCATGTCGAATTGCGTGGGATTGTTCACTGCGACGATCATGCCGTCAAGCACTTGCGAGTTGCTCTCGAAGCGCACCTTTTCGGCGACCAGGGTTCCACCGGCCATTAACTGCATCCTGGCCATTACGACCTGGCCTTGCGCGAGACCCGCGAAGCTGTTCGATTTGCCGATGGCATCAAAGTCCATAAAGGTCGTGTTGGTATCGGTCGTAATGGCCATCGAAGGCACGCCTTGCACAAAGGACATCGTGAATTGATTGCTTCCGACAGAGCTGATCTGGCCCATCATGTCGTCTATGTCATCGAGGACATTCGAACCTTCCTCGCCAATCGGTAAGTCCCAGAGCGCGTTAAATCAGTAAGAAGGGTCGTAAGAAAAACGAGCATCAGTGAGAATTATGAAGGAAGGACAAGCCACATCCGCTTAGAGATTTCGAGACTTTCGGGAGGCACAGAGCGGAAAGGCAGTCCGGAGATTATCGGTGTCGGTAGCCGCCGAACCGGTAACCAAACACCGCTGACCACTGCCGGTAATTCAACGAGGTGCCCTGATACCACCCAAAGTTTCCGTCGAGGAAATAACGGGAGCCAACATTGCAGTCGGCCACCGCATTTACGAAATTGGAATTGAGATTGCTCGACAGATTAGTGTTGAGAATTTGATGGCCTGCGAGCACCTGAACTCTCAATCTGTCCGTAAGGCTCCGCGAAAGCGATAGGGATTCGTACTGTCCACCGCCAAAGCTGCTGTCGAATTTTGAGTAGTGCAAGTCGGCAAACAACCCGGTCTTCCAAATCTGCGCGAAGGAAATACCGTACGCCTGATTCAGGGAAGTCTTCGGATCTGTGCTGACGTTGCTGCGGCCCAGACTCGAATAAAGAGCGATATGCGCTGGCAATTCCACACGCACATCCCCGCTGAACCCTTGAAAGAGATATTGGTCCAGCAAGCCGGTGCCAACCAATCTCGGGTCAAACGTCGGGAGGTTCCGAAAGTAATTATAGTTGATGCCGAAGATTACGCGCGTGACGGGCTGGAAATGGACCGAGGTATAGCTCCGAGAAACACCCGTTGGGCTGCTTCCACCGTTGGGCAACGGCGACGTGCGCGCCGCGTCCACCTGCATCGAGTTATAAAACATGACGTAACGCTTCCAAGAGAAATCGTTTTCGAAAAATACGAACTGCCGGGCAGCCCGCCAGTGAACGGTGGTAATCGCAATTCCAGCGGTGCTATAGAGACGTGCGCTATCGAACCTCCCGGTCTCATAATTCACGAACGTGCCTGCAATGTGCTGATTCGGTACATAGCTCCAGGACGTCGGATCGGGTGTGGAACCCCCAAATACTCCGGCGGTAACGTGCTCCGCGATCTTCCTTCCGAAATATCCGCCGTCGATCGTGCTCAAGCTTGGTGCCCATGGGAGAAACACGCGGCCCACTCCGATGATGTTCGGCGAATAAGGGCTCTGGTACGTGAAGCCCAAATGATAGGTTCGGTTGATGAGATCGGTTAGCGTCTGAGTCTTAGATGCCGTCACGCCGGAACTGCTGGTGGTGAGAATGCCACGCCAATAGCCTGTGAAATTCCAGTACGTCCCGCCGAGGTTGGACATGTCCGCATCGATGACTAGACCGACTTGCTTGCTGTTGAATCCTCCCGATTCGGTGGTGCCGCCGAAGTCGAACCCGAACCGGCCACGAATTCGGCTCATTGGAGATTCTCGAGTGACCTTCGTTTCTTCCTTCTCGCGAATCTCTTCGTCCAGCGGGTCACCATTGGTAAAGGTAACGATAATCGGATACTTGTCTGCTTCCGCTGCGGATTCCGCCTGTTGGCGCTGCTCCAGACTGTCCGGAACGAGGAAAGCCAGTTGCCCGGCGCGGAGCTCGCCTTTCTTTTCCAGCACCTCGCATACCGAGGAAGAATTGGCCATTGAGCTTACGCGAAGTTCCGCAATGTGCCGGTCTCCACGGTATCGCACACCCTCGGAAGGGGTGCCATCGGCGGGCGCTTCGACGACCGACAATTTCATGCCTTCCTGAAGATCGGCGTCGCGTCCCCCATCAATGTACACTGCGTCCTCGGCAGCGTACTTCACTCGGAAGACGGTTGGTTTCTGTGCTGGTGGCGCAGTTTGTGCGCGGCCTGGCAACAGGGATAAACCAAGCTGAATGCAGGCCAAGAACACCAAAAACGGAAGACGGGTTCCCACCGAATTCACGGCTACCCCCCTCCGCCGCCCTTGTGGCAGTTGTAACAGGTGGTCGCGCCGTAAACGTACCCGCCTACACCGTCGTGCTGTGGGTCAGTTTGTGCCTGGGTATGGGCGGGCTGCGTGTGGCAATTGATGCAGGAAAAGGTCGCGTAGTTCGTGGAAACCAGGTGGCAATCGCTGCAAACTGAGCCGTGATGCGGAATCGGGAAAAAGGTGTGGTTGAAGGTCGCGCCGAGCCATGACGTGGTGTTGTGGCAACTGTCGCACGTCGTGGGATAACCGGCAGCAATGTGATTTGGAACTGCTCCACCCAACGAAGTCGTACTTTGCCATGCGGCAACGTGGCAACCGTAGCAGGCCGTATTCGCGGTAGTCAGAGTGTAGTTGTTATTGGTGTGGCACTGATTGCACGTGGTATTCGTCAGGTGGTATCCCGTTAACGGCCAACCGGTGGTGCTGTGATCAAACTTGCCATCCGACCACTTCGTGATGGGATGGCAGGACGCGCACATAGCCGCGGTATTCGGGAACCCTGCCACCATGTGGTTGGGTACGGACCCGCCAAGCGTGGCAGTGCTGTTCCAGGAGGACGCGTGGCAACTCATACAGTCGGTAGAGCTCAAGGTGTAGTTGTTATTGGTATGGCAGGCGGTGCAGGGCGTTGGTGTAGGTGAGGAGTGCGTGCCCGTCAGCGCAAATCCGGTCAAGCTGTGATCGAACGATGCCGTGTCCCATCCTCTTGTGGTGTGGCAGTGGGCGCAATTGGCCGCGGCGAAGGCAGGACCCGCTGTCGCGTGCACCGGATTGTTCGTTTGCAGCCAGGTCGTCAGATGGCACTGAGCGTTGCCACAGTCGGTTAAGGCAATTTGCAGATTGTAGTTGTTGTTGATATGGCATGAGAGGCAAGGCACGTTGGCGTGCCCATTGGTGAGCGGGAACCCTGTCGCGTTGTGATCGAATTTCGCTCCCAGCCAGCTGTCGAAGGAGTGACACGAATCGCAAGTGGTTGCGAAGCCCATCGTGACGTGGTTTGGGCTCGTTGCGATCCGGTAATCCTTTAGATGGCAACTTATGCATGCAGTCGGTAGCCCTTCAAAAACGCCGACTGCGCCGCTCTTGTGGCACTCCTCGCACGGCACGGCGGCATGGGCGCCGAAGAGGGGGAAGCGGTTCTGGTGAGCTTTAGTTTGCTGCGTGACGATTCCCCAGCCCGCCACGGTGTGACATTGCGCGCAATCGGGGCCCATTTTCCGTTGATGAATGTCGGCGTGACAGTCCTGGCAATTCTTGCCGACGTCATTGAACACCGCCTTCGTGTGGCATCGCGTGCATTCCACCTTTTCGTGCAATCCGCGCAAGGGGTAGTTGGTCGTGTTGTGGTCGAACTCGAGGACGCGCCGAATCGGACGCCAGGCTACTGCTGAGTGACAGTTTTCGCACGGGATATTCAACGCCCCATGGGGACTACGTGTAGTAGCTTGAGGAGGAAAGTGCCCGGACGGAATACCGGCGGGCTGGGGAAAACACATAACAAGCCAGCAGGCGACCCGGAGCAACGTGAGATACACGACCACCGGAACCCTCTCTCCACAGAGGTAGGGCCACAAATCAGCACTTGTAAGCTGGATTCCGCCTGGGGACCGCTAACCGGCCTCGTCGGTCCTTTGCTGCAGCCGGTTGGCGTGCGAGTTTTCCGTCCCAGCTCCGCGAGTCATCTGACAAGAGGGGTGACTCGTTATGAAGTTGTTAGTTGCTCCCTGCTAAAACAAGGTTGTCTTGGGCCGGCTGTGTTTGACGTAGCGCAAGGTACCCAGGCGCGCACAGTGACAACAGACCCGACAAGTAATGGTTGGGGTAGCACGATTTCTTCGCTTGAATTCCAAGTGTCCATTTCATCTGCCGGTTCTCCATTAATGCTCGGGGTGAAATTGCCCGCGCCGTTGTGACTTCCGATGGTTCCTGGCTCTCGAACGTCTGGAGGCGGCTCAACGACCGTCTTTGCTGACAAGCAAGTATCAAATGGGCCTTTTTCTTACAGAATGTTCCCTGCTGGGTCCTTACGTTCATTGGCCAAAAGCGGCGGTTTTGTCGTGGGGCGCAAGGGCCCGGCGGGAAAGCGACTTCGAGCGTGGTGTTTGAGATGGACTGCGCTCTTAGGGAGACGCGATGATATTCCGTATGTGGCTTATTTTTCTTATGCTTATAACGCTCTCTGTTTTTTGCCTACTCGATCCGGGAGGGGCACAGGACACGGCTATTAATGAACTTCCGAATGTAGGTTCTGAGCCAGTGATTCCGCCTTCCACTTTTCGTGCCGAATTCCTAGAAGAATTGGCCTTTTGCGAACGCCGATTTTTACTTCTAGCCGAAGCCATGCCCGCTGAGAAGTACTCTTGGCGTCCCGCTCAAGGGATGCGTTCGGTGGGTGGGTTATTTGCGCATGTGGTGATCGCAAATTACAACGCCGTCGTGGCGCTGGATCAGGAACAGGACCCCCAATCGGGTCCGCAGTCCAGCTTGCAACCGGAGACCATCCTGGCGATCGCCGAGGATAAACCGAAGATCATGGAAGCATTGAAGAATTCTTTCGGTTATCTCCGCGCTCGCATTCTCAACCTTAGCGACGGAGACGGGGATAAGGCTCAAAGAATGTTCAACCGGCAGACCACTCTGCGCGGCGCGCTGATGATAATAGACAGGCATTTGGGCCAGCATCTAGGTCAGGCGACTACATACGCACTCATCAATGGTGTGGTTCCTCCCTGGAAGCAAAAATCACAACAAGAATAAAAGCCCACCGGAAGCTGACCGTTTGGTAAGCGCGCCGATTCGTCGCCCGCCCCGTTCAAATCAGCCTGTGTTCTCGTTGGAGGCCAGATCTTGGGTTCGGCGATCCGAAGTGAGCGTAGGGGCCGTGCAGTTTCGCTTGCTACGCTGCTCCGGTCCCTGCTCCCACAGCTAAACCGGCCACTGCACCAGCTAGCTGGTGCTTACCGAAAGTATCATCACGATCGAATTGCCGCAGAATCAAAAACATCCCGGTCGATCTTCTATGGCGGGTAGGCCGCGAAGACAAGGCCTGTAACATTGTTGCATTCGGCCTTAAGCAGCCCTTGAAGAATCAGACGGATTTTTCGGTAGCCACAAACTCATTGATTCTGAACTCGCTCGTGATTTTTGGCGGGGACAACCCTGTTGGGTACCTTCCTGGTCGGTACTTCGGGCCGCCGCAAGATCGTGGAAACTGCCGTACTCGGAACCTCCTGCATCCCTGGATTGCCTGTGCGACTCCACTCCAACTTAAGCTCGCTGGGTCCTGCCTCATGGAAGTACTGGAGATTAATCAAGTGGAGACCCTTCTTCAGCGCAATGTTCCCAACCACGATGCGGTCATCGATCACAAGGCGACTTCTTTTCTCTGGGGGCAGTCCGAATGTGTAAATGTCGTCCGCGGGAGCATAGAGGTAGCCGTCAAATTCGGCCGCGAAGAACGACTGATTTTTCGCCACCGAAAGCGCGCTCATGTTGAATGCGGCACCGGCTGTGGCGTCGATGCCGTGATGCGTTGCGGTGAGACGCGATAAATCGGGCAATCCATTCCAGCAGGCCGAGCCTGGGCGATCGAAAATTTGCCAGTGAACCCCCGGTTGCAATAACAGCCCCTCCGTTGCGGGCATCAGGGGTCCGTTGACGGTGATCTCTGCGGGACCCGAGATAAGTGTTTGGTGATCGAAGATACTCGCCTTAATAGTTGCTGTCTGGGTAAGAGTGATCGGAGCTCCCCCCCACAGCTGGGAAGTTGCAGAGGGCTCCGTGCCGTCCGTGGTGAACCGGATATCTCCCAGGGGCAGCATGTTACTTTCGATGAATGGAGAGCTGATTGTTACTGTGGTGGACGTGATGAAATCTTTTGCACTCGTCGTCAGAACCGGCAATGTCGCCTCGTAAACGCGTGAGATAACCGCACACGGTAATCTTGAAGCAGAGTTCATGACCAGAGCGGCATCAATGCCGCTTGAAAAACGCACGATACAAGCTCTCGCCGTACCTCCCACGGTCCATCCTCCACCTTTCTCCCAAAAGGTTCCCCCTTTCCCCTGCAGATCCAACATAAACATCTCTTGTGTGAACATTCTTTGGCGAATGTCGTCGCGCAGGATACTGTTGTTTCTCAGACTATTTAGGAACCGCGCCAGCTCACGAGTGGAGGCATACCAACCGACAGGGCCAGCCGAGGGTCGAAAGTCCCCGCTAAAGTCGGTTCCCGGGCTCAGGTCTTCGCCGTAATAGAGCACAGGTGGGACGGCGCTGGAGTCGCAAGTTATACTTGCTTCTCCAGGCTGGTTCAAAACCCTACGTTTTACGTACGTGCAATAGTCCTGCCCTGCGAGTTTTTCAACGACTGCACGCAAAACGAGATAGTTCTCGTTGAGATAGTAATCCGGCGGTCCTTCTCGGGTGGGCCATTGGGGATCACAGGGAAGATCGCGGGCCAGAATCCCAGGGTGCCCAGGAGAGCCGGTTACCAGGCAATTCCACAGATCGAATGAGGGGTTGCCGCCAGTACAGCTCGGTGGTAGAGCCGGTTGTCCAGCTGCGAGCACTGGCCCAAGTCCGCTCCTCATGCGGATCAGATTCCGAAGTGAGATGTTGCCAACGAAGTGCCCAAATGACTTTTCTGGGAACACTTCACGTAATTTCATATCCAAGAACACATCCAGAGAAGTATTCCTGTCCTGAGCCACTGTCATCAAGGCCGCGTTCGTGATGGCCTTGCTTACGCTGGCAACGAAAATTTGGGTATCAATTGTGAATGGTAGCGACGCATCCCTGGATTCCCACGGCGCTCGGCTGAAGCCTCCTTGGTCGACGAAAATCTCCTGCCCGTTGCGTGTCATGACGAGGGCCCACCCGACTGGAGGCGCCACCCGACCAAGCTCTGTGTGGAGCGCGTTCCATGTCGTTAACCGAAACGCTATTTCTGGTGAGGTTTGCTGAGCTTGTGCTAATTGCATTGTTCCGGCAAGAGCCAGCATGCCAGACAAACGGACCACGACGACCAACATCCGCCAGACTCTCCAAACAACGATCAATTGACTCATCAGAACGCCACTCTTTTCTATCGGTTCCGGCTTGACCTTCGGGGCTGTGGCGCGTCCACCCACGGATCAATGGGCGCAGGCTTGGTTGTTGCTCTTACTGCAATGGCTGGGATTCCCTGAGAGTTAATTTCAGTGTGGCACTGCTATTAGAAGCCGTAAAGGAAACAAGAGAGGCGTTTTACGAATAGGACACCCAGGGCATACTGAGCCTGCCCGCACGGAACGCACGGTATGATTCAGTATGGCGCTTTTTGAAGGTCTGTGCGGAATTATTGCGTTTCTCGCGAATCGTTGTGAGCTACCTGTAAAGGGTAGGCAAACGGGCCGCTATTTTTTTGGGACCCGGTGGGACTCATTTTCACAGTGGCCGAAAATGTTCCGATTTTTACGCGGTGACAGTACCTCCGTACTACTGCGTGCCGACTCGAAGTGGAGTTACAATTGCCGCTATCGACAGGCCAACCTACGTAGTCCGCCGGGGAGGACTATATGTGGGAGGATATTTCCTACTGCTGGGTCGTGACTTGCAAAAATCACATCTATCACATTCCGCGCAACTTCATCTACAGACATAAAATCCTCCTCGCCGAGGCCGACGCCGTTACCTCGCGCCCCCCTGTCCACGGACCCTTCAGCGTCCGATGCGATATGTGTGGCAAGGAGTACGTCTATAAGCCTTCCGAGGTGCTGAGAATCGAAAGAGAGCTGCCCGAGGGATTTATACCTCATCCGCTATTTCGGGGTGAGGCGACGTAGGCGACACGCTGAATGGAAGATGCCAACGCACGAGCGAGCGGTTGGCGAGAGGATGCAGAGCTACTGCTGTCTTTTCTCGAAGGGTTTGTGCGCGAACGACAGGTGGTTTTCGCTAGCTCGCCGTACCTTACGAGCAGACGCTTCTACGACCTGTGCCTACAGCACGATGTGAGAACGGCCGGGGATCTCAGGACCGCACTCGGGGAAGACGGCATAACGAAGTTGCTCGCCAAGAACAAGGAAGAGGCAGCTCTGTTCGCGCAAAATCTTCATACCGCAGCGCAGCCTTTCGTGTTGAATCCCACGGCTTTTGTGGTTGACCCGGCCAAAACGGGCCGAAAGTGGACCCACAGCGAGTATGGTGATTTCTGGAATCTGGTGATTGCGAAGAAGTGCCGCACGCTGTATTTCAACGAAGGCTGGCAGTTCAGCAACAGTTGCACCTACGCTTACTTGTCGGGGTTGAAGGTGGGCGCAAAGCTCTTTGATCACGCCAAGAACACCCTTGGGTTGGACACCGCGAAGAAGCTGATTCGAGCGGCAATTGTCCGGTTGGAAGATTATGGTTTTGACGTAGCGAACCGGCGGGGGGTGTTTGAAGAAATCCGATCTTTCGCCCGGCTGGGATAAAGGACTGTTCCGCCCGAGCTACGCAGAAGTTGCAAGTGGATGTATGGTTCAATCCCTGCCGAGAAGAAATCGTGGCTTGCGCTTAGATACACGTGAACGACTTGCAGGAAACCAAACCAGTTCTCGATTTTTGATTGTGAAATTCAAACCGGAATCCACGATCTGCCGATGCGCTTCGCACGGGGTGAACTTAGCCTGGAAATGGAGTAGTATCTGTCAGTGACGGTGTTCTGCTGCGAGCACCGCCCGCGACTTCGAGCGATGAATCGCAAGGTATTTCATGCGGCGTTGGGTCTAACTACGGAACCTTGCATGTAGCCGTTATGCCCTTGGGACGCACTTGGGTGAAAAACGCGCTTTTCACTCCTGTGGCCGAGCACGACGAGAGAAAGAATGGTCGGGCGAGTGGTTTTGCACCACGATCCCCTATATTCCAACCAGGCGGTCACACGGGATGAGTGCCGCGCGTACCTTGTCTGGCAACACTGTTTTTCTCCTGTGTTACTAAACTATTTACTTTCCATAAGTTGGAGGCGGGGGGAGTCGAACGATACGCGCCTACTCATTCTACGTAACTTATTGCAAACATACGAACGCTAGAACCGCTAAACCCGCTGTATGCCCGCCTCCTATGTACAAAATCATGTACAACGAAATCGGGCGCTGCGGCGTTGCTCATCGACTCAGGTGCTGTACCTTTTATACACACTTCCAAGACAAGGACGAACTGCTCGTCAGCGGTTTCGAAAACGTCAAGAATTTGCGGCACCTTGTGCTACCCTGCCTGGCCTCTACCGAAGGGCGTCGTTGGGGCGTAAACGATGAACCACCACTCCGACCATCAACCCAAGCCGGATAGCCCTCCAGCCGAACACGAAGGGCATGGAATGCATCCCTCCACAACGGGAGCCCACGCGACAATCAGCAACGTCTCCAAGCCCAGGAAACTAAGCTGGGGCTTGAGATGTAACAATGTTTCATCGAGCTGAGAAGGCGGCCGCACGGATTTTTTGCGGAGCACAACGGCCGTCGTGAAGGTATCCGTGGCAGACGTGAGGGTCGAGCACGAGGTAAAGATGGCCGACTTCGAACGATGGCTCGAAAGGCCGAGCCGATCACCGCGGGAAACGATCGACCGTCAGAGAATTCGCGCCATTCTTAGCTTGGCCGTGTCACGGGAACGTGAGTGAGGTTAAGCAACGAGAAAGATCAGTGCGGAGGTTCCGTCATTCGTGCTCAAGCCGCCGCGACCCTCATGCACCGGAGGCAGTTGTTCTCGTGGTTCCGCAATAGTTGGTAAGCTTGCGCGCACTTGCGATCGGAGGACTTCCTCAACCATTGCCTCTAGGGCGGGAGGAGATCGAAAAATCTCCGCTCGTTGTTCGTTCAAGATTTCTCTGGCGCTCACGCATGCTTCGAGCAGCCGTTGATACTCGCTGCACACGATTGGTTTGGCGGGTCGCGGCCCGCTCATATGCTTCTCCCAACTCCACCCGCCGTAAATCGTTAGATGCACCTTCCGGCCACGAAGTCACTGAACCGGCCGCAAATAATTTCTCTCGTGTTATGTGTGTTGGGGGGGATGTAAGCAACAGAAGGTAAGCACGCTTAAAATCTCGGAGAGCGGCTTTCGCCACTCTCCGTTTGTCCGCTGCGTCGCGTGAGCGGAAGCGCTGCGCGTCCAAATCGATCAAGCCGCCCGCGCAGTCATCCGGCTAAATTCCAGTTCCATTTGGTGCTTCTCCCAGCAGCTTATTTCCTCTCCGACGAAGAGGTCGGCGTGGTAGCGGAAATAGTGCGGACCGTTGCCATTGGGGGCTGATTCGTAAATCTTTTCCCGTACCCATCGCTCTCCCGACGCAATTGGCGCTCGACAGTAAGCGCATTCCAGAGGGCTAGAGATGAACATTGGCCCCTCCCTTCACTAATTGATGAGATTCACTTTTTGCGTGGAAGTTGCAGAACCGACGGTAAAGAATTTGTCTCCTGTGAGGTATTCACTCGTTACAGATCGCCAACAACTCCTAAGGGTGCATGGGCACTAGTACGGGCAGCACTGCCCCCGCCGAAGTCAGAAAAAACCCTGTGTGCATAACCCCCATTCGCAGGAACCCGCCGTTCTTGTTAGCGTTAAATGACGGGGAACAAGAAAGTCGTGTGGGGATTTTTTCTAGTAGCCATCCTCGTTGCAGGGGAAAAACCATAAATCTATGAGAATAATTTACGACAGATCGGTGGACGCGGCTTATATATACCTAACAGATATAAAGCCGGGCGGAGCTAAGAAAACATACCTTTGTGATCCCAGAAAGGCTGGTGAGATTAACCTAGATTTTGATGGGAACGGAAGGCTTCTTGGGATCGAAATATTGGATGCGAGTAAGAAGTTGCCCGAGGGCTTTTTCGATGAAAACAAAATCGAATATCTCTAAGCCAGGCACGGCTCCGCCCCACGCCCGAGGCAGGTTAAACCCGTCACCGTTCCGCCGATTATTCGGCGCCCCCCAAGCCAGAGCGTGTAGCGTGAGCGGACACACTGTGGCAATGTGCTGGGTCGCACGCGGTGCGACTGGAGGCGCCAATGTCAACGACGCAATCGCAGTGGTCTGGGGCCATCGTACCGGAGGATCTGTACCGGATACTGATCGACACGAGAAACCTGGAAGTCAATCTCTTCTGGCAGCGGGCCAATTATTTTCTCGTCCTCAACTCGGGGATTGTGCTCGCGATTTTCAATGTGACGAAGGCAATCCCTGTCAGAGTCTTCGCGGTGATAGGCATCCTAGCGTCGCTCTTGTGGTTCTGGGCGTGCCTTGCGAGCAAATACTGGTAAACGTTCTGGGCGGAACGTCTCGCGGAGTTCGAGCGAAAGAACTTCGTTGGCCTCGATTTCTTTTCGGCAAACCGAAAGACGAGAGAATTTTGGTGCAGGAACCGTTCCGGGACCCACACCGATCACCTCGTTAATCACTGCCCAAGTTGCTTGCCTGTTCGCGACGCGTTCCGTCTGGCTACGGGTCGATTTCCGAGAGTCACATAGGCATTTGCCTGGCAGCCTTGTTAACCACGAGATGCTTGTACGGCCGCAACCTGTCATCTCAGAAATCGAAGCCGGCTTCAAAGACGAGTGTTGGCTTGGCCCAGCCCTGATTAAAGATGTAGGTTGTGAAATTGAATTTCTTGCGAGATATGCCGACGAGGAATCAGCGCTGAACATCCAAGCTCGTGTGATAAGCCTTGCTACTCCGCGAGAAGCCCAGGAGTAGACGGTTTTCCCTTGAGATTTAGGAGCATAGCGCGTTCGATTCTCGACAGGTCACTGATACAGGACATTTGCATTTCAGCGATAAGCTTTACATTCTCATCCACACTTTTGGCACAAAAGCCCAATGGCGTGAAGCAAGTCCGCGAGATTGGCCAGGAGTATCGCGACTGCTACCAGCAGAAATATGAGCATTTCCTCGGACCTGTCCTTGTTTCGCGTTCGCTCGGCGCCGCGACAGTTTTCTGTTTGTGAGCGGTGCCGTTCACTTCTTCCAACCTCACATAGCCCAACTGTTGAGAATGCGTTACAGAAATTGTTTGTCCCCCAAAATATCTTTGCTTCTCAAAGTGCAATAAGTGGCGCCCAGCCGAACGATTTAGTAAGTTATTCCCTCAGCCCACACTCCCATCGGAAGGTTCCGTTAATGAAAACCAAAAAAGTAATTAAGAAGGCACGACAATTCGCCAAGCCATTTCGAATCACCGACGGAGACAAATTCAGGTTGAAGGACTACGATCCGGGCGACACGCTTGGGCTAAAATCCGAGGCCAAACCGCGGGCAAAAGAAGCACTGCAAATCGGCGTCACCGCACTTGCGGAATTGCAGGACATGCTCTACGCCCAGGACAAATGGGCGGTCCTGCTGATCTTTCAAGCGATGGACGCAGCCGGTAAAGATGGCGCCATCAAGCACGTAATGTCCGGAGTAAACCCCCAGGGCTGCCAGGTCTATTCGTTTAAAGCTCCGTCGGCAGAAGATCTAGATCACGACTATCTCTGGCGGTGCCTGAAATGTGTTCCGAATCGGGGACATATCGGCATTTTCAACCGCAGCTATTACGAAGAGACGCTGGTCGTGCGCGTGCATCCCGAATTTCTGGCGAAAGAAAAGATCCCGCCGTCGTTGATCACGAAGCACATCTGGGAAGAACGTTTTCAGGATATCCGTGGCTTCGAACGGTATCTGCATCGCAATGGTATCATCGTGGTGAAGTTCTTCTTGCACCTTTCGAAGGGTGAGCAGAAGCGGCGATTTGTCGGACGCGCGGACACACCGGAGAAAAACTGGAAGTTCTCGTCGTCGGATATGGCGGAGCGCAAGTTCTGGGCCGAATACCAGAGCGCTTATGAGGACATGATTCGCAACACGGCCACGAAAGACAGTCCGTGGTATGTGGTGCCCGCCGACAACAAGTGGTTCACGCGCGTGATTGTCGCTTCAGCGGTGATTGACACTCTGGCCTCTCTGGATTTGCACTATCCCCAAGTCGACAAGGCCAAGCTGGATGAAATCGCCGAGGCGAAAAAAGCTCTTCTGAAATCGTAATAGCTGTTCTGAGAAGGCATGTCAACAACACAGGGAAGCGAGGCAGTTATGGCTGACGCCAATCGAGAACTCCATTACATACATCACTCTCGCCGAGGACGTCGAATCGGTTGAGCTGTACGACGCGGTGCTGGAGATCGACGCCGACGGCGCGTGGAGCTGGAAACGGGCCGGCCGCGATACAAGTCCCGAAACGACGTGATCCCGCGGGGAGGCGGAGGAACGCGACACAATTGGCTGCTCCTCTCACCTCCTCGGCCCCATCTCTTCAAGTGAATGCCTCTGACCTACATGTAGCAGCTCTTGCAGAGAACATCAGAAACACCATGTGACGATACAGGTGGAATTGGGTTTTGCACCTCAACGAGCGCTGTCGTCTCGGCCGGCTCAGACGAACCCTGAAACCAGATCACTTAGGCCGAACGGGGGCCGCAACCGTTACCGCAAAGGGTCTCCTAGAGGCCGGCGGCCGACGCTTTATGAACAGGAGTCCACTACGCATGAACAATGCCACGGTGATGCAAACACTCAACACCGGCAGCAACATGCCGAGCACCAGAAAAGCTGACCTGCTGCCGATGTGATTGATCATCCAGGTGAAGTTCATGCCGAAAAGACCGGTGAGAAAGGTGATGGGAAGGAAGATCACCGTTACCACGGTCAGCCTCGAGATTTGCTCGCTCTGCTCTTGGGCAATGATCGTAGCATTGTCGCTCGTGATGTCGGCCAACCATCGGCTGCTTTCGTGCAGCCGGTGCCCAAGGTCTTCTACTTGGTCCGCGTAGTCGTTCAGCTCTGCAGCACCCCGCTCGTCCATGCCAGGGATGACCTCGACGCCGACCACTGCCGATCGGACAGTACTGCTGTACCGCTCG
>Ga0310913_10000620_pt1 | contig 16756 bp, 12 predicted proteins | sample GREbulkMGOX082_FD_203447 | JGI IMG/M metagenome (GOLD analysis project Ga0310913, IMG submission 203447) | Lab enrichment of tropical soil microbial communities from Luquillo Experimental Forest, Puerto Rico - GRE.bulkMG.OX082 | ecosystem: Environmental > Terrestrial > Soil > Tropical forest >...
CTCGTCATGCCCGGGCTTGACCCGGGCATCCACGCCTTTCTTTCGATTTGCCAAGACGTGGATGGCCGGGACAAGCCCGGCCATGACGATGTGGAAAGGATGCTGCCCCGCCCCCTAGGGGCTCGTGTTGTTGTTGAGTTCGCTTCAACCGCAGCGGAAGCGCGCTCCCTCTGCAAGGGGGAGGGCCGGGGAGGGGGTCAATTACTCTGCGAGATTTTCGACTTTGATTCCCTCCGCTTTGCGCCACGCGAAGCAAAGGGAGGTGAGGGCAGCGGCGCGCGCTACCGCGCCCGCTCCGGCACGCGGATGATTTTGGCGCCGAGCCCGTTCAGCCGCTCGTCGATGCGCTCATAGCCGCGCTCGATCTGGTCGGCATTGTTGATCGTACTCCTGCCTTCGGCGCAAACGGCGGCAAGCAGCATCGCCATGCCGGCGCGAATGTCGGGCGAGATCATCGAAGCGCCGCGCAGGTGGCTGGGACCTGCGACAATCGCACGGTGCGGGTCGCACAGCACGATGCGCGCACCCATCGAAATCAGCTTGTCGACGAAGAACATCCGCGACTCGAACATCTTTTCGAACATCAGGATGACGCCGTCGCACTGGCTCGCGGTGACGATTGCAATCGACATGAGGTCGGCCGGGAACGCCGGCCACGGCTGGTCCTCCAGTTTTGGAACGTGCCCGCCGAAATCGTCCCTGATCTTCATGGTCTGGTCGGAAGGCACGATCAGATCGTCGCCGGCGACATCGCAGACGATGCCGAGCCGCTCGAACCCCATGCGGATCGACCGCAGATGCTCGACGCCGGCGCGCACGATGCGCAGCGGCGAGCGCGTCACCGCGGCAAGCCCGATCAGGGATCCCACCTCGATATGATCGGGCTGGATCGAATAGCTTGTCGTGCCGAGTGTGGCCGGCCCGTGCACCACCATGGTGTTGGTGCCGATGCCCTCGATTTGCGCGCCGAGCGCCACCAGAAAATGCGCGAGATCCTGCACATGCGGCTCGGACGCGGCGTTGCGCAGATAGGTCGTGCCGTGGGCGGCGACGGCGGCGATCAGCGCGTTCTCGGTGGCGGTGACGCTGGGCTCGTCGAGGAAGACGTCGGCGCCTTTCAACCGCGTGCATTTGAACTCCAGCCGATCGGTCGCGGTGACGCTGGCGCCCAACTGCTCGAAGGCGAGGAAATGCGTGTCGAGCCGCCGTCGGCCGATCACGTCGCCGCCGGGCGGCGGCAGGGTCAGCCCGCCACAGCGCGCCAGCAGGGGGGCGGCAAGCAGGATCGAGGCGCGAATGCGCGCGCACAAATCCGGATCGAGATCGGCGGCGCGGATCTGCTTGGCATGAACGGCGAGGCGGTTGCGCCCCCGCCAGTCGGCGGAGGCACCGACCGAGCGAATCAATTCGACGAGCGTCTCGGTGTCGCGAATGCGCGGCACGTTTTCCAGCGTGACCGGCTGCTCGGTGAGCAGCGCGGCCGCAATGATCGGCAGCGCGGCGTTCTTGTTGCCGGAGGGCTCGATCGCGCCGCGAAGCTTGTGACCGCCCTCAACGATATATTGGATGGGCGCCACCGGAGACCTCGCCTTTAGAGGATCATGAAGCCAGGCGTTAACCGCATTTTCGGCCTACACGTCGACGGTGGCGGACAGCGAGTTGTCCTGGATGAACTCGCGGCGCGGCTCGACCACGTCGCCCATCAGCTTGGTGAAGATGTCGTCGGCCTCGTCGACCTCCTTGACCTTCACCTGCAAAAGCGAACGTGCCTCGCTGTCGAGCGTGGTTTCCCAGAGCTGGTCGGCGTTCATCTCGCCGAGGCCTTTGTAGCGCTGCAGAGTCAGGCCCTTGCGACCGGCGTCCGTGACCGCTTCGAACAGGTCGAGGGGCCCGTGAATCGAGGTCTCGCTGTCTTTCCGGCGCAACAGCCCGGGCCGGGCATAGGCCTGCTGAAGCCGCGGCGCATAGTCGTCGAGCTTGCGCGCATCGGCCGAGCCAAGGAGCGCCTGGTCGATGATCGCCGAATCCTTGACGCCGCGCACGGTGCGTTCGAACAGGAAACCTTCGCCTTCGGTGAAGCGGCCGGTCCAGCCGCGCTCGACCTCGTCGGCCAGCGCGTCGAGGCGCTTTGCGATGTAGTCGGCGGCGGCGACCGCCTTCGGCAGGTCGCCAAAAACCTGATGGCGCAGCACGCCCGCAATCGCAGCTTGCTCGACCACCTTGCGGTTATAGCGGCTGTGCAGATTGCGCAGCACCGCGCGGATGACGCGCGCCTCTTCCACCAGCGACAATAGATCGCGGCCCTTGCGATCGTCGCCGGTTGCCGGCTTGAACACGCATTCGTCGATGCCGGCCTGGATCAGGTAATCCTCCAGCGCGCGCTCGTCCTTCAGATACTGCTCGGACTTGCCGCGCGTCACCTTGTAGAGCGGCGGCTGCGCAATATAGAGATAGCCGTGATCGATGATCTCGCGCATCTGCCGGTAGAAGAAGGTCAGGAGCAGCGTGCGGATATGGGCGCCGTCGACGTCGGCGTCGGTCATCAGGATGATCTTGTGATAGCGCAGCTTGTCGATGGAAAAATCGTCGCTGATGCCGGTGCCGAGCGCGGTGATCAGCGTGCCGATCTGTTCCGACGACAGCATCTTGTCGGCGCGCACGCGCTCGACATTGAGGATCTTGCCGCGGAGCGGCAGGATCGCCTGGAATTCGCGGTTGCGGCCGGCCTTCGCGCTGCCGCCGGCCGAGTCGCCCTCGACGATGAAGAGCTCGCTCTTCGCGGGATCCTTTTCCTGGCAATCGGCGAGCTTGCCGGGCAATGAGGAGACGCTGAGCGGGTTCTTGCGGGTCAGCTCGCGCGCCTTTCGCGCAGCCTCGCGCGCGGCGGCGGCCTGGATCACCTTGCCGACAATGACCTTCGCCTCGGACGGATGCTCTTCGAACCACGCCGCCAGGGCCTCGTTGATGACGTTCTCGACCACGGGACGCACTTCCGAGGACACGAGCTTGTCCTTGGTCTGCGACGAAAACTTCGGGTCCGGCACCTTCACCGAGAGCACGGCGGTCAGCCCTTCGCGGCAGTCGTCGCCGGTGAGCTGGATCTTTTCCTTCTTCGCATTGGCGTCGGCGTAGCCGTTGACCTGGCGGGTCAGCGCGCCGCGGAAGCCCGCTAGATGCGTGCCGCCGTCGCGCTGCGGGATGTTGTTGGTGAAGCACAGCACGTTCTCGTGATAGCTGTCGTTCCACCACAGCGCGGCTTCGACGCCGATGCCGTTCATTTCGGAGCGCACCATGATCGGCGCGGGCACGATCGCCTTCTTGTTGCGGTCGAGATATTTGACGAACTCCTCGACGCCGCCGCTGTAGTGCATCTCCTCGCGCTTCTCGACCGCGTGCCGCATGTCCGAGAGCACGATGTTGACGCCGGAATTGAGGAAAGCGAGTTCGCGCAGGCGGTGCTCGAGCGTTGCGAAATCGTATTCGATGTTCTTGAACGTCTCGCCGGAGGCGAGGAACGTCACCTCGGTGCCGCGCTTGCCCTTCGCATCGCCGACCGCCTTCAGGGGCGCCACCGTCTCGCCGTCGGCGAACTCGACGTAATGCTCCTTGCCGTCGCGCCAGACCCGCAGCTCAAGCTTGCTCGACAGCGCGTTGACGACGGAGACGCCGACGCCATGCAGGCCGCCTGAAACCTTGTAGGAATTCTGGTCGAATTTGCCGCCGGCATGGAGCTGGGTCATGATGACCTCGGCGGCGGAAATGCCTTCGCCCTTGTGGATGTCGACGGGAATGCCGCGGCCGTCGTCGCGCACGGTCACCGAATTGTCCGGATTGAGAACGACCTCGACGCGGCTGGCGTAGCCGGCGAGCGCCTCGTCGATCGCATTGTCGACGACCTCGTAGACCATGTGGTGCAGGCCACTTCCGTCGTCGGTGTCGCCGATATACATGCCCGGCCGCTTGCGAACGGCATCGAGGCCCTTCAGCACCCGGATGGATTCCGCGCCGTATTCGTTTGCCATGGAATGCTCAGTGTCGGCGATCGATTGCCGGGCTGGTTCGGTCATGTGAGGCCTTTGAGGATGTCCTGATCAGTTCGCGCGGAACAAGGCACTGATCGCTTGTATTTCTGCCACGAAAGGCGCCATGCGCCTAGCGCAAAGTAGCTATCGGTAAGGTCTTGAATAAATAAGATTTTCGGGCTGTTTTTCAAGCCGCGCGAAGGCCGATTCTGCAGCCCGCAAAATCCGCGATTCGTGCCCCGATTCTGGCCTTTTCGAGACGCGATTTTGGCCCGGTTTGAGCCCTAGCAAGAGAGGCGATCGGCGGCTGGCATGAGGTGAAAGACCTGCTAAACGGTGGCCGCCGGCGGGCCGGGTCGCTCGTCGCGACCGGACTGCAAGAGAGCTTACGGATCGGCCGATGTTGTCGCTGCCTTCAGATAAATATCGGCCGGATATCGACGGCCTGCGCGCCGTGGCCGTGCTGCTGGTCGTTGCCTTTCACGCCTTTCGCGAGAGCTGGCCCGGCGGGTTCATCGGCGTCGACATCTTCTTCGTGATTTCCGGCTTTTTGATTACCGGCCTCATCGCGCGCGAGCTCGCCGAACAGCGCTTCAGCCTGCTCACCTTCTATGCGAGGCGCGTCCGGCGCATCTTTCCGGCGCTGATCGTCGTGCTCTGTGCGGTGCTGGTTCTGGGCTGGTTCTGGATGCTGCCGGGTCCCTACGCGCAATTGAGCCGCGACGTTTTTGCGAGCGCCGGATTCCTCGCAAACATCGCGCTCTGGCTGCAGTCCGGCTATTTCGACATCGAGGCGGCGAAGAAGCCGCTGCTGCATCTGTGGTCGCTCGGCATCGAGGAACAGTTTTATCTGGCCTGGCCGCTGATCCTGATATTGGCGGCGCGGCTCCGCCTCAGCCTGCTTTGGGTGGCGGTCGCAATTGCGGGCGTCTCCTTCGCGCTCAATGTCGCGTTGATCGGCTCAAATCCGGTTGCGACCTTCTATCTCCCCTTTACCCGCGCCTGGGAGCTGCTCGCCGGCGGCGCGCTCGCCTGCGGCTTCGGCCGCATCGACCACGGCGAGCTTGCAAGCAACGTGCGCGCGGGCGCGGGCGCGGTCCTGATTGCCGTTGCGGTTGTGCTTCTCGATCCGGATCGTGCCTTTCCCGGCTGGTGGGCGCTGTTGCCGGTCGCCGGCAGCGTGTTGCTTCTCTCCGCGCCGCAGGCCTGGGGTTGCCGCCGCCTGCTGTCGAACCCGACCATGGTCTGGTTCGGCCTGATCAGCTATCCGCTCTATCTCTGGCACTGGCCGCTCCTGGTGTTCTTCACCATGATCAAGTTCAACAAGCTCACGTCGATCGAGCGCCCCTTGGTCGTGGGGTTGAGCATTGCGCTCGCCTGGGCAACCTATCGCTACATCGAGGTGCCGATCCGCTTCGGCCGCCCGACCCGCATCCGAACGCTCGGACTCTGTGCGGGCATGGTGCTGGTCGCGCTCGCCGGCGCGATCGTCGTCAGGGGCGACGGATTTGATTTTCGCATGCCTGCGGAAATTCGCGCGATGGCCAGCGTACCGACGCAAGCCGCCAAATGGCGGGTCCACGAATGCATGCTCGATCTCAAGCATGAAACGACCTTTGCCGACGATTGCGTCGACGCCAACCGGCGGCCGCTGGTGTTCGTCTGGGGCGATTCAACGGCCGGCGCGTTGATCCCCGGCCTGCGCGAGGCGCAGCAGCGGCGCCAGTTCGGCATCGCGCAGTTCACGGGCTCGTCCTGCCCTCCCGTGCTCGATACCGACTTCGCCTTTCAGCCGAATTGCCGGGCGATGAACGACAAGGTCTTTGCGCTGGCGAGCCAGCTCAGGCCCGAGATCGTGCTGTTGCACGGCATCCATGAGATGTTCCTCGATGCCGCCGCCGAGACCGTCACCAGGCTCAAGCGGGAAACGGGAGCGCGCGTGGTCGTGCTCGGTGCCGAGCCGCAATGGAATCGCGGGCTGCCCAACGAAGTGCTCAGGCATTACATGCTCTACCATCGCCTGATCCCAGCACGCACCTTCGATTCGGTGCTGCCCAACTGGCAGGACGCGATGTTCCGCGCAAAGCTCGTGCCGCGCGGCGCCGAGTTCATTTCCGCGCACGATACCATGTGCAACGCGGAGGGCTGTCTTGCGCTGATCGGCGATCGGGCCAGCGATATTTCGACAAGCGACGTGATCCATCTGACCGAGAAGGGTTCGACATTCCTGATCGGGGCGATCATCGACCAGGTGCTGGATGGGTCGGCGGAGAGGCGTGCGAGCGCGTTGCACTGACGCCAGCTTTCACGCGCGGCGCGCGATGCGGCCGTTCTCCACGTTGAAAATCTCGCTGGATGCACCGATCTCGGTAAAGGCCGCGGGATCGGCGCCAGTCAGCCAGATCTGCGCGCCGAGCTTTTGAAGCTCTGCAAACAGCGCGGCGCGCCTGTTGGGATCGAGATGCGCGACCACCTCGTCGAGCAGGAGCAGCGGTGTGATCCCCGTGGTCTCCGCGACCAGCGCCGCATGCGCAAGCACAAGCCCGATCAGGAGTGCCTTCTGCTCGCCGGTCGAAGCGTCGCGCGCGGGCATGCCTTTCGGCGCGTAAATCACCTCGAGATCGGTCAGATGCGGCCCGTCGAGCGTGCGCCCGGCGGCCGCGTCGCGGGCGCGGTTGTCGCGCAGGATCTTTCTGTAACGATCTTCGACGGCCGTTGCGGGCTCCGACAACAGCGCATTTTCCATCCAGCCGTCGAGTGCGATCTCGGCGGATGGAAAGGCCGAAGCCTCGCCGCGCGCGCGCAATCGGGAGGCGAGCTTGACCGCGGTCTGGCCGCGTTGGGCCGCGACCGCGACCGCAAGCTCCGCGGTCTCGCGCTCGATCGCGTCGCACCAATGGTCGTCGAAATTGCGGACTTCCAGGAGGCGGTTGCGCGAGCGCAAAGAGCGATCGAGAGCCGAGACGCGGCTCGAATGTTCGCTGTCGATGGCAAGCACGAGGCGGTCGAAGAAGCGCCGTCGTTCGGAGGCGGCGCCGAGGAACAGTCCGTCCATCGCCGGCGTCAGCCACACCATGCGCAAATGATCGCCGAAGGCCGCTGCCGAGCCCACCGTCTCGCGATCGATACGGCAGCGGCGCGTTGCGGACGCATCGCCCTGCGGTGCATCGATGCCGGTGCCGAGCGTGGCCAGCCCCAGCGCGCCCTCGATCTCGGCCGCAACCGCCCAGGAGCCGTCGCCCTGATTGTCGGCGACATCTTCCAGCGTGGCGCGGCGAAGCCCGCGCCCCGGCGACAGGAACGAGATCGCTTCCAGGCAATTGGTCTTGCCGGCGCCGTTCGGCCCGACGAGCGCCACCATGTCGCCCCGCGTCTCGAAATGAGCCGTGCGGTAATTGCGGAAATGCGTCAGCGTCAGGCGATGGATGCGGGACGGGGTCATGATCGGTGTCTATTGCGCCGTCATGTCCGGCTTGAGGCCGGGCACCCACGTCCTTCGCGCGCAAAGACGTGGATGGCCGGGACAAGCCCGGCCATGACGCAATCCAGGGCAGCATGCTCCCACAAAGGGAGAGGGTTTCATCACACCCGCATCGGCATCAGCACATAGAGCGCAGTCTTGTTGTCGCGGTCCTGGATCAAGGTCGGCGAGCCCGGATCGGCAAGCTTCAACACCGCAGCCTCGCCCTCGATCTGGGCGGCGATGTCGAGCAAATAGCGCGAGTTGAAACCGATATCGAGCGGATCGGCGGCGTATTCGGCTTCGATTTCCTCGGTAGCGCTGCCGGAATCCGGATTGGTCACGGAAAGCACGAGCTTGCCCGCAGTCAACGCCAGCTTGACCGCGCGGCCGCGTTCGCTCGAAATCGTCGAGACACGGTCGACGGCGGCGGCGAAATCGTTCTTGTCGACGACCAGTTCCTTGTCGTTGTTCTGCGGGATGACGCGGCCGTAGTCGGGGAAGGTGCCGTCGATCAATTTCGAAGTCAGCACGACATTGCCGATGGTGAAGCGGATCTTGCCGGCCGACAATTCGACGGCGACTTCCGCCTCATTGTCCTCGATCAGCCGCTGCACCTCGCCGACCGTCTTGCGCGGCACGATCACTCCGGGCATGCCGACGGCGCCCTTCGGCAAGGCGAGATCGACCTGCGCCAGCCTGTGGCCGTCGGTTGCGACCGCGCGCAGGCTCGCAGCCTTGGCGCTGCCGGCCGAATGCAGATAGATGCCGTTGAGATAGTAGCGGGTCTCTTCCGTCGAAATCGCAAACTGCGTGCGGTCGATCAGTCGCTTCACGTCGGCGGCCGTAAGCGTGAAGGAGTGCGTCATCTCGCCGGCGGCGAGATCCGGAAAATCGCTCTCGGGCAGCGTCTGCAGCGTGAAGCGCGAGCGCCCGGCGCGGATCGCCAGTACCGCGCGGTCGCCATCGCCCTCGAGCAGGATTTGCGCGCCGTCGGGCAGCTTGCGCACGATGTCGTAGAACATGTGCGCCGGGACGGTCGTCGCTCCGCCAGTTGCGGTTTCGGCCGCGAGCGTCTCCGTCACCTCGAGATCGAGATCGGTTGCCTTCAGCGATAGCTGCGCGTTGTCGGCGCGCAGCAGCACGTTGCCGAGGATCGGAATGGTGTTGCGGCGCTCGACCACGCGGTGGACGTGGCCCAGCGATTTCAGGAGTTGCGCGCGTTCGACGGTGACCTTCATAGCAATATCCGCCCGATCCAACAGGACATGTGGTGGGAATGCCGGGCGGTCAAAGCGCCGCGGCCTCGTGGCACCCGGTAAGCCATCGAGGTGGGCTTTCGGGGGAGCGTAAAGTGGCGCGGATGGGGCGCAAGTTCAAGGGACCGGTGGCCCGTTCCCCACGTTTTGGGCTGTTTGGCTCGCCTTTATCTACCCCTGGAAGGCAGGCCGGTTTGCGCATCCGGCGCAAACCGGGGAGGGAATCTCTCGCTTTGGTCCTGCAAGACCCCCCGTCCGACGCCCCCCAATGCGGGGGAGCGAGAGCAAAATGCTCCGGGGTTAAGAAAGCCTATTCCTGCAATTGCCTTTTGAGCGATTCCACCTCTTCCGACAGCGCCACATCCTTGGCGACAAGGGCCTCGATCTTGCGCACCGCGTGCAGGACGGTGGTGTGATCGCGCCCGCCGAAGCGGCGCCCGATCTCGGGCAAGGAACGGAGCGTCAGCGTCTTCGCCAGGTACATCGCCACCTGCCGTGGCCGGACCACATTGGCGGTGCGGCGCGACGACAACAGGTCGGAGCGGCTGACATTATATTGCCGCGCCACCACGCGCTGGATGTCCTCGATCTTGATCCGCTTCGGTTCCTGCGGGCGGATCAGGTCGCGCACCTCGCGCTCGGCCATGTCCAGCGTTACCGGCTGGTTGTTGAGCTTGGAGTGCGCGAGCAGGCGGTTGATCGCGCCTTCGAGGTCGCGGCCGTTATGGGTGATGGTGCGGGCGAGATAATCGAGCACCTGGTCCGGAACGTCGAAGCTTGCATGATGGGCACGCGCCGCCGCGACGCGCGACTTCAGGATGCCGAGCCTCAGTTCTTCGCCGAGCGATGCCATCTCGACCACGAGTCCGCCTGCGAGCCGCGAGCGCACGCGGTCGTCGAGGCTTTCCAGATCCGACGGCGGCCGATCGGCCGCGATCACGACCTGGCGGCCCGCATCGATCAACGCGTTCAGCGTGTGGCAGAACTCGGCCTGTGTGGATTTGCCCTGCAGGAATTGCAGGTCGTCGATCACGAGCACATCGATGCCGCGCAGCGCTTCCTTGAAGGCGAGCGCGGTTTGCGTCTTCAGCGCGGCGACAAAGCCGTACATGAATTTTTCCGCCGTGAGATACAGCACCTTGCGCTCGCTGCCGGCATTGCCCGCCCAGGTCACCGCCTGCAACAAATGCGTCTTGCCGAGTCCGACGCCGGCGTGGATGTAAAGCGGATTGAACATCACGGCATCGCCGCGGCGACCTTCCGCGACCTGCCGTGCCGCCGCATGCGCCAGGGTATTGGAGCGACCGACGACGAAGCTTGCAAAGGTCAATCGCGGATCGAGCGGCGAGCCGCCGAGCGCATCGTGGTTGGCCGATACGGGCGCGCTCGCAGTCGAGCGCAATTCCAGCGCGGGGCCGCGCTCGACGCGGCGCACATCCACGACCGGCGCCGCCTCCTTTACCGGTGTCGCGCAGCGCATCGCCGAGCGAACGGTCAGATCGATCCGGTGCACTTCCGGCATCTCGGCCTGCCAGGCGGAGAGCACGCGTTCGGCATAATGTGCCTGGATCCAGCTCTTCAGAAAACGGGTGGGGACTGAGAGGTGGACGCTCTCGTCCTGCACGCCTTCCAAATCCATCCGCGCAAACCAGCTCGTGTAAACGTCCTCGCCGACGCTCGAGCGAAGCCTGCCTTTGACGCGCGACCAGCGATCCTGTTCCGAATTCGTCATCGTTAAAAACTTCCAAATCGAGTAAAGGGCCTTCAGCGAAATCGCCGCGGCAGGTTAACCGCCACGACGCGACCTCAAGCGGATCGCTCCTGACATGGCTCTCCCGTGCGGCGAAAACGCCGCGAACGGATCAGCGGTGATGGAGCGGAAACCTTCCGTGAGGTCAGCGCCTACTCGATGGATTATCCGGATAGCGCGTCGGTGGCCGCATGGCAGGACACGCGGCGTCAAGAACAAGCGTGTTCAAAACTGACAGTAGATCAAATACCCCGTTTGCTACGTAAAACATGCAACCTCCCCGTCCCTACCGTAATCGCTCACGGCAAGTTGTCATCCTACGTCCGCTACCAACTCAGCCCATGTCCGAATAAACTGTCCAGCGTAGGCCGTAACGTTTAACGCATTCAACTCACCCGCCCGCCCGGGCTGCTTCCTCACGTTTGTTCGGGACTGCATCTTTTTTCCCTGCTTGCATCGACGAGGTTACACCTCGCTTGAGAAATTCAGACACACCCCTACCATTGCCCATATTGACAATGGGCTTCGGTCCGACAATCGCTTGGAAAGCGTCGCCAACGCGCATACCGCCGCCGATCTGCACGTCCACCCCGTTTCCCAAACCGCGCTGGTCATAAGATCGTGGGCGCCGCGAGCGATTAAAGAAATACACGATGCGCGATTTCAGGCAATCAGTTTGAGGCGCGCGCTCTCGGAGTCTTCGCAGGTGTTGCAAACCTGCCGTGGCCTGGTCCGAAAGCAAGTTTTTGAATCAGCGCGAGGAATCGCATGTGTCACAAATATTGCCGCACTCGCAAAAAATTTTCATAAATTATTTAAGTTCGCCGAGCCGGGAGCCACTTTTCAAAGTGCTTGGTGTCACTATGGGGATAAGTAATTATCGAAACGAAGTTTTTCGCGATTATTTTTTCGGGTAACTCCCGCTCGCGGCATGGCGAAAAAATCTCCGCGCTGGTCCATTTTGCGGGCTTCGCACAGCGATTTCTCGTGGTCCGGCGAGTTTCAGGTGCGATAAATTTGCACCAAATGAAATTGCAGGCTTGCAGGAATTGAAATGACGCTTGCACGACACCGCAATCTGCACGAACGAAAAGCAAAGCCCGGCGAAGCCGGGCTTTGACGAAAACGTTTTCTGTTCGCGTACGGATCGTACCTTCGCTCCGATCACTTGCCCAGTTTTGCGATCTGATGGCTCAGTCGCGACACCTTTCGGCTCGCGTTGTTCTTGTGAATGATGTTGCGTTGCGCGGCGCGCATCAACTCCGGCTCCGCGCGCGCCATTGCCTTCACTGCAGCGTCACGGTCGCCGCGCTTGATCGCTTCCTCGACAGTGCGGACTGCGCCGCGCATCTCCGTGCGGCGCGATTTGTTGACGATGGTGCGGCGGGCAATCTTGCGTGTCGCCTTCTTGGCGGAAGTGGTGTTGGCCATGATCTCAAAAATCCTTCGGCGTTGATCGCTTGCTCTTGATCGCGAATGAGCGCGCCGGCCGCTTGTCTTAGCACGTGATCGACGCTGGTGGTTTTTCAGGGTCCCTGAGAAGGCCGGTGCCGGAGCCAAAATGCTCGCGAGACGGCTGCCCCCAAAGAAACAGCGGCGGCAGGATTGCACCCGCCGCCATCGGCGCCCTTATAGAGGGAGGGTTTTGCAGCGTCAATGTTTTACCGACAGTCGGAAGGGCGTGAAACGGTGCCGCGACCCGCCGGTAACGCACTGAAGAGGTTGAATTTCCGCCGATGGCCGGTTAAGGGCTTAGCGCCTTTGCGCGAGCAGGATGTTGGGTGACGCATGATCCGCGGTTTTTTCCGACTGGTAGGGCTTCTGCTGCTGGCCGGCGGGTTCGTCTTCATGGTCTATGACGGGGCGCGCTGGGTCGCCGATCAAACCCTGCGTTTCACTCGCTTCGGACAGTTCTGGAACGATGTCCATCAGTCCAGCCAGCAGGCCTTCCGGACCTGGCTCGAGGCCAAAGCGCCCTGGCTCTGGACCAGCGTGGTGAAGGTGATCCTCGACCAGCCGGCATTTGCCGTGCTCGGCGTGTTCGGCATTCTCCTGATGCTGTTGTTCCGCCCCCGAAAGCCGCTGATCGGCTATTCCCGGGACTGAGCAGGGGGTTCCGTAATAGGGCTGCAGGCGGCTGCGTAAAGCCCTATATAGAGGCTGCGGCCGGAATGATCTGGTTTCCTTGCCTCCTGCCGCCCGGGAGAAGATCCATGCTGTTCATGCGCAAGACCACCGCATTGCCGAGTGCCGCCGAGGCGCTGCCGGGCCGTGCGCAACCGATCCCGACCGCCACGACCCATTTCGTCAACGGCCATCGGCTGAAGCCGCCTTATCCGCAAGGGATGGAGCAGGCTGTGTTTGGGCTTGGCTGCTTCTGGGGTGCAGAGCGCAAGTTCTGGGAGCTCGGCGATGGCGTCTATGTGACAGCGGTCGGCTATGCCGGAGGCCACACTCCGAACCCGACCTATGAAGAGGTTTGCTCGGGCCGCACCGGCCACGCCGAAGTGGTGCTGGTCGTGTTCGATCCCAAAAAGATTTCCTATGAGCAGCTCCTCAAGACATTCTGGGAGAGCCACAACCCGACGCAGGGCATGCGCCAGGGCAATGACGTCGGCACGCAATATCGAAGCGCGATCTATACGCTGAACGACGCGCAGCGCGAGGCGGCGGAAGCATCGAAAGCGGTCTATCAGAAGTCGCTCTCGGCCAAGGGCCTGCCCACCATCACGACCGAGATTGTGCCTGCCGGCGAGTTCTATTTCGCCGAGGATTATCACCAGCAATATCTGGCCAAGAATCCGGCCGGCTATTGCGGGCTCGGCGGCACGGGCGTGTCCTGCCCGATCGGGGTCGGCGTTTCCGCCTGATCTCTCTTCACTTCTCCCTGCGCGCGTTCTGCACGCGGGGAGAGATGAACGAAAACCGTTTGTTAACCATAACCGGTGCAAGACTTAAGCCTGTCTCGCTGTGAGGGTGGCACCGGTGCAGGTTGCGCGCGCGTCTTTCCTGCCGATCGTGGCCGTTATGGCCGCGATTGCGTTGTCGGGCTGCATGCAAACCGCGCAACCGATGGCGGTCTCCCAGCCCGGAAGCGATCTGGATTCCATGGCCTATGGTCCGCCGCCGACGCCAGTCGCCGATGGCGGCAGCACCGGCGCCATCAGCGCGTTGCGCAACACCATGGCCAACTCAGGCCGCACCTATGTTGCCGCGGCGCCGGCGCCGGCGACCTACGCCGCCTATGCCGCTGCCCCGACGCCGGCCAGATATGACGGGGGCTACAAGCTCGATGCCGGAGACAAGCTGCGCGTTGTCGTTTACGGGCAGGAAGGCCTCACCAATACCTATGCGATCGATGCCGGCGGCTCCATCACCATGCCGCTGATCGGACAGGTGCCGGCGCGCGGGCGCTCGCCGGCGGCGCTGGCGGCGGAAATTTCCGCAAAGCTGCGCAACGGCTACATCCGCGAGCCCTCGGTAGCCGTGGAGATCGAGTCCTACCGGCCGTTCTTCATCCTCGGCGAAGTGCAGGCGCCCGGCCAGTATCCTTACGTGCCCAACATGACGGTCGAGAGCGCGGTGGCAATCGCCGGCGGCTTCTCGCCGCGGGCCAAGCGCGACGTCGTCACCCTCACGCACACCGATGCGGGCGGTGCGCAGCGCAATGTGGTGCCGCTCGGCACCTCGCTCTCTCCTGGCGACACGGTCTACGTCGGCGAACGCTGGTTCTAAAGCGAACTCCTTAATCCAGCGCCTGACCATTTCAGAAAACCACTTTTCCGGATCATGCTCCGGATCATTCGGGCCAGCGGCTTGCGCCCGCACTCTGGAATGACACGCGGTGAAGGTTGGTGCTCGAGGGTTGTCTTCCTTCAGGCAGCTTTCGGCAGGCCCCCGAGGAACGGCAGCACGGCGTCGATGAAGGCCTGCGGCTGGTCGATATTCACGGCGTGGCCGGCGGACGGGATCACGACTTTTTTCGCGCCGGGGATTTTCGCGGCCATGTAATCGGATGCGGCGAGGAACGGCGTGTCGTCGGCGCCGACCACGATCAGGCTCGGCACCGCGATCTCGGGCAGGACTTCCATCACGCTTGCGTCACGCTGGGTCAACATCCCGCGCGCCGCCAGCGCAAGACCCCTGGCGTCGCGATGGGTGACCGACGAGCGCTCGCGGCTTAGGGATTTGAGCACGGAAAGGCCGTCGCGTTCGAAGCGCTCGGCGGTCTCGTGGGCGCGCTTGTTCCAGGCTGTGCGCGCCTCGTCCTTCTTGAAGCCGGGACCGGTATCGATGATGAGCAGCGCGGCAACGCGCTCTGGATGCGTGCGATAGAAGGCAAGCGACATATAGCCGCCGAGCGAAAGGCCGCCGACGATCGCGCGCCGCGTGCCGATCTGGTCAAGGAGTGCGGCGATATCGCCAATCGTCAGGGCCTCGCTATAGGCGTTTGGGTCTGCCGGATAATCGGACTTGCCGTGGCCGCGCATGTCCCACAGCACGAGCTTGTGGTGTTTCGACAGCGCCTCGATCTGGCCTTCCCACATCGCCGACGTCGAGGAGTTGCCATGGGTCAGGATCAAAGCAGGGCCGTCGCCATAAACCTCGTAATGAATCTTGACGCCGTTGCGGTCGATTTTCGGCATGCCACGTCCCAAAGGTTTCCCGGGCTTTTATTCTAACGCGAAATCCTTCCCTCCGGGAACTGCCTGGCCGCTGCAAGCTGTCGTGCCGGGGGGATTTTGGCAAACTTGATTCAAATGACCGGCAAGGCCAATGAACGCGAATTGGTTAAACTTGTCGCGTTCGCGACTAGGACATGTTGATCATGCCTATTAAGCCGCGGGGAACGCATCGTCGGGTAGCATGATCCGGTATTGCCTCTGCGAGACCCAAAGCCCATGTCCGCTCTCCCCGATCAGTCTCCATCCCGCCGCCGGCTGCTGCTCGCGTCCGACCGGAGCGACCGCTCCAGCGAACTCGCCAACATCCTGCGCTCCGTCGGCGATGTCGATACGGTGGCGACGAAGGAGATCCCGCCGTTCCCGAACGGCAGGTTTTCGGGCGTCGTGGTCGATATCAACCTGCGCTCGCCGGAGAGCGTGCAGACGGTCCGCAACCGCTTGCGGGCTGACGTCTACAGCGACATGCCGCGGCTGTTCGTGCTGGCGGAGGCGCTGCACCACGCCACCATGCAGGCGTGGGCACTCGGCGCGACCGACACCATTTCGCGGCCGTTCAATGCCGATGCCATCCTGCAGCGCATCCACGCCGCATTCCCGGATTCCGCAGGCTTTGACGCGACCGACCGCGGCAAGACCTTGAACCGGGGCGTTGCGGCCGCGCATGAGGTGATGGTGAAGATTTTTGAGCGGCTTCCGGCCGGCGTTCCCTTGACCCTCGACGACGTGGTGCAGTCGGAAATCAAGATCATCAAGGCGATCAAGCATTCCTCCTTGCGCGAATGGTTGACCGTGATCGGCTGTCACCACACCGACAGCTATCGCCATTGTCTGTTCGTTACGGGCTTCGCGGTGGCTTTCGCGCAGCATCTCGGCATGCGCGAGGACGACCAGCGGCGGCTGACCCGCGCGGCGCTGCTGCACGATGTCGGCAAGGCATTCGTGCCGGTGGCGATCCTCGACAAGAAGGGCGCGCTGACCGAGGAAGAGCTTGCCGTGGTCCGCAAGCACCCGCAGCGCGGCTACGACGCGCTTGCGGCGCAAGGCGGCTTTCCACCGGAAATGCTGGACGTCGTGCTGCACCACCACGAACTGCTCGACGGCAGCGGCTATCCGCATGGCCTGCGCGCCGACCAGATCAGCGACATCGTGCGGCTGACGACCATCGTCGACATCTATGCCGCGCTGGTGGAGAAGCGCGCCTATCGCGTGCCGTTCACCCACTCCAAGGCGTTTGCCGTCATGGAAGGGATGGGCGAGAAGCTCGACCAGCAGTTGCTGCAGGTATTCCGTCCGGTGGCGTTCGGCTGCTACTGAGGCTCAATCCGCTGCGTCGCCGGCCGCTTCTCGCAGTGACGGGGCGAGACGCTCACTTTTCATACGACGAAATCTCGATCAGGCTGCCGTCGGGGTCGCGGCAATAGACCGACAGCAGAGTGCCGCGCGCGCCCTGTTTCCTGGTCGGGCCTTCCTCGATTGCAACGCCGTTTGCCTCGAGATGGGCGACGACCTCCTCCGGCGTGCTCGACGTCAGAAAGCACAAATCGTCGCTGCCGGCGGTCTCGTGGTCCGCGGTGAACCAT
>Ga0310913_10000622_pt1 | contig 16727 bp, 14 predicted proteins | sample GREbulkMGOX082_FD_203447 | JGI IMG/M metagenome (GOLD analysis project Ga0310913, IMG submission 203447) | Lab enrichment of tropical soil microbial communities from Luquillo Experimental Forest, Puerto Rico - GRE.bulkMG.OX082 | ecosystem: Environmental > Terrestrial > Soil > Tropical forest >...
TGCCTGCCACTTTGCCATTCGGCGCTGTGCGGCGGGCAAGGTGTCGGCCATGTCGTCATCGAGGACAAAGCCATCGCGCGCCAGCACGATGGCAGGCTGCAGGAGCCGCGCGAGAGTGAACTTGCCTGAGCCATATTTTTCGAGCGCGAGCGCAAGCCCGGCAACCGTACCGGGCACGCCGATGCTGAGCGCGGAATCGCGCGACTTCGCATTGTCGGGCTTGCCGTCGGCTCCGAGGAAAGTCTCGGCCGTGGTCGCTGCGGGTGCGGTTTCGCGGTAATCGATCGCGATATCCTCGCCGCGGTCCTTCAAATGGATCACCATGAAACCGCCGCCACCGATATTGCCGGCGCGCGGATAGGTCACGGCCATCGCGAAAGCGGTGGCGACTGCGGCGTCGACCGCGTTGCCGCCCTGCCGCAGGATATCGGCGCCGACGCGCGCCGCGAGCTTCTCCTGCGCCACCACCATGCCGTGACGCGTGGAGACGGCGGGCCGTTGCTGCGCGACGATCGAACCCCGCCCGTCCAGTGCGATGGCCGGCAAGATGCCGGCCATCAGCAAGGCCAGGCCCGCAATCAGGTTTCGTCGGTTGGTCACGAGCGAGATCATCAAAATTCCGCCGCTGCCATTCGTCAATCCACCGTCGCCATCATGCTATAGAGGGTCGGATCGAAATGGCAAAACGCGTCGGCGTGATTTCGAAGGACTTTTTTGTGGCCGCACCGCAGGTGGATGACGTTGCCGTTACTACGGCCTATCCCCCGCGTTCGGCGGTCATAAGCTGGATTTTCTTTGATTGGGCCGCGCAGCCCTATTTCACGCTGATCACGACTTTCGTTTTTGCGCCGTATTTCGCCACGCATGTTGCACCGGATGCGGCGAGCGGGCAGGCGCTGTGGGGCTTTGCCACCGCCGCCGCCGGCATGGCGATCGCGTTGCTGTCGCCGGTTCTGGGTGCGATCGCGGATGCAAGCGGCCGCCGCAAGCCGTGGATTGCAGCGTTCGGCGCGATGCTGGTGATCGGCTCGGCGCTGATGTGGTTCGGCCGGCCGGGCGATGTAAAGATCATCCCGCCACTGTTGTTCGCTTACGCGATTGCGACCGTCGGCGTCGAATTCGCGACCGTGTTCAACAACGCGATGATGCCGACCCTGGTGCCGCCCGATCGCATCGGGCGTCTTTCCGGCACCGGCTGGGCGACCGGTTATGTCGGCGGCATCTTAAGCCTCATTCTCGTGCTCGGCTTTCTGGCCGCAAGCCCCGAAACCGGTCGTACGCTGTTCGGCTTCAAACCGCTGTTCGGTCTCGATCCGCTCACCCACCAGGGCGACCGCATCTCCGGTCCGCTCACGGCGATCTGGTTCATCGTCTTCGTGCTGCCGATGTTCCTGCTCACCCCCGACTATCCGGCGCGTCACCCGCTTCGCGTGGCATTGCGCGAAGGGCTCGCCGAACTCAAGCAGACGCTGATCGAACTGCCGAAGCATCGCTCGCTTGCGCTGTTTTTGCTGGCCAACATGATCTACACCGACGGGCTTGTGTCCTTGTTCGCGTTCGGCGGCATCTATGCCGCCGGCACTTTCGGCTGGAACACGATTCAGATCGGCACCTTCGGCATCATCCTGGCGATCGCCGGCACCCTCGGGGGCTACTTCGGCGGCAAGCTCGACGATCGTTTCGGGCCGAAGCGCGTGATCGCCGGCAGCATGACGATCCTGTTGATCTCGATCATCGCGATCCTTGCAGTGAACAAGGGCTCCATCCTGTTCATTCCCATCAGCCCGCCGGTGCCGGGCGGTGCGCTGTTTTCCTCCAGCGCCGAGCGCGCCTACCTCGTGCTCGGTTGCCTGATCGGCGCGGCCGGCGCCCCGCTGCAGGCGGCTTCGCGCTCGCTCCTGATCCGGATGGCGCCAAAGGACCGTATCGCGCAATATTTCGGGCTGTTCGCGCTCACCGGAAAAGTGACGTCCTTTATCGGGCCGCTGTTGATCGGCATCGTCACCGCGGCGACCGGCAGCCAGAAGGCCGGCATGGCGACGCTGGTGCTGTTCTTCGCGACGGGACTCGTGCTGCTCGCGCGGGTCAAGAAGTAATTGCCGCGACGCGCAAGCGTCAATGCCGGAAGTGCCTGATGCCGGTGAACACCATGGCGATGCCATGCTCGTCGGCGGCCTTGATCACCTCATCGTCGCGCATCGAGCCGCCCGGCTGGATCACGGCAGTGGCGCCGGCCTCGATGCAGGCGAGCATGCCGTCGGCGAACGGAAAGAACGCATCCGAGGCGACCACGGATCCCCTGGTCAGTGGCTCGGCAAGCTTCAATTCGTTGGCGGCATCCTGGGCTTTCCGCGCGGCGATGCGTGCAGAATCGACCCGGCTCATTTGACCGGCGCCGATGCCGACCGTCGCGAGATCTTTCGCATAGATGATGGTGTTGGATTTGACATGCTTGGCGACGCGGAAGGCAAATTTGAGGTCGTGCAGCTCGGCCTCCGTCGGCGCGCGTCTGGTCACCACATTCAGCGCCATGTCATCGACCACCGCATTGTCACGGCTCTGCACCAGAAGGCCGCCGGCAACGGTCTTTGCGGTCAAGCCCGCGGCGCGCGGGTCGGGAAGCTGGCCGGCGAGCAATAGCCGCAAATTCTTGCGCTTTCCGACAATGGCGATCGCTTCATCCGTCGCGTCGGGTGCGATGATCACTTCGGTGAAGATTTCGGTGACGGCGGTTGCGGTCTCCGTATCCAGCGTCCGGTTCAACGCGATGATGCCGCCATAGGCCGAGGTCGAGTCACAGGCGAGCGCCTTGCGATAGGCGCTGACGAGATCTTTTCCCTCGGCGACGCCACAGGGATTGGCATGCTTGACGATGACGCAGGCCGCGGTGCGCTTCGGATCGAACTCGCTGACGGCCTCGTAAGCCGCGTCGGTGTCGTTGATGTTGTTGTAGGACAATTCCTTGCCCTGCAACTGCCGCGCGGTGGAAACGCCGGGGCGCCTGTCGGGCAGCCGGTAGAAGGCGGCGCTCTGGTGCGGGTTCTCGCCGTAGCGCAGGGTCTGGATCAGCCTGCCGCCAAATGAGCGGAAATCCGGCGCCTCGATTTTGAGTTCTGCCGCGAACCAGTTCGAGATCGCGGCATCGTAGGCGGCCGTGCGCGCATAGGCTTTGGCGGCGAGACGGCGGCGCAACGCAAGCGTGGTTGAACCCTGATACATCTTGAGTTCATCAAGCACCGCCTGATAGTCGCCGGCTTCGACCACGACCGCCACGTCGTCGTGGTTTTTGGCGGCTGCGCGGATCATCGCCGGGCCGCCGATATCGATGTTCTCGATGCACTCCTCGAAGCCTGCGCCCTTGTCGACGGTCGCCTCGAACGGATAGAGGTTGACGACAAGAAGATCGATCGGCGCGATCCCGTGCATCTTCATCGCCTGCGCGTGGTCCTTGTTGTCGCGGATCGCAAGCAGGCCGCCATGCACCTTCGGGTGCAGCGTCTTGACCCGTCCGTCCATCATCTCGGGAAAGCCGGTCAGATCGGAGACGTCCCTGACCTGAAGCCCGGCTTGCGCGATCGCTTTGGCGGTGCCGCCGGTCGAAACGAGTTCGACACCGTGGCCGGCGAGAGCGCGGGCGAAGTCGATCAGACCGGCCTTGTCGGAAACCGATAACAGGGCGCGGGTGACGCGGCGGGGATGGTCGCTCATGTCGAGATCCTGGCTGTCAAGGCCGCCGGGTAGCATGGTTTTGCCGGCTTCGAAACCGGCCGCATGTGGAAATCTCCGACCGTTTCGGGCATTTTTCGTCGTGCACGGTCTGGAGCATCGCCATGCATGAGCCAGCGATGGAGTTCGAGGGCAAGGTCCTGTCACCCCAGAAGGAAGTTGTCCGCATCTTCTTCAAGGAGCTGTGGGACCACGCCGACAAGAGCCTGATCCCGAAGCTGTTCCATGCGGACTTCACTTTTCGCGGCTCCCTTGGTCGGGAGCTTCGCGGCCACGAGCAATTCGCGGGTTATGTCGACCTCGTCACCACGGCGCTTGGCGACTACACCTCCGACATTCTCGATATGGTGGAGGAAGGCAACAAGGTCTGGGCCAAGCTGAGATATCACGGCTATCACCGCGGTGAACTGCTCGGCTATCCACCGACCGGCAAGCATGTCTGGTGGTACGGCACGCCGTTCTTTACCTTCGAAGGCGCAAAGGTCCGAGACCTCTGGGTCCTCGGCGACATCCACGGGCTGATCGGAAGACTGTCAGCCTGAAGCGCGATGCCGTTGGGTCGAATCCCGATCGCGCCGGCCAACTCGCTACAGCGGCAATTCCGGCTCACGCCGTGCGTTCCGCCGGGCGCTGGTCGCGGCCGGCGAGCTCTGCGAGCGCACAAAGCTCCAGCGCACCGCGGAGGCGTGGCGCGAATCCTGCCGGATCACGATCTGGGCGGTGCGCCGTGGTCCGTCACTGCCGGCCAGAAATACACTGTCTTCGAGCTCGACCTTGTCGTCCAGCGCCTCGAACGTCCAGACTTCCCGGTTCGGCAGCACCAGCATGACCCCGCGTGCATCGGAAAGCCGGCTTGCCTTCACCGACGGGTGCAGGTGAAACCGAAGCGCGAAGTCGGACTCGCGGACGCGCGCGCCCGGGGCCGGCGAAATCGTGTCCTCGCCGTCGATCCGGGAACCGTCGGGCACCATCATCAGAACCCGCCGATGCACCACGCCAAACCGCGACACGTAGCCGTCATGCGAGGTGGTCAGGAGCACGCCGCCCGAGACTGTTTCGCGCAAGCTCTCGACATTCGCCGGTCCCGACACGATCGGAGCCCCGTGCAAAAACTTCTTCATCGCCGAGAGCTTGACGAACTGGCAGGACGAGCTGTCGTGATAGGTGAGCGTCGAATGCGCCGGCGTGCCGCGCGCAAAGGCCCGCCAATTGTCGCGCCCGGTCGAGGGCATGCCGCAATTGATGACGATCCGGCTCGTCCCCGACGATAACTCGAAGGAGAGACAGCCGGCATGCGCCTCGTGACTGACATTCGGCGGCGGGGGAGGGCCGGTATCCATGATCAAGGTCGTCGCGCCGGCATCGAGGCGCTGAAATCCGGTGTGCGGCATGCCCACCATTGGCGTTCCGAGGGTGTCGTCATAGGCGAGCAGCGTCGCCAGGATGTCGGACGGCGTGCCGCTCATGCCGTTGAACAACGCAATCGAGCCATCGCCATGACGGAAGAAGCGGAGCATCGGCATCATGCGGTCGATCGCGTTCAGAAGCGCCGGCGGCGGGGCGATGTTGCGGGCGGCAAAGGTTTGCCGCAGCGGCAACAGGTCGATCAGAAGATCGGTCAGCGCGCCGGGATTACGGGAGATGTGCCCGCCGTCGGGCAGGATCTGGCGCTGCAATTCATCGGAAAGCTTCTTGCTGGCGTTGCGGATGTGCTTCGCCTGGTTGGCGAGGCACAGCGAGGCGTAGCACAGCGCGATCAAGACTTGCAGTTGCGGCACCCCGTCCGGGATGTCGAGCATCGTGTAGCGCAAATAACGGATTTCCCGCGTCAGCCCCCGCAAGTAGCGGCGATAGAATTTGCTGTCGGTGTCGCCGAGCACGAGGGGCGCCTGCGACAACAGCGAAATCACCCTGCGCGACAGCACGTCGGCGCGGCGGCCGATCGGGCGCTTGCCGTGCGGATTGGAAATCCAGTCGTCGACCAGCGCGCGCGCGTTCGCCCGGGTCAGCGCGGTGTCGGCGGCGCGCAGGTGACGCAGCCAGCCGAAACCGAGCAGCGCCACCTCCCAATCCTCCGACGGCGGATCGAGATCGAAGATCGAACGGCCGTGGCAGGTGACGATCTTGCCGGCGAATACGAAGCGGCCGGCATAGATCTCGGCCGCGCGGGTGGCATCCGCGGTGCGCAGATCGTGCGGCGCAATGATCAGGCGGTCGGTGCGCCCCGGCCATAGCCGCGACACCGCCATGGAGCTGCCGCCGACGCGCGCCATCATGGACCGCGCAAAACGGCCCATGACTAGCGTCGAAATGCGTCTGCGTTGAGCGACCGACACGCCTTGCCTTGGTCGGGGAGAGGATTCGTTTGCGAATCCTTTTAATCTGGAAACGCCGGGATGACACCCTCTTGATAGCGCGCGAATCACCGCGGGTATTGGGAAAATCCTTGAAAAATCAGCTCTTAACCAGCCTCGCGGCGTAAAACCCGTCAAGTCCCCCCAGCCTCGGATCACTATGCGGCATATGGCAGGGAAGGGTGCGCAGATCGCCTTGGGGATTGATGATCTCGGCGAGGCCACCGACCTCGCCGCGGTCGACCGGCACTCGCCGCAAGGAAGGCTCAGCCGCAAGCAGCGTGGAAATCGCCGTTTCGCCTTCTTCCGGCTCCAGCGAACAGGTGCAGTAAACCAGCGTGCCGCCGGGTCTGAGCAAGGCGACGGCCCGTTGCAAGAGGCGCTTTTGCAGCGTGGTCAGCGCGGCGAGATCGGCCTCCTGCCGAAGCCAGGCGACATCCGGATGACGGCGGATCGTGCCGGTGGAGGTGCAAGGCGCATCCACCAGGACACCGTCGATGGCGCCCACGGCGTCCCCCTGCCATTCGACCGCATCGGTCACCACGGCCTCGGCGTGCAACCGAAGGCGCGCCAGATTGTCGCGCAGCCGTGCGGTCCTGCCGGGCGAACGGTCGAGTGCGATGACCCGCGCGCCGGCCAGCGCCAATTGGGCGGTCTTGCCGCCGGGCGCGGCACAGAAATCGACGATCGTCTTTCCTTTGATGTCGCCGAACAAACGTGCCGGCAAGGCGGCGGCGGCGTCCTGGACCCACCACTCGCCCTCGGCGAAGCCGGGCAGGTTGGTCACCGATCCCTGCAACAGGGTGCGCACGGTGCCGGTCGGCAAGCTCTCGCCATGCAGGCGCGACGCCCACTGCGCCGCATCGGACTTCACGGTGATGTCGAGCGACGGCTCGTGCGCGAGCGCGAGCGCCATGGCGCGCGCGGTGGCCTCGCCATAATGGGCGATCCAGCGCTTGTGCAACCAGGGCGGGATGTCGAGAATCTCGGACTTCACGTCATCGACCAGGCTTGGGCCCTCGCGTGCGCAGCGGCGCAGCACGGCGTTGACGAGACCTGCATATTTAGCGGCGCGCCGGTCCGACTGGACGAGCCGCACCGACAGGTCGACGGCGGCATGATCGGGCACGTCCATCCAGAGAATTTGCGCGGCACCGATCAGGAGCGCGCTCTGCGCGCGCGGCGCGTCGGTCGGGATGCCGCGGTCGAGCAGCCGCGACAGCAAATGGCCGAGCGTGCCGAGCCGGCGCAGGATCGTCGCAACCAGCTTCCGCATCAGCGCGCGATCGCGATCGGCCAGCGTCTTCAGGCCGGGATGCGCGGCTGCGCCATCGAGCTGATCGTCAAGTGTGCGATGTTTGTGCAGAACGCCGTCGAGCACGTCCGCCGCGATTCGCCGCGCCGCAAGACCGGGCACTTCGGAGGGGCGAGCTAATCTTGGAGGCATGCTGGACCATTACTCAGGGGAAAGGCAAATCCGCGAGAGTCCGGCGCATGCCATTGACGAGACCACAGCTCTGCCATGCGAATATGCAAAATATAAGAACCCCTCTGGCTTTTTCGCTGCGATGCACGATGTGTTGATGGAGAAGCCCGGTTTCAAGGAAAGAGCAGTGCCTGAACACGACGATGCTTCACACGCCGCGACGACTGCAGCAAGCCCGCCTCGCAAGCCGCTGACGCCGGCCGCCCAGCGCGCGCTCGCTGAAGCCGAAGCGCGCCGGCAGGCGGCTGCCGCCGACGCCAAGCCGCGGCCAAAAGAATATCAGGGGCCGAAGGGGCCGGAACCCACGCGCTATGGCGATTGGGAGAACAAGGGCATCGCCTCGGATTTCTGAAGCCGCGCGAGAGGCGCGACTTTTGCATTCTCGAAAGAGAAGCGATCAGTGCGTCACGATCACCCTGGTGCCGACAGACACGCGCTCGAAGAGGTCGGTGATGTCGGTGTTCAGCATGCGGATGCAGCCATAGGAGACGAAGCCGCCGACCGAACCCGGCGTGTTCGTGCCGTGGATCGCGTATTCGCCGCCGGCCAGGGTCATCGCCGCGACGCCCATCGGATTGCGCGGCGAGCCACCGGGAATCACGTCCGGCATGAAGGGCTTGTCGCGCCTGACTTCCTGCGGCGGCGACCATGCCGGGTTGCGGTATTTGCCGTCGATCCGGGTGTCGCCCGCCCACTGCTTGCCGTGCCTGCCGACGCCGACCGGGTAACGCATGGCGTGGCCGGAATCGAGAATGAGATAGAGATGGCGCTCGTTGGTCCTCACCACGATCGTTCCCGGCGAATATTCGCCGTTGGGAACACCGACGAGTTCGCCGCGCGCCTGCGCCGCATCGGTCGCCAGAACAACCATCCCGATGGTGGCCAGGAATGCCATAGCAATCCGCTTCCGCATCAATCCTACTCCGCTCGCACACCCCTGAAGGGACACAACTGGTTCAAACCGCTCTCAAAGGCGGTCTGCTCGCGTATTTTTAACCGCGTGCTTTAACCGGATGGTTTCTACACAGGCTGCCGGACTGGCCTGACGAGGCGAAGAAAAGAAAAAGTTCCAAACAAAGTAAATGACTTGAAAACAACACTCGCCGGAAAACCGCCGCGGCCGCGCCACAGCTCTCCGACATTCCTTTGGCGATGACGCGAATGCCGCGTGGGCGCGCGGTTGCGCGTTCTTGCTCTTCCCGCATACGATCTGCATGCGGGAAGAGTGGCAGGAAAAACGGCGCCGCTTCGGTTTATGCTGCGCTCTGCCGCCGGTTCTGCCGGTTTTTGACGAGATCGTCGACCACGGCGGGATCGGCCAGGGTCGACGTATCGCCCAGGCTGCCGGGCTCATCCTCGGCAATCTTGCGCAGGATGCGCCGCATGATCTTGCCCGATCGCGTCTTCGGCAGGCCCGGCGCGAACTGGATCTGGTCCGGCGAGGCGATCGGTCCGATCTCCTTGCGGACCCAGGCGACCAGTTCCTTGCGCAGCTCTTCGCTCGGCTCGGTCCCCTCCATCAGCGTCACATAGGCGTAAATACCCTGACCCTTGATGTCGTGGGGATAGCCGACCACCGCGGCTTCCGACACCAGCGCATGCGCAACCAGCGCGCTCTCGACCTCCGCGGTGCCCATGCGGTGGCCGGAGACGTTGATGACGTCGTCGACGCGTCCGGTGATCCAGTAATAGCCGTCGGCGTCGCGCCGACAGCCGTCGCCGGTGAAATATTTGCCCTTGTAGGTCGAGAAGTAGGTTTGTTCGAAGCGGGCATGATCGCCGTAAACCGTGCGCATCTGGCCGGGCCATGACCGCGCGATGCAGAGGTTGCCCGTGGCGTCGCCTTCCAGCAGCTTGCCGTCGGCATCGACGATCTCCGGCACCACGCCGAAGAACGGATTGGTTGCCGAACCCGGCTTCAGCCGGGTGGCGCCGGGCAGGGGCGTGATCAGAATGCCGCCGGTTTCCGTCTGCCACCAGGTGTCGACGATCGGACAGCGGTCTTCGCCGACCACGCGGTGATACCATTCCCATGCTTCCGGATTGATCGGCTCGCCGACCGACCCGAGCAGGCGCAGGCTCTTGCGCGAGGTCTTCTTCACCGGCTCGTCGCCTCCCTGCATCAGCGCGCGGATCGCGGTCGGCGCGGTGTAGAAGGTATTGACCTTGTGCTTGTCGATGACGTTCCAGAAGCGCGAATTGTCCGGATAGTTCGGCACGCCCTCGAACATCAGCGTGGTGGCGCCGTTCGCGAGCGGCCCATAGACGATGTAGCTGTGGCCGGTGACCCAGCCGACGTCGGCGGTGCACCAGTAGATATCGCCCTCGTGATAGTCGAAGACATATTGGTGCGTCATCGCCGCGAACAGGAGATAGCCGCCGGTCGTGTGCAGCACGCCCTTGGGCTGGCCCGTCGAACCGGACGTGTAAAGGATGAACAGCGGATCTTCCGCGTGCATGTGCTCGGCCGGACATTCGGTCGTCACCATTGCAGCGGCCTCGTGATACCAGAGGTCGCGCGAGGGCTTCATGTCCACCTTGGCACCGGTGTGCTTGACCACAACGACCCAGTCGACGCCGTCCATCTTGGCGAGCGCGGTATCGACGTTGGCTTTCAGCGGCACCTTCTTGCCGCCCCGCAGGCCTTCGTCGGCGGTGATGATCACCTTCGACTTGGCGTCGGTGACGCGCTGGGCGAGGCTGTCCGGCGAGAAGCCCGCAAACACCACCGAATGAATCGCGCCGATTCTCGCGCAGGCGAGCATCGCGTACGCCGCCTCCGGAATCATCGGCAGATAGATGGTGACGCGGTCGCCTCTCTTGACGTTGCGGGTGCGCAGGATGTTGGCCATCCGGCACACCTCGTCGTGAAGCTGCCTGTAGGTGATGTGCTTCGATTGCGAGGGGTCGTCGCCTTCCCAGATGATCGCGGTCTGGTTGGCGCGCTTGGCAAGATGCCGGTCGACGCAATTCAAGGCGACATTCAGAACGCCGTCCTCGAACCACTTGATCGAAATATTGCCGGGCGCGAACGACCAGTTGTCGATCTTGGTGGGGGTCTTCATCCAGTCGAGACGCTTGGCCTGTTCGGCCCAGAAGCCCTTGGGGTCGTCGACCGAGCGGGCATACATCTCGCGATACTTGGCTTCATCGACCCAGGCGCGCTTGGCCCATTCCGCCGGCACGTCGTAAGTTTTCTCGGACATTTGACCTCCTCCACACAGTTCATGCCGGCGAACGCGGGACGCTGACGCCGTCTTCGTTGTTCGCGCGATTATGCGTCGGCGCCACCTTCGCCGACAAGCCGACAAAATAAAACCTTCGACGACATGTCTGTGTTGAGCGAGATCAAGCGACGCCCGCAGCCCATCAATCGGCCTTCGGCGGGGCAGGGCTGTCTCAATTTTTCACCAAACCGTTTGGTCGGACATCAACGATGCCGGGTGAATGGGTCTCGTGAAAGGTAGTATATAACCGTGGTCTTAACAGTTCGGACTCGCAATAGGGAGCATAACCCCCTAAATGGCCTCCCCGGGCCCCTCCGAAGCGGCGGGGAACGAAAGGCCGCGAAGCGGCATTGACCGAGCGAACAGGAGCAAGGCATCTAACGCCATGACGGATCAGCAGAATTTTGCTGCGGCGCAGTCCGATTCCGCCGATCCTGCCGTGGCGCTGGCAAAAGCGCTGGGGCAATGGCCCAAGGCGGAGCCGGCGAAACCTGAGCTCAATGGCAAGACTTCGGTCGAAGAGCTCGCAGGCGAGCTGGGTCTGAAGCTCGGCGACCAGAACGAACTGACCATCCGCCGCATCCGCCGCGGCAAGGGCTATTCCTTCGTGCGCGCCAACGGCGCCCATATCCGCTGCGCGCGTACCATTCGCCGCCTCCATGCGATGGCGGTGCCGCCGGCCTACCGCGAGGTACGCTACGCGCCGGATCCCAATTCGCATCTGCAGGCGGTGGGACGCGATGCCGCGGGCCGACTGCAATACCGTTATCACGCCGATTGGGAAAAGGTGCGCGAGCATCGCAAGGCGCATCGGCTGGCCAAGCTGGTCGCCGCCCTGCCCAAGATCCGGCGCAACGTTTCGATGCATCTGGCCGGCGAGGAACCGACCCGGGAGTTCGCGCTTTCAGCGGTGATCGAACTGATCGCGCGCACCGCGATCCGGCCCGGCAACGAATCCTATGCGCGGCTGAACGGCACCCGCGGCGCCACCACGCTCCTGAAATCCAACGTCACGCTGGAAGACGACAGCGTCGTGCTGACCTTCAAGGCCAAGGGCGGCAAGGCGGTGAAGAAGGAATGCAACGCGGCCAAGCTGGTCCGCGCGATCGGCATCCTGCGCACGCTTCCCGGCAAGCGCATGTTCCAGTATCGCGACGCTGGCGGCGCCGTGCGCACGGTGTCGACCACGACGGTCAATGGGTTCTTGCGCGAGATCGCCGGCATCAAGATCTCGCTGAAGGATTTCCGTACGCTGATGGCATCCGCCGTGGTACTGGAATCGTTGTCGCGGATCACGCCGGCGGCAAGTGCCCGCGGCCGGAGGCGCCAGGTGCTCGAAGCCGTCCGCGCGGCGGCCGACGAGCTCTCCAACACGCCTGCGATCTGCCGCAAGAGCTATGTGCACGACACCATCGTTACCGCGTTCGAGGAGGGCATTCTCGAGCGTTTCGCCGCAACCATGAAGGGTTGCCGTTCGCAGAAAAAGCGCGAGCAGCTTTTGGCGGAAGTGGTGATGGCGGCGGCGGCGTAGCTCTCCCGCCCTCCAAAGGAGGGTGGCGCTCGCTGGCAATAACGCGCGTCAAGACACGAGCCCGCGTTCCCCTGGGGCTGACCCGCCCGCACTGCTCGCTTGTTTCTCGACGCTCGCTTCAAGCTCCCGGACGATGTCTCGCAGCAGGGCTGCGGCGAGCGAGTCCGTCACTTCGCGCTCCAGCGCGCGATAGCGCTCGATTTTGTTTTGAAGTTCTCTGCCTCGTCCAGTCTCGATCATGGCCGCGGACCTCCGCTCATACGACGCCGAGCGGCGGCTTTGGTTCTCCGGGTCTTTTAGACATTTGTTTGTGGTTTCCGGCTGGTAAAGAAGCTGGCGCGGGCGCGACCGTGCTTGCGCGCGAGAGCGTTCGGTCAACGCTTGGTCGGCGATGCCGGAGCCTGCCTCAAAAGCCGAACGAGTGCCGGATTTGCCGCAGGACCGCGAAGGCGGCATCGGTGTACCGCCCATCGTAAAAATGTCTGTCGAGCAGCGAGGCGATCACCACAGCCACGGCTGCATTGAAACACCCTTTGAACATGCTCCAAGAGTGCCAGCGACCGGTAAAGGATGCGTAGCGCGGACCGAGCACGGACGCACGAGTTCCGAAAACGGAACTGTGCCTAAAGCCCACCCATCTTGCAGACGAGCTTCCACTCGTCGGCTGTTACAGGCTGCACCGAAAGCCGCGAGTATTTTACCAGCGCCATGGCGGCGAGCTTCTTCTCCGCCTTGATCTCAACCATCGTCACCGGCTTCGGCAGCGCCTTGTCGGCCTTGATGTCGACGCAGACGAATTTTCCGGTCTTGTCGGTCGGATCGGGATAGGCCTCCTTGATGATCTCGGCGATGCCGACGATCTCCTTGCCTTCGTTGGAATGATAGAAGAACGCCTTGTCGCCCTTCTTCATGTTCACGAGGTTTTGTCGCGCGGTGAAATTGCGCACGCCGGTCCACGCCTCGCCCTTACCTCCCTTGGCGACCTGCTGGTCCCACGACCAGCTCGACGGTTCGGATTTCACCAGCCAGTACGCCATCGCTCACTCCTCCGCCTTGAAGGGACGCGTCAACAAGCCCTCGATTGCGGCATCGATCGTCAATTTGTTCGCAAGAATCGCCGCGACTGACTTCGATACCGGCATGTCGATGTTCTGCGAAGCCGCCAGCTCGATCAACACGGGCGCGGTGAACTCACCTTCGGCAAGCTTGCCCACAGGCTTCGGCTCGCCACGTCCGAGCGCCAGCCCAAGCGCGAAATTGCGCGACTGCGGGCTCGCGCAGGTCAGGATCAGATCGCCGAGACCGGACAGGCCCACCATGGTTTCGGCACGTGCGCCGAGCGCACGACCGAACCGCGCGAGCTCGGAAAAGCCGCGCGTGGTGAGGGCAGCCTGTGCGGACGCGCCGAGATTTTTGCCGACCACGATGCCGGCCGCGATCGCCAGCACATTCTTGGCCGCGCCGCCGATCTCCACTCCGCGCACGTCGGTGGTGTGATAGGGCCGGAAGGTCGACGAGCCCAAGGCCTGCACGAGTTCGCTCGCGAGCGCCTCGTCCTTTGCCGCCAGGGTCACCGCGGTCGGCAAGCCGCGCGCGACATCGTCGGCAAAGCTCGGACCTGAGAGGATTGCAGGCATCGCGTGCGGTGCCGCCTCCGCGATGATCTCGGTCATGAATTTATGCGTGCCGTGCTCGATGCCCTTGGCGCAGGCGATGACGGGCGTCGCGTCGCGAAGATGGCTCGCGAGCGCGTTCACGGCCGCGCGCAGATGCTGCGCGGGCGTGACGACCAGGATGATCTCTGCCTGCGACGCTCGGGCGAGGTCGTTGGTGACGACAATCTCGGCGGCGAGTTTTGTGCCCGGCAAGCGCGGATTCTCGCGGCTCGAGGCGATGCGCGCGGCGTGTCCCGCATCGCGCGCATAGAGTGTCACGGTGCGGCCTGCGCGCGTCGCGACATCGGCCAGCGCCGTGCCCCAGGCGCCCGCACCGATGACAGAGACGGAGTTGAAGGAGGTCATGGCGAGAACTCGATGGCAGGAGAACTTTGCGAGGATGACCCCCTCCCGGCGCGCTCCTTCGGAGCCCGCCGACCTCCCCCTTTCAGGGGGCGGTTGCAGTCGAATCCGCGGCGTGAGTGTTCACTCATGACACCTCAAAACCCCGCGCGGGTGTTGGCGAACTCCGCCGGCGCCGTCGCATTGGCATCGAGCGGCCAGCGCGCGCGGGGCGGCGCGTCCATGGTGTCGGACATGCCGAGCGCAAGCCGCTCCGCGCCGGCCCAGGCGATCATCGCGCCATTGTCCGTGCAGAGCGCGGGCGGCGGAATGATCAGCGTGGTTTGCGCTTTCGCCGCGACATCCTGCAGCGCACCGCGGATCGCCTGGTTCGCGGCGACCCCGCCCGCCGCCACCAGCGCGCGCGCCGGGCCGAAACGGTCGGCGAATAATTTCAAGCCGACGCTCAGGCGGTCCGCCGTCATCTCGAGCACCGCCGCCTGAAAGCTTGCGCAGAGGTCGCTGACGTCTTTCGCATCGAGCGGCGTCAGCCGGCTGATCTCGTTGCGCACCGCGGTCTTCAATCCGGAGAGCGAGAAATTCGCATCGCTCCGTCCGAGCATCGGCCGCGGAAATTCGAACTGCGTCGGATCACCGCCGCGCGCGGCGCGTTCGACCTCGGGCCCACCGGGATAGGGCAGTGAGAGCATCTTGGCGACCTTGTCGAAGGCTTCGCCCATGGCATCGTCAACCGTGGTGCCGAGCCGCACGTAATTGCCGACGCCCGCGACCGCGACGATCTGGGTGTGGCCGCCGGAAGCCAGAAACAGGCAATAGGGAAAGGCGAGCGCGCAAGTCAGCCGCGGGGTCAGCGCGTGCGCTTCCAGATGGTTCACCGCAATCAGCGGCGTGTTGTGCACCATGGCGATCGCCTTCGCCGTGGTCAGCCCGACGATCACCCCGCCGATCAGGCCCGGCCCGGCAGCGGCCGCGACGCCGGATAATTGCGGAAAGCCGATCCCGGCCTCTTTCATCACCGTCTCGATCAGGCGGTCGAGCACGTCGACATGGGCGCGGGCCGCGATTTCGGGCACCACGCCGCCGAACGGGGCGTGCTCCTCGATCTGCGAGCGGACGATGTTGGAAAGGATCTTTCCCGAGCCGTCAGGCTGGCGCTCGATCACGGCCGCCGCGGTCTCATCGCAGGTGGTCTCGATCCCCAGCACCAAAATCGGCTTTTGGTTATCCAATGTGAGCCCTTGCGTTCCCGCCGGTGTGGTGGTTCAGAAGTCCGCATCGAACTCCAGGACACCAGCGGTTCTCGTAAGTAACCGCCAAGAACCGTGGTTGCAATCGCCCGCAGCCGCGGAAATCCGTTATCTCACAGGGCTGATATGGCCGTTCTCGTCACCCGACCGCATCCGGATAATGAGGCGACCGCCGCTGCCTTGCGCGCGCGGGGGTTCGAGGTGGTGCTGGCGCCGATGCTGCGCTTCGAGCCGCTGCCCTTATCCGGCGATCTGACGGCCGGATATGGCGCCGTCATTGTCAGTTCGGCCAATGCGCTGCGTGCGATCGAAGCGCAGCTTGCGCCAAGCCCTTTGCAGGGGCTGCCGTTGTTTGCGGTGGGCGAGCAGAGCGCGGCGGCCGCCCGGGCGCTGGGATTTCAAAAGGTCATCACGGCCGATGGCGATGCCGCCGCATTGCGCGATCGCGTGCTGGCGAGCGCGCGCGCAAAGCAGCTTAAGAAGCAAGACGCCTTGCTCTATCTCGCCGGCGCCGATCTGGCGCACGATCTCGAGGGCGAGCTTTCCAGCCGCGGATTCGATGTCGTCGTGATGACGACGTATCGCATGGTTGCGCTCGCGAACCTTCCTGCCGAAGCCTGCGAGGCCTTTGCGGCGAACCGGATCGATGCAGTGTTGCACTATTCCCAGCGGTCGGCGCGCGCCTTCCTGAACGCGGTGCGCGCCGGCGGCGTGGAAATATCGGCGCTTTCGCTGCCGCAATGCTGCATATCGGCAAATGTGGCCTTCCCGCTGCGCGAAGCCGGCGCGACACAGGTGCAGGTCGCCGCATCGCCCGACGAAAATGCCTTGTTTGCGGCGCTGGAGCGTGCTTTGCGATAAGAGGGCGCCGAATCTGGTAGGACCTCGGATCAACCAGCAAAGGAACCGCAGGGATGGTCGATGACTCGCTAGAGGAGGCAGGAGGAGCCTCCGATACAACCAAGGCCAAGCGTGCGCCGCCCACGATCGAACTCGAGGCGCACGAAGTTTCCGGCGCAACCAGGCCCCCGACCGAGGCAAGTGCGGAGCCTGAAGCAGGCTCCGAGCAGCAGCCCGAGGCGGCGGCGGTCAAAACGACGTCTCCGCCGATCGCGCCCGCGCCCGCTCGCATCTCGCC
>Ga0310913_10000625_pt1 | contig 16675 bp, 16 predicted proteins | sample GREbulkMGOX082_FD_203447 | JGI IMG/M metagenome (GOLD analysis project Ga0310913, IMG submission 203447) | Lab enrichment of tropical soil microbial communities from Luquillo Experimental Forest, Puerto Rico - GRE.bulkMG.OX082 | ecosystem: Environmental > Terrestrial > Soil > Tropical forest >...
GTAGGACGGGAAGATCGTGATGACGTCGATTTTCATGGCCGTTGCTACTGCAAATCCAGCAATCCTTCGGGCGGATCGATCTCGACCAACCGGTCCTCCAGCGATACCGACGTGACGATCGCGCTGACGAAGGGGACCAATACTTCGCCCGAGTCGCGCCGCACGGCTAACAGTTCACCGGCCGCGGTGTGCACCACCTCGGCGACGAGACCGACGTCCTGTCCGGTCGTCGTCCGGACGTGAAGCCCTTCGAGCTGGTGGTCGTAGTAGGTGTCCGGCTCGGCGATCGGTGGCAGGTCGTCGGAGTCCACGACGAACAAGCTGCCCCGCAGGGCGTCGGCAGTGTCACGGTCCTCCACCCCGGCCAATCGCACCAACAGCCGTCCGCTGTGCTCGCGCGCCTGCGCGACGACGTAGCTGCGTTCTTCGCCGCCGTCGCGAGATTTTCTGGCGCGCAACGTATTACCCGGCGCGAACCGAGCCGCGGGGTCGTCGGTGCGGACTTCCACCACCACCTCGCCGCTGACGCCGTGCGCTTTGACGACGCGCCCGACTGTCAACTCCAAGGGAGTTCCATGAGCAGCGTGCCGCTACCGGTCGGTGTCCACCACGTCGACGCGGATACCGCGGCCACCGATCCCGGCGACCAGTGTGCGCAACGCGGTCGCGGTGCGTCCCCCGCGACCGATCACCTTGCCCAGGTCGTCGGGATGGACATGCACTTCCACAGTCCGCCCACGCCGACTGGTCACAAGGTCGACCCGGACATCGTCGGGATTGTCGACGATCCCGCGGACCAGATGCTCGACAGCGTCAACGACGACCGTACTCATCGCGGGGGTCAGCCTTCCTCGGACGTCTCGGTCGGCTCGGTCGGCTCGGTCGCCTCGGGCTGCTCCCCGCCTTCGGCAGCCGTCTCGGCCGGTGCGGCGTCGGTTGCCGTCTCGTCAGCGGGTTCGGCAGCGGCTTCGGGGACGGCTTCGGGCTCGGCCGCCTTGGCGGCTTTCTTCGCCGGGGCCTTCTTCTTCGGTTTCGCGGCCTCGGTGGTCGGCGCGCCGTCCGCGGCGGCCAGCGCGGCGTTGAACAGCTCGAGCTTGGTGGGCTTGGCCGGGGCGAGCTTCAGCCGGCCCTCCGCGCCGGGCAGCCCCTTGAACTTCTGCCAGTCACCGGTGATCTTCAGCAGCTTGAGGACGGGCTCGGTGGGCTGAGCACCCACCGAAAGCCAGTACTGGGCGCGCTCGGAGTTGATCTCGATGAGGCTCGGGTCTTCCTTCGGGTGATACCGGCCGATGACCTCGATCGAGCGGCCGTCACGCCGGGTCCGGGCGTCGGCGACGGCGATGCGGTACTGGGGATTGCGGATCTTGCCAAGCCGAGTGAGCTTGATCTTCACAGCCATGATTAAGCGATTTCTCCTGCGTGTGTCACGCTGCAATTCAGCGGCCAGGGCGGGATGCCCGGACCCGGTTTTGCCTCGCGTGTATGACCACCGAGCGGCGCGTAGTCGCGCGGCGGACAGCCGCCTATTGTGCCAGAACGAGCATCAAGGACAGAAATCCTGCCCGCCCGGCTTCACATCACCTTCTGGAAGACCTTCGATTCCACGCGGCGGGTCATCCGCCACCCCTCGGGGGTCCGCACGAACTCGTCGTCGTACCACAGGCCGCAGAACAGGACCTGGTCTTTATCGCCGGGGAGCACCATGGGGTTGAAGCAGATCACCCGCGACGACGCGGTATCCCCATCGATGCGGACCGAGAAGTTGCCGAGCATGTGTGCGTACACCGGAAAGTTGGGCAGCACCTCCGACAGCCAGTTCTTGACTTCGGGATACCGGCCGTCGATGCCTCCGAGCGCCCGGTAGTCGATATAGGCGTCGGGCGTGAACACACGGTCGAGGTCATCGAATCGGCGCTGATCGATCGCGGTGGAATAGTCCACCAGCAGCTGCTGGATCTCCAGCCGATCCGAGATCTCTTCCAGGCTCAACATGTCGTCGATTGAACACGATCCGGCGGCGCGAGGTGCTGGCCGGGCTGGCTCGGTGGAACGGACCGGACCGCTTTGCGGTAGCTGCTGGGACCGCAGCCGAACCATCGCCTGCACGACCGGGTGAGCACGCTCTGCTCGGCGTAGCCGAGTTCTCGTGTCAGGTGCGACAGGCTGATGTCGGTGTCGCGCAGGTAGTGTTCGGCGGTTTCGCGGCGCACGCCATCGATCAGTTCGCCGAAGCTGGTTTTCTCCGCGGAGAGGCGGCGGTGCAGTGCCCTGGGATGCAGATCGAACTGGGCGGCGATCAACTCAAGGCTGGCGGTGCCGGTGGGCAGGAGTTGGCGGACCATGGTGCGCACCGACTGGGTCATGCCGGGTTGGCGGGTGGTGATGCTGGCCAGGTATTGGACAACGGCTTGGTGGGCGAGCGCGTCCTGGTTGAGCGGGCGCATGAGATCGGCCGTGCGCAAGGTGAAGCCGGTCGTTGGTTGGTTGAAGTACGGCCGGCAGCCGAAGTAGGTCAGGTAATCGGCGGTATCGGTGAGCGGCTGGTGCGGGAGGTGCACCGACAAAGGTGCGTACTGCGAGCCGAGCTGAAATCGCAATACTTGCAGCGAGACCCCGAGGGACAATTCGGTCGTCTGCGGATGTGGCGGTGGCCGCTCGATCAGAATCTCGAATGCGTAGAACGACTGTCCGGCGCTGGCGCTCGGGGTAATGCGCGCGGAGATGGCCGGGCTGTAGGCGCCCAGGAAGGTCTCGACAATCGTGAAGGTGTCGCCGACGGTCGCCGCGGTGCGCGCCGCCACCCCGAGCGGCCCAAGGATTTCGATGCCCTGCCTCAGTGCCAACCGCCGCCCGAAATCCGGGGTTGAGGTGGCCGCCGCCGCCGTCTCGACGGCCACGATGAGGCTGCGATAGGGCACGAAGACTTCATAGTCGCCGACGTCTTGCGGCCGGATGCCGGCAGCGCGAAGAAGCTCTGCTGGATCGCCGCCCAGTTCGGCGACCAGACGCTGATAGCCCGACAGCGACGTACCGCGCACCACCGACATGTCAACAAATGTCAAATAATCGTCAAGAACTGTCAAGACTTCAGCGTCGTCGGGGCCGCATCCTGGGAGCCAACGAGGCAACCCGAGGTAAGGAACATCCCATGAGCTTCGACACGGTTATCCGCGACGGCCGCTGGTTCGACGGCACCGGCGCGCCGTCGGCGATCCGCAATATCGGCATCCGTGACGGTCACGTCGCCGCCATCAGCGCCCAGCCGCTCGACGAAACCGGCTGCCCGCAGGTGATTGACGCCGAGGGCAAGTGGGTGCTGCCCGGCATGGTCGACATTCATACCCACTACGACGTCGAGGTGCTCGGCGGCCCGTCGCTGTCGGAGTCGCTGCGCCACGGCGTGACCACGGTGATGGTGGGTTCGTGTTCCCTGTCGACCGTTCACGTCGATGGCCCGGACGCCGGTGACCTGTTCGCCCGGGTGGAGGCCATCCCGCGCGAGCACGTCATCGGCACCGTCGACCAGCACAAGACGTGGAGCGACTGCGAGGAATACATCGCCGCGCTGGAGTCTCGGCCATTGGGGCCGAATGTCGCAGCGTTCATTGGCCATTCGGACATGCGGGCCGCGACGATGGGCTTGGACCGCGCCACCCGCAAGGAGGTCCGGCCCACCAAGGCCGAGCAGGCCCGGATGGAGCAGATGCTCGCCGAGGCGCTACGGGCCGGCTTCGTCGGGATGTCGTCGCAGCAACTGCTTTTCGACAAGCTCGACGGCGACACGTGCCGCTCGCGCACGCTGCCCTCGACCTATGCGAAACCGCGCGAGCTGCGCCGGCTGAAGTCGATGCTGCGCCGAAGCGGGCGAGTCTTGCAGGCGGGTCCCGACATTCAGAACCCGTTCAACATCGTTTCTCAGGCGCTGCAGTCGCTGGGCATCGGCCGCAGCCAGCTGAAGACGACCCTGCTCTCGGCCGCCGACATCAAGGCCAATCCGTTGTTGATCGCGACGATGGGTCCGGCGGCCCGCCTGGTCAACAAGCTGGGCGGCAACTTCCGCTGGCAGCACCTGCCGGTGCCGTTCGAGGTGTACGCCGACGGCATCGACCTGGTGATCTTCGAAGAGTTCGGCTCCGGCGCGGCCGCCATGCATCTGAAAGAGCAAGTGGCAGAGCGTAATGACCTGCTGCGCGACGAGAACTACCGTCGGCGCTTCCGCAAGGACTACGACAGCAAGTATGGGCTTCGGGTGTGGCACCGCGACTTCTTCGACGCCGAAATCGTCGCCTGCCCCGACCCGTCCGTGCTTGGAAAGTCGTTTGGGCAGGTCGGAATTGAGCGTGGCGGGCTGCACCCCGTCGACGCATTCCTCGACCTGGTCGTCGAGCACGGCACCGCGCTGCGTTGGCGCACCACGATTTCCAACCACCGCCCCGAGGTGCTCAAGAAGATGGCCCGCGAGCCGGGCATCCAGATGGGCTTCTCCGACGCGGGCGCGCACCTGCGCAACATGGCGTTCTACAACTTCGGGCTGCGACTGCTGCGCCACGTCCACGACGCGCAGCAGGCCGGCACGCCGTTCATGACCGTCGAGCAGGCGGTGCACCGGCTCACCGGCGAACTGGCCGACTGGTATCAGATCGACGCCGGCCATCTGCGGATGGGCGACCGCGCCGACCTGGTGATCGTCGACCCGGCACACCTTGACGACTCGCTGGACAGATACGCCGAGGAGACGGTCGAGCAGTATGGCGGACTGTCGCGGATGGTCAACCGCAACGACGACACCGTCAGCGCCGTGCTCGTCGCCGGGCACGCGGTGTTCCTCAAGGGGCAGGCCACCGAGGTGCTGGGCACGCAGCGCACCGGCAGCTTCCTGCGCGCCAACACCACCACACCAGCGACCACCCGGACCCTGGCGGAGGTCCGCGGCTGAGGCAGGCCCCCGCGCCGCGGACAGGGAGGCGGCCAACGCCTTCCCGCTCTCCCCAACGCTTCAGTCCGCTTTGGGCTCCGCTTCCTCGAAGCATGCGAACAGCTCCCATTCGCCGGGCAGACCCTTGAGAACGTGCGTGCCGCGGGGCCGGAACACAAACCCCGCGCTGCCCGCCAGGGCTCGGGTGGTGTTCGACACCAGGATCTCGTCGCCCGCCGCCGCGCTGAGGATCCGTGCCGCTTCGTGCACCGCGACGCCGCGCACGTCGGTCCCCACCAGTTGCACCTCTCCGACGTGCACGCTGGCACGGACCTGCAGGCCCTCCCGACCGGCGGCCCGGCCCACCGCCGCGGCGCAGCGCAAGGCGGCGGCCGGCCCATCGAAGGTCGCGAGCAGGCCGTCTCCGGTCGTGTTGACCTCGTGGCCGTGGTGGCGTTCCAGCGCCGCCCGCGTCGCCTCGTAGTGCGCGGAGAGCACATCTCGCCAAGCGACGTCGCCCAGTCGTTTCGCCATCGCCGTGGAGTCAACGAGATCGGTGAACAGCAGGGTGACCAGCGCCCGGTTGTGCGTGCCGGCGAGCCGGAATCCCGAAAAGGCCCGCAACCCCGACCACTCGATCTGGACGCACGGCTCGTCCCCGAGGGTGTACCCGTCGTGACCTGGCGGGATCTCGAAGACGTCGTCCGGACCGAACTGGAGCGTGGTCCCGTCGCGCATCACGACCTCGAACCGACCCGACAACACGATCCCGACGTGACGCGCCTCGCACCAGTCGCCGCCGACGTGTGGGCGCACGTGCGTGGACCACCGCCATCCGGGCTGCGTCACGATCCGCCCCACGGTCAGGTCGCCGACGTCGACCTGCTGGACCTTGATCCCTTGGAACTCGAGGGTTTGGTCCGGGCACATCAGGTTCTTTGCTCGAACCTCGCCCATGCAGGCATTTTCAGGCACGGCCGCTCGAACGGTCAACGTTTCCCGCAACTCGCGCAAAATTGGGATCGGTATCAGCGGCGGCGGGTGTTCACTTGCCAGAGCGGCCGACCCGGGGCCGCCAGCAACGAAGGAGCCAACGTGAACCCAACGTCGCGATTTCCGCGTTTTCCCAGGACAAGCCCCGGCGAGACGGAGAATAATCCCAGGTCTATGAGAGCAGCAATCGCGGGAATAGCAACGACGCTGTTGATGTTCGGCGGCTTGGCGCTGGCCGCGCCTTCCGCCCAGGCAGCTCCTTGCCCGGCCGGGAAATCCTGCCAGCACTGGTGCCCGGGCGACGTCAACCCGGCGGGCAGGCCCGTCCCTTGGGACGGAAACGTCTGCCACGACTACTTCTGGGACTACTACGGCGTCCACGACATCGGCAACGGCGCTTTCTACTCCTGGCGAGACATGCCGTGGGGGTAGCCACCCCGGCGAAATAGGCGTCAAGCAAGCCCGGAAGTTACACTTTGCGCCCATGCGAAAGCTCATGGCCGCAGTCGCCGCTCTGTTGGCGGTCGGTGCCGGGGGTACCACCGTCGGCGTAATCCCCGCCCCTACTTCCTGGGCCGACAGTGTTCAGCCGGCCGGCTCGGTGCCCATCCCCGACGGCCCGGCCCAGACCTGGGTCGTCGCCGACCTCGACAGCGGTCAGGTGCTGGCCGAGCGCGACCAGAACGTCGCCCACCCGCCCGCGAGCACCATCAAGGTGTTGTTGGCGCTGGTGGCCCTGGACCAGTTGAGCCTGGACTCCACTGTGGTCGCCGACGCCGCCGACACCCAGGTCGAGTGCAACTGCGTGGGCATCAAACCCGGCCGCACCTACACCGCGCGCCAGCTGCTGGACGCCCTGCTGCTGGTTTCGGGCAACGACGCCGCCAACACGCTGGCACACATGCTGGGCGGGGCGGACGCCGCGGTCGCCAAGATGAACGCCAAAGCCGCGTCGCTGGGGGCGGTGGCCACCTATGCCGCGACGCCGTCCGGCCTGGACGGGCCCGGCGGCTCCGGGGCGTCGACGGCCCACGACCTGGCGGTCATCTTCCGGGCCGCGATGGCCAACCCGGTGTTCGCGCAAATCACCTCCGAGCCCTCGGCGATGTTCCCCGGCGACAACGGTGACCAGCCGATCACCAACCAGGACGAACTGTTGCAGCGCTATCCCGGCGCCATCGGCGGCAAGACGGGCTTCACCAACGCGGCCCGCAAGACGTTTGTGGGCGCCGCCGCCCGCGGTGGCCGCCGGTTGGTGATCGCCATGATGTACGGGCTGGTGAAACAGGGCGGCCCGACGTATTGGGACCAGGCCGGGAGCCTGTTCGACTGGGGCTTCGCGCTCAACCCGGAGTCCAGCGTCGGCTCGCTGTAGCGGCCCGCTACGAGCCCGCGTTGGGCAGTGCCGCGGTCAGCAGCGCCGTCAGCACCGGGATCCGTTGCGCCGCGATGTCCGGCTGTGGGAGCACTCCCTCCACCACGGCGGCCCCGTCGAACACGTTCGTCATCAGTGCCACAACCGCCGGGAATGTCTCCTCCGGGAAGCTCTCGGCCCCCGGTAACGCCCGCGCGGCGTCGTGGATCTTCGCCCTGTATTGGCCGAGCTCGTGTTGCAATGTCGCCCTGAGCTTTTCGTCGGTGCGCGCGGCGATCAACAGTTCGTAAAGCACGGCGTTGGTCGGGGCGCTGGTGATGTCCCGGAGTATTGCCAGCGCCGCCTCCAGCGCCTGCTGGTCGGCCGGTATTTCGGCGACCCGCTTGGTGAACGAGTCCAGCTGGCGGCGCAACACCTCCGATGCCGTGGCCGCCATGAAGTCGCCCATGGTTTCGAAGTGGCGGAACAGGGCGCCGACGGACACCCCCGCGCGCTTCGTGATCACGGCCGCGGATGCCCTGGCGTAGCCGACCTCGACGATGGTGGCGATGCAGGCCTCGAGGAGCCGCCCGACGGTCTCCTCGCGGCGCTGCCGCTGGGTCCTGGCCATGTCAGGCTCCGACTTTCACGGTGTCCAGGCCCCTGCGGGCGCGCTCGCCCGCCCGCAGGTAGCGGCCCGACTTCACGGTCTGGCCGTAGCCGTCGCGGAATTGGCCCTTGCGGAAGACGACGGCGCCGCCCACACCGGTCGCGACCACGGCATCGTCGTTGCGGTTGACCATGCGCCGCAAGCCGCCGTAGAACGGCACCTCTTCCTCGTAGTAGCCGTCCACCGATTCGTTGAGGCCGGCCGGATCGATCACGACGAAGTCCGCGCGGTCGCCTGCACGCAGCGTGCCGGCGTCGATGCCGAACCACTCGGCCAATTCGCCGGTCAGGCGGTGCACCGCACGTTCGGCCGACAGGAACGGCGCACCAGCCCGGTCGGCGTCGCGGGTGCGCTTGAGCATGCGCAACGGGAAGTTGTAGAAGGCCATGTTGCGCAGGTGTGCGCCGGCGTCGGAGAAGCCCATGTGGATGCTCGGATCGGCGGCGAGTTTGTTCAGCTGCTTGGGCCGGTGGTTGGCGACGATGGTCGTCCACCGCACGTTGCGCTCACCGTTTTCGACGAGCACGTCGAGGAACGCGTCGAGCGGATGCAGCCCCCGCTCGTCGGCGATCGCGCCAAAGCTCTTGCCGACCAACGACTCGTCTGGGCACTCGACGATGACCGCGTCGTGGAAGTCGCGATGCCACAACGACGGCCCGAGTTTGATGCGGTCGAACTCACGCCGGAACCGGCGCCGGTATTGCTTGTCCGCCAGCAGCTCGTTGCGTTCCAGTTGGTCGCGCAGGTGCAGCGCCGCCGTTCCGGCGCCGAACTCCTCGAAGACCGGCAGATCGACCCCGTCGGAGTACAACTCGAACGGCACCGGCAAATGCTGGAACCGGACACTCGAGCGCAGGACGGCGTTGAGCACCCGGGTGCCGAAACCGAAGGTGTGCACGGCAAGCGGCATCGACTTGGCGTCGGCCGACACCAGCATGCTCATCCGGACTCCCTTGCCGCGGCCGAAGATCCGGCTGCTGGTGAGGAAGAACATCAGTGCCGACGCCGGGCTTTCGACGTCGGGCGCGCTCTGCAGCATCCGACCTCGCCTGCGCAGGACTTTGATCAGCCTGCGCCGCTCCCGCCATGTCGCGAAGGTGGACGGCAGCGCGCGCGACCGGAAGCGGTCGCCGTCGAGCTTGTCGATGGCCGCGTCCATCCCGGACATACCCAGCATCCCGGCATCGAGCGCCTGGTCGAGCAATGCCGCCATTTTCTCCAGCTCGGCCTCGGTTGGCTTCACGGTGGCGTCGGTGGCGTGATCCAGTCCCAGCACGGCGGTGCGCAGATCCGAATGGCCAAGCAGCGAGCCAACATTCGGCCCGAGCGGCAGCGCATCGATTACCTTGATGTATTCGGCGGCCGTCGACCACGTCTTGCTGGAGTCCAATGCGCCGTAAACGTATTCGCGCGGCACCGCCTCGACCCGGCTGAAAAGGTCGGCGGCGTCCTCGGAATTGGCGTAGACCGTCGACAGCGAGCAGTTGCCCAGCAAGACCGTGGTGACACCGTGGCGCACCGACTCCCGCAGCCCGGGGTCCAGCAGCACCTCGGCGTCATAGTGGGTGTGCACGTCGATGAAGCCCGGCACGATCCACTTGCCGGCGGCGTCGATCACCTCCGGGCACCCGGTTTCGTCCAGCGGCTCCTCTAAGGGAGAAGCAACCGCGGCCACCACGCCGTCGCGGATGCCGAGCGTGCGGGTTTGCGGCGCGCTGCCAGTGCCGTCGAACCACAATCCGTCCCGAATGATCACGTCGTAGGCCACCGTTTCCTCCTGATTGTCGGTGTGCAACGAACCGTAGCATAGATAGTAAGTGCTCGCAATCTTTTTGCAGCCGGGCGTGTTCCCGGCAAAAGGACTGGTCAGTGGTTATCGGGGCAACGTGGCCGGGTCAGGCACCGTCACGCCCGGCGGCACCTCGCCGCTGCGGGTGACCATCGCGGGCATCCGGAGTACGGCACCCTGCTGGTCGCACTCGTTGCTTTGCACGACGACCATCATTTCGCCGACGAAGTTGCCCTGCGGCTGCGGTCGCAACGACAGCACATGCGTCGTGGTTTGCATCCTTTGGGCTCCGCTTGGCCCGATGCAAGGGAACGTCGCGCTTGCCGGCCGCGACAGCCAACGGCCGTCGCGGAAGTCGAGGACGACGGCAGCGCCGCCGGGCGACGTGGCCCGGGTGTGGTCGGTATCGTCCAGCGGCACGCCGACGGCCGCACATGAGCTCGGCGCGCAGGACGAGCGAAACGCCCACCAGGTGTGCACGTCGGGCAGTTGCGGGTCGGGCGTGTCGTTGAACGTCTGCTTTGTGCGTTGGACCTCCAGGCGGTAAGCGCCGTCGAGCGCGACGGTCGCGGCGACGGGGGTGCTGGCCGGCGCGGCGATGGGAGCCGATGCGGTGGTCGTTCGGTTGGCGGCGGGGGTAACCGTCGTACCGGTTTCGCGCCCGAAGACGAATCCCACGGCGAGCAGCCCAACGGCGAGCACCACCGCGGCGGCACCCAGCACGATTCTGCGCTTCCGACGCCTGCGCGGGGCAACCGCCGCGGGCTCCCGCCCGGCCGCGGGTCCCGCAGACGACGAATTCGGACGACGAGCCCGGGTTGTGCGGTGTCCCTTCGGTGGCCTGCCGGCGGATGGGACTTTGCCGGACGCCTTGCCGTCGGCAACGTGGTCGATCTCGGGCCGGGCATCAGCGGGATACTCGGCCAGGAGAATGGCATCGGCGCTCCGGCCACGCGCAGAGACGCCCGCTTGCCGGTTTGCCGCTTCGGCGAAATCGCGGCAGGTCTTGAAGCGGTCGGCCCGCTTTTTGGCAAGTGCCCGGGAGAACACGCCGTCGAGGCGCGCCAGTTCCGGCCGCTGGTCACTCAGCCTCGGCGGCGCGGTGTTGAGCACGTAGTAGACCGCGTCGACCGGATTGGAGTACTCCACCGGCGGCGCGCCGGTCAGCAGGTGAAACGCGGTGGCCGCCAACGCGTACTGGTCGGCCCGCCCGTCGATGTAGTCGCCCGTCAGCTGCTCGGGCGCGGCGTAGCCGACCGTCCCAAACGCGGCGTCTCCCCCGGCTATGCCGAAGTCGGACAGCAAAATTCGCTCTTCGCCTTCGCCCCGACCCGCCAGCAAGATGTTGGCGGGTTTGACGTCGCGATGCAGCAGGCCACGGTGGTGGCCGTAGTCGAGGGCTCCGGCGATGGCGGTCACGATCGCCAGCACCTCCGCCGCCGGCGAAACCGCCGGAAATCGATCGGCCATGATCCGTGCGGCGTTGACCCCTTCGACGTACTCCATCGCGACGTACAGCTGGCCGTCGAACTCGCCCCGGTCGCCCACCTCGACGATGTTCGGGTGATGCAGATTTGCCGCGACCGGCGTTTCCGCTAGAAATCGCTCGCGAAATTCGCCGTCCATCGACATCGCCGGCGAAAGGACCTTCAACGCCTGCCAGCGCGACGATCGCGGGTCCTGGACGAGGTAGACCGCACCGGTCGCTCCAGAACCCAGCTTTCGCGCGACGATGTAGCCGGCAAAAGTCGCGCCGCTGGCCAATGCCATTCGGCGATCCTATCCGCCACCGCGACGGCGCGCCGACTAATCCCTTGGCCGAAACGCTTTGCCGCGCAGGATCACCAGATCGGGCCGGCCCAACACGGCCGGACCCAACCGCGGATCCTCGGAGTAGCACAGCAGGTCGGCCGGCGCCCCGTGATCCATGCCGGGCCGGCGCAGCCAGCGCCGGGCATCCCAGCACGCCGCGCCCAACGCCTCGCCTGCGCTCATCCCGATGCCCTTCAGGGCCTCGACCTCGTCGGCGATCCGCCCATGCGCGATCATGCTGCCCGCATCGGTGCCGGCGTACACCGGCACGCCCGCATCGCGCGCCGCGGCCACGCGTTCACGGCAGCGGGCATACAGGTCGCGCATGTGGGCGGCATAGGTCGGGAAGCGCTCGGCGGAGTCGGCGATGCCCGGGAAGTTCTCGATGGTGTTGATCTGGGTGGGGACCAACGCGGTTCCGTGCTCGAGCATCAGGGTGATGGTGTCGTCGGTGAGCCCGGTGCCGTGTTCGATGCAGTCGATGCCGGCATTGAGCAGCCCGGGCAGCGCGTCCTCGCTGAAGACGTGCGCGGTGACGCGCGCGCCATGGGCGTGTGCGGTATCGATCGCGGCCTTGAGCACGTCGTCGGACCACAGCGGGGCGAGGTCGCCGATGCCGCGCTCGATCCAGTCGCCGATGAGCTTGACCCAGCCGTCGCCGCGCCTGGCCTCCCGGGCCACGGCCTCCGGCAGCTGGGATTCGTCTTCCAGCTCGATCGCAAAGCCCCGCGAGTACCGCTTCGGTCGCGCCAGGTGTTTGCCGGCCCGGATGATGCGGGGAAGGTCTTCCCGGTCGTCGAGGCTGCGGGTGTCGGTCGGCGCGCCGCAGTCACGCAAGAGCAGCGCGCCGACATCGCGTTCCGTCTCGGCTTGGCCGATCGCCTCGTCGAGTGGGATCTCGCCGTCGTCGCCGAGCCCGACGTGACAGTGCGCATCGACCAGTCCCGGCAGGATCCAGCCGCCGTCAAAAACGGTGTCGGCCCCGGCAACCGGTTCGGTGCTGATGCGGCCGTCGACGACCCACAGCTGGATCTCGGTCTCGTCGGGCAGCCCTAGACCTCGCACGTGCATGCGCACGGTGCGGCTACTTCTTGCCCGGGAACTTCAGCTTGGACAGGTCGAAGTCGGCGAGCCCGGGTGGCAGTTCGTTGAGGCCCTCGGGCATCTGCGACAAATCGGGGAATCCCGGCGGCATCCCCGGCGTCCCCTGCATGAGCGGGTTCCTGACCTTCGGCGGCGTCGGACCCCGTCCCCCCTTTTTGGCTTTCTTGCCTGCCTTGCCCTTGCCGGCTTTGCTTTTTCGCGTCGCGGACTTGCGGCCCATTCCGGGGATGCCCATGCCGCCGAGCATGGACGACATCATCTTGCGGGCTTCGAAGAAGCGGTCGACCAGCTGGTTGACCTCGGACACCGCCACGCCGGAGCCGTTGGCGATGCGCAGCCGGCGCGACGCGTTGATGATCTTGGGGTCGGCGCGCTCTTGCGGCGTCATCCCGCGGATGATGGCCTGCAACCGGTCGAGTTGTTTGTCGTCGACCTCGGCGAGCGCCTCCTTCATCTGACCGGCGCCGGGCAGCATGCCCAACAGGTTGCCGATCGGGCCCATCTTGCGGATGGCGAGCATCTGTTCCAGGAAATCCTCGAGCGTCAGCTCGCCGGTACCGATCTTGGCGGCGGCCGCCTCGGCCTGCTCGGCGTCGAAGACCTGCTCGGCCTGCTCGATCAGGCTCAGCACGTCGCCCATGCCCAGGATGCGGCTGGCCATCCGGTCGGGGTGGAAGACGTCGAAGTCCTCGAGTTTCTCGCCGGTGGAGGCGAAAAGTATTGGGACGCCGGTCACCTCGCGGACCGACAACGCGGCCCCACCGCGGGCGTCACCGTCGAGCTTGGTCAGCACCACGCCGGTGAAGCCGACACCCTCGCGGAATGCCTCCGCGGTGGTGACGGCATCCTGGCCGATCATCGCGTCCAGGACGAACAGCACCTCGTCGGGATCGATGGCGTCCCGGATGGCCGCGGCTTGGGCCATCAGCTCGTCGTCGATGCCCAGCCGGCCGGCGGTGTCGACGATGACGACGTCGAAGTGTTTGGCCCGAGCTTCGGCGAGCCCCGCAGCCGCGACGGCGACCGGGTCACCCGGACCCGACTCGGGCGATGCGCCGGGATGCGGCGCGAACACCGGCACGCCAGCGCGCTCGCCTACGACTTGCAGCTGGTTCACGGCGGCCGGTCGCTGCAGGTCGCACGCCACCAGAAGCGGCGTGTGTCCCTGGCCGCGGAGCCATACGGCCAATTTGCCGGCCAGCGACGTTTTACCGGACCCCTGCAGGCCGGCGAGCATCACGACGGTCGGCGGCGTTTTCGCGAACGCGAGCCGGCGGGTCTCGCCGCCGAGGATGCCGATGAGTTCCTCGTTGACGATCTTGACGACCTGTTGCGCCGGGTTGAGGGCACCGGAGACTTCGGCGCCCCTGGCGCGGTCTTTGATGCGGCCGACGAACGCGCGCACCACGGGCAGCGAAACGTCCGCTTCCAGCAGCGCGAGCCGGATTTCGCGGGTGGTGGCCTCGATATCGGCGTCGGTCAGTCGACCCTTGCCGCGCAGCCCCGCCAGCGCTCCGGTCAGTCGGTCGGACAGCGATTCAAACACGACGCCAGCCTAGTGGACCGCTAGGGCGGCGAAGCCGGGCGCAGCCGGTCACCGGCTCCGCGACACATAGACCACGCACACGACACGCCGATCGGCATCGCCGTGGCGTATGTTTCGGCGAACCGGCGCCGAAGCCGACTCGAGTCGCTGCTGCGACGAAAAGCGTTGGCATGCTACATTTCACACCCGCCGTCGTCGCGGGCAAAAACACTTTTGCGTGCTATGGGGGGAGTCGTGTCGATGCAGGTGGGCACCGACACGGGCGACGGCTTGCCGTTGCGGGGCTGGCAACGCCGCGCGCTGGTGAAGTACCTTGCCACCCAGCCGCGCGATTTCCTCGCCGTGGCCACGCCGGGGTCCGGGAAGACAACGTTCGCGCTGCGGGTCGCGGCCGAACTGCTAGGCCAGCGCGCCGTCGAGCAGATCACAGTTGTGGTGCCCACCGAGCACCTCAAGGTCCAGTGGGCGCTGGCCGCGGGGCGGCACGGCCTCGCCCTGGACCCGAGGTTCTCCAACACCAGCCCCCAGACCTCACCGGAGTATCACGGCGTGCTGGTCACCTACGCCCAGGTCGCCGCGCACCCCACGCTGCACCGGGTGCGCACCGAGCAGCGCAGGACCCTGGTCGTCTTCGATGAGATACATCACGGTGGTGACGCCAAGACCTGGGGCGAGGCGGTCCGCGAGGCCTTCAGCGATGCCACGCGCCGACTTGCCTTGACGGGCACACCCTTTCGCAGCGACGACAGCCCCATCCCGTTCGTCACCTACGCGTCCGGCGCCGACGGGGTGCTGCGTTCGCAGGCCGACCACACCTACGGCTACGCCGAGGCTCTCGCCGACGGCGTGGTGCGGCCGGTGGTGTTCCTCGCCTACTCCGGGCAGGCGCGCTGGCGGGACAGCGCCGGCGAAGAGCACGCCGCACGCTTGGGCGAGCCGCTGTCCGCCGAGCAGACCGCGCGGGCGTGGCGCACCGCGCTCGACCCCGCCGGCGAGTGGATGCCCGCGGTGATCGCCGCCGCCGACGAGCGGCTGCGCCAAAAGCGCACCCACGTGCCGGACGCCGGCGGCATGATCATCGCCTCCGACCGTGCCGCGGCCCGCGCGTACGCCGCCCTGCTGACGAAGCTGACCTCGGAGGCGCCGACGGTCGTGCTGTCCGACGACCCGGGATCGTCGGCCCGCATCAGCCAATTCGCCGAGAGCAGTGGCCGGTGGCTGGTCGCGGTGCGCATGGTCTCGGAAGGCGTCGACGTGCCGCGGCTGGCGGTAGGAATCTACGCCACCAGCGCCTCGACGCCGCTGTTCTTCGCACAGGCGATCGGCCGCTTCGTGCGTTCGCGCCGCCCGGGAGAAACCGCGAGCGTCTTCGTGCCGTCGGTGCCCAGCCTGCTGCAGCTGGCCAGTGAGTTGGAGGCCCAGCGCAACCACGTGCTCGGCCAACCGCACCGCGACGCCGGCGATCCCCTCGATGCCGATCCCGCCGTCAGGACGCAAACCGAGCGAAGTGAAACGGACACGGGCTTCACCTCCCTGGGAGCCGACGCCGAACTGGATCGGGTCATCTTCGATGGATCGTCGTTCGGCACCGCCGCCCCGGCCGGAAGCGACGAGGAGGCGGACTACCTCGGCATCCCCGGCCTGCTCGATGCCGACCAGATGCGGGCCCTGCTGCACCGACGCCAGGACGAGCAACTCAAGAAACGGGCATTACGTGGAGGCCAGGCCCAGGATGCCCCGCCAGCCCCATTCTCCATGCACGGCCAGCTTCGCGATCTGCGCCGCGAGCTCAACACCCTCGTCTCGGCGACCCACCACCGCACCGGCAAACCACACGGCTGGATTCACAGCGAACTTCGCCGCCGCTGCGGCGGCCCTCCGATCGCCGCCGCGACGCGCGACCAGCTGCAAGCGCGCATCGAAGCCTTGCGGCAGCTGAACTCCGAGCAGTCTCTATGATGTTCGATCAATCGCGTCGCAATAATGCCGACCGGTGGGTGAGCAAATCCCCTGTTACGCAGCCTCTTCCGACATAGATGGATTGAAACAGCCGATGGGTGAATTTCCACCTGCCGTCGACGCGGGCGAGGTCGTCGTAATAGATCCCATATTGCTCGAGGTTGGTTTCCGCTCCGGCCTCCGCAAAGTTATTGGACGCCAACGCTGTTCCCCTGATGAATTCATGAATGGTCGTTGTCGACCGGGCCCGATCAGCGTCGATCAGCGTGATTACCGGGGAGTGCGCGGTCTGGATGAGTAGGTCGTATGAAGATGTCGCCCTTAGGATCTCCATAAAGGAGGCACGATTCTCGCAGCGCAGACCCATGGTTGGACTCTCCCAAATTGCGTCGGGAGTAAACACCGCTTCGCACTGCCGCCAGTCCGCGCGCGTGACCCCATCGGAGTAGCGGTGGATCAGGTCTTGGATCTCGAGTCGATCCAGCCATTCGCGGGTTTCGACGTCGATGTTCGCGGCTACCATCGGCCCACCT
>Ga0310913_10000627_pt1 | contig 16628 bp, 18 predicted proteins | sample GREbulkMGOX082_FD_203447 | JGI IMG/M metagenome (GOLD analysis project Ga0310913, IMG submission 203447) | Lab enrichment of tropical soil microbial communities from Luquillo Experimental Forest, Puerto Rico - GRE.bulkMG.OX082 | ecosystem: Environmental > Terrestrial > Soil > Tropical forest >...
ACCTCGGTCGCCGGCGGCTCTTGCTCGACGGGAACCACGGGCGCCGGCACCTCTTCGGCGACCGCATCCTCCGCCCTCGATGCCTCTTCAGTAACCGGCATCGTCATCGTCGGCGGCTCTGGTTCGACGGGAACCACGGGCGTCGGCGCCTCTTCAGTGACCGCATCCTCCGCCGCCGACACCTCTTCAGTGACGGGCATCGTCATCGCCGGCGGCTCTTGTTCGACGGGAACCACGGGCGTCGGCGCCTCTTCAGTGACCGCATCCTCCGCCGCCGACGCCGCTTCAGTGAAGGGCTCTTGTTCGACGGGAACCGCGGGCGCCGGCGACTCGTCTTCGGCCGGGATTCGAGTCGTAAAAAACTCCTCTGCGGCCGGAATCTCCGTCCTGGGCGGCCGCTGTGCAACGGGAATCGCGGCCGCCGTCGGCGCCTCGTCATCGGCCGGAATGCTGGACGTAAAAAACTCATCTACGGCCGGGATCTCCGTCCTGGGCGGCCGTTGTGCAATGGGAATCGCGGCCGCCGTCGGCGCCTCGTCTTCGGTCGGGATTCGGGTCGTGAAGAACTCGTCTGCGGCCGGAATCTGCATCGCGGGCGGCTGGGATTTGATGCCCACCTCGGACGCCGACAGATCCGTTGGCGCCCCCACCGGCACTTGACGTTTGGCTGGACGAACCGAGAGCGCGAACGTCAACACGAACCCCATCACGAAGGACAGGCCGAAGAGCCACCACCCGAACCCGAGATGGGATCCGATGACGTCGTGCAGGTGGTTCATCGCTCCTCGCCTACCGCGGGCCCGGTCGAATCGGACGGGATTGCTTCATTGCGGACCCGCTTGTTCAAAACGTTGGCGATCACCCAGGCAACGGCCGAGCCCGCCACGAAAGCGAGCAGGTACCACAACCACTGGATCGCGAAATCCATGCTGGATCTCCTTAGCTGACAACGATTTCGACGCGGCGATTCTTGGCGCGACCCTCGGCGGTGTCGTTGGGGGCGATCGGGTTGGCCGAACCCAGACCCCTGACGACCAGTCGGCTGGCGGCAACGCCATGGGCGACAAGAAAGTCGGCGACCGATTGGGCTCGCTGGCTGCTCAACGGAATATTGATGGCCTCGGTGCCGGAGGTGTCGCCGTAGCCGTTGATCGTCGCGTGCGCGTTCGGACATGCTTTGAGCTTGTCTGCCACCTGAGGCAGGCTTTGATTGTCTGCTGGAGTCAAGCTGAACCCGTCGTTCGCAAAGTTAATCGGCCCACCTGTCACGGCATTGATGGCCGATTGCAAGTCGGCGCACGACGCAGAGACGGGGGGCGGGGGCGGCGGGGGCGGGGGCGGGGGCGGCGGAGCCGGTGCCGGCGGCGGAACCGGCGCGGGAACCACAAGCTTTCCAACGACATACAGGTTTGACCAGGTGCGAGCCGCCTCCCGTTCGACGGTGGCCTTCTGGTCTTGCGATGCGGCGGTGCCCCCCAGCGTGACGGTGACTCCGCTGACCGTGATGCTGAAATCGGGAATCGACGCGCTGTCTTTGAAAATCGGCCCAGCGTTTGAGAAATCCAGCGCGGCGATGGTTGGGTTGATATGGATTTGGTCGATGATGTTGACACCGGGGGCCAGTGAGCCATTGAGCGCATTCATCAACGCAGCCTTGGCGGAGTCATCGGGAAAATCGCCGCTGAGCGTAATGTCGTTGCCTTTGCGGATAATCGAAAGCGGCGCCAGGGAAACCCTCGGGGCCCCGGACGTGCGCGATGGTGGTGCCAGGGTCGGAAGCGCGCCGGTTGGCCCATTAGCGGACCGGGGTCGGTCGAACGCACCGTAGCCGATTGCCGCAATCAGCAACGGAATAACCACGAGGGCGATCAGCCAGGGAAGGCCAAAGGAGGACCCGTGAGACTCCGGAGCTCGCCGCAAGTGCGTGGTTGCGGCCACTTGCCGCACATCCGCCACTAACCCCACTGGTCCCCTCCCCTCATTTCGTTACCGGGACTCCTCCGTTCTGCAGGCGATATGCAGCCTACAGAGTCGGCGCCGCGACACCTGTCAAGTCGGGCACACTGGAGCGATGGGCAACGGCAGAAAACCGGCTGACAGCGAAACCCTGGCGCACATCCGCAAGCTAGTCGCCGAGGAGAAAGCCCTGCGGGAGCAGCTGCAGCACCGCGATATCACCGCGTCGGAGGAGCACGATCGCCTGCGCACGCTGGAGGTCGAACTTGACCAGTGCTGGGACCTGCTGCGGCAGCGCCGGGCACTGCGCGAAACCGGTGGCGACCCGCGCGAGGCACAGGTGCGCCCGGCCGACCAGGTCGAGGATTACCTGGGCTGAGCGAGCACACGGAGGACGTCGACGCCGTCGTCGTAGGCGGGGGCCACAACGGGCTGGTCGCGGCCGGCTATCTGGCCCGGGCGGGCCTTCGGGTGCGGTTGCTGGAGCGGCTGGGGCAAGTCGGCGGAGCCGCAGTCTCGGCGCGCGCGTTCGACGGTGTCGACGTCCGGGTGTCGCGGTACTCGTACCTGGTCAGCTTGCTGCCATCGCGCATCATCGACGACCTGGGCGCCGGGGTGCGGTTGGCTCGGCGGCGATTTGCCTCATACACGCCTGACCCGGCTTCCGGCGGCCGCCATGGGCTGCTGGTCGGTCGCCCCGACACCTTCGCCGCCATCGGCGCCGCCGGCGATGAGCGTGGGTTTGCCGCGTTCTACCACCGCTGCCGGCTGGTGACCGAACGACTCTGGCCGACGCTTATCGAACCGCTGCGCACGCGCGAGCAGGCCCGCCACCACGTCCTGGCAGGCGGCGATCCCGATGCGGCGGCCGCGTGGCGCGCCCTGGTCGACGAGCCGATCGGGCACGCCATCGCCGACGCGGTGGGCAATGACCTGGTGCGTGGGGTAATCGCCACGGATGCGCTGATCGGCACGTTCGCTCGCGTCGACGAACCGTCGCTGAGGCAGAACATCTGCTTCCTGTATCACGTGCTCGGTGGTGGCACCGGAGACTGGGACGTGCCGGTCGGCGGGATGGGCTCGGTCACGGCGGCCCTGGCGCGGGCGGCCGTCGGCCACGGTGCCGAAATAACCACCGGTGCAGAGGCTTACGCCGTCGAACCAAGCGGCGGGGTGCGCTACCGCATCGGCGACCAAGAGCACCTCGTCCGGGGCCGGTACGTTCTGGCCGGCGTCACACCGGCAGTGCTGGCCGCCCTGCTGGGCGAAGCGCGCCCGCCGCTGGCCCAGGGCGCGCAGGTCAAGGTCAACATGGTGCTGCGGCGGCTGCCTCGGTTGCGCGACGACAGCGTCACACCCGAGCAGGCATTTGCCGGGACCTTCCACGTCAATGAGACGTGGAACCAACTGGACAAGGCGTATTTGCGGGCGGCCGCCGGTCGGCTGCCGGATCCATTGCCGTGCGAAGCGTACTGCCATTCGTTGACCGACCCGAGCATCCTGTCGGCCGAGCTGCGGGACTCGGGCGCTCACACGATGACGGTGTTCGGCTTGCACACCCCGCACTCAATGTTCGACGGCCGCGACCCCGGCGCCCTGCGTGACCGACTGACAGATGCGGTGCTGGCCTCGCTGAATTCCGTTCTGGCCGAGCCTATTCAGGATCTGTTGATGAACGACGCGCATGGCCGGCCGTGCGTCGAGACGACGACAACGCTGGATTTGGACGACGCGCTCGCGATGACGGCCGGCAACATCTTCCACGGCGCACTGTCGTGGCCGTTCGCCAACGACGACGACCCGCTGGACACCCCGGCGCGGCGATGGGGAGTCGGCACGGCCCATGACCGAATCATGTTGTGCGGCTCGGGCGCCCGCCGCGGCGGGGCGGTGTCGGGCATCGGCGGCCACAACGCGGCGATGGCCGTGCTGGCTTCCCTGTGATCGCGGGTTTGATTGCGGCGCTTACCGGCCCGCGTCCTAGCGCCCGTCGATAGTGACGTAGTCGCGTTCGGTGTAGCCGGTGTAGATCTGGCGCGGACGGCCGATCTTGCTGTCACCCTCGTCGTGCATCTCGCGCCAGTGCGCGATCCAGCCAGGCAGCCGGCCCAACGCGAACAGCACGGTGAACATTCGGGTGGGGAAGCCAAGGGCCCGGTAGATCAGGCCGGTGTAGAAGTCGACATTGGGGTAGAGCTTGCGCTCGATGAAGTAGTCGTCGGTGAGCGCCGCATCTTCGAGTTCCTTGGCGATGCTCAGCAGGTCGTCGTCGCCGCCGAGCTTGGCCAGGACCTTGTCGGCCTGTTCCTTGACGATCCGGGCCCGGGGGTCGTAGTTCTTGTAGACGCGGTGGCCGAAGCCCATCAGTTTGACGCCTTCTTCGCGGTTCTTCACTTTCCGAACGAATTCGGTGACGTCGTCGTCGCTCTGGCGGATCTCTTCGAGCATCTCGAGCACCGCCTGGTTGGCCCCGCCGTGCAGCGGGCCCCACAGCGCGTTGATGCCGCCGGAGATCGAGGTGAAGAGGTTGGCCCGCGACGACCCCACCAGCCGGACGGTCGACGTCGAGCAGTTCTGTTCGTGGTCGGCATGCAGGATGAACAACATGTCCAGCGCCCGCACGACCTCGGGATCGGCCACATAAGGCTCCGCCGGCAACCCAAACGTCATCCGCAGGAAGTTCTCCACCAGCGTCAGCGAATTGTCCGGGTAGAGGAACGGTTGCCCGACCGACTTCTTGTAGGCGTATGCGGCGATGGTGGGCAGCTTCGCGAGCAGACGGATGGTCGAAAGCTCGACCTGACCGTTGTCCATCGGGTCGAGCGCATCCGGATAGTAGGCGCTCAAGGCGTTCACCACGCTGGACAACACCGGCATCGGGTGCGCATTGCGCGGGAAGCCGTCGAAGAAACGCTTCAGGTCCTCGTGCAGCATGGTGTGCCGCTGAATCCGGTCGGTGAAGTCGGCGAGCTGATCCTTCGTCGGTAGCTCTCCATAGATCAGCAGGTAGCTGACCTCGAGAAAGGTCGACTTCTCGGCGAGCTGCTCAATCGGGTAACCGCGGTAGCGCAGAATGCCCGCGTCACCATCGATGTAGGTGATCGCGCTCTTCGTGGATGCGGTGTTGCCGTAGCCAACGTCGAACGTCGTGTAGCCGGTCTTCGCCAACAGCGATCCGAGAGAAATACCGTCATTTCCCTCGGTAGCGTGGACGATCTGCAGGTCGATCTCGCCCCCCGGGTACTTCAGAGTTGCGGTGTCGTCGGTGTCGGCCACGAGAACCCCTTTGCGCTCTGGCTGCTACGGCTGCCCTGACTAGGTGCGTATAGCTGAAGGTAGTCGTTATGACGACCGTGCGCCTGCCCGGGGTCGGGTCTGCCTCTGATCGCGCGGCGCTGGATGGCCGGCGTCGCTCACCGCCGCCGGGTGGGTCAAGGCTGAAGGCGCTCGACCCGATCGCCGATCACCCTAATTCGGTTGTGCACCCGGTTTTCCCGTCCCTGCCAGAACTCCACCAGCTCGGGCGCGATGAGGTATCCGCCCCAGTTCGGCGGCACCGGAACGCACTCCGCGTCGGCGAAGCGCGCGGTCACCTCCGTCAGCTGGTCGAGCAGCGCAGCACGCGACGCGATCGGCCGCGACTGGTGCGACGCCCACGCTCCCAGTTGTGAGCCGCGCGGCCGCTTGGACCAGTAGTCCCGCGTGACCTGCGGGTCGACCTTGCTGACCGGCCCGCGGATGTTGACCTGCCGACCCAGCTGGTACCACGGGAAGGTCGCCGACGCGTACGGCGCCGCCGCCAGCTCCATACCCTTGGCCGAGTCATAGTTGGTGAAAAAAGTGATCCCGGTCTCGTCGGCGCTCTTGCACAACACCGACCGGCTGACCGGTCGGCCCTCCGCGACGGTGGCCAACACAAATGCGTTGGGCTCGGGTAACCCGGCGCGTTCGGCGTCGTCAATCCACTTGCGAAGCAACGCAAGCCAACCATCGGCCAACCAGTCCGCGTCCAGGTCGGGGCTGCCGTCCTTCTCGACGGACCCGTACTCCACTCGCATCCGCTGCAGGCGCTCTTTCTCGGTTTCGGCGTCTGGTCCTGCCATTGCGCCAACGCTACCGGGCGGGTGCTACCGGCCGGTAGCATCGGTCCGGAGGTGGGGTGCGAGAATTTTCCCCATGACTGTGGTCCCCGAAGACTTTGTTCCCGGCCTGGCAGGCGTGGTGGCCTTCACCACCGAAATTGCCGAACCGGATAAAGACGGCGGCGCGCTGCGCTACCGCGGCGTCGATATCGAAGATCTGGTGAGTCAGCAGGTCACGTTTGGTGACGTGTGGGCGCTGCTGGTCGACGGCAAGTTCGGCCGCGGGCTGCCGCCGGCCGAGCCGTTCCCGCTGCCGATCCACACCGGCGACGTGCGCGTCGACGTGCAGGCGGGCCTGGCGATGCTGGCCCCCATCTGGGGGTACAAGCCGCTGCTCGACACCGACGACGCCACCGCCCGCGATCAACTGGCGCGGGCCTCGGTGATGGCCCTGTCCTACGTCGCGCAATCCGCGCGCGGCATCTATCAGCCGGCCGTCCCACAGCGAATCATCGATGAATGCCCAACCGTCACAGCGCGATTCATGACTCGCTGGCAGGGCGACCCGGACCCCAGGCATATCGAGGCCATCGACGCCTACTGGGTGTCGGCCGCCGAGCACGGTATGAACGCCTCGACGTTCACCGCGCGGGTGATCGCCTCGACCGGCGCGGACGTGGCGGCATCGCTGTCGGGGGCGATCGGGGCGATGAGTGGACCGCTGCACGGCGGGGCGCCGGCGCGAGTCCTGCCGATGCTCGAAGAGGTCGAGCGCACGGGCGACGCCCGCGCCCTGGTCAAGTCGATCCTGGACCGCGGCGACAAGCTGATGGGATTCGGGCACCGGGTCTACCGCGCCGAGGACCCCAGGGCGCGGGTGCTGAGGGCGGCCTCGCAGCGGCTGGGTGCACCGCGCTACGAGGTGGCGGTCGCGCTCGAGCAGGCCGCGCTGGCGGAACTGCGCGAGCGCCGTCCGGACCACCCGATCGAGACCAATGTCGAGTTCTGGGCCGCCGTCATCCTTGACTTCGCCCGGGTACCGGCCAACATGATGCCGGCGATGTTCACCTGCGGTCGCACCGCGGGCTGGTGCGCCCACATTCTCGAGCAGAAGCGGCTCGGCAAGCTGGTCCGCCCGTCGGCCATCTACGTTGGGCCGGGCCCGCGCAGCCCGGAAGCCGTCGAAGGCTGGGACCGGGTTCGCACACCCGTTCGACGGGCCTGAGCGCGTTCCCGGCGATTGAGCGCGAGCTGGGGGCACTCCCCCAGAGGGGGGACCCCCACCCGCTTGCCGGGAAACGCCACTGCGAACTTCGGCTCAATTTTTCGCGCTGGCGTTACGGTCGCGGGCGCTAGTTGTCGGTGCCCGGCGATTTAATGATTCCGGCCGCGATGAGTTTGGGTCGCGGGCCGAGTCAATAACCGTGAGCCAGCCCGCGCCTGGGCTGGCATCCGAGACCGACAGCAAGGAGAGCAGCATGCCGATCAACGTCGAACCCGCACTGTCCCCGCACCTCGTGGTTGACGACGCCGCCGCGGCGATCGACTTCTACGTCAAGGCTTTTGGTGCCGAAGAACTGGGCCGGGTGCCCGGTCCCGACGGCAGGCTGATCCACGCCGCGCTGCGCATCAACGGTTTCACCGTGATGCTCAATGACGACTTCCCGGAAATGTGCGGCGGGAAGTCGATGACGCCCAAGTCACTCGGCGGAACCCCGGTCACCATTCATTTGACGGTCACCGACGTCGACTCCAAGTTCCAGCGGGCGGTGGACGCGGGCGCCACCGTCGTCGGCGCGCTGGAGGACCAGTTCTGGGGAGACCGCTACGGCGTGGTCGAAGACCCGTTCGGGCACCGCTGGTCGCTGGGACAGCCGGTGCGCGAAGTCAGCATCGACGAGATCCAGGCGGCGATGTCCGGGCAGGCGAACTAGCCCGGGCCTCGGCTAGACGCCACGCAGCCGTGCCAGCAGCCGGCGTCGCAGCGGCGGCGCCGGCTGCGCGGTGGCGGCCGCATCGAGCATGTCGGCGACGTCGGTGAACTTGTTGCGCGGCCGTCCATCGTGGCTGCCGCGCGCGATCTCCGCGGCGTCGATCGCACGCCATCCCGCGGAGTCAACGACCTTCGGCCGGCGCGCGTGCACGAGTTTGGCCAGCGCCTCCGGTTTGTCCACCGGGTCGGTCAAACTGCCGGCGTTGAAATCGGCCACCAGGGCCTGGACGGTTTCAAAGGAGCAGGACTTGTTGGTGCCGATGAACCCCGTCGGACCGCGCTTGATCCACCCGGCGACGTATGCGCCGGGCACCGGCCGGCCGGAGCCGGGGTCGACCACGCGGCCACCGTCGTTGGGGACAACAGCCGCCGATTCGTCGAACGGGAGATCGCGAATCGGCTTGCCGCGGTATCCAATCGACGTCAGCACCAGGCCCGCGTCGAGCGCGCGCACTTCGTCGGTGCCGGTGATCGAGAACTCCACGCCGGTGGCACGCTGCTGACCCAGCACACGTTGGGGCGTGAGTTGATAGGCCAGCCGGATTCGTGGGCGCCCGCTTAGTGGGCGTGAACCGTCGCCCAGTTTGCTCAAGATCCCCAGCTTGCTCTTGGTCAGCGTGCCGGACACCTCGGAAACCTCGGTGAGATCACTTGCCACCCGCTGGTGGTCGGCGGCGTCGAGCACGACCTCGGATGCGCCCGTGAGCCCGATCAGTTCGGGCAAGGTGAACGCGGAATCGGCGGGCCCGCGGCGGGCGGCGATCACCACTTCGCGCACCGCCGAGCGGCGAAACGCTTGCAGTGCGTGGTCGGAGATGTCGGTCCGCGCCAGGTCGTCGGGGTCCGCCGTGAGCACCCGTGCCACATCGAGGGCGACATTGCCGTTGCCGATGATCACCACACGTTCATGACTGAGATCGACTGGGAGATCAGTAAAGTCGGGATGCCCGTTGGTCCACGCGACCAACTCGGTGGCGGTCCCGGTGCCCGGGAGACCCATGCCGTCAATGTCCAGCCGACGATCATCGGGCGCACCGACCGCGTACAGCACGGCGTGATGGTGGGCCAACAGATCGGCGTGGCTCAGATGCTCGCCGACCTCGACGTTGAGATAGAACCCGAAGTGGCGATGCTGGGATACCCGATCGAAGAGTCGGGTGACCCTTTTGGTGTTTTGGTGATCGGGCGCCACGCCGGCACGAACCAACCCGTAGGGCGTGGGCAGCTTCTCAAAGACGTTGACCCGCACCCCATGTTGCGTGAGCAGTTCATCGGCCGCGTACATCGCCGCGGGCCCGGACCCGACAATGGCCACGGTCAGGGGCTGACGGCGGGCGCGCACCTCAGCGGCCGGTATCACCGGGGCCAGCTTCGAGGTCGGCGGCAGCTTCACGCCGGCGGGTCGCTCCGGATAGAAGGAGGCGTTGATCTCGACGAACGGCAGCTGCTTGGGCTCCAGTCGGGACTCGGGCGCGATCGCGCCAACCGGGCAGGCGCTCACACACGCGCCACAGTCCACGCAAGCCACCGGGTCGATATAGAGCATCTCCGACGTCGCAAACCCCGGCTCGTCGGGCGTCGGGTGAATGCAATTCACCGGGCAAGCGAAAACACAGGACCCGTCGTTGCAGCACGACTGGGTAATGACATGCGGCATAAATAAACCCGTGCAGTAGTCCTATGCGGCCGGCGCCGGGCCAGGTGCTGACGTTGCGGCTCACTGCGGTAGCGCGACGGCTTGCCGTTGATCTTGCAGATCCGCCACATCAGCCGCGCGGAGCGCGTCTCCATCAGGCCGGTGTCGTGGGCCAGCATCCGAACGTCAGCGAACATGTCGCTCAGCCACTTTCGCGATTCCGGCGACCGGAAGAAGAGTTCCTTCTTGACCTCGCGCGGGATGTCGAACTCCTCCCAGAAAGCCTTGGGCGGCACCACGATCGCGCTGCACAGCACCCGCATCGTCAGCGGGTAGTACAGCGACATCCAGAACCGCTGCCGCTTGGTCAACTGCGGCAACCGCTTGCGCAGGAACTCGTGGGCGAACGAAATGTGGCGGGCTTCCTCCGCCACGTGAATGGCCATCACCCGCTCCATGATCGGATGCAGCGACTTGCCTTCGCGGAGAACGTTTTTCTGCGTGTGGTCGATGGGCTCCTCGCCGGCGAGCACCCCGACGAAAAACGCCGCCGGCAACGGGCCGGCCACCAGGGGGACCAGTGGAGAAATCCAGCGCAACATCCGCGGCATCCCCGGGACGTCGGCGCCAACGCGGTTGACCATCTCCTGAAACATCATGGTGTGGTTGCACTCTTCGACCGACTCGTGTAAGCAGTACCGGTATTCCGGGGACCCGTTGGGCACCCAGAACGTGTAGTTCATCAGGCCGCGGATCAGGATCGATTCGAAGTGCAGGCCGACCTTGGCCACGTTGGCCTGGCGATACATCCCGATTTTGATCTGGCGCTCTTCGGGCTGGGCTTGATACCAGGGATGGCGCCCTACCGGGTCGGTCAACGGCAGGATCCACCGGGGATCGTTCTCCGTGACGGCGAACTCCGGTGAATCCCATTCGATGTCGGTGTACGGATTGAAGTTTCGCCGCACAGACCCCTCGGACAGTGTGGCGAGCATCTTCACGTACTCGGCGTCGTCGCGAACCTCCATATTTCCGCGCCAACGCCGGACCATTCGCGTCCTGGCCATTCTAAAGCCTCCCAAGCGAGGTTTACATTTGGACGTGCTGTGTCCAGACAGTACCGCAGGTACCGGATATTTTCCAGACCCATAAAAAGCACTGTGGCCTGACCAGTGGTCAGCCATCGGATGTGGCCCGCCTCACATCTCCTCAGGCCTAACCGCCCGCTGGCCAGGCGTTATCCGGCCCGCGACAACGCCGCGTCGGTACCGCTCACTAGGCTGATTGTCATGGCTGACCAGCTCGAGATCCCCACGGACATCAAACCCCGCGACGGCCGCTTCGGGTGCGGACCCTCAAAGGTCCGACCCGAACAATTGAAGGCGCTGACCACCACCGCGGCCCCGTTGTTCGGCACGTCGCACCGGCAGGCACCCGTCAAGGATCTGGTGGGCCGGGTTCGGTCGGGACTGGTCGAGCTTTTCTCGGTGCCGGACGGTTACGAGGTCATTCTGGGCAACGGCGGCGCGACGGCGTTCTGGGACGCGGCGGCGTTCGGGCTCATCGACAAGCGCTCGCTGCACCTGTCCTTCGGCGAGTTCAGCTCCAAGTTCGCCTCCGCAGTCAGCAAGAATCCGTTCGTCGGCGATCCCATCGTCATCAAGTCGGATGCCGGCACCGCCCCCGAGCCGCAGGCAGACCCGTCGGTCGACGTAATCGCCTGGGCGCACAACGAGACGTCGACCGGGGTCGCGGTGCCGGTCCGCCGGCCCGCCGGCTCGGACGGCGCCCTGGTCTTGGTCGACGCGACCTCTGGCGCCGGCGGTCTACCGGTGGATATCACCGAGGCCGACGCGTACTACTTCTCGCCGCAGAAGAACTTCGCAAGCGACGGCGGGTTGTGGCTGGCCATCATGAGCCCGGCCGCACTGGCCCGCGTCGAGTCCATCGCCGCGTCCGGTCGCTGGGTTCCCGACTTTTTGTCGCTGCCGATCGCGGTGGAGAACAGCCTGAAGAACCAGACGTACAACACGCCGGCGATCGCCACGCTGGCGCTGATGGCCGAACAGCTCGACTGGCTGCTGGGCAACGGCGGGCTGGAATGGGCGGTCAAGCGCACGGCGGACTCGTCGCAGCGGCTGTACTCCTGGGCGCAAGAGCGGCCCTACACCACGCCGTTCGTCGCGGACCCCGCGTTGCGGTCCCAGGTGGTTGGCACGATCGACCTCGTCGACGACGTCGACGCCGCTGCCGTCGCCAAGGTCCTACGGGCCAACGGCATCGTCGACACCGAGCCGTACCGCAAACTCGGCCGCAACCAGTTGAGGGTCGCGATGTTCCCCGCCGTCGACCCCGACGACGTCAGCGCCCTCACCCGATGCATCGACTGGGTGGTCGAGCGGCTTTAACCTGGCGGCCATCCGCCTGCAACCCGCCAGCGTGTCAGGGCGGGTTATCGACCTCAGCTGCACTAGAGTGCGCACCTGACGGGCCCGTCGCTGACTGGGCACGGGGCCTGCGAGGAGAAGCCATGCGGGAACTCAAAGTGGTCGGGCTTGATCACGACAGCAAATACATCATCTGCGAGCGTGAGGAACCCGTAGAACAGTTCAAGCTGGCAGCCGACGACCGACTGCGCGCCGCCCTGCGCGGCGAACCGCTACCGCCCGAGCAACCGCAGCTCGACATGCAAGTCACTAACATGTTGAGCCCCAAGGAGATTCAGGCCAGGATCCGCGCCGGCGCGTCCGTCGAGCAGGTGGCCTCGGCGTCGGGTTCCGATATCGTGCGGATCCGCCGGTTTGCCCATCCCGTGCTGCTGGAACGCGCCCGAGCCGCGGAGCTGGCAACGGCCGCACACCCGCTGCTCGCCGACGGCCCCGCGGTGCTGACCCTGCTCGAGACCGTCGGCGCCGCATTGGTGGCGCGCGGCCTCGAGCCCGACAGACTCAGCTGGGATGCCTGGCGTAATGAGGACAGCCGCTGGACGGTACAGCTTGCTTGGAAGGCCGGCCGTTCCGACAACATCGCACATTTCTGCTTCAGTCTGGGCGCCCACGGCGGGACCGTGACCGCGATCGACGATGCGGCCAGTGAGCTGATCGACCCGGAATTCGAGCGTCCGCTGCGGCCGATCGCGCCGGTCGCCCACATCGAGTTCGAGGAAGAAGCGAAGCCGGCGGTCACCGCGCCGCCCGAACAACCGGTGCACACCCGACGCGGCAAGCCGGTCATTCCCGCTTGGGAGGATGTGCTGCTCGGTGTGCGCTCGGGCGGGCACCGCTAGCGCGTCGACACCAGCCCAAGCAACGTCAGCCACGCGCCCACCACACCTACCCCCGCACCCAGCACGAACCAGCGCAGCACCAGGGTGCGCCGCCAGCCCCACAGCGTCGGTGCCAGCCCGCCCGCTGCCACGATGTTGAGGCCGACCGCCAGCAGCGGATGCACCCGGATCAGCCCGAGGCTCAGCACCACGACGGCGACTCCGATCACCGCGGCCACGAACCCGGAGACCGTCAAACCCGTTGCCCAGGGCAAAGATTGGTCGTGCTCGTCGCTCACGGACCGAGCCTAGCCCGCTCGTAGAACGCCAGGGCTGCCGCGGTCGCGACGTTGAGGGAGTCGGTACCCCGCGACATCGGAATGCGCACCCGCACATCGCTGAGCCGCAGCGTGGCCGACTTCAGCCCCGGGCCCTCGGCGCCAACCAGCACCGCCACACGTTCGTCGCGCGCGGCCGCCATCGCCTCCGCCAGCGTGCTGGCTTCGCTACTCGGAGTCATCGCCAGGAGCCGAAATCCGTGTTCTCGCAACAGCATCAGGTCGGCTGGCCAGCTGGTTGCGCGCGCATACGGCACCAGCAATGCGTGGCCCATGGACACCCGGACGGCGCGCCGGTACAACGGGTCGGCGCAGCCGCTGCCGAACACCACCGCGTCAACGCCCAGACCCGCCGCGTTGCGAAAGATCGAGCCCAGGTTCTCGTGGTCATTGACGCCTTCGAGCACCGCGACGGTACGGGCACCGTCGACCACCTGTGCGACACCGGGTTCCGGCACCCTCCTGGCGGCCGCCAGCACGCCGCGATTGAGGTGGAAGCCGACCACCTGCGCCATCACATCGGCCGACGCTCGGTAGAAAGGCGCTGCGACACCAGGCAGATCGTCCTTGAGCTCGGCCAGCCTGCGGTCCGTGCCCAGCAGGGCGTGCGGGGTGAACCGGGACGCGAGCATGCGCTGCACGACCAGCACGCCTTCGGCGATCACCAGCCCTTTGCCGGTCGGCAGATCGGGACGACGATCGACGCTGTTCAGGTCGCGGAAGTCATCGAGCCGCGGATCGTCGGGATCGCCGACGTCCTGAACATCCACGCCGTCAATACAGTCCAGGTCGCTCACGGGCCTTCGTCGACCAAGGCGAGCATCAGATCGGCCGCGCTGCGCAGTGAGTCGCGCTGGTCGCTGTCCAGCGTCGCGAGCCGCTTGGTCAACCACTCCTGACGGGCGCGACGGTTCTCCTTGACCAGTTCGGCGCCGGACTCGGACACCGACACCAGCACCTGCCGGCCGTCGACGGGGTGCGGGGCGCGGTCGACGAGACCCATCTCGGCCAGCGAGGCGATCACCCGGGTCATCGAGGGCGGTCGGACACGCTCGCGGATCGCCAGGGCACCGGGAGTCATCGCGCCCTCGTTCACCAGGGTCGCCAGCGCCGACAGCTGGGACAGCGACACCGGCGACGACGGGTTGCGAAACCGCAGTTGGCGGGCCAGCCGCATGACAGCCAGCGACAAGTCGCTGGCCAGCCGCGCATCGCTGTCAGCCATGGCGCGAGGTTACACGCAACTCAATAAGCTCGCCGTACGAAACGGCGAACGACGGACTTTGGTCCTTGCACTGCGCGGTGGCAAATTTCGGCCGCGCTGGGCAACCCGGCCGCGCAGTGGGCCCACCGTCGCCGCGCTATGTTAATCGCGATGTCTGTCGAGTCCGGCCAGAGCCCAGAGGCGCCGCCCCTGCCGCCCGCGCTGCTCCAGGTGTGGCCCGTCGTCGCGGTCGGCTTTCTGGGCTGGCTGATCGCCGCGGCCCTCGCGTTCCTCGTACCAGCCCTGCAGAGTTGGCGGCCGGTGACGCTGGGTGGACTGGGAGTCGGGGTGATCGGCACCAGCATCTTCACGTGGCAGCTCGCCGCGGCCCGCCGCGGGGCACGGGGTGCCCAAGCCGGACTCGAAACCTATCTCGACCGCAAGTAGATTCCGCAGGACAATTCCGGATCCGGGAGGAACGATGGTAGCCCCGCTACTGCAAGCGCAAGTCGACATCGACGCACCGCCCTCGAAAGTCTGGGCGTTGATATCCGATTTGCGGCGGATGCCCCAGTGGAGCCCGCAGTGTCGCTGGATGAAGCCCTTCGGCCCGCTGCGCCAGGGCACCCGCACGCTCAACCTCAACCGCCGCAACCGGCTGCGCTGGACCACCACGTGCACAATCGTCGAGGTCATCCCCGAGAAGAAGCTGGCGTTCCGGGTCGACGTCAACCGCACGATCTGGAGCTACGAGCTCGAGCCCAACGGCGAGGGCACCCGGGTGATCGAGAGCCGTCACGCCGAAAACGGCGTCACCGCAATTTCGAACCTGTCGGTGAACGCCCTCTTCGGTGGGACCGCTAACTTCGAACGCGAATTGGTCGAGGGCATGAACGCCTCGCTGGCAAACATCAAGGCCGCCGCCGAGAAAGGCTAGTTTGGCGGCTCCATCGGCTCGGGCCCGGGCTCAGGCGGCTCGGCCTGGGACTCCGGCGGCTCGGGCCCGGGCTCAGGCGGCTCGGCCTGGGACTCCGGCGGCTCGGGCAAAGGCTTCGGCGGTGTCTCGACGATCTCGAGCACGCCGTCGTCATATGGCTCATACATTGGCGAACCGCTGCCCGCCGGGGCCGGAGTGTCGGAGTGGGCACCGCAGCCATATCGCTTGTGCACCACATGCCCGTCCGCGGACAGCTCGTTACCGCATATCCCGAACATCGAGCCCAGCGATCCGGCCAGCGGCAGGAAGAAACCGCAATCGCGGCACATCCGTTTGGTGGAGAGCGCCATCGCCGAGTCGGGACCGTAGTCCCCGGTGTGCCATCGCTCGGCAGCCTCGGAACGCCCCCAGGGGCTCATCACCCAGCGCCGGCCCAGCCCGAATTCGGCTGCGGTCTCGTCGACCTGTGGGTCACCGCTCGCGGTGTAGCCGGGAACCAGCCGTGGGTCGTCCGCCGCCGGCGCCATCAAGTCTCCGGGACTCAAATCCCCCGGCCGCACCCGCTGCTCCCACGGGACCCACTCGGGCGCGAGCAATGCCGTCGGTCCCGGGATCAACACGACTTCACTGATCGTGGCGTGATCGGCACCGGGGCAGGCGGCGACGACGGCGGCCCACTGCCACCCCTGGTAACCGGGTAGATGTGCGAGGAACCGGTGGGTGGCGGCGTTCGGGTCCTCGTAGGTGACGCCCAGGTAATCACCGACCGCATCCGGGCCACTGAACTCCTCGACGGCGGCCCGGGCCTGGTTGACCGCACCCGTGAGCACCGCCGCCAACTCCTCGGGCCACTCGGCCACGGTCGCCGCGGCGGATTCCTCGGTGGATCCGGTCACGCTGTCCCCTCTCTGCGCTGCGTCTCCATACTAGGTTGGCGAGCCACGCCCGGTTGCCTGCCGGCATAAGACAGAATTGATTCGTGTCTGGACGGCGGCGTGATGATCCGGGCCGGGTGGCCTCGAACCCGGGCCGCCGGACCCGCCCGGACCCCAAGGGATCGGCCAACCAACACCCGGGCATGGCCAACTACCCCGCCGACGACTCCGACGGTCGCCGCGCGCGTCGCCCGCCGCCGATGCCGAGCGCCAACCGCTATCTCCCACCGCTGGGCCAGCAGCCAGAACCAGACCGCAGCGGCGACGCCCCGCGACGTGGCC
>Ga0310913_10000628_pt1 | contig 16613 bp, 12 predicted proteins | sample GREbulkMGOX082_FD_203447 | JGI IMG/M metagenome (GOLD analysis project Ga0310913, IMG submission 203447) | Lab enrichment of tropical soil microbial communities from Luquillo Experimental Forest, Puerto Rico - GRE.bulkMG.OX082 | ecosystem: Environmental > Terrestrial > Soil > Tropical forest >...
TGCATCCCGATTTCTTCCGCGTCTTTGCTGTTGCGCCGCTGGCGGGCCGCACGTTCGAGCACAAAGACTCGCTGCGATCCGCGGTTGTCAGCCTCGCGTTCGCTCGTCGCAACTTCGGCACTGCGCAAGCCGCGCTGAACAAGGCCGTCCATATTGAGAGCCGCGTGTACGAAATCGTCGGGGTGATGCCCGCCGTGATGCAGTTTCCAGCCGATACTGACGTCTGGGCTGCGGACCCGCTCGAACCCGAGAACCGCAACCGTACCGGGCACAACTATCGCGTCGTCGCCAGGCTGGCTCAAGGTGTTTCAGTCGAGGCGGCCAACGATCGTCTGTCAGCGCTGGCCGCCCGCATGGCGGCGGAGTTTCCAGTCAGCAACACGGGAAAGACGTTCCAGGCCGTTCCGCTGCGCGATACCCTCATAAGTCAAGTGCGCCTCACACTTTACATACTCCTGGGCGCGGTCGCGTTGGTGCTCCTCATCGCGTGCGCGAACGTGGCCAATCTGATGCTCGCGCGCGGATCCGTGCGCGCGCGGGAGATCGCCGTCCGTGCCGCCCTGGGCGCCGCGCGGCGTCACATCGTCAGCCAACTGCTCATCGAGAGCCTGCTCCTCGCAGCAACCGCCTGCGTTCTCGGCGTCCTCCTCGCATACGGCGCGACGAACGCCGTCCTCCGCCTCGGGGCATCTTCTATCCCATCGCCTCGGCTGAACGACGTCGGGATGGACTGGCGCGTGCTGGCATTCGGCATTGGAATCTCGCTCGCTACGGCATTCGTGTTCGGCCTGGCGCCAGCCGTTCATGCATCGCGCGCCGACGTGAAGGACGCGCTCGGCCATGGCGGCACGCGTGGCCCGCTCGGTGCGCGTGGCTCGGGCATTCGTGCCACCTTGGTCATCGCTCAAATCGCGCTGTCATACGTGCTGGCGATCGACGCGGGCCTGCTCGTGCGGTCGTTCATTTCGCTGACCGAGACGCCGCTCGGCTTTCGACGCGCAGGGATTCTCGTCATGTACGCGCACGCCCCGGCGAACGGGTCTTTCTTCGACCATTCCGGTCTCGACGACTATTTGCGCGTCGGCCGGTTCTTTGACGAGGTGCTCGGACGCCTGCGTCAGCTCCCCAACGTGACGGCCGCCGGTGGAGTCATGGGACTGCCCACGGGCCAGTACAGCTCGAACGGTGCCTACGCGGTCGAAGGCAAGCACGTCTTTGCGGGCGACTTCCGCAGGTTGCCGGCCGCCGGCTTCCGGCTGGCGAGTCCGGGCTACTTCGAGGCGCTGGGCATTCCGCTCTTGCGGGGCCGCGATTTCACCGACGGCGACGTCTACGATCGGCCCTTCGTGGCCATCATCAGCCAGTCGCTGGCACGGCAGACCTTCGGCGATGAGAATCCGCTCGGACACCGCATCATGTGCGGCTTGGATCAGCCGGACAAGTGGATGACCCTCGTGGGCGTCGTGGGCGACGTCCGCCAGGCGTCCCCCGCGTCACAGCCGGGCCCCGAGCTCTACATGCCGTTGCGACAACATCCTTATGCTGCAAACGAAGTGCAGGTCGTCGTGCGCGCCCGCGTTCCGCCAGAAACGCTCATCGGCACTGTGCAGCGCACGGTGCGCATGGCGGATCCCGCAGTGGCCATGAAGTTCACGACGCTTGACGCGTCGGTCGAGCACTCCATCGCCGCGCCAAGATTCCGCGCGATGCTGGTATCGACATTTGCCTCGCTGGCGTTGCTGCTCGCGCTCGCCGGCATCTATGCGGTCATGAGCTACACCACCGCCCAACGCATGACCGAGTTTGCCTTGAGAGTCGCTCTTGGCGCCAAGTCGGGCGATCTCGTCCGGCTGGTGCTCGGGCGCGCCGGCCTGCTCGCCGTTGTCGGCGCGGTCGCGGGATTGGCGCTGGCGCTCGCGACCAGCCGCGTGCTTGCGAATCTGCTGTTTGGGATCGTACATACCGACCTGGTCACATACGCCGGCGTGCTGTTGACTGCCATGCCGCTCATCGTCGCCGCTGCGGCCATTCCCGCGCTGCGCGCCGCTCGCGTCGACCCGATAGTGGCCCTGAAGGCGGAGTAGCGAATCCTGGTGCGCCGAACGCTGCTGACCGCGCTCATCTACGTCCTCGCGGCCTGCGCGTTCACCTGGCCGCTCGTCCTGCACCTCCACTCGCTCTTCGGCGCGATCGATCCGACCGGTGATCCAGCCTTGTACCTCTGGACCCTCGGCTGGGACCTCCACACCATCTCGACCCACCCGACGTGGCTGCTGACGGGCCGCGTCTTCGACGCGCCTGTTTTCTTCCCCGCCCATCACACGCTGGCCTATTCGGATCATCTGCTCCTGCAGGCCGTGGCGCTCTGGCCGGTGTACGCCATCAGCCACGATCTTGTGCTCTGTTACAACGTCCTGCTGATCGCCTCGCTCGCCGCCTCGGCTCTGGCGATGCACGTGCTCGCCCGGGCCTTGGTCGGCAGCGAACGCGCGGCCTATGTGGCCGGAGCGATCTTTGGCTTCGCCCCGTATCACTTCACGCACCTCACCCACATCCAACTCCAAGCGCTCTACTTCCTCCCCCTCTCGTTCTTCTTCCTCCATCGTCTGTTCCGATCGGAGCGCGGCACGGACGCCGTCGCGCTGGGCCTCGTCATGGGGCTGCAGGCCCTCAGCTCGATTTACTACGGCCTCATCGGCGCGATTGGCATCGCGACCGGCGCCGCCATCCTCGTCGTCTCCAGAGCCATCAGCCATGAGCCATCTGCCATGACTGGGGAGTCTCTCCGCCTCGAGCCCGGAGCGACGAGCAATCCCCGCCTGATGCTCGGCGGGTTGACCGCGGGAGCGATCGCCCTGCTGGTCGCGCTGCCCTGGTCGTTACCGTACCTGCGTGTCGAGCGCGAGGCGGCGGCGGGTCGGAATTTGTTCGAGGTTGCACACGGGAGCGCCGTCCTTGCGAGTTACGTTCAGGCCCCGCCGACCAATATGCTCTATGGCCGCACCGGCTGGCTGCAGCCGTCGCCCGATGCGCGCCTTCCGCGCAAGAGCGGCCCCGAGCAGGCACTGTTTCCGGGCTTCTGTGCGATCCTGCTCGCCCTGTTTGGCGTGTTGACGACGGTCGCACAGCGTCGCAGCGTGTCAGGCGAGCAACGAGCTACGAGTCACGCGTACCGAGCCACGACTGTCGTCGCCGTCTACGCAGGCATCTCGCTCGTTGGCATCGTGTTATCGCTCGGACCCGACGGACTTCGCCCGCTTTATGCGTTCCTGTACCAGTCGCTCTTTGGCATGGCCGCCATTCGCGCCGCAGCGCGCTTCAGCGTCCTCACACTCTGCGGGATTGCCGTTCTTGCCGCGGTGGGAATGCGCGAGCTGGAAATCCGATGGCCGCGCGCGAAGTCGGTTGTTGCAGGTTGCGTGCTGGCCGTCGTCGGGTTGGAATCGGCCAACGGCGTCATTGCGTATCCATCTGCGCCCACCCTGAGCACGAACGCGGGACGATGGCTTCGGCAGCAGCAGGGCGCGGGCGCCGTCGTGTGTGTCCCAATGGGGTTCGACACAGGCAACACGAGGTGCATGCTTCAGTCGCTCGAACACGGCCGGCCGGTTGTGAACGGGTACAGCAGCGTGCGCCCTGCGTTTTACGCGGCGCTCGTCGACGCGATGCGCCGCCTGCCGTCGCCAGATTCGCTGCTCACGCTCCATGATCTCGGCGTGGAGTACATCGTGAGCCACGGCTTGCTCACGCCTGAGCCGACTGTAACGGGCGCTCTCATCGAACGGGCCCGCTTCGACGACCAACGCATCTACCAGACAGTCTGGTCGCCGGCAATCGAGTCGGCAGTGAGCGCGGTGACCGACCCGGTGCCCCGCGAACCGGGCCCCGTGCCATTCGCGGCCGGAGAGTCCGCCACCTACCGCGTCCGCTGGACGAGCGGCCCCATGAATCTGCCGGCAGGCGAAGCGACCATTTCCGTCGCTGAACCGCAGGGGCCCGAAGCGTTCCGGTTCGTCATGCGTGCCGAGACGGCCTCGTGGGTCTCATCGTTCTTCGAGGCCGATGCCCAGCTCGAAACCACCGCGACCGATCGCCTCTTGCCGCTCGAACACCGCGAGAACATCGTGGATGGCAAGCGTCGCATCGAGAGGCGGCTCGAGTTTGACGCAGTCAGGCACGAGGTGCGGATGACGACCGGAGGCGCCGCAATCACACTGCCACTTGCCACAGAGGCGCGCGATCCCCTGACCGCGCTCTTCTACGTCCGCACGCTGCCTTTTCAAGCCGGCGCCGGATTTGTCGTGCCCCTCAGCGACAACGGCCGGCGCTCACGACTCGATGTGACCGTCGACGGTCTCGAGACTATCCAGCTGGACGGACGCGCCCGGCCGGCGTGGAAGCTGGAGCCGCGCCTCAGCGAACGCGTCGAACGCCAAGCCCCACGGGGCTCCCAGGGGGCCCCGGGATCGATTTCCATGTTGGCGTGGTTGAGCGCCGACACACGCCGCATCCCGCTCGTCGTCGAAATCTCAGCCGCGTTCGGGTCTGTTCGCGTCGAGCTCGTCAACAGCCGCGACCGCGAATAAGGCTTTGCTCTACCGCTAAAGTATTGGACGCTACGATTCACGAATCACGAAGGATGGCGGCCATGCCTACGAGGATCCCCAGACCGCTGACTGTAGGGGCTGTGCTGTTCGTCGTCGCCGCTTCCACACCCGCAGCGCAAACCTCAACCTGGGTCTTTCAGGGCCCCGACGGCCGGCTGCAGTACCAGACGGACAGCCAAGGCAACGGAGTGATGGACTTCTCGTACGCCGGCTACCTAGGCGGGGGAGTGGCCCTTCCCGATGTGCCGGTTCAACAGACCGTGGATGCCTCCGGTTCCGACGACACCGCCGCAATCCAAGCCGCCATCGACGCCGTTTCGGCATTGCTCCCTGACAGCAATGGATTTCGAGGCGCGGTGCTCCTGACGGCGGGAGCTTTCAACTGTGCCGGCCCCCTGAGGATCGCGACGAGCGGCGTCGTGTTGCGCGGCAGCGGCTCAGGGCCGGACGGGACCATCATCACGATGACGGGCGATCCGCACACGGCGGTCACACTGACCGGCGCCGGCTCGTACCAACCGTTTGGGCGCTCCGCGGCCATGACGGATGCCTATCTGCCCTCGGGATCGTTGTCTCTCGCCATCGATGACACGTCCGATTTCAGCGTCGGCGACATTGTGCTGATTGAGCGTCCAGTGACCGCAGCCTGGATCAGCTCGCTGGGGATGGACCTCCTGGTCGGCAGCAATGGGCAGCCGCAGACCTGGCTCGCGGTCGGCTCTACCATCAGCACGGATCGTGTGATTGCCGCGGTCTCGGGCAATCAACTGACCCTGGACGCCCCGCTCAGCGATTCTTTCGACTCGGCGCTGTTGAATCCTCCAGGCGGGACCGTCGTGCACTACAGCTTCGATGGTCGCATCTCGCAAGTAGGCGTCGAGCACCTCGGCGTGATGGCGCCGCCTCTGAATGTCGACATCACGCAGCCTCAGTTTACCGGGTTGACGATGACCGCAGTCCTGAACGGGTGGGGCCAGGATCTCGCGTTTCAAGACACCCAGAACACGGTCACCATCGGCGGCAATGTGAAACAGGTCACTCTCGACACCGTCAACGTCGTCCACACCGTGACGCACACGGGGGATCGGATGGCGGACTTTGGAATCAGCGGCACTCAGATCTTCGTCAATCAGAGCTCGTCGACGGGCAGCCCCGGAGAGTGGCCGTTCGTAACGCAGAGCCGCGTGACGGGTCCGAACGTCGTGCTGAATTTCTTCAGTTCCCAGCAGGCAGGTATCTCGGCCCATCAGCGATGGGCGACCGGGCTGCTGGCGGACAACGCCCAGCTCCCCAATGCCCCGAACGGATACAACGGTGGCACGACGGGGATATCGTTCTCGGATCGTGGCAATCACGGCTCGGGACAGGGTTGGGCGATGGGCTGGGGCGTCGCCTGGAACGTGACGACGCCGTGGCTTGTCGTACAGATGCCTGCCGGCGCGCAGAACTGGTGCATCGGCTGCGTCGGCACGCCATTGAGCGGCAACGAGCCGGGCAGCAACAGACCTGTCGCAGACGGCATCTACGACTCGCTCGGAGCCCCTGTCACGCCCGCAAGCCTTTACCTGGCTCAAATGTGCGATCGGCTGGGGCCGAGTGCCGTCGCGAATATCGGGTACAGCGGCGCCTGCGGCGGCCCCCCCGAGCCTGCGTGTCACAAGTGGGCGGTCCCCACGTTATACACTCGGGCGAAGTATGAGCAGTGCGAGCCCAACGTGAAATGGGCACCTCGGAAGCGGCGAGCCTTGTTCTGAACTCGACTGCGTGCGCGGTTGCCGACGACTCCTGTCCGAACGAGGTCCTGGAGCTCTTCGACGCGTACGGCGCGTCGCTGTTCCGCTTCGCCCGTTTGATGCTGCGCTCGCATGCCGACGCCGAGGACGTCGTGCAGAGCACCTTCGTCCGGTTGATCGACCACCTTGCCGCCCATCGCCTCAACCGCGGTGAATCGGGTTCGAACCTGAGGGCTTGGCTTTTCACGGTCGCGGCAAACCTCTGCCGGGACCAACTTCGGATGCGCAAACGGTGGTCGGTTTGGCTTCCCGAGCACGAGCAGCGCCTGACAGCCGCCCCGGACGTCGAGGCGCGCGATGCCATGACGCTGTTCCTCACCGCCATTGCCACGCTTGCGCCGCGGGACCGAGCGCTCGTCGCGCTCAAAGCGCAAGGTCTGTCCTATCGAGACATCGCGGCGGCAACGGGCGTGCGCGAGACGTCGGTCGGCCGCCTGTTGGCACGGGCGATGGCTCGATGGCACCGGGCGCGAACGGCCATGTCGCACACGTGAGGTCCTTTATGTTGACCAGGTTGCACTGTTTGAGCGACGTGCGCATTCGTGCCGCAGCCGACGAGGAGGCCAAGCCGGTTGAGCGCTATCACCTTGAAGCGTGCGCCGAATGTCGCGCACGCCTCGACGAGGTACGTCAGGCGAATGACGCGCTGCGCGAGATGGCCGCCCACGTGCCCGTGCCCGCGTTGTTGCGAAGCCGCGTGGAACAAGCCCTGATCGAACGCTCGGATCGTACAGGCGCGACCACGCTGCGCGACGGGTTGCTCCCTCGCGTGAGGTCCGTCAGGTTGGGGATGTTGCCGGGGTTCCTGGAGTCTCTGGGGTTCGTGGGTCGGTTGACGTTGCCGAGATTGTTGACAGCCGGCCTAGTGGCGGCAGCCGTGCTCTTTGTCGTCTTCACGCTGCCCCCGCCGGACGCGCCGCGCATTCTGTCGGCGGCGGTGATTCTCGATCGCTCCCTCGAAACGCTCTCCCCGGTGAGCGGAACGGAGCTTCGCGAGTTCGACCTCGAGCTGCGCCTTCCCTACATCGGATCAGTCCAGAACGGCACGGGCCGCATCGAGCAGCTCGTCGACCACGACACGCCAGGACGTTACCGCTTTGTGCGGTATGCGCCCGACGGCGCCATGGTCGCCGCGATCAGCGAAGACCCGCTCGCAGGGCGGCGGACGGCTATCGTGCACGCTGACGGGCGGTTTTTCAGGTTTCGGTTCACGATCGAGGCGGGGCATGCCTTGGATCTGGCCGAGCTCGAGCGCCACCATGTCGAGGCGGCAATTCGCGTCTTGCAGATCGTGGCGGGGCAGACGGTCAGCGAGATCGACGACGAGCGTGGAAAACGCTACGTTGTCGAGCTGCCGGCGGCCGCAGCCGCGAGCGTGTCCGGCCTCTATGAGCTCAGCCAAGCACGCGTGGTGGTCGACGCGAGCGACTTCCAGATCCTTCAGCTGACGGCGTCAGGTTCTTATCTGGGCGACGCGTTCTCCATTTCGTTTCGTCTGCGACGACGTCAGGTGCTGCCGACGGCGCAAGTCCCTCTCGAACGATTCGACGTGCCGGACACTCCGGGGGCTGTGACCATCGATGCGGCAGGCACTGAGGATCTTGCGCACGATCTGCTGACGAGCGCCCTCGGTGCGTTGGCTCGATCGAGGTAATGAAGGACGGCATTCGCGCAGAAGGACTGACGAAGGACTACGGACGCGTTGTCGGGCTCGACGGCTTGACGCTCAGCGTGTTCGAAGGCGAGGTTTTCGCCTTTCTCGGACCGAACGGCGCCGGCAAGACGACAACCATCCGGCTGTTGCTCGACCTGGTGCGCCCATCGGCGGGCAGGGCGTGGATCGGCGGGTTCGATTGCCAGCGCCAGGGCCTCCAAGTCCGCCGATTGGTTGGGTATCTCCCCGGCGAGTTGCCGATGTACCCCGACCTCACCGGGCACGGGTTCATCCAGTTTCTCGCGAGCGTCGGGCAGCGGCCGGTGGTCGCGTCTCGGCTCGAGTCGCTCCTGCGGCGGTTCGACGTCAGCGAAACGGATCTTCGCCGCCGCATGCGTGACTACTCACATGGCATGAAGCGAAAACTCGGGTTGATCCAGGCGCTCATGACCGACCCTCCGGTCGTAATCCTGGACGAGCCGACAGCGGGCCTCGACCCGCTGATGATCGAAGCGTTCGCTGAAACGCTGCGGGACCTGGTGCGGCGCGCTGGCACGACGGTCTTTCTGTCGTCACATGTGCTCTCCGAAGTGGAGAAGACGTCCGATCGCATCGCGCTGGTGCGTCGTGGACGGTTGGTCGCGCTGCGGACCATCGACGATATCCGGCGGGAAGTGCCGAAGCGCGTCACTATCGAGTTCTCGACGCCGGTAAACGGGCACGTACCGGCCCTGAGCGAGATGGTGCTGGTTCAGCGCGACCCGCAGTCTTGGGTCGTGGATGTCGATGGGCCGCTCGGGCCTCTGCTTGCAGCCGTGCGCGACCTGCCGGTGCATGATGTTCGGATCGCGCCCTTCGGCGGAAGCGCTTTCGAGCAGTACGTGCTCAAGTTCTACTCGGACGAGGAGGCTCCCTGATGTTCCTTGCGCTGGCGAAGCGCTCTTTCGACGGCATGCGCGCCGTCTTGGTAGCCGTCGCGGCAGTCGTGTCCCTCTTTCAAGTGGCGGTGGTGCTGCAGGCTGCGTCGTTCGACCGCCAGCAACTGCTGCAGACGCTCGGCCGCATGCTGCCTGCCTTCGTCGAGCGGTGGCTGGGGGAGAACATCGTCACGCTGGGATCGTTCGGAGGCATGGTTGCGCTTGGCTACTTTCATCCAGTAGTCGTACTGCTTGTCGCGATTGCGACGGCTTTCGTCGCGTCCGATCCCGCCGCGGATGTCGAAGAAGGCTACGTCGATCTTCTGTTGTCGCGACCGCTCGCGCGGCACTGGCTCATCACGCGATCGGCTGCACTTGCCGTTGCCTGCCCATTGATCCTTGGTGCCCTGATGATGGCGGCTACCTGGACGACCATAGCGCTCGTCGCGCGGCCGGCCGCGCAGGCTCCCTCCGCGAGGACGATTGTGATCCTGGCCGCGCACCTGGCAGCAGTGGCATGGTGTTTCGGCGCGCTGTCCCTCGCGCTCGCGAGCGCGGCGCGCCGCCGCAACACGCCGCTCGGCTCGGCGGCGGTCGCCGCCGTAGGCCTGTATTTGATCGACGTCCTCGCGGCGTCGTGGGAACCCGCGCGAGTCGTCGACGTGCTGTCGCCGTTTCACTATTACCGCGGGACGGAAATTCTGGCCGGTGTCGCTCATTCTGTCCGGGATTTGGCCGTGCTCGCGTCGACTTCCGTGGTCCTGATCGCAGTGGCTTACTGGAATTTCAATGCCAGAGACTTCTGACATGCAGAGCCGCGAGCGAATGGCCGGTGAGGGGCTCTTCCGTGCAGAGTCACTGCCGCTCCTGCGCGCGCGACGCCCTGAGAATGCCCTCCACGCTCGGCGCGTTGCCTTCATGACAGGCATACTCGTACATGCGGTCGCTCGTCTTTCGGAGCGGAAACCGGGCGGTCCACGGCTGCGACCTCACGGTCGGATCGTCAACCGTGAACTGGTACTCAATCGTATTCGGGTCGATGCGCGTGAAGCGCTCGACGAGATGCAGCCGATCGTCCGATCCGCGAACGCTTGTCTTATCCGTGAAGTTCGTGGTGTCGACGACGAGCGTTTGGCCCTCCCACCGCCCGCGTGGGTCGCCGAGCCATCGGCGGACCGTGCCGTGCGGACGTCCGTCCATCGGAATGATCCGCACATCGTGAATCATCTCGTTGACGATCGCTACATACTCGTGCGTCTGGATGAACTCGACGTTGTTGTTGTAGACGCCGGGCAACATCGGCGGTCCGGCTGTCGACCACGACAAGCATCGCTCGTTCAATGCGAGATCTTCCGGCCCCCCTGCCGGACCGCGGTCCCGCCGCGCCTGCGCGCGCGCGCTCGCGCGGGCCTGGGCGTCTGCTGTGAGCGGCGGGAGCCGGCCGTCCGGTGGATCGACGATGAGTGACGTGCGCCGGTCGGTGAGGTGGCGCGTGCCAGGATCCCACCAGTCCGGCCCCGCGGTGTTGTTCGTCGCAGCCTGTCGGGCGGCGGTGTCCCGTTCGTAGGCGGCGGCAGCCTCTTGGGTCAGCCGCTCCACATTGGCGAATTCCCTCGGGCGTTCGAGCGGAGTCATCGTCGCGTAGTTCCAGATACCGTAAAAGTCCGCCTCGCTCGCTGCAGCGCTCACGGCGGGATGCGTCCAGGAGGACATCGCCGCGAGAGCGGCCGCCACCACGCCGAGGATCGCCGCCGATCGCCCGCGCATGACCACCTCGCGCGGCGCATTGTACAACGCGGCGTCGCGATGTGAGTCCGCAGCTCGATCGGTGGCTGTAGCTTGAACTTCGGCCCCCCTCGATCGCATCATGGCCGGGACTTGCCGCCGACGCTCTCACCACTGCCTTTGCGCGGATCCTTCTCTTCATGCTCCTCACTGGCATGACGATGTCTCAGCCCGTTGTCCGCGTGGCCTCTATCCGCAAGACGTACGGCGCCGCTGTTGCCGTCGACGATGTCTCGTTCGACGTTCAGCCGGGAGAGATATTCGGCCTGATCGGGCCGAACGGCGCCGGCAAGACCACCACGATGGAATGCGTCGAAGGGCTGCGCACGTGTGATCGGGGCGCCATCTCGGTCCTGGGGCTCGATCCCGTCCGCTCAGCGCGTGCCTTGCAGGAACGGATCGGCGTCCAACTGCAAGAGGCACAGCTGCAGAAGCGGATTAAGGTCCGCGAGGCGGTCTCTTTCTGGGCTTCTCTGTACCGGAAGCCGTTGAACGGTGATCGGCTGATCGAGCAGCTCGGCCTGATCGACAAGCGGAACGCGTGGTTCATGACGCTCTCGGGGGGGCAGAAGCAGCGCCTCTTCATTGCCCTGGCCCTCATCAATGATCCGGAGCTGGTGTTTCTTGACGAATTGACGACCGGGCTCGACCCCCAGGCGCGACGAGCGATCTGGGATCTCGTGCGCGGCATCCGCCAGCGCGGCAAGACGGTCTTTCTGACAACACATCTCATGGAGGAAGCCGAGCGACTGTGCGACCGCGTGGCCATTATCGACCACGGACGCATCGTCGACATCGGTGCTCCGGCTGTGCTCGTACTCCGTCATTGCCCGGAGCAGACGGTGATCGTCACGACCGACGATGCCTCGGCGCGGGAACGCTTTCAGGCGCTCTCGAATGTGCAGTCGGTCAGCAGTCAGGGGCTCGAGTTGACAGTTCGCGGCACGCGGGGCGATCTGGTCACGCAAGTGATCCAATGCCTGGCAGAGCACCGGATTCGGGCGATTGACTTTCGCACCGAGCTTCCAACGCTCGAGGATGTCTTCCTCAAGCTCACCGGCCACGCCATTCGGAATTGAGGCAACCGACGTCATGATGCGCGGCCTGTGGAGATTGACGTGGCTCGAGATCAAGATCTTCCTCAGAGAGCCGCTCGGCGTGTTTGGCACGCTGCTGCCGGTTCTGATCTTCGTCGTATTCGGCCGACTGTTTGGCCGTCAGATGCGAGGCGCGTCGACCGGCATACCGCGTGCCCTGTCGGTCGACCTTCCGATCTTCACGTCACTGCTGATCGGTGTGAGCGCGGTATCGTCCCTGGTCGCGATCATCGCGATTTATAGGGAAGGGGGAATTCTCAAGCGGCTGAGAGCCACGCCAATCGGGCCCCTCACCATCCTCACAGCTCACGTGACGGTCAAGCTGCTGTTCACCGCCGTCACGCTCGCGGCGATGATGCTGGTGGGGCGACGGTACTTCCCCACGGACGCCGACATCCCCATCATCTCGTTTTCGCTCGCGTTGCTCTTCAGCACCGTGAGCATCTTGTCGCTGGGATTTCTGATTGCCAGCGTCGTGCCCACCGCCCGCTTCGCGCAGCCGATCGGTTCGTTCATTCTTTATCCCATGCTGGCAGTCTCGGGGCTCTTCGTCCCCCTCCCGTCGCTCCCGCCGACGCTTCGAGCCGTTGCACGCGCGCTGCCGCTGACCTACGTGGTGTCGCTCCTGAGGGGCATTTGGCACGGGGAGGGCTGGGCCGCCCATGCCTCGGACGTCGCCGTCCTCGCCCTGATGTTCGCGCTGTTTTCCGCGATTTCGGCGCGGGTGTTTCGATGGGAGTAGGAGCAGAGACCGGTTAGCGCGGCCTGCTGAGCCCCGCCTGCGCGCACTCGTCGACTACGGTCAAATAGCGCTGCACGCCCTCCGTGCCGATCACATAAGGATTTGGGTCTCCGGGCTTCCGCTGCTCCAGCGCTGGAATCTTCGTCTTCGAGCCGTCGAAGATCGTGTGATTGGAGATGAGGACATCAGCCCCAGCTTTAGCGGTGATCTCCTTGAAGCGGCGGGCGGACGCGCTGTAGGTCTCGAACCAGAAGCGTTCGGGCCGATCGGGCGTGATGTAGCCGGTCGGGTTCAGCATCCAGTTGAACGCGGTGCCACCCCATGAGGCCGCGACGTGCGCCGTCCCATGGTCCTTGACTGGAAACACCGTCGACAACGTCCCGAGGGTATGCCCTGGCGTGGCATAGATTGTCACGGTTGTATCGCCGAGCGTCAATTTCTGACCGTCGGTGGCCACCATGTCGCGCCGCGGTCTCGCCCCGGCCGACCGGTCGAGCAAATCCCAGTCTGCTGCGGCGAGGATCACGTGCGCGTCGAACTTGTCCTGGAGGTACTTCGCCCCGCCCGAATGGTCGGCGTGGCCGTGGCTGACGATCACGTACTTGATCGCGGCCGGATCGAGACCGAGCTTCTTTAGCCCGCCAACGACCTCGTCGTCGACGGAGTAGTCGAAGATTGAATCAATGAGGATGATGCCCGCCGACGTGTTGACGGCCCACACGGAGTATTCGGTCTGCCCGAGGAAATACAAGTTGTCGAATACTTTCACCGGCTCGGCGTGCCACGTCTCGCGCGGAGGTGGCCCGGGCGGTCGCTGAGCCACCGTGCCGCGCCCGCCTCTCGACACTGGAGGAGCCGTTTGAGGAACGGCTTCGTTGCAGATTCGGTTGAAGACGCCGGCGAAATCGGTGCCCGCCGCTGCTTTCGCGGCCGCGAGGTGAGCTTCGGTCGGCGTGGACTGAGCCGTCAACCCCACGCCGAAGATGACGAGGGCAAGGGACGCGACGGTGCTCGCGCACCAGTGTCCGGCCCTCGCGCTCCAGTGTCCTATCGCCGCGCTCCATTTTCGCGTGCTCATGGCGGGTTGATTGTGCATCGGTCCGCCCCGGACCCGCAAGGGACGCGGACCCTGCAAGGCGTGGCACCTACGCCGAATCACGCTTTGGAAAGTCGGGCTTCGTATCGCGCAAGATCTCCAGGACCGCGCGCCGATCTTCAGCCGAGACACGCGTGCGCTCGCCTCGTCCTTCGTTGTCAGCCAATTGATCCTGCATCTGCTCGTATACGGCCCTTTTCACATCAGGCGGCAACCCGTCGAACGCCTCGGAGTACACCATGTAGCTGCACGGGTAACGGAGCAGGCGGGTGATCAGATCGAGCTCGCCGAAGGAGCGGCCCAGTCGATCCTTGGGCGTCTTCGACGCGAGGCGCTCGGCAAACCCGGGTTGCGGCGTCAGCGGGACGGAAGGCGGAGCCTCGCCCACGAAGAGCAGGTAATCGGCAAGCTCGTTCACGAGGCCGGCAACCGTCGGATCCGACACCACAGATTGTCCGCGGCTCGACGTCACACGCGCCTCCCAGTTCAGCCTCGTCAGCAGGTTAATCGCGTGCATCTGATGATCGAAGACGAGGAGCGCGACGATATCGCTCGACGCCGAGAGATAGCCGTGTGTCTCCGGCGAGCTGTTCAGCCAGTCGACAAACACTTGATTCGAAGTGTGTCCCCGTCCCGAGAATGTAATGTTGCCGGTATGCGCCCGCTGAGCGTACGGCGCGGCCGACCCCTCTGACGTCACAAACCAGCCGCCCCACCGATCCGTGTGAGGCGTGCGATGGTCCACCTCGGAGCTGCCGAGCTGAGGCATGACGTTCCCGTCGTCCCCTACTGTGTTGCTTCGGACGATCATCCCGGGCACGTTGAGCGTGGTCGCCGACACGTGGCACGAGAGACAGGTCATCTGCCGGCTGAAGACGGGCGCGGCCGCGGCCTGGTCGACCGTGTAGAAAATGACTCCTTGTTGCGGATCATGCGCCGCAATCTCGATCGTCGGCGCGCCCGGGATGTACCCGACAGCCACCGACTCGTCGAAGAAGAGCGCCCGGGGATGCTGCGGGCTCGTGTAGGAGCGCTGCACGCCCGTCTTCGAGAACACGAGCAGCTGCGATTCTCTTGGCACGCCCAGTGCCTCCAGAACCGGAAGCAAGTACCCCGTGCGAGCGTCGCGCGCGAGCGACCGCCCGCTCTGCGCCATCGCCTTCCTCAACCTCGCGATGCGATCCGTCGTTACCCGCGTGGCGTATTGAATGCGTGGATGCTCGTCGAGGACTCCTTCCGAGCGCTCCAGGATCTGGCCGGATGTGGCCCGGTCTCCGGCGAAGGCGACGCTGGCCGCCGCGACGCTGATGAGCAGCTGGCTCCACCATCTGCGGTGCACCAGCTCATCTTACTGCCTCGCTGCGCTAATCCCGAAGACCGTTTGCGGAGCTCGGTCAGCGTCATCACCGTGTCTTGATCGTCGCGTTCCTCACCGTCGCGGTCCACCGAACCGCGGCGGCGCGATTGCCGAATTCTCCCCGCCAACGGCTTCGCCAGTGACCAGGGCGTCGCCGAGGCGCACGTCGCCTGACACCAGCTGCGTGAATGTGTAGTCGGTCAGTCCGACACGAAGGGCTACCGGCCGCAGCTTGCCGCCGGCCTCCACCATCCAGACAACCTGAGATCCGCCGGCGTGCGAGGAGGTGGCGGATGGGGGAACGTCGTATTGTCGATACAACTGCTTCAGGGTGTCTGTGCTCAGATTCGGCGTGAACCGAATCGCCGCGTTCGGGATCTTGACGACATTTGCTACCTCGCCTGTCGGGATCGTGGCGTAGGCCGTTTCGCCGGGCAGGAGTCTTCCGTCCGGGTTCTCGAAGTCGATCACGGTGTTGTAGGTCACCACGTTTTGCACGGTCGTCGCGTTGAGCCGAATGGCGCTCACCCGACCACGGAACGTCTCGGTCGGAAAAGCGTCGACCTGAAACGTCGCCTCGGTGCCGATCTTGATGTTCCCTGTATCGGATTCGTCGGTCGCGGCGTACAGCTGCATGCGCGTCAAGTCTTGCGCGATGCTGAAGACGACGGGCGCCTGGAGCGATGCGGCCACCGACTGACCGACGGTCACGTTTCGGGCGACGACCGTTCCGTCGATCGGCGAGGTGATCGTACAGAACTTCAGGTTGGTCTCCGCGAGATCCAGCGCGCCCTGGGCCGCGCGCACCTGGGCGCGCGCTTGATCGAGTTGCGCGCGGAGCTGCGCGAGCTGCGCCACCGACTGATTGAGCTGGGCATCGCCCGCGCGCAGCTGAGCATCCGCTTGATCCAGCCCGGACTGCGACAGGTCGGCTTGATCGCGCGGCAGGATGCCACGCGCAGCCAGATCGAGCGTCCGGCGCGCGTTCACGCGCGCATAGTCCGCTGCCGCCTTCAAGCGCTCGATGTTCGCCTGGTTCGTTTTGATGGCCGCTTCCTGGGCTGTGATGCTCGCTTCGAGATTCCGCTGGTTGGCGACGGCGTTGTCGAGACCGCCGCGCGCCTGGAGGACCTGCGCATCGTACACCTGAGGATCGATGAGCGCCAGCACTTGACCGCTTTCCACGTGAGTATTGAAGTCGGCGAAGATGTACTTGACGGTGCCCGACACGTACGACCCGACCGGCACGGTCGTCAGCGGGTTGATGGTTCCGGTGGCCTGGACTGCGGAGGTGATGGTGCCCTGTTCGACGCGCGCCGTTGCGTACTGTTGCGGGTCGGGACGGCCCCGCATCGCCCACCCGACAATCGCCAGGGCGGCAATCGACCCGGCAATGGCGAGGACGGGCGTTCGATGCCCCTCGTAGTAGTCACGTAGGACCATGGATCGAATCTGACCGGGACTCCCTCACCTCATTCTGAATCAAGTTCGCGCATTTGAGCGCGCCATCGGTCGCGCGCCAGGATTGAGCTTCGTCGTGCGGGGAGGGATGCCGCCAACCGGCC
>Ga0310913_10000638_pt1 | contig 16487 bp, 17 predicted proteins | sample GREbulkMGOX082_FD_203447 | JGI IMG/M metagenome (GOLD analysis project Ga0310913, IMG submission 203447) | Lab enrichment of tropical soil microbial communities from Luquillo Experimental Forest, Puerto Rico - GRE.bulkMG.OX082 | ecosystem: Environmental > Terrestrial > Soil > Tropical forest >...
AGAATCAGCGGAATCTCACATTACTGCTAGCAGATGCGCGCGAGTTGCTGGACAAAGAATCGCCGCAAATTGATCGATTGCTGCAGGACCTCGACCGCGCCTCATCGCAGGCCAGGGTTGCCCTAAACCAGGCCGGTGATGCTTTAAATCAAGTACAAACGGCGGCGCGAACAGCGAACGATACATTCGCCAGCGCAAATCGAACCATCGACGAGATACGCGATCCCATGAAGACGGATCTGGCGGAACTGCAACGGACCATGACCAACGCGCGTCAGCTGATTGCGGACCTCGACACGATCGTTTCGGCCAATCGAGACGACATCAGTGACACAATCGAGAACTTTCGAGCGGCTTCAGAGAATCTGCGCGAGTTGACGGCGTCAGTGAAGCAGCGGCCTTGGGCGCTGATGCGTGGGAAGCCTGCCGCTGACCGCGCGGTTCCAGCCGTTACAGCGAGGCAATGATTATGCGCACGTTTTGGATTGCCACGGTTGTGGGATTGCTCGCCGGATGCGGAAGCGTACACGAACCCGCGACCAAATATTACAAGCTGGACATCCCACAGGCTCCGACTCCGGCCGGCCCGTCTGCTCCGGCCTCGCTTCGGATTGAGCCGTTCCGAACTACAGCCTTGCTGCGCCAAGATCGGATTGTCTACCGTCCTTCACCCGTGGAGGTTGGTTTCTATGAATACCACCGCTGGGCTGAACCTCCCAACGACGCTGTAACCAAGGCGCTAGCCGACCAGCTAATCAGACGACGCGTTTTCCGGTCGGTCGAAGTCTCGGGCGGCGCGCAAAAGGCGGACTATGTTCTGAAAGGAAGTATTGACCGGCTTCAAGAAGTCGATTACAAAGGTGCCGTTCGCGTCCAGGTTCTGATCTCAGCCCAATTGGAGGATCCGGTACAACGGCGAATCATCTGGTCGAGCGCTGCGTCTTCCGAAAGTGTCGTCGCCAAAAGCGACGTGCAGGCGGTCGTAGCGGCTATGGGTCAGGCTTCACAGCAGAGTATCGTGCGCCTGACGACAGATGTCACAAAATTTGTGCAGCTCAATCGGCTTGCGGCGGTGTCCTCTGGAGGAACTCCTCAGCGCTGATTTGCACAAAGGTTCGGGATTGGTGGCTGCCGCCTGTCGTGACAGCATTGCTTCAATTAAATTCCATCAACGCATCGACCATCGCGCGGACGCCGCGCGGATTCCCGCGAATCAATTCTCAGCGCGCGTTTTGGTTTCCACTCCGACCGCGCAAGCAACAGATACTCGCCACCTTCAGCTCCCCCAGCCGATTGGCCACTTCGTCAGCCAGGACCGTCGGTAGGGGCGCGCCGCGGCACGATCGGACGAAGCACGAACCCGCCAAGAGGATATAGAGCGCGTTGAGAAGGGAACGGGAATTGAAGTCCTCCGGTTCGACGTGATGCGGGATTTATTTTGAACCGCGCACGATCTTTCTGCATCAAGCAAATGCGTTGAGGCATGTGGCGAACAAGTGTATCTCAAGAAGCCCACGAGAATATTCGCCTCGACTGCAATCAGCGTTTCGGATTTGATGTGAAGACTCGGCCGCAAAAGAGCTTATCGATGAACCACGTGGTCACTTTGTCGGCGAGTCTACATTGCCCCCAGGCTCCTTTGCGCCGTTGCGCCGGGCGCCCAGCGCAACGGCCATGCGTCGGGACAGCGTTTCGATAGGTGCAACACCAAGAGCCTTGATCGAGGTGAAGTGAATTGGCCGACACACTGACCGCCGACGTAAAGACACAAGCTCCTCCGAAGCGCACAGTCAAAAGGCCCGAGCGCCATCGCAAGCGCCTCATCGCGTTAATCGCCCTACTGCCGCTCCTGGTGGGCAGTTATTCTTTGTGGAGATATTTGGAAAGCTATGAATCGACTGATGACGCCCAAATCGATGGGCACATCCATCCTATTAGCGCACGTATCAGCGGCTACCTGAAACAGGTTCTGGTGGACGATGAGCAGATCGTCAAAGCCGGCGATCCGCTCGTGGTAATCGACACTCAGGATTATGCAGTCGCCGTGGCGCGGTCTGAAGGAGACCTCGCCGAAGCGAGAGCGACGCACCTGGGCTCGCGGACGAACGTTCCCGTCACTTCGACCACTACGACGAGCACGCTGGACTCGGCACAATCCGGCCTTGCGGATAACCAGGCCGCCCTGGTTTCCGCGCAACGGCAGTTCGAAGCTGCTGAGGCTCGCCTGAAGTCCGCGGAGGCGCAGGTAACTGAGGCGGAAGCGAATTACAAGAGAGCCGCGGATGACGAAGCGCGTTACAAAATGCTGGTTGATAAAGATGAGATCGCGCAACAAACTTGGGATACGGCGGTACAGACCGCCGCCGCGAACAAGGCCACGTTGGCCTCCCGGATCGCGTCGGTGAGCGACGCCCGGCAGAGTGCAGCGGCCGCGCAGGCGGCGGTCCAACAGGCCCAGGCGAAGATCAAACAAGCGGAGGCTTCGGTCCGATCGGCTATGACTTGGCCGGAGCAGGTCGCTATCAGCCAGTCCCAGGCAGAGGCTGCGCAAGCGAGAGTGGCTCAGCAAAAGGCGGCGCTCGCTCAAGCGAAGCTCAACCTGAGTTATACGACGATTTTTGCGCCGGCGGACGGAGTCATCGGCAAGAAGACGGCCGAGGTCGGCCAGAATGTGACGCCGGGACAACAATTAATGGCTTTGGTTCAACTGGACGATGTTTGGGTGATCGCCAACTTTAAGGAGACGCAGCTCCGGAGGATGCGCCCGGGTCAGAGGGTGAGATTCAGTGTGGACGCCTATACCCGGGTCTATCACGGCCGGGTTACCGGTATTGGCGGAGCCACCGGCTCGCGGTTCAGCCTGCTTCCGCCGGAGAATGCAACCGGGAATTACGTGAAGGTGGTGCAGCGCATTCCAGTCCGCATCGATCTTGAACCCGGCGAGAACAAGGATCGCCACCTGCGTCCGGGCATGTCGGTGGATCCGAAAGTATACCTCGAATAGCGACCCCAGGGCTTATATGGCTGAGGTACCCGACACACCGTCTTCCCCGCCTGTGCCGGAACGCTGGAAGCCAAAGTTCAACCCCTGGCTGATCGCAGTGGTCGTCGCCTTGGCCGCGTTCATGGAGGTGTTGGACACAAGCATTGCCAATGTCGCCTTGCCGTATATTGCAGGGGGTCTCGCCGCCAGCAACGATCAGAGTACCTGGGTGCTCACGTCGTACCTGGCAGCAAACGCCGTTGTTCTTCCGATCAGCGGATGGCTCGCGGTCCGGTTCGGCCGAAAGCGTTTCTTCCTCCTCTGTATCGTCCTCTTCACAGTGAGTTCGGTCTTGTGCGGCTCCGCCCCTAGTCTGGGGGTGCTGATCCTGTTCCGCGCCTTGCAGGGAGCAGGTGGTGGGGGACTCCAGCCAATGGCCCAGGCGATTCTGGCCGACACGTTTCCGCCCGAGAAGCGCGGATTGGCGTTCGCGGTATACGGAATCACCGCCGTGATGGCGCCAACCGTCGGTCCAGTCCTTGGTGGTTGGATTACCTATAACTACTCCTGGCGATGGATCTTCTACATTAATCTTCCCATTGGGATTTTAGCGGTATTCCTGGCCTCCCGCATGGTAGAAGATCCGCCGTATCTCAGGCAGAGGAGAGGCGCCGGCATCCGCCTGGATTACATTGGGCTTGCGTTTCTGGCGGTCGGGATAGGCGCCCTCCAGGTGCTGTTGGATAAGGGACAGGAGGATGATTGGTTCGGTTCGCGCTTTATCCTCACGCTCTCGGTGATCTCGGCAATTTGCCTCATTACCCTGGTCGTCTGGGAGTACTTTCACCGGGATCCGATTATGGATCTTCGGCTGTTCAAGAACTCTAACTTCGCGATGGCCAACCTGATGATGTTCACACTCGGAGTCGTGTATTTCAGCAGTCTGGTTTTAATACCGCAGCTCTTGCAAACTCTGCTGGGATATACGGCACAGTTAGCCGGGCTGGTTCTCTCAGCGAGCGGCGTTGTATTGGTGCTAGCCATGCCGATTGTGGGACAGCTTACTACGAGGATACCTGCAAAATACCTCATTGCCTTTGGCTGGCTCGTGGTGGCGATCGCGATGCTCTATTCCACCCAGCGCACCGATCTGAATATCAGCTTCAAAGTGGCGATGTGGCTGCGGGTCGCTCAGGCTGCCGGCCTGCCATTTCTGTTCGTGCCGATCACCTTAGCCAGTTACATAGGCGTCCCGCAGCAAAAGAGCAACGACGCCGCAGGACTGATCAATTTCATGCGGAATATCGGCAGCAGCGTGGGAACGTCTATGGTGACTACGCTGCTCGCGCGACGGGCGCAATTCCACCAATCGGTGCTCTCCTATCACACGACCAATTACGATCCGGTATTTCGGAACCAGGCAGCGGGTCTCAGCCAACAACTCATCCAATCGGGAACCAGCGCGGCCGATGCGCAGCATCAGGCGTACGGAGTGATCTACCAGTCGATGCAAAATCAAGCGCAACTACTCTCCTATATCGACATTTATAAACTCCTCGCCATTTGCGCAGGGATTATGTTTTTACTCGCCTTCGTCATGAGGAAGAACGATCCGCGGGCGGGGGGAGAGGTCGCCGTGGGTTAAAGTGAACTCATGATCAGAGTGATTACGATCGAGCGTGAATTTGGGAGCGGCGCCGCCGATATCGCTAGAAAACTCGCAGAGCGGCTTCGCTGGCAGTTATGGGACCAGAAACTTACCGAAGAAATCGCGCGCCGTTTGGATTGCGACTGCCAGGCGGTGGAAGAACTCGCGGAACGAAAAGACCCGCTGTACTATCGGCTGTTCAGGGCATTTCTGCGAGGCAGCTTTGAGGGAACGCTAAACGCTCCGCGCCTAGGAATGGTGGACGCGGACTGCATCCGGCAAGTCGCCGATCAGGTGGTGACGATGGCGGCAAAAACCGGCAACTCCGTCGTCGTGGGACGCGGCTCGGCATACTTTCTAAGGGACCGTGCCGACGCGTTCCATGTTTTTGTCTATGCTCCTTTCGAGGCCAAGGTGTGGAGGTTACGGGCCGAGGGTAGGAGCGAGAAGGAAGCGATCGAGCTTGCCGAAACTGTGGACCGCGACCGCGCGGCCTATATAAAGCAGTACTTCGACATCGAGTGGCCTGCCCGGCATTTTTTTCACCTGATGGTCAATTCCGCATTAGGCGACGAAGTAGTAGTCGAGACGATTGTGGATTCAGTCGCGCAGTTTGACAAGCAGTCAGCGTGACCTCACCAAAAGGCGTTGCGGCCTCCGGATAATCGCAGGCGGCCGCCCCATGAACGCGACACCTGCTCCCTGCAACTCCGCTCTCCGGTTCGGATTTCGTGCGACTGGTGCACGAAGCAGGCTTTGGGAACCCAGCCAGAGCTTTCTGACATTACTCGAGCCACAAGCACAGCGTCGCGGTAGAGGAGCAAAGAGTAAGCGGGCGGCTTATGAAACGCGAGAACGGCAAACCGCTTTCCGTTGCCTCTTGACAAATGTGAGCATCCAGCAGACCGGACCGCAAGACGTGGTTGCCTCGGATGGATTCAAGCTTGTGGACAAAAGCGGACGGAGCCCCAGCAGCACCTCCCCAGCGCCGTCCCGACGGCCATTAGCGTTGTTAGTGTTGGTCTTCCGCCATGGGATTACCTTCCGGGCAGGAACTGCCTGATTCCCTGCTCGGCCTGTCCCACGGCTCGGGCGAGGGACACTTTGGCAAGATTATAAGAGTAAGTGGCGGAGATCAAATCATTGTCCGCCGATGCGACCGACTCCTCCGCTTGCACGACCTCGACGGTGTCTGTCACTCCGGCGGAGAATCGATCGCGTGCGAATTGCAACGTTTCGTGTGCAAGGCCGACATTGCTCTGGGCTGCGCCGAGCTGGTCAGAGGCCGTTTGCAAATCAAGAAACGCATTGCGGACATCGTAATCGATGCGCCCCCGGATGTCCTCCAATTCGGCTTTGCGCTGCTCGAGCGCCGCATCCGCCTCGAGTACATCTCCTCTAACCCTTCCGCCCTGGAAGATCGGAATGCGCATCATGCCAACGAAAGTGACTGTCCCATGTGAGTTGCTGGGATTCAAACCGATGGCGCCGTAATCCGCGCCGATCAGCAGGGAGGGTAGGCGCTCGGCGCTTGCCGCCTTGTGCGCCATCTCTGCCGCCCGCACCTGGGCCTCGGCGCTTTGGAAATCCGCGCGGTTCTGGTAGGCACGCTGGAGCGCCTGCTCTTCGGTGATCCCTTGAAGTGGTGTATAGGGAAGGCTGTCCGTCAACGCGAATTCCTGCTCGATGCGAAGACCGATGATGCGCGCTATGTTCAGTTTGAGCTTAGCGACATCATTCTGCAGCCCGCGCAGCCTCTGCTGCTCCGTCTGGAGTTCCACCAGCGTCCGCGTCACATCGATACGAGCGTTTACGCCGGCTTCGTGGCGACTGACGGCCTGGTCATAGACGGACTGCGCGGTCCGAACTCTCGCTTGCGCCGCCTCGACTTGGGCCGATGCAGCGATCACCTGCAGATAGGAGCCGCCGACTGCGAGCACAACCTGATCGGCGGCATCTTTCGCCAAAAGAATCGCCGCCTTTTCGTTTTGGCCGGCGGCGCGATAGTTTCGCAAGGCCGTCAAATCCGCGACAGTCTGCGTAAGGGTCCCGCGCAGATCGAAATAATTGAATGGGCCGACGATCGTGGGAACTCCCGGAATCTTACCCCCTGGAAAGCCAAGCGCTCGCAGGTCGATTTGCTGCACGACTTCGCGAAGGTTCGCGTTGAAGTTCGGAAGCAGGTTGCTGCGAACCACATATCGTTCTCCTCGGGCCTGCCGGATACTCTGCGTGAACCCAAAGGTACCAAGGTTGTATTCCAGCCCTCTCCGGATCGCCTCCTCCAGCGACAAGGGCAGGATCAGTCCCGTGGCTTGGCCTGTCGGAATGCTTCCGAAATAGGGACCTTGGACATTCACGGAGCTGTTAATGAAATTGACGCTGTTCGTCCCGCCTGGATTTACTACCGATTGTGTGGTTCCGACAGAGCCCGTCTCGAAGGTGCGTCCCGACAGGGGAAGCTGCACTGCTGTTGAAGAGGCCGCCTCTCGGGACACTTGTGCCCGAGCCGTTACCACGACGATGATCGCCAACAGCGATGACATGAAGATGAAGGCAACGGTTTTTCGAGCGTGCTTCCGCCTTCCGGTTTCCGATCCACCCGGAACATCGCATAGACAAAGCGGTCGAGCAAACGAACAGTTGTGATCTTCTTGACACTCTGCGGATTGCGACCGGCGAGGGCAGCTCATAAAAATCCGAATGAATCGACCCACTCCTGGGCAGCGTCGGCATGTGAGGTCATGCCACCAAAGACTGTTAGAAACCGAAGCCGAGCCCTTTGATCCAGAGATGAGTTTCATGACGATTCCTGATTCGCTCTTTGTGTCGGGCAGTTCTTTTTTTGATCAGCAGGGGCTTGATTTAAACGGTCGAAGACGTTGGGGTCCGGGTCGGGTTGAGACCGCGGCAGCCTCGCCTATGACGTGGTCGGCAGCCTGGGCAGGGGGATGCGGAGGCCGGCACGCCAGATGGCGCGGGGGAGCGTACCCACCTTGTAGCGAAGCGTCTGGCTTTCTGGAACGGACGGTTTTGGGGGTCATTCCTGACCGGCGCCAACGAGTTCGGAGATACGCCATCAAACATAGCGATTGGGGCACCCAGTGTCGCCAGTATGGCCACTAAGCTGAGCGCGATCAGGACGCACGCCCCCCCGCAACACCTAGTCTTTCGTGGCGCGGATTGTTTTTTGATGGCCCCGATGCGTTCGGCGTTCTTTCTTGGCTCCGGCAGTGTGTTGGTGAAGCCTGCCAACGTGGCGGGATTGGGCCCCCTGCAGTGGCTCGAGCGTGGGTAGGCCAGCGTTCCAGCAGATCCTCCCACCAGGGACTGACAACATCCTCGAACCATTGGAGAACCTGGCAGGCCACCGTGGATGCCTTTCGAACTTTTCTGGCGGGCTCCAACTCGTGTTGGAGTCATCTGTCCTTTAAACACAGGGAGTTAGCAGTTGGACTCCGGACAGGCGGCCGTGCTTTCCCGGCCCAACCGGAGACCCAGTCGCGCCCTCGATTGGCGCCCGCCGAATCACCGGGCTGCTCTGTGCTGGCGGCTGCGCTCAGCTTGGACAGAAATGTGACACTGGGGCTGATTGTACATGGCGTTTTAGAGTTTTGGCGGCGAGACATACGAGACTTGAGTTCAGACAATGAACCTCGGAATCCAGGGAGAGAGTGCAGGCCTGGGCGGCCGCGCTTTGTTGTGGCTGGGCCGGATGCGGGCGAGTTTCCAATGAAACGAATGGCGGGACAACTTTTGATGTCTGTCGTAGTGCTCAGCGTCACCATGATGTTCGGACAGGGCCAAACCGTAACGCCCGCCGCGAAGACGCCATCGTCGGCGGATGCGGCTGCCGCCGAGCTCAAACAGATCGAGAACAATTGGGTGGAAGCTGTAAAGACGAAGAATGCGGACAGACTGGGGGACATTCTTGCGAATGACTGGGTGGAAATGCGCTGGTACGGTGTGGCGGTGAGGAAGATGCAGGACCAGGCAGGTTTGAAAGCGCCCGGCAACTCATTGGACAGCTTTGAAATGGGCCCTGTGAATGTTCGTGTTTTCGGCAATACCGCCATTGTGACTGGAAGCGATACCGAAAAAAGCGCCGACAACGGCAAAGACACGAGTGGAAAATATGTTTGGACAGATATATTTCTGAAACAAAGCGGGAAGTGGAAACAGTGGCGTCGCAATCCAGTAAGGTACCCAAATAGCAGCACTGTGCCGCATCTGGGGCGCGGCCGTCTCGTTTGCTAGCGGCGATCCCCGCCCGGTGGATGGAGCTTCCTAGCATTCCTAGCACCAACGCGGCCACCGGCAGCATCGCCGAGAGCCGCGAACGTAAGGGTTTGTGACTGTGGATGGGCCATGTTGGTAGTGGGCGATCCGCGCAGCAGTCTGTTCGACGCTGGTGTCTGGTCCACTCGGAGTGAACCGCATGACCAAGGGATCGCCAAACCAATCAAGTGCGTCCCTCACATCATCTGATCTGAATGGACGCAGTCTCAGGCGGTCTGTTTCCATCCCTGCGCGTTTTGATACGACTGCCGCCTGATGGCCGCGCAGAAAAAGCAGCTCCACTGCCGGCGTATCGGTACACGAACCACACGAGAATGCGTGAAAGGGAAATGCAGCCTGCCGCGAATCCGGGGTTCAAAGGACCAAAAAGCGGTGTGCCGGACATGGCACGTCGCTGTTGGGCCGCTAGGGAGGGGCTGATTTAACACAACAGATGGACATGTTATGATCGGCGTGAGTAGTAATGGTCCCAAAGCTCAAGCCCTTCTCGCTCGTGGTGTTGTTGGTGTGGAGCGCGCCACAGTGTGCTTTGGCCTGCGCCCTTGAACCGTGCGCCGAGGGTTCACGATCAGCGCAGCCAAGCGGGCGGCCATGCCATCAACATCGTGAATCGCCGGGCAATCAGGCCCCGCCATCGCCGTGTCCACACCAGACTTTGCAAGCAGATATCCCGAAAACCTTCACAGCACTTCCGCCGATCGGCAACGCGGTGATTGACTTTGCGGTCGTAATGCCCCTCCCGTCTTTCTCCATCTCGGCAGAAGTACCGCCGTTCGATGTTCCCTCGCCGCCCGGCCTTTCCGTCCTATCGTCCGTGATCCTCAGGATCTAGAATCTTTCCGACCGATCCTTCGCAATTTTGCGTAGATTGATGGGCCGTCCTTCAGCGGCCATAGTAGGATTTCATGGTTTTGGGGAGCGCATTCCCATCGCGCCGCAAGATTGCCGCGTGTAAACACCGATTGCCTGCGGTGGTCGCCGTCGTGTTTCTTGCGACGCCGCTGGTTGCGCAAACGGGAGACGGAACCGGCGCTCCGCAAGAACAGCCGCACGAGCATGAACAGGCAGCGGGGGAGATGGACATGGTCGACATGACACCGGCCAGCATGTACCTCATGAACATTGCGTCCGGGACCTCCGTGAATCCGGCCTCCTGGCCGATGCCAATGATCATGACGCACGTCGGGTCCTGGAACACGATGTTTATGGGCGTCGGATTCGTCGTTGACACCCAGCAATCGGGGCCGCGGGGCGGCGACAAACTTTACTCGCCGAACTGGTTCATGGCTGCGGCCGAACACAGACTCGGGAAGGTGGGCGGATTCCAGTTAGATCTCATGCTGAGTCTTGATCCGGCGACGATCACGGACGAAAGTTACCCTCTGCTGTTTCAGACCGGCGAAACCCCTTACGGAAGGTCGCTCGTCGATGCGCAACATCCACACAACTTGATCATGGGCACTGGCCTCCACTATGCTCGCGAACTTGGCGAGGACACGACATTGGAGCTGTACCTCGCGCCGGTCGGCGATCCAGCACTCGGACCGACCGCTTATCCTCATCGCGCCTCGGCCATGGAACTGCCGGAGGCGACAATTTCCCATCATTGGCAGGACTCGACGCACATCTCCGACGATGTCGTCACCGTCGGGTTGCAGTATCGGAAATTCAAGCTCGAAGCGAGCGGCTTCCACCGGGCCGAGCCCGGCGAGAACCGCTGGATGATCCAGCAAGGCCCGATCGATTCCTGGTCCGGCCGGCTCTGGTTTTTTCCAACGAAGTACTGGGCTGCCCAGGTGTCCTTCGGCCGGCTCACTCATGCAGAAGCCATTGAAGCCGGCGACCAGACGCGCGTAACGGCTTCGGTGGAGTACACGCGGCCGATGCCCGGAGGCAGTTGGGCATCCACGCTGTCCTGGGGCCGCGTTCACGGCACGGCAACGTTGCGCAATTCCAATTCATATTTGGCGGAGTCTGTCTTGCCGCTGACTCGCGGGAATTTCATCACCGGGCGCTTCGAGCTGGTGGACAAAGAAGACCTGTTCGCGGACGACCCTACTCTGCAGCAACATCTCGACTTGCTGTATGGCAGCACGTTCCGGGTCGGCGCCTGTACGTGCGGCTACACGCGTGACATTGATCTGTTCCGGAGTGTCGAGATCGGAATCGGCGAGAATTTCACAGCTTACTCGCTACCGAATGCGATCAAGCCATATTACGGCAACCATCCCGTCGGCGGCAATATCTTTATCCGCTTCCGGCTTCGCCGGCCTAATTTTTGAAGAGAAGGAACCATATATGAAACAACTTATGCTTACGATCTCGCTTGTTGGCGCACTCTTGGGAGCTGTTCCACAAACCTATACGGGCGTGATTACAGACACGCTCTGCGGCGCTCAGCACAACATGAGGGGGCACTCTGACGCGGACTGCGTGAAGATGTGCGCGAAGGCGTCCGGTCAATATGCGTTATTCGATGGCCAGAACGTCCTCAAACTCAGCGATCAGAAAACCACGGCCAAGTTTGCCGCGCAAAAGGTGAAGGTGACTGGCACGCTTGACCCGAAGACCAACACGATAAGAGTTGTGTCGATAGAAGCAGCGACGGGCGATTAGGAGGAAACCGCGATGAAACGTTTTGGTGACTTTCGACATGTCCTACCTATTGGGCTCGTAGTAGCGAGCGCAGTGGCCTTCGGACAAGCGGTAAAAGTGGAGCCGGTTGCCAATCCTGCTCCGCAAGGGAGCGTAGAAGCGCATTGGGGTTCGGCGTCCGACGGTAGTCCGCTACTCAGTTGGATCGAGCCGACGAATGGCGGTTCTTTCGCCTTGCGCTACGCGGTTCGGCACAGCGCGCAATGGTCCGAGCCGCGCACAATCGTCGCGAACCGACACTTTTTCCGGCAGCCCGCGGAGTCCCCCTCGGTGGTGTCCTTCCCTGGCGGGGCGTTGCTGGCCGAATGGGTCGAAGTGTCTGAATCCGCTAGCGAAGCCGAGTACATCTTCGTTTCAGCATCAAGGGACGGAGTGCAGTGGACGAAACCCGTTATGGCGAACCAGGACCGCAGCCCGGTTCAGCATGCCCTCGTGTCCATAGTCGCGAGCGGCGATCAGGAAGCGTCACTGGTTTGGCTGGAAGCCTTGAAGGGTGAGGATGAGCCGTCGCGCCTGAAGCGCACGCTGGTTAGCAGCGCCGGCAAGGTCTTGAAGGAGGAAATTCTGGAACCCGACGTTTGCACGTGCTGTCCGACTTCCATCGTGAGGACGGCGCGCGGGCTTCTCGTGGCTTATCGCGGCCATACGCCGAAGAATATTCGCGACATCGGCGTCAAACGATTTGAGAACGGCAAGTGGTTGCCTGCGAAGAACCTCAATCCCGACAACTGGGAGATCAACGCATGTCCCGTCAATGGCGGTTCTGCGGCGGGGAAGGACAATCGCGTAGCCATTGCCTGGTACACGGAAGGCGGCGATAAACCGCGCGTTCAACTCGTCTTCTCGGCGGACGGCGGCGCCAGTTTCGGCAAACCAATTATCGTTAACACGGGCGATGCCCTGGGCCACGCCTCAACCGTATTGACCGATGATGGCGGCGCCTTCGTTTCTTGGATAGAGGAAGGCGAGAAATCGTCCCGTGTTCTCGTACGGTTTGTTTCACCGGCTGGTGTTGCTGGCCCCGCGGCCCCAGTCGCCGAAGGGTCCACGCAGAGCATCGGTTATCCGCGACTCTTGCAGACCGGCAAAGATACCTGGATCGCCTGGGGAAATTCGGCCAACGGAAGAGTGCAAACCGCGAGGCTGGCCAAGTGAGACACGTTCTCATAACGATGGGCGATGGCGAGTTGTTCTATGTCTTCCAGAATGGGGTCCGATTTTACCCGACCTTCTCTGGGCTTTAAGACTTCGGAGGGCGGAGCGCGTGCCGGCCCTTCGTTTTCGCCTGGCAGCGCAATGATCTTCTATGTCTGTGCTCTGCGTTCCGCTCCAAGACTGTCTGTACCCGGCCGATGAAACCGTGGAACAAATGCGGGCGTTCGCGCGGCGTAGTCGTCCCATGCCTGCCCGAACACGGCCCGCACCCCGGCTTCTTCACGGCGCGCAAGGCGGAGGTAAGCCGTAACGAGAATTGGGAACATGATCAAAGTGATCACTGTCGGCCACTGGAGCAGAAAGCCGGTCATGATCGCGATGAACCCTGCGTATTGCGGATGCCGGACCCAGGAATAGGGTCTGGTGGTTGCGAGCCGTCCGTCACGCTGCGCGTTGAAAAGCACCTTCCAGGAGGCTGAAAGAAGCAGGAATCCCGCGAGGATGAAAAGATTGCTCGCAATGTGGATCGGGTTCAAGGGGGTTACCTTTGAAGCCCAATAACGTATACCAGAGATGGCCCGCGTCGTGACTGAACGGATCTATGCCGGGGAATCTTTGCGCGATCCATCCCGATGCCAGGTAGATCGTCAGTGGGAATCCGTACATCTCGACGAAGAGCGCAACGATGAAGGCTGAGAAGCCGCCGAAGGAGCGCCAATCGCGCTTGGTTCTGGGCTTGAAAAAGCTGAATGCGAAGATGATGAACACAGCCGAGTTGATGACGACCAGTGACCACAGCCCATACGCGGGTATGTCTTGTGCATGGTTCATGACTAACCCCCGTTCTTGTCCGCGCCATGTCCTGAACCATGGCCACCGTGGCGTCGGTGCATCAGGAAATGCATAAGCGGGCAGAGTAGAAGCAGGAGGTAGGGAAGCGCACCGAGGATGTGCGCCCTATGCTCCTCCCACAGGAAGAATGCCGCAATGGCCGCGAGGACACAGAAGCCTAGCGACCACGGTATGCGAAATCCCTCTTGCGTCTCAATTCTCCTTTCTGTCGCGGGCTTGAAGACTTAGTGGGTCGGGAATGACGATTGGCCGCCATCCCCGGCGCGTGGTCAGGAGACCTCAGTGGTTGAGACTTACAGGCTGGCGACTTCCCTCGCCATTTCCTCGTGCACGGCTGCCTGGGAACGATCTAACCGCGCTTCATCGCGGAATCCCTTCGCGGTGAACTCGTAGCGTCCCGGTGTGCTCGGAGCCGTCAGATTTTTGACCATAGGCCCGTTTCGCAAATTTGTCGCAGCCTTCTCATAGGCGGTGGCCCTTGCCTCCAGGGAGTTCGCCTCGGCTCGAAAGTAGTTGGCGAGCTTCAAATGGTCTGCCGCCGACTCCGCGGTGGCAGCCAATCTCTTGACCTGCTTTCGGCTGAGTTCCTGGGGCACAGCCGCTTGCGCAACCGGCGCACGGTAGGTCGGCGACATGAGGTTGTTCGGCCCGTTTTGGGAAAAGGCCGGTTGAGCCGCCCAAGTTCCCATACCAAACAAGATGAATGTCCCAACTGCTGCGAAGGTTTTCATACTCTTTCTCCCTTTATCCACAAATCCAAAGTTGATGAGTTAACGCCCAGCTGCCAAAAAGCCAGCTTGGGCGGAAAAACGCTCAATTGGAAGAGATGAGACGCCCTTAGATAAGGAAGACCTGGATGCGGGCGAGGAAATCCTCCGGAACCCGTGGAACGGCATTGTGGCGATTCGCGGGAGCCGTACAGCGCACAACCAAGATCCGAATATTCTGACCCGATGTTGACCTAGCGGCCACACCCAGATCAACCAAGGGAGGCCGCTCCCAACGGATGAGAGGTTGCGGAGCGACAACCTGGACCGCGAAGCTGGGCGAGCAACAGGGCCGCGGTTCAAAGGGGTCCTGAGGGGAATGTTGACGCATTCCCGGATTCAGGTTGTACGTATTGCCGCAACACCCGACAATACCAGCGTGCATAACGCTCACGGCGAGGAGTGCAAGTGCCAATCTGCTAAGCCGGGCGCGCATTCTCTGTGCCGTCCTGCCTGGAAAAAGGGCACGTTCCGTGCCATTTGCAAACCCACAATCCAGTTGGAGTTAGCAACTTAGGCTTGCAGTGGCATGGGCGACTTGGCTCAATCTACGCAGGCGCTGGGCGCAGTCACCCTAAGGTGAGACCTTGCGCTTTCAATTCGAAGCGGCGCTCGGATTGCAAGTGCCCTCGATGAAAACGGCTGGTTTCGAGCGAGGGGAAAATCAGAGAATGAGTGATTTGGAGGAACTCCGGTGAAAGGATCGGGGCATGTCGATCCCGTTTGCGGCATGAAAGTGGACGAGAAGTCCGCCGCGGGTAGCGTCAGCCACCACGGCGCGTCCTATTATTTCTGTGGTCTGGCCTGCAGGCAAAAGTTTGAGGCTGATCCGGCCAGGTACCTCCAGCCGCCGCGTGCCGACGCTCCCGCAGGTTCGTCGGCGAACCAGGCAGGCGAATACACCTGCCCAATGCATCCCGAAATGCGCCAGCCGGGTCCCGGCGCCTGCCCCAAGTGTGGTATGGCGCTGGAGCCGGTCGTTGCTCGGGCATCCCGCGTTCAGTATGTATGCCCCATGCATCCGGAGATCGTGCGCGACGAGCCTGGAAATTGTCCCATCTGCGGCATGGCTCTTGAGCCTCGGGAAATCTCAGCAGTCGAGGAAGAGAATCCTGAACTGCGAGACATGACGCGCCGCTTCTCGGTGAGCTTGGGTCTTACGATTCCCGTTCTGCTCGCGGGGATGTCGGAGTACCTTCCCGGCGATCCGCTTCATCGGCTTGCGCCAGCTTCCTTCTGGACCTGGTTGGAACTAGTCTTGGCTACACCTGTCGTTTTGTGGGGTGGGTGGCCGTTTTTCGTGCGGGCCTGGCAGTCCGTCGTAAACCGCAGTCTGAATATGTTCACGCTGATCGGACTGGGTGTGGCCGTTGCCTACATGTACAGCTTGGTGGCCGCCTTGTGGCCGGGCGTCTTTCCTCCACCGTTTCATGATCAAAACGGCGGAGTCCCCGTGTACTTTGAGGCTGCCGCCGTGATTACTACTCTCGTGCTGCTGGGGCAGGTTTTTGAGCTGCGCGCGCGAAGCCAGACCGGAGCTGCGATCCGGGCTTTACTCGGTCTCGCGCCCAAGACGGCCCGCGTCATTGATGAGAACGGCACGGAAACAGAATTGGCGCTCGATCGGATACAAGTTGGCTTCAGGCTGCGTGTGCGGCCCGGCGAGAAAGTGCCCGTGGATGGCGTTGTGCTCGAAGGAGTTACCAGCATCGACGAGTCCATGATTTCCGGCGAGCCGATACCGGTCGAGAAGCAACCGGGTGATCGCGTCACCGGAGCCACGGTGAACACGACCGGTTCGCTCGTGATTCGCGCCGAACATGTCGGGTCCGATACTTTGCTGGCTCAGATAGTACGCATGGTCTCGGAAGCGCAGCGCAGCCGCGCTCCTATTCAGAAGATTGCAGACATCGTTGCCGGTTACTTCGTGCCTGCGGTCATCGGGGTTGCCATCTTGACTTTTGCGGTCTGGGCGACGGTTGGTCCGGCTCCTCGCCTCTCCCACGCCTTGGTCAACGCCGTGGCCGTTGTTATCATCGCCTGTCCTTGTGCTCTCGGCCTTGCAACGCCGATGTCGATCATGGTGGCCATGGGTAAGGGGGCGACGGCCGGAGTGCTCTTCAAGAAT
>Ga0310913_10000639_pt1 | contig 16486 bp, 15 predicted proteins | sample GREbulkMGOX082_FD_203447 | JGI IMG/M metagenome (GOLD analysis project Ga0310913, IMG submission 203447) | Lab enrichment of tropical soil microbial communities from Luquillo Experimental Forest, Puerto Rico - GRE.bulkMG.OX082 | ecosystem: Environmental > Terrestrial > Soil > Tropical forest >...
CGGGCTCATCCACACGACCGCGGTGCTGGCCGCCGCCCTGGACACACTGTTGCGGCTGCTGCACCCGGTGATCCCGTTCATCACCGAGGCGCTCTGGCAGGCCTTGACGTCCCAAGAGTCGCTGGTGATCGCCGAGTGGCCGGAACCGTCGGGTATCGCCCTGGATCCCGTTGCCGCGCAGCGGATCAGCGACATGCAGAAGTTGGTCACCGAGGTCCGCCGGTTTCGCAGCGATCAGGGTTTGGCCGACCGGCAGAAAGTGCCGGCCCGGTTGGCCGGTGTTGAGGACGCCGACCTGAGCACTCAGGTGGCTGCCGTCACGTCACTGGCCTGGCTCACCGCGCCGGGTCCGGAATTTCGCGCGTCGGCGTCCGTGGAGGTGCGGCTGGGTCTCGACATGGACCGCACGGTCGTCGTCGAACTCGACACCTCGGGCACCATCGACGTCGCTGCCGAGCGCCGCCGCCTGGAAAAGGATTTGGCCGCAGCGCAAAAGGAGCTGGCGTCGACCGCCGCTAAACTGGGCAACGCGGATTTTTTGGCCAGGGCTCCACAAGACGTCGTCGGCAAGATCCGCGACCGTCAGCGCGTGGCTCAGGAGGAAACCGACCGGATCAACGCGAGGCTGGCCGGGCTGCAATGAGTTTCGAGCCGCCCGAGTGGGAACCGGGGCACCTTGAAGCCAACACCGCGGCTCCCACGCCGGACGAGATCGCGTCCCTACTGCAGGTCGAGCACCTGCTGGATCAACGTTGGCCCGAGACTCGCATCGAACCGAGCCTGACCCGGATCAGCGCGTTGATGGACCTGCTGGGCTCACCGCAGCTCGGTTATCCGTCGATCCACATCGCGGGGACCAACGGCAAGACGTCGGTGGCGCGGATGGTCGACGCGCTGGTGACCGCGCTGCACGGCCGCACCGGCCGAACCACCAGCCCGCACCTGCAGTCGGCGGTCGAACGCATCGCGATCGACGGAAAACCGATCAGTCCCGCCCAGTACGTGGCGACCTATCGGGAGATCGAGCCGTTCGTGCAGATGATCGATGCGCAATCGGAGTCCGCCGGAGGGCCGGCGATGAGCAAGTTCGAGGTCCTCACCGCGATGGCATTCGCTGCGTTCGCCGACGCGCCGGTCGACGTCGCGGTGGTCGAGGTGGGCATGGGCGGGCGTTGGGATGCGACCAACGTGATCAACGCGCCCGTCGCGGTCATCACCCCGATAGCGATCGACCACGTCGATTACCTCGGCGACGACATCGCCGGGATCGCCGGCGAGAAGGCCGGCATCATCACTCGAGCGTCCGGGGCCGCCGACGGCGCACCCGACACCGTCGCGGTCATCGGGCGCCAGGTGCCCGAGGCGATGGAGGTGCTGTTGGCCCAAACCGTGCGTGCCGACGCCGCGGTCGCCCGCGAGGATTCCGAGTTCGCGGTCTTGGGCCGTCAGGTCGCGATCGGTGGACAGGTGCTGCAGTTGCAAGGACTTGGCGGGGTGTATTCCGACGTCTTCTTGCCGCTGCATGGCGAGCACCAGGCACACAATGCGGTGGTGGCGCTGGCGGCGGTCGAGGCATTTTTCGGGGCCGGTGCGCAGCGTCAGCTTGACGTCGACGCTGTCCGGGCCGGTTTCGCCGCCGTCACCAGCCCCGGCCGGCTGGAGCGCATGCGCAGCGCACCCACCGTCTTCATCGACGCCGCGCACAATCCGGCGGGCGCGGCCGCGTTGGCTCAGACGCTGGCCGACGAGTTCGACTTCCGGTTCCTGGTCGGCGTGCTCAGCGTGCTGGCCGACAAGGACGTGGACGGCATCCTCGCCGCGCTGGAGCCGGTGTTCGATTCCGTCGTCATCACCCACAACGGCTCGCCCCGGGCGATGGACGTTGAGTCGCTGGCGCTGGCGGCGCGCGAGCGGTTCGGACCCGACCGGGTGACGACCGCCGAGAACCTACGCGACGCCATCGACGTCGCCACGACCCTGGTCGACGAGGCCGCCACGCCCGGGGAGGCCCAGGGCGAGTCTTTCTCGGGCACGGGAATCGTCATCACCGGGTCGGTGGTCACCGCGGGCGCCGCGCGCACGCTGTTCGGTCGTGATCCGGAATGAGCGACCAAACCCCGGCTCCGAGCGCTGACCCGTGGAAGAGCTTCGGCGCGGTGATGGCCGCGACGCTGATTCTCGAGGCGATCGTCGTGCTCCTCGCTATACCGGTGGTCGGCGCGGTCGGCGGCGGCCTGACCACCGCATCGCTGGCGTATCTGATCGGCCTGGCCGTCGTGCTGATCCTGCTCGCCGGGCTGCAGCGCAGACCCTGGGCGATCTGGGTGAATCTGGGCGTCCAAGTGGTTCTTCTCGCCGGCTTCGCGGTGTATCCGGGCGTGGGATTCATCGGGGTGCTGTTCACCGGCTTGTGGGCGCTGATCGCCTATCTCCGGGCCGAGGTCCGGCGCCGCCAGCAGTAGCGGCAGCAATCAGACACTCGCCGCCGGGCTAATCGGCAGATGGTTCTGTACGCTGTCCGCCGTGACCGAACGGACCTTGGTACTGATCAAGCCGGACGCCGTCGAGCGGCGCCTGATAGGCGAGATCATCGCCCGCATCGAGCAAAAAGGCCTCACCATCGCGGCGCTGGAACTCCGCCATGTCGGCGAACAGCTGGCCGGCCAGCATTACGCGGAACACGAAGGCAAGCCCTTCTTCGAATCGTTGCTGGAATTCATCACTTCGGGGCCGGTGGTCGCGGCGATAGTGGAGGGACCACGCGCGGTTGCGGCGTTTCGGCAGCTCGCCGGTGGCACCGACCCGGTGGACAAGGCCACGCCGGGCACAATTCGGGGTGATTTCGGGCTGGAGACGCAGTTCAACCTGGTGCACGGGTCCGATTCGACCGATTCGGCGAAGCGCGAGATCGCGCTCTGGTTTCCCGGCGCGTAGCGCTGGGACGACAGGTTTGCTCAGGCGCTCGGATCAGGCGCGATTGGGTTTGCCGAGTGATGTGGGATACTGACAGCGGGTGAACGTCGCCGGACCGGCTTCAGACACCCGAATGAAGACTTAGACAAGCGCGACCATCGCTACCCCGCGGTGTTGCGCCGCATGTCAGGCCGTCATTCAGCACGGCGCCGAGTGAGTTCTACCTGAGCCGCTCGGGGCGAGACCATCACAAGCCCGGGAGAAGCGACCCGGGCCCTAGCGAAGCCCTCGCGTGGCCGCGTCGAAAGGACGCGCCCGGGGGCCAGAGGAGAATACGTGGTAGACGCTGCACCACCTACAGGACCATCACAAGGGTCGATCCGGGACGAGGATCTGCCGGACCGCCTAAGAGTCCATCAGCTGGCACGGGCGCTGGGGAGCACCAACAAAGAGGTGCTGGCGGCGCTCATCGCACTCGACGGGCGGACCCGCAATGTGCAGTCCGGCGTCGACCGTGAGGATGCACTCCGGGTACGTGACCTGCTCTTTGCCCAACCCCTGCAAAGCATCCCGGGTTTCAGCAGTGCGGCCGCGGCTCAGCAACCGCTGTTGCTGGAGGCCTCGGCCGACCGTCCGCATTACATGCCGTTGTTCGTCGCCCCGCAGCCAGTAGAGACCGACGGCGACACCGACGACACCGTCGACTCCGATGAGTCCGACTCCGACGAGGAGGACCAGACCGACCGGCCGGCCAGCAAGCGGCGCCGTCGGGGCCGCCGGGGGCGTGGCCGCGGCCGCGGCGAACAGGGCGGAACCGATGGCCAAGAGGGCGACGACGACGACTCGGAGGACATGGACGAGTCCGAGGACTCCGACGCCGGCGACGACGAGAACGGCTCGTCGGAAGCGGCCAACCGCCGCCGCCGCAGGCGCCGCAGGCGTAAGTCGGGATCCGGTGACGACAACGACGAGGGCCCATCGCCCGACGATCCGCCGAACACCGTGGTACACGAGCGGGCGCCGCGCGGCGGCAAGAACGGTGAAGACGGCGCTAATGGTTCCAGCACCGCCGAGATCAAGGGCATCGACGGCTCCACTCGGCTGGAGGCCAAGCGGCAACGCCGACGAGACGGGCGCGACGCCGGACGGCGCCGCCCACCGGTGCTGACCGAGGCCGAGTTCTTGGCGCGCCGCGAGGCCGTCGAACGGATGATGGTGGTGCGCGACAGGGTTCGCACCGAGCCACCTCACCCCGGCGCGCGGTACACCCAGATCGCGGTGCTCGAAGACGGCATCGTCGTCGAGCACTTTGTCACCTCCGCCGCTTCTGCGTCTTTGGTGGGCAACATCTACCTCGGGATCGTGCAGAACGTGTTGCCCTCGATGGAGGCGGCCTTCGTCGACATCGGCCGCGGCCGCAACGGCGTGCTCTACGCCGGGGAGGTCAACTGGGAAGCCGCGGGGCTGGGCGGCTCCGATCGCAAGATCGAACAGGCCCTCAAACCCGGCGATTATGTCGTGGTCCAGGTCAGCAAGGACCCGGTCGGGCACAAGGGTGCGCGGCTCACCACGCAGGTGTCACTGGCGGGTCGCTACCTGGTTTATGTTCCGGGCGCGTCGTCGACCGGCATCAGCCGCAAGCTGCCCGACACCGAACGCCAGCGGCTCAAGGAGATCCTGCGCGAGGTGGTGCCGTCCAACGCCGGCGTGATCATCCGCACCGCGTCCGAAGGAGTCAAAGAAGACGACATCCGCAAGGACGTCACCCGCTTGCAGGAGCGCTGGCAACAAATCGAGGCCAAGGCGACGGAAACCAAGGAGAAGGCCGCCGGCGCCGCGGTGGCGCTCTACGAAGAGCCGGACGTCCTAGTCAAGGTCATTCGTGACTTGTTCAACGAGGACTTCGCCGGCCTCGTCGTGTCTGGCGACGAGGCGTGGAAGACCATCAACGACTACGTGAACTCCGTTGCCCCGGAACTGGTTTCGAAGCTGACGAAGTACGAGCCCGCCACGGGTTCGGACGGGGCCAGCGGACCGGATGTGTTTGCGGTGCACCGCATCGACGAGCAGCTCGTCAAGGCGATGGACCGCAAGGTGTGGCTGCCGTCCGGCGGCACGCTGGTGATCGACCGGACCGAGGCGATGACGGTGATCGACGTCAACACCGGCAAGTTCACCGGCTCCGGGGGAAACCTCGAGCAGACGGTCACCAAGAACAACCTCGAGGCGGCCGAGGAGATCGTGCGCCAGCTGCGGCTGCGCGACGTGGGCGGCATGGTGGTCGTCGACTTCATCGACATGGTGCTCGAATCCAACCGTGATCTGGTTTTGCGTCGGCTGACCGAGGCGCTGGCCCGCGACCGGACCCGCCATCAGGTATCCGAGGTGACATCCCTTGGCTTGGTGCAACTGACCCGCAAGCGGTTGGGGACCGGGCTGATCGAGGCGTTCTCGACATCGTGTCCCAACTGCGGCGGCCGCGGGATCCTGCTACACGCCGACCCCGTCGACTCGGCTCCGACGAACGGACGCAAGTCCGAGTCCGGTGGTCGGCGGGGCAGGCGCTCGAAGAAGAAGGGGTCCGAAGAGCCCGCCGTGGCCAAGGTGCCCGCGCACGCCCCCGGTGAGCACCCGATGTTCAAGGCGATGGCCGCAGGCTCGGCCGGGGCATCGGCTGATCATGGTGACGAGGAAGCCGACGAGTCCGGCGAGGAAGCCGCCGCCGAGGTCGGCACGGAGATCGAAGGGCAGGCCGCCGTTGACCTGGAGGACACCGAGCAGGAGGACTTCGAGGACACCGACGAGGACTCTGAGGACGAAGACTCCGAAGATGACGACGAACTCGACGACGAGGACCTCGACGACGACGACCTCGACGACGACGAGGATCTCGACGACCTGGACGATGACGACCTGGACGACGAGGATTCCGACTCCGAGCCCGACGAAGACTCCGAAGTCGAGGCCGAGGTCGGCGTCGGCGGTGGATCACCCTTCGGCCGTCCGCGCCGCCGGCGTGCGGCAGGCAGGCCGGCCGGCCCGCCGACGCACGCGGACTGACACAATACCCAGCGCAGCGGCGGTCGAGCCCGGTTTGACCCTGTAGCCGCTGGTCAAGTACCCTTGGACAGTTGTCGTCAGGCCGACTCCCGGTCGGCGACGAGCGGGACATCCGGGCTCAGGTTTCTGCCGGGCGCGGAACCGCTCCCCAGACCCACTACGCACAAGCCGGTGGCACGCGCGCACGGGCGAGAAGAAAGAGGCAGGAGCAGCGATGGCGACCTACGCAATCGTCAAGACCGGCGGTAAGCAGTACAAAGTCGCCGTCGGAGACGTGGTCAAGGTCGAGAAGCTCGAATCCGAGCCGGGGGCCAAGGTGTCGTTGCCGGTCGCCCTGGTCGTCGACGGTGCCAATGTCACCACAGACGCCGCCGCGCTGGCCAAGGTCGCGGTGACCGGTGAGGTGCTCGAGCACACCAAGGGCCCCAAGATCCGTATCCACAAGTTCAAGAACAAGACCGGCTACCACAAGCGTCAGGGTCACCGTCAGCAGCTGACGGTCCTGAAGGTCACCGGAATCAAGTAGCGGAGGCGACACAGATGGCACACAAGAAGGGCGCTTCCAGCTCGCGCAACGGCCGCGATTCGGCCGCGCAGCGGCTGGGCGTGAAGCGGTTCGGTGGCCAGGTCGTCAAGGCCGGCGAAATCATCGTTCGCCAGCGCGGCACCAAATTCCACCCGGGCACGGGCGTCGGGCGTGGCGGCGACGACACACTGTTCGCCAAGGAATCCGGGGCGGTCGAATTCGGCGTAAAGCGCGGACGCAAGACAATCAGCATCACGCCGCAGGTCTAGGCTTCGCGAGCTGGGGGCAGCTCCCGCACGCGCGGGAATCGCTGCGGCCGGTTTCGCGAGGTATTTTTCGCCCTGGCGTTACATTCGGAGGGCTGGTAATCGATGCCTCGGTTTGTCGATCGCGTGGTCATCCACGCGCGGGCGGGTTCCGGCGGCAACGGCTGCGCGTCGGTCCATCGCGAGAAGTTCAAGCCGCTGGGCGGTCCCGATGGCGGCAACGGCGGCCGGGGCGGCAGCGTCGTGTTGGTCGTCGACCCGCAGGTCCACACCCTCCTGGACTTCCATTTCCATCCGCATATCAGCGCACCTTCCGGCAAGCAGGGGATGGGCAACAACCGCGACGGCGCCACCGGGGTGGACCTGGAAGTGAGGGTGCCCGACGGCACCGTCGTACTGGACGAAAACGGGCGGCTGCTGGCCGACCTGGTGGGCGCCGGCACCCGCTTTGAAGCCGCCGCAGGTGGCCGCGGCGGCCTGGGCAACGCCGCACTGGCATCGCGCGCCCGCAAGGCTCCGGGCTTCGCGCTGCTTGGCGAGCGGGGCCAATCGCGCGACCTGACGCTGGAGCTCAAGACCGTCGCCGACGTCGGCCTGATCGGGTTTCCGTCGGCCGGGAAATCCTCGTTGGTGTCCGCGATTTCGGCGGCCAAACCGAAGATCGCCGACTACCCGTTCACCACGCTGGTGCCCAACCTCGGTGTGGTCTCGGCGGGGGAGCACACCTTCACCGTCGCCGACGTGCCCGGTCTGATCCCCGGCGCTTCGGTGGGGCGCGGCCTGGGCCTGGATTTCCTCCGACACATCGAGCGCTGCGCCGTGCTGGTACACGTGGTGGATTGCGCGACCGCTGAATTAGGCCGCGACCCGATTTCCGACATCGACGCGCTGGAGGCCGAACTCGCCGCGTATACGCCGACACTGCAAGGGGATGCGGCTTTGGGGGACCTCACCGAGCGGCCACGGGCGGTGGTGCTCAACAAGATCGACGTGCCGGAGGCTCGTGAGCTCGCCGAGTTCGTCCGCGACGAGATCGCCGAGCGTGGGTGGCCGGTGTTCCTGGTATCGACGGTGAGCCATGTTGGCTTGCAGCCGTTGATCTTTGGGCTCTGGCAGATGATCTCCGACTACAACGCCGCGCGGCCGCAAATCGTGCCGCGGCGGCCGGTGATTCGTCCGGTGCCCATGGACGACAGCGGCTTCGCCGTCGAGCCCGACGGACAGGGCGGCTTTGTCGTCACCGGCGCACGGCCCGAGCGCTGGGTCGGCCAGACCAACTTCGACAACGACGAAGCCGTGGGCTATCTCGCCGACCGGCTGGCGCGTCTCGGTGTCGAAGAGGAGTTGCTGCGGCTGGGCGCGCAGCCGGGGTGCGCCGTGACCATCGGGGAGATGACGTTCGACTGGGAGCCGCAAACGCCCGCGGGACAGCAGGTCGCATTGTCGGGCCGCGGTACCGATGCGCGGCTGGAGCGCACCGATCGCGTGGGCGCCGCCGAGCGTAAGGCCGCCAGGCGTCAGCGCCGCGAACGCGATGACGAACGCGGTGACGGCTCGTGAGCAGACATCGCGAAGCTGTCCGAACGGCGCGCAGTCTCGTCGTCAAGGTCGGGACGAACGCGCTGACCACGCCGTCCGGGGAGTTCGACGCGGGTCGGCTGGCCGCACTGGCCGACGCGATAGAGGCGCGAATGAAAGCGGGCACCGACGTCGTCATCGTGTCTTCGGGCGCCATCGCCGCCGGCATCGAGCCGCTCGGATTGTCGCGTCGTCCAAAGGATTTGGCGACGAAGCAGGCCGCGGCCAGCGTTGGGCAGGTCGCCCTGGTGAACTCGTGGAGTGCGGCGTTCGCCCGCTACGGCCGCGCGGTCGGGCAGGTGCTGCTGACGGCACACGACATTTCGATGCGGGTGTCCCACACCAACGCCCAGCGCACCCTGGACCGGCTGCGCGCGCTGCATGCCGTGGCGATCGTCAACGAGAACGACACGGTGGCCACCAACGAGATCCGGTTCGGCGACAACGATCGGCTCTCGGCGCTGGTCGCCCACCTGGCGGGCGCGGAGGCTTTGGTGCTGCTGTCCGACATCGACGGGCTTTATGACTCCGATCCGCGAAGAACCCGGGGCGCCAGGTTTATCCCCGAGGTGTCCGGATCGGCGGATCTCGACGGTGTGGTCGCCGGCCCGGGCAGCCACTTGGGTACCGGCGGGATGGCTTCGAAGGTGTCCTCGGCGCTACTGGCCGCCGACGCCGGGGTGCCGGTGCTGCTGGCGGCCGCTGCGGACGCGACGGCCGCGCTCACGGACGCCGCAACCGGTACGGTGTTCGCCGCGCGTCCCGCTCGGATGTCGGCCCGCCGGTTCTGGGTGCGTTATGCCGCCGAGGCGGCCGGTTCGCTGACGCTTGACGAGGGTGCGGTGCGCGCGGTCGTGCGGCAACGCCGCTCACTGCTGGCCGCGGGCATCACCGCGGTGGCGGGCCGGTTCTATGCCGGAGATGTCGTCGAATTGCGCGGGCCGGACTCGGCCATGGTGGCCCGCGGTGTGGTCGCCTACGACGCGACCGAACTGGCCACCATGATGGGCCGGTCGACCTCCGAGCTGCCCGGTGAGTTGCGCCGGCCCGCGGTGCACGCCGACGACCTGGTTGCGGTGTAACCGGCTAATTGAAGGGGTTGCTGTTGTCCTGCCAGGCGGCCGATTCGGGGCGCGGTCCATAGTGGCGGACGTAGTCCTCGTGCATCTTCGCCTGCTTTTCGCGTTTGACCACATCGACCAGGTTCGGGTCGAGGCCGTGCTGCGCTAGCCGGTGGCGACGCCAGACCTTGTTCAGCGCAAGCGAGATCAGCAGCGCCCAAATGTAGAGCGGCGCCGTCATCTCTGCGTGCACGTACGCCGAAGCGGGCAACAGCCACAGCGGAGCGAGCACGAACACTGGCGGTATTGCCCACCGGATCATGTGCCGGCGCACGGCTCCTGGGCCCGCCAGATCGTTGGCGACCCAGCTCCGCATCGAGCTGGGTAGGCGTCGACCGTACGCGTAGCCGATGCGCTGCCAAAGGTTGGGCTTGGTGTCGGTCATGATGGCTCCTACGGGGGGGTGGTTTCAGGACTGCAGTGCGCCGGCTGCCACGGCGGCCGCGTTGATCCGGGTCAGCACCCGATGCAGGTGCTGAAGCTCGCCCATGTCGACGCCCAGACGCGCGACAACGGCGGGCGGGATCTTCAGTGCACGCCGACGGAGGGCGGTGCCGGCGTCGGTGAGTTTGACGTCGGTGGAGCGCTCATCGACGGTGCATCGGGTACGGGTGATCAGGCCGACCGCCTCCAAGCGCTTGAGCATCGGCGACATCGTTGCCGAATCCATCTGCAACCTCGCCGCGATCTCCTTGACGGACAACGGTTTCTGCTGCCACGCGGATGCCTTCTGGTGATCCCAGAGCGTCAGCATCACCAGATACTGCGGATGGGTCAGCCCCAACGGCTCCAGCAGGGGCCGGTAGACCGCCAAAACGGCGCGGTTGGTGACGCTCAGCGCGAAACAGACCTGCTGCTCGAGGGCGAGCGGGTCGATCTCCGGTGCGGTCGGTGCGGCCATAATTGCAGGGTACCCTAATAGTTAGTGCACTAACTATGTTGCCTTCGTCACAGGAAGTCACAGGAATCAGCCGGGCGCCATCGGCTTGAGATACAGCGTGTTCCACACGATTTCGGCCAGCGTCGCGGCCAGCTCGGCACCGTAGGAGGCGGGCGCGGTGGGAAGGTTCTGCTGGCACGCGCGTTCGACCATCCAGGTCAGTGCGCTGGCCGTCGTCGCCGCGGGCAGCTCACGGCGGATATTGCCGTCGGCCTGGCCGTCTTCGATGACGCGGGTCAGCCGGGCGCTGATAGCGGTCAGCAGGTTGCGATAGGTCGCTCCGACCACGGGGTCGTAGGCCGCCATCTCGTTGAGTGCGAGGAGCACCGGTTGATGACGCCGGTAGGTGGCGACGATGCCGTCCATCGCCGCACGGACGTCGTCGGGACTGTGCCGCGGGGCCACGCTCCACCAACGAGCCGCGCTGTCGGCGAGATCGGCGAACACCTGGCCGGCCAAGCGGCGCAGGAGGTGGCCCTTGTCCTCGAAGTAGATGTAGAAGCTGGCGCGCGAAATGCCGGCTTCGCCCGACAGCCGGTCCACGCTCAGCTCGGTGAAACTGGCGCCGTCGCGCATCAGCCGTTCGGTCGCATCCAGCAACCGGCGCTCCATCTGCTCTCGCCGCTGCTGACGGTTCTGTTCGCGATGGGCCTGCGGCTTCCTGGCAACCGACGGCATTTTGCGAGCATAGCCCAGCTTTCAACACGTTGACTAGACATCCTGTCTAGGCATATTGTCGATTCCAGTTTGTGACTGGGGTCGCACGCAACGGGAGGATCTGGGATGACTGCGATGACCGGGACGTCTGGCACCGAAAAACCTGGCCGCGCGTACGACGCCATAGATCTGTCCTCGCGAGCGTTTTGGTCCAGGACCGCGGCAGACCGGGAACGCTCGTTCGCCGAACTGCGGGCCGAGCGCCCGGTGAGCTGGCATCCGCCCGTCGAAGACGCCCTGATGCCCGATCCCGACGACCCCGGCTATTGGGCCGTCACCCGGCGCGCCGACATCGTCGCGGTCAGCCGCAACAACGAGGTGTTCCTGTCCGGCAGGGGCGTGATGTTCGAGAACATCCCGGTTGAGCTGCTCGAGGCGTCGCAGTCCTTCCTGGCGATGGACCCGCCGCGGCACACCAAGCTGCGCAAGCTCGTCAGCGCCGCCTTCACCCCGAGGCAGGTCCGCCGCATCGAAGATTCGATCAAAGCGAACGCCAAGACCATCGTCCAAGAGCTGCGGGCCGCCGGCAGCGGTGCCGATTTCGTCGACCTCTGCGCCAAGGAGCTACCCATCCGCACGCTGTCGGACATGGTGGGGATTCCGGAATCCGAGCGTCAGCACGTGGCGCACGCCGTCGATGCCATGGTGTCGTGGGCCGATCCCGCCCACCTCGACGGCCGCAACCCGCTAGAAGTCCTGTTCGAGAACCAGATGTACCTGCACCAAGTCGCCGCGATGCTGGTCGCCGAGCGTCGCGAGCATCCCGGCGACGACCTGTTCAGTAGCATGGTGAACGCCGAAGTGGACGGCGACCGGCTGACCGACGCGGACGTGGCGGCGTTCTTCGTGTTGCTCTCGGTGGCCGGCAACGACACCACCCGTCAGACCATCAGTCACGCGATGAAGGCGCTCACCGATTTCCCCGACCAGAGGGCCTGGCTGCTAGAGGATTTCGACAATCGGATCGGCACAGCGATCGAGGAATTCATCCGTTGGGCCACGCCAGTTATGACCTTCCGCCGCACGGCTGCAACGGATTTCGAGCTGGGCGGCCAACAGATTCTGGCCGGGGAGAAGGTGGTGATGTTTTATTCGTCCGGCAACTGGGACGGAGAAGCGTTCGACCATCCTGAACTCTTCGATCTGAGCCGTAATCCCAACCCGCACCTGGGCTTGGGCGGTGGTGGAGTGCACTTCTGCCTAGGCGCTCATGTGGGCCGCGCACAACTCCGTGCCATTTTCGATGAGCTGCTCCGGCAGGTCCCGGATGTCCAGGCTGGCGATCCGACCTACGTGGCGGGCAATTTCATCCACGCCATCCGAAGCATGCCCTGCACCTTCTAGCGGATTGATATCGGCGACAACGCCCCCGCCAGTTCGGAGGCCAGCAGCGCCAGCAGTTCCGAGCACCCGCCGTCGACCTTGACGGTCGCCAGGTCGTCGCCACGGGTGCGGCCGCGGTTGACGATCGCGATCGGAATGCCCAGCGTGGCGGCGTGGCGCACGAATCGGTAACCGGAGAACACGGTCAGCGACGAGCCCGCGACCAGCAGCGCCTCGGCCTGGTCGACCAGTGAATATGCTTTTGCCACAATGTCTTTGGGCACGCTTTCGCCGAAGTAGACGATATCCGGCTTGAGCATGCCGCCACAGCGCGGACAGTCGACATAGCGGAACGACGTGGTATCGGCGACGACCGCGTCAGCGTCGGGAGCCACCGCCAGCCCGCCGATCGCTTCGGCGCGCTCGACGAATCCCGGGTTGAACGCCTCGAGTTGGTCGGCAAGCGCGGCTCGGCTCATGCCGTAGTGGCAGCTCAGGCAGATCACCCGCGTGTAGGTGCCGTGCAGGTTGACGACGTTTCGGCTGCCGGCCTTGGTGTGCAGCAGGTCGACGTTCTGGGTGATCACGCCGGTCACCACCGAAGCTCGCTCGAGCGCGGCCAACGCCCGGTGCCCCGCGTTGGGCAGGGTGTCGTCCATATGCCGCCACCCCACGTGATTGCGCGCCCAATACCGCTGCCGGAACACCGGATCGGAGGTGAACTGGCGGATGGTCATGGGATTGCTCGGTGGTGAATCAGGTCCCCGGTAGTCGGGAATGCCGGAGTCGGTGGAAATCCCGGCACCGGTCAGCACCGCGATCCGGCGACCGGCCAGCAGCGCGACCAGCTCCGGCGATTCTGCGCAACGAGCGGTCACCTACTCGAGAGTACGGACCTAACCTAAGCAGTCTGCCGCGGTGGTGAGCTCGGCGGACATGTTGTGCTGCCGGAATACCTGTCCGCGACGCAGCCATCCGGACGGTATTCCATTCGGACTCGTAGGCGATCACCGAACGCTGTTATCTCAGCCGCGTAGGGGTGCCAGCACCACCAGGCAAATTGGGATGCCTGCCGGATCGTGATCGAGGCTGCTTCGGCCCAATCTGTTCTTGGCACGGTGACGCCGCGTCCCAGGATCTCGCAGGAGGCGAAGAAATGACCAGTCTCGCATTAGGCATGTCGGCCGACGGCGGCTGCCATGTTCAACAGGCGCAACAACATCAGCCGTTCATGAGAGCGATCTACCGCCGCGATCGCACCCGAATTAAGGGTCGTGGCATCACTCGAACGGTAACGACAAGCGACGGCGTGTCATTGTCAGTGCGCGAGTACGGATCTCGCGACCCTGCCCACACCGTCGTCCTGCTGCACGGGCTCTGCTTGACCAAAGACTCCTGGACCATCCCGATCGATCACCTGCTAGATCAATACGGCGACAACATTCGGATCATCAGCTACGACCACCGCGGCCACGGCGATTCCGCGACCGCACCGATGGACACCTACCACATCGACCGACTCGCCGCCGACCTCGCCGACCTGCTCGCAGCCCTCGGCGTCGCAGGCCCCCTTACCTTTGCCGGACATTCCATGGGCGGCATGGTGGCCCTGGCCTACCTTGGACGTCCCGCCGCCCAGCGACCGGCCCAACCCCATGGGCTTATCCTCGTCGCCACCGCGGCGGGCAAACTCACCGAGCGTGGCCTGGGCCGGTTGCTGGCTAACCCCGCCACCAACATCCTCTACGAAGTAGCGCAGCGTGCACCCCGCATCGCAGAACACGCTTCCCGGGCCCTTGCCCGGCCGGTGTGCGGGATCCTTGTCAGATTTGGCGGATACGGTACGGCGAGCCGTGACGCGCGCGTGGCCGTGTCCGCGGCAACCATCAATGCCACCCCGGTTGCGACGAAAGCTGGGTTTCTGCGGGCTTTACGGCACTACAACCAGTATCAGACTCTGAGTTCCATCACAGCCACGACGGTGGTCATCAGTGGTGGCGCGGACAGGCTCACCCCGCCACCGCATGCCCACGACCTGGCCGGCGGTATCCCCGGGGCCACGCTCGTGCATCGGCCCGCCGCCAGCCACATGCTCTTGGATGAGGCGCCGCACGTAATTAGCGACGCCATGATCGGCATTATCGGTGCGCACAAGACAGGCGCAACGAGACGCCATGTCATGCGGAATTACGCCAAACCGGTGTCGCGCCAGCCGCTCACGGCCCGGGAAGCCTGCTAGATGTCTAGGCGCGTCGAACGCCCCTACCATGTCACGATCGTCGGCTCCCTTCCGTCGGGATTCTTCGCCGCGGCGTCGCCGCTGAAGACCGCCGACGCGTCGAATTCGGCTAGCGCGAAAAGTATTCGCGGATTGCCGTGCCCCCACTCGCACGCCGCGTAAATCAACTCGACATCGCACAGACAAGGACTGAGAAAATGGTCGCACTGGGCCACATCAACCGATGGCAGCCCCCCAACGGTCCAGTCACCACGTGGACGGCCTCACCCACGGCACGCGAAGCGGCCCGGAACGCGTGGCGAAGCGATCTACCGCCGAGTTATCAGCAGGCTCAACATCTCAAGACCGCCAACGAAGGCAAGGCGATGGGCCGGCAGCAACCCCGCCTGATGGTCGTTGTGTGGGACATTCCCGGGGTCTGTGACATTCCGACGATGACGGCAGCGATCACTGCGCATGTCCGTCGTCACGACACTTACCACAATTGGTTCGAATTCGAAAACGACGTCATTGTCCGCCGCACGATCGACAACCCCGATGTCATCGGCTTCGTGCCTGTGGAATTCGGACACATGAGCGCCGAGCAAATACGCACGCACGCCTTGACGACGACGCCGGAGACGCTCGAGTGGGATTGCTTCACATTCGGCGTCGTGCAGCACACCGATTACTTCACGTTCTACACGAGTGTCGACCACCTCCACGTCGACGGGATGTCCGCGGCACTGATCTTCCTCGACATCAACCTGATGTATCAGGGTCTCCGGCAGGACGTGCATCAGCAGCAGCCCAGCACGCTTCCGCCGGCCGGCAGTTACCACGACTACACCGTGCGCCAGCGCGAACGTGTGGCGGGCTTGACCCTGTCGTCCGCGGAGATCAAGGACTGGATCGAGTTCGCGCGCGACACCGCCGGCGACTGGCCGCGCTTCCCGCTACCCCTCGGTAACGGATGGGCCACCGGCAAAGGCGACTTTGCGACGGTCGAGTTGTTGGACGCCGTCGAGACCCAGTCTTTCGAGACCACCTGCCATGCTGCCGGTGCTCGGTTCAGCGGGGGAGTTCTGGCGTGCGCAGCACTGGCCGAGCATGAGTTGACGGGCAGCGAGACCTATCACGGATTCACACCGTACGACACCCGGACGCCGGGCAGTGACACCATGACCGTGGGTTGGTTCGCCGGCCTGTGTCCGGTCACCGTGCCCATCGGCAAAGGCTCGTTTGCCGAAGCAGCCCGGGCAGCGCAGAAATCGTTCGACGAAGCCAAGCCCCTTGCCGGCGTGCCGATGGACCGGGTAATGGAGTTGGGGACACCGGATCAACTGGGCATCAGGCCGCTCGCGCGTCCGGCAATGATGGTGTCGTTCATGGATTTCCGCAAGATACCGGTCGCCGCATTGTTTGAACAGACCAATTTCGGCACCTATGGCGACAACCTCTCGCACGGCGGGATCAACATGTGGATCAACCGGCAGGCCGACAAAACCACGGTGACGATCTCTTTTCCGGATAACCCGAAAGCGCGTAAATCGGTGCACCGCTACATCGCGGTGTTGACTCAAGCGTTCGCGCGCGCCGTCGAGACCACCTCGGACGGGGTGGATGCGATTGCAGACCAAGCGGATTCGTCCGAGCTGTATGGCCTGACAGCGTAGCCAAGCGAAGAAAAGGACCTCGGGAAAATGAGCAACGTACTCGATCTGGTCGACCAGACCTTCTTCCGTGTCGAGCGGGCGGCCGCAGTCACCAACTTGATTCAGTGCGTCTGGGTGTACAACCGCGCGGTCGACCTCGACAGTCTGC
>Ga0310913_10000649_pt1 | contig 16407 bp, 18 predicted proteins | sample GREbulkMGOX082_FD_203447 | JGI IMG/M metagenome (GOLD analysis project Ga0310913, IMG submission 203447) | Lab enrichment of tropical soil microbial communities from Luquillo Experimental Forest, Puerto Rico - GRE.bulkMG.OX082 | ecosystem: Environmental > Terrestrial > Soil > Tropical forest >...
AGCTCGATGTGGTGATCAATGCCGGTTGCCTCCAATGCGGCGCCAATCTCGTCGCGCAGATCCAGCGGATTTGTGCCGGGCAGAGCGCGGACGTCGAGATACAGATGGCACAACTGCGGCGAGAGAAACGGCCGCGTCGGTTCGCCACTGCGAACGGCGCCGATTTGCACTTTCGGACGAACCTCGCCGCCAGGTGAATGCAGCACGCTGCGACGCTCGTACTTCTCCGCCCACCACTCGATCGCCTGGATTGCGGCACCTGCCGCTACGATCATGTTGGGACTTTCGGCCGGAGTGGTGCGCTCAGGCATGTAGGGCGTGTAGAAGCAAGGATGGCGTGAGCGCAACGTGACCTTAAACCAGAACTTGCCACACTCGATCCAAACAATTCCGAACCCTGTGCCCTCTGCAACGATGACGTAGTCGGCAACGCCGCCGTGGGTCGCAAGGAATCGCGCGCCCAATTCCTTCGCGTCAATTATTTCACCCGGTGGACCGTCAGCTTGTTCATAGGCGGTTTCGGCAATGACCATAGACAACAGAAGCTCGCCCTTCAGTTGGTAGCCCGAGTCTTTGATAGCTTTGGCCGCGATCATGAAAGCAGCAATCGGACCCTTGTCGTTTACCACGCCGTCGCCCACCAAAAGGTCACCCTCGACCCACGCTTTGTGAAGCTCGTCGCGCGTCGGGTCGAGTTGAACCAGATCGGCATACGACGGGGAGAACGTGTCCACGTGACCATTGAACATCAGGCTCGGCCGTCCGCCTGCAGTCCCGGGCAGGCGCGCCAGCAGGTTATAGCGTTCCGCGAGCAGGCCTATGCGCCGGACCGCGAAGCCCTCCCGCTGGAGCCAATCTTCCAGCCGCTCCGCGACGGCCCCTTCGTGACCCACGGAACTGTCAATGTTGCAGATTTCAAGCGTGAATCGAACCAGCTCATCGCGGTCAATCCGAGATATGACATCGTCAACCGAGGCGCCGATCATGCTATCTGACGATCTCATTCGCCTTGAATAGCTGCAGCCGCACGCTGACGCAATCAGAAGTGATATGAGTCCGTCACTAAGGCTTGATCGGCGTAAATGCTGTCGAAAAGATTTGATCGGCGGTCAATTTCGTTTCCATACCGGCGCTTGCCGCGAGATCGAGAGACGCCTTCATCCATTCAGGCTTCATGACGCCGTCAGGATTGATGCGCCTGATGAAATTATCCAGCGCCGATTTGATCACATGATCGTCCTTTTCATCAAAATAATGCTTAAGAAATCCGATCGCCCAGTTCTCGTTCTCGTGCCTTTGCAAGTAAGCGATTGCCTTGGCATTGGCCTCAAGCCACCGGCGTAGAACCGCCGGACGATTCTGGATGAGTTCGTTGCTCGCCGCCCAACCCTCCGATACCGAAGGCTCCATCGTAGCGCCGAGGTCATCGATCGATCGAAAATCACCGTCCGCAAGCCCTTTGTAGCTGAAGATCGGCCAGAGAATGGCGGCATCCACCTGTTTTGCCTTGAGTGCAGGCATTACCGCAGGAGCCCCAAGCGGAATTGCCTGTACAGTAATTCCCGCCTTTGCGGCGGCCCGTTGGACCCAAAAATCGGTCAGCGAGCCCTTTTGCGTGACACCTACTGTCTTTCCTTTCAGTTCGGCCATGCTTTTTATCGACGAGGCGGTCGGCACCAGGATGTACCAGCCCTGCGGCGTCGGTGGCACCGATAGCGCTACGATCTTTTCCTGAACGCCCTTTGCGATGGCCAGCGCGGCTGCTCCCGGCGCAATAGTGCTGATATCGATCGCGCCCGAGGCGAGTGCCTCCTGAGTCGCGGGACCACCGCGAAATTGTGTGATTTGAACGTCCAGATTCTTTTCCTTGTAAAAACCCAATTCGTTTGCGGCATAGGGAATGGCATACGCCGGGTAAACTGCCGCCAGTCCAACTCGTACCGTATCGGCCGCGCGGGCAGAGTGAACAAGCGACGCGAACACCGGCAGCGACAACGCAAGCACCGCCGCAAGCTTGAATTTCGCGCTCATGGTAGCTGCTCCTTTTCGACGCACAGCATGCGCAGCAAAATGCACTCCGGTTTTGCAGGCGCTTTTGGCCGACGATGGTCAAGCGAGGCTATATCGCTTGAATTGCACCGGCAAGCGCCGGCCGGCCCGAGGGTCACTGCACGATACGAACGCCAGGAGACGCGCTCACGCGGCAGGTATTGGCGCGAGGCAGCAAACTTGAATTTGATACATTTCGGCGGTTCGATCGGGCGCGTCTGTCATTTTTTAATTGGACGCGAACAGGAAAAGCTTCCGACTGCTCGCGTGACCAAAGCTTTAGTCGCCGGCTCCCGATTCGCTGCTTAGGCTACGCCCGGCCCAAGTCTTCGCCCGGCGGCTGAATCCCCGTTGCGCGCTCAATCGACGTTGAGCAGCACCTTCAGCTACGGCACAATGGACCTCGAGGACGTTTCCATATGTTGCTGCTAGAGCACGACGATATTGCCGGCCTGTTGTCTCCCGTAGAGGTCATCGAGGCGCTGCGGGAAGCGCTGCTTGAGCAGAGCAAGGGTCTCGTCCAGGTTCCGCCGCGCACCACGGTCGAGTCGTCGGCCGGATTTGGGTGGCTACGCACTATGCCGGCGATCCTCAATGGCTCCAGGGTCATGGGTTTTAAGGCGATGCATTCGACGCCTAGCGTCGGGGTCGGCTACTTCGTCGATCTGTACGACCTGCCGACCGGCGAGCTTTTGGCGATGATGGATGCCGACTGGCTTACGGCGCAGCGGACCGCAGCGACCGCGGCGATCGGCGTCGATACGCTGGCGTCCAAAACCATCCGTACCGTAGGCGTGCTAGGCTCGGGCGAACAAGCGCGCTCGATGCTGATTGCGGCGAGCAAGGTTCGTCATCTGCCACAAGTCAATATCTTCAGCCCGACGCCAGCGCATCGGCAGGCATTTGCTGAAACGATCGGACTCGAGCAAGGGCTGAATGTTAAACCTGTCGATAGTCCGCAACAGGCGGTTGTCGGCTGCGATCTTCTGTTGAGCGTATTCCGTGCCGGCAAGGAGCCGTTTGTTTCCGCCGATTGGATCACACCGGGCATGCATATCTGCGCCGCCAGTTCCGTGCGGCCCGCCGCCAGGGAACTTGAAGATGATATCTGGCGAAAGGCGGCTGTTGTCGCTGTCGATGATCGCGCGCATGCGTTTGAATCGGGCGACGGCAGGAGCGCCATTGCCTCGCGATCGTTCGACGCGGAACGCGTCGTCGAGCTGTGGGAGCTAGTCAGCGGCCGAGAACACGGCCGGAGCACCGACGCCGACATCACGTTGTTCAAATCCGTAGGCACCGCGTTGCAAGACATCGCGATCGCCAAGGCGATCTACCTCCGAGCCAAGCAAAAGGGATTGGGACGCGACCTGGGATGCTTCCCGAGAATGCGACCGCATGCATGAGAGCGAGGGCTCTCCGCTCGGTCCGTGTCGAACTGCCGCTAAGTCGCTCTTAATCCGCGCCAGCAGGGATTGTCATTAGAGCGCAGAGAGTCCCACTGTGTGCGAAGACGGACAGAACAGCTTCCCTGACGATGAACCAAAAGCTCAGTTCGGATGTCTTCCGATGAAGAAATCGGCGAAGCTTTCGTCCTTTATATTGAAGCCGGCGCGCAGCATCGCCTCGCGCGAAAGCCGCATCTCACGATCATTGACCTTATTCACTGGTTGTCGCAGCGGGCCGCCATTATAACCGTTGAGCCAAGCCCAGTACTTCCACAGCGAGCGGTTGATGAAATGTGAGCCGCTCATATAGGCCGAGAGCTGGATACGCAGCTGGCGCACCGGATCGACCTGCCAATAAAGATCCATCGCATGGTCGTGCTTGCCGTCGCGCAGGAGCTTAAAAATCTTCGGCGCTGCGCCACCGAAAATTTCATAGCCGCTCGTTCCGGACCATTGCTGACCGAACAGCTCTACAGAAACCGGAAAATTCGCCTCCATCGGGTCCGAATAGAGCACATTGTGGCCCTTCAGCTTCAGCCAGAAATCATAATGTCCAGCGATGCCGCCGACCTCGAACTTGCATGCCACCAAATTTTCGAGCTTGGCCGCATCGAGCATGACCTTCGGCGGATAGCCGCTAGGGTGCAGCCGCTGGAAATTCCAATGTGGCTGGGCGAAACCGACGACGCCGAGTGGGGTTCGATCGCAGACGTACTCCGTAAAATCGTATAGCTCTTTCTCGCTCTGCGGATAGAACGAGGTGGGGTGTCCGAGAAGCAAACCGTCTACGCCGATGTCTTCGGCTGATTTCGCGATACGCACAATGTCTTCGACGGTGTCAAAGCAACCGTGACACAGGAAATAGTGCTTGCCTTTCGCCTCATCGACGGCGATTTCCATGAATTCTATATATTCGGCTTCGGTGGTCGCGGCCTCCGACACCAGAAGCGCACCCCAGTAGCCGAGCTCGATATTTTGGCGTACGTCGTGGCGAATGCCCGATTCGTTGAGGCGCTTCAGATCCGAGCTGAAGCTCGGGATGATGACATTGCAGAGGCCGTGCCAGTGCTGGCGCGCCCAGTCCTTCGCCTCGTGCTTCTTGTATTTCAATGGCATCTGCGGTCCTCCAAACCAGAGCGGCCCCGATGATGGTGCGGCAGCCGCGCTCGGCAATTCTTCCCATATAAGGCTGGGCGCACCGTGGCAATGCAAATCATGTCGGAATTGATGCCCGGCGAGGATCAATCGCCGTCATTGTACTGTTCGGCACGCCACGGCAGCGTTAGCTTGCCGCTGCGAAGCTTCGGCCGGTGCAGCGGCTCAGATTCGGACGTACTAATGATGGAGGCCACCCCGTAGCGCATGCTATATAACATGTCCGATCCGCTGAACCGGGCGAGACACGGGCGCATCTTTGTCCAATGATCGGTGCATTCTGATTTGGTTGTAATAGCGCGCATAGGATTGCAGCATCCGCCGCACATGCGCCTCGCCCAATACGACCAGATGGTCGATGAACTCGCGATGGATTGACCCGATCAAGCGTTCGGCGCACGCGTCCTGCCACCGCGAGCCTGAGGCAATGGGCTTATCACGGATCCCCATGGCTCGTAACCGGCGTGTCACGGCGGTCCCTTAGGCACTATCCTGGTCGCGGATCAGATAGGCGGAGCTTCATTCCAGGGGAAGGCTTCGGTAATTTGCTGCGCGTTCCATTCTGCCGTCGGGTGTGGTGTCACATTGATCCAGACAAGCTCTCGACGGCCAACCGGACAATGACCAGAACATAGAGCAGGCCAAAGTCGATGGTCGGAACCACGAACAAATCCGTGGCGGCCATGTGCAGTGCATGGTTGAGCACGATCACCTGATGTCGGAGCGCGGCATTCTCTGCTTCAAGCCGGCTCTTCGACTTGCGAGGCCAACAGCGTCAGAAAGAAGCATAGCAGTGCGACCATCGTCGTCGACGGTATGCGATTCTGTTACGTAATCAAACCGGATGAGGTTTTCGGTACACAAAGGGGCTTGAGTGCGTCGTACATGGTGAAGTCGAGTTCGTCATACATGCAGGCGCCGCGTCCCTGAATGACAGATTCGGCCGGAGCCAAACGTCGCGGACAAATGCAAGAGTTTCCACCATCGTAGTTGACATCAATCGAAAATACCTTTGCATTTGTTGTCTCCCCACCGCGGCGCTATGGTCCGCCAGCCTTAAGGAAGGCGCGTTCCCATGGAATTATCCCGTCTCGTTATTGACGACGTCGAGGCTGGAAGCTTCCGCGTGCATCGTTCGGCGCTTACGTCACCCGAGATTTTGGAGCTGGAGCGCACAAATATTTTCGCACGCACCTGGCTCTATGTCGGCCATGACAGCGAGGTGCCGAACCAAGGCGACTATTGCCGTCGCGTCGTGGCCGACCGTCCGCTGTTCATGATTCGCGGCCGCGATGGGGAGATCCGCGTTTTCATCAATTCATGCCTGCATCGCGGCGCCCTGGTCTGCCGACAGGACAAGGGCAGCGCGAACTCGTTTGTATGCTTCTATCATGGCTGGGCCTACGATAACTGCGGCAAGTTGGTCGGCGTGCCCGATCCGGAAGGATATACGGAGGACTTCAGCAAGAGCGGTCGCGCGCTGATGGAACCCGCGCACGTCGACAGCTATCGCGGGATGTATTTTGTCAACTTCGCAACCGAGACCCCTTCGCTCTTCGAATTTCTTGGCGACGCGCGCGAACTCATCGACCTGACGATGGACTCCGCCGAAATTCTCGGCGGCTGGCAGGTGATCAGGGGCACGGCGAAGTACAACATCCACGCGAATTGGAAGCTGTTGCTGGAGAACAGTGCGGACAATTATCACTTCCACACCACCCACAAGACCTTCGCCGACTACTCAGCTGAGCGACGAAGGCAGGCCGGCCTCGGCCACCCGCGGGTCAACAACATCGACGATTCGCGCGGCCTGGTGTTCAAGAACGGCCATGTCGCAATGGTCACGCGCGCCGAAGGACGCACCATCGCGAGCCCGAGCCCCCTTTGGAGCCCGGAGGCCATCGCCGAGGTCGCCAGATTGCGCGATGAACTGGCTGGTCGCTACGGCGCCGAGCGGGGCCAGAGCATGGCCGATTTTTCGCGGTTCCTAATGGTCTTCCCGAACCTCGCCGTCCACGACACCCAATCCGGTTTCAAGCTCCGCCAGTGGTGGCCGATTGCGCCAGACAAGATGGAGGTCACCCAATGGGAGCTGGTGCCGCGCCGCGAGCGCGATGACCTCGCGGCCTATCGGCTAAGCGGCGCCGTAGCGTTCCAGGGTCCGGGCGGCTTCGGCACGCCAGACGACATCGAGGCGCTGGAATCCTGCCAGATCGGATACCGTGCGCACGAACTGGAGTGGTCGGACGTATCGCGCGGCATGCGGCGCGAGGCACGATCCGACGACGAGCTGACCGCACGCGGTTTCTGGCGGCAGTGGCACGCCATGATACAGGGGCGCGCCGGTGCCGATCGGGTCGCGGATTTGCGTTCTCCGCACGGCACCCGGCGCCCGCCGAGCGCGCAATGATGTCGCCCATCCCACGGATTGGCCTTGGAGACCGCACGTGACTGCCACGCAGGCACTGGCGACACCGGCAACCCGAGAGAACCTGCTCCTGCGCCTGGCCGTCGAGCATTTTCTGTTCGAGGAAGCGGCCCATCTCGACAATTGGCGTCTAGACGAATGGTTGGCCCTGTTCACCGAGGATGGCCGCTACGTGGTGCCGACCACCGACCTGCCGACCGGGGACCCGCAGCGCGACGTGATGTTCATCGACGACGACCCGGCCCGCCTTCGCGGCAGGGTCACCCGCCTGAAGAGCCGCTTTGCTCACCGCGAATATCCGTGGTCTCGAACCCGCCGCCTGATCACGAACGTCCGGCTGACGCGGATCGCGGCTCAGGAAATCGACGTGGAAGCGTCGTTTGCGGTGTATCGCGCTCGCGCCGAAGCCATTGCACCCTATGTCGGCATCTACCGCTACACGCTCGTGCGTCAGCGCGACAACACTTTTCGCATTCGGCACCGCCGCGCGGAGTTAGACCTTGAGCGGCTAACGGATCACGGGGCGGTCAGCATCATCCTGTGAGGCAGCCCCCGCTTGACGTCGCAGATGAGATGGAGATCACGCGCATGGGCGAAATTCTCGGCCTCGGGATCACCCACTACCCCGCCCTCACCGGCCGCGTTCCGAGCCCCATCTCGCTGAAAAGGTTGCTGAAGGATCCCGGCCTTCCCGAGCGCTACCGGACGCCGGCCGGCTGGCCCGAGACCATGCGCCGCGAATGGGGCAATGACGAAGGCGCGTCGTTCGCTCTCAAGCACAAGGAAGAAGTCATCGCCGAAATCAGGAAGGTGCGCGCGGCGCTCGACGCGTTCAAGCCGGATTTCGTCCTGATCTGGGGCGACGACCAGTACGAGAACTTCCACGAGGATATCATTCCGAGCTTTTGCATCCTGGCCTACGATTCCACGGATGTGCAACCGTGGGCGAAGCCCGGCGCGCCACCGAACGCCTGGGGCGAGCCAGCGGAGACTACTTTCCGCATCCGCGGGCATCGGCAGGGGGCGAAGTATCTCGCAAGTCAGTTGATCGAACAGAATTTCGATCTGGCCTATGCCTACCGCCCTTTGCACGTTCCGCTGGGCCACGCCTTCATCAATTCCCTGATGTTGCTGGACTGGGACCGGCGCGGATTTGATTTTCCAGTCGTGCCCTTCGCCATCAATTGCTATGGGCGGAAAGTCATAGCCGCCCAAGGTTATATGGAAAGTTTGGCCAATCCTATTCCAGAGGCTAATTTCGACCCACCCTCGCCTTCGCCGACGCGTTGCTTCGACCTTGGCGCTGCCTGCGCGCGCGTGCTGCGCAACAGCCGTTGGCGGGTGGCGATGCTGGCGTCATCCAGTTGGTCGCACGCATTCATGACGCGTAAACACTCGTTCCTCTATCCGGACACCGCTGCCGACCGCGCCCTGTTCGATGCGCTCAAAGCTTGCAATTACGAAAAATGGCGCGCTACCACACTCTCCCAGATTGAGGACAGCGGGCAGCACGAGCTGTTGAACTGGTTCTGCCTGGTCGGTGCCATGGCCGAGTTGAGGCGCGCGCCGGACTACGCGGCCTTCGTCGAGACCAACATCATGAATTCGAACAAGGTCATCGCGGTCTATAGTCCCTAATGGCAGGCCGCGTGCGTCTGACAGCGCGGATGGCGCGGCACAGTCAATCGGCCCGGCGAGTCTTCGATGTAGGGTTCCAGCGCCAATAACGGCTGACCGTCCCGGCATCGACCCGGAGATCGATGCCAGTGATCATTTCCGCATCGTCCGACGCCAAGAACGCCACGCCGCGAGCGTAGTGCCGGGGGCTCGGCCGATGGCCCAGCGGCACACCCTCATCGCCGAAGCTCATATCGGGCCGGGCCGGCGCCTTAAGCCTCTGTTTCCAGGTCACCCCCCACGCCGCGGCGCGCTCAAGCCCCTCCGCTGGATTGGTGCCGGTCGGCGACAGGCTGTTCACGCGGATGCCAAACTCGGCCAGCTCCATCGCGGCTGCGCGCGTGAAGTGCAGGAGACCCGCCTTCGCTGTCCCATAAGCGATGTTTCCAATGTTGCCTTGATGGGCCTCGGTCGATCCGATGTTGATGATGCTGCCGCGCCGACCATGATCGATCATCGAGCGGGCCACGTGCTTGGTGAACAGCATCGCGCCGCAGAGGCCAACATCCAGCTGTCGTCGGATTTCCTCCGGCGACACGTCCAGAAGACCTTTGCGGATTTGCAGCACCGCGCCGTTGACCAGCACGTCGATCGCGCCGAATGCCACTTCTGCTTGCTTGACGGCCGAACAGATGTCCTCCTCGCGTGTGACGTCGCAGATCACGCCGACCGCTTGTCCTCCACGTTCAATAATCGCGCGCGCGCAAGCTTCCGTATAGTCCGCGCGCAGGTCGACGCAAACGAGCTTTGCACCCTCGTCGGCCAAGCCATAGGCGATGCCACCGCTGATGTTGGGGCCGCATCCCGTTATGAGGGCCACCCGGCCGGCTAACCTCATCTATCCCGCTCCCTGGTCCCTCGTTCTCGTGTTCCCGCGCCGAGCAGGCGGCGCAAGCTCGCTATTCGGGCTTGGCACCGGAGATTTGCACCGCCTCGGCGTTCAAACGGGAGAGCCTCTTAATTTCTTCGGCAAACGAATTCGGCCCCATATCGGTGACGACGATGTCGCGCGCCTCGATCTGCTTTCGTATCTCGGGCGTGTTAAGCGCACGTGAAACGGCGTCATTGACTCGTCCGATGATCTCCATCGACATCCGAACCGGACCGGCCAGCGCCAGATGCGATGTGGCATCGACGCGCGGATAGCCAGCCTCTGCCGTCGTCGGAACGTTCGGCAGCGATGCCACGCGTGCAGCCGAGGCGATGGCAATGACGCGCAGGCGCTTGGCCTCGATCATGCTGCGCGACGAGCCGTAACCGAGAATCGCCGTCTGCACTTCGCCTGCTAAAACGGCGGTCTGCACCGGCGCCAGACCGCGATACGGCACGTGGACCATGTTGATCTTCGCCTGTGATTTGAGCACCTCCATCGCGAGGTTGGGCAAGCTGCCCACACCCGAAGAGCCGTAGCTGAGCGCCGACGGGTGGCTTCGAGCATAGGCAACCAGCGCCGGAACCGAGTCCACGGACAAGGAGGGATTCACAACAAAGGCCATCGGGATCGTGCCGATGAGGTTGATCGGCACGAGTTCCTTCATCGGATCGAACGTCCCCAATTTGGAAAGATGCGGGACGATGGTGAAGGTATCGTCGAGGCAGAAAAGCAGTGTGTCGCCGTCCGGCTCACTGCGCGCAACGGCCTCGGCGGCAATCAAGGTGCTGCCGCCCGGCCGGTTCTCCACGATGACTGACTTGCCCCACTGCGCCGACAGTGGACCGGCCAGCATCCGCGCGACCACATCCACCGCAGCCCCTGGTGCGAATGGCACGATGATCCGGGCAATCTTGGATGAACTGTCCTCAGCCAGGCTGCGCCCAGCGCCGAACGTCAGGACGAGCGCCAAGGCGCCCAGCGCCCCAAGTACCCGCTGGCGCGCCGACAAATGGCATGTCTTGTTCCATTTCGATTTCAAGCCTCTCCCTCCGGTCGCTCGAGGGCCGGGCCTCATTGACCCGGACCGGACATGAGGCGCCGCTTTTTGTTGCGATGCACCGCCTGTCCTTCCAGAAAATCATATCCGCGCGTGCCGATGATGCAATCCGAATAGAATTTTCGAGCCCGGGAATTCGTGAGCGGAAGCGGTTGCGAACAGCTTCCAGGCGTGCCCAGCTCCCGGCAACACCTTCAAATCGCAGTTCTTGATTCGGAGGCAATTGAGATGTCACTGATTGCTGCATGCCGTCCTCCAGACGAATGTCCAGTGAACAACACCGGACCCGGGCAGAAAGCATTCCTGCTTGGCTGGACGGGGATACTGACAAATCCCGTGGGACATGTGCCAATACAGGAGCCTATTCGCTCAAGTATCGAGGCAATCCTCCGCGAACAATTCCTCCAGCCTGACTGGGCGCGCCTGCAACCCGTCGAGCTGCGACCAACGCAGTTGCGTCTCAAGGACGTGGCGGTTCGCCGCTAACCCATATGGCCAATGGTCGGCCCCTAGTGCAGCGCGGGCCTCGGCCAAGGCGGCGTGAGGCCACGGCAGCATGACCTTCGGTGCCTGGGTTATCTCAAGCTCTGCGACAGCGATATCTTTTGCAGCCAAGAACGCGTCGAACAGGCGCCGTGCGAGCCTGGAGTCCTTCGCCAACAAAGACTTCTTGATTCCCACAGCATGCATGATCGGGAAATGCTTGGCGACCGCAAACCAAGCCTTCTCGGCGGCAACTGGGTCCGGGAACAGCGACGCTATTCTCGGATCACCCGCGCGATAGGCTGTGGGAGCCCTCAATGTGATGACGGCGTCAAGTTCCCCCGCGAGCAGGCGGTCTTCCAGGCTTCTGTCGGGCCCGAGGATCTCGATCTCGACGCCAGCGGGTGGGCGGCCGAGCGGAAACTCAAGCGGCTTTGTGCGCTCGATCTCTCCCACTCTCCATCGGATGTCCTTCGGATCCACGCCATGATGATCCCGCAAGAAGCCGCGCACGACGACCGCAGCAGTCATATCGTATTCCTGCAGGCCGACCATCTTTCCGCGCAAATTTTCTGGCTTAGATATTCCCCGATCGGTGCGGACAAAAATTGCCGAATGACGGAATGCCCGAGACGGAAAAGTTGGAATCAAGGCGTACGGAAAGTCTTCCTGCTTGGAGACGGCTGTAACCGTATTACTGAAGGACACCTCTGTTACGTCGTATTTGGCCTGCTCGAACGCCCGCCCGAAAGAAATTTCCGGCCGATTAATGTCGACCGCCAACTTGTAACCTTCGATACTTACACGACCGTCCATGAGGGGAATCGTTCGGTCGTAATTCCAAAAGGATGTCTTCAAAACAATCGGCATATGTCATCCGTTCGAGCCCGGGAGAATTCCTGACGCGGCGAAAACGTCGCAGTCACGGAGGGTCCGAAAGATTGTCAGATACGTTCCGCAGTGAATTCCTCAAGCAATTTTCAGACGCCTCACCAGACTAGGTAGCAGATTATCAATGCGAAGCTTGGGCTGTGCTCCGCTGAGATACATGCCAGGGCATCACCACCCGCTCAATTATGCCGACGAGATAGAATAGGATGGTTCCCAGCACTCCGAGTAGCGTGACCGCCGCAAAAACGCGCGATATCTGGAACATTCCCTGGGCAGTCAGGATCACGTATCCGAGACCGACCTGGGAAGCAACGAATTCACCCGCGATGGCGCCCACAAGGGCGAGCGAGATAGCCACTTTCATGCCAGCGAACATGTGCGGCAAGGCTGCGGGAAACCGGACCTTCCACAGGACCTGCAGGGGCGTTGCGCGCATGGATTTGGTCATGTCCAGCACATCCGGATCCACTGAGCGCAGCCCCAGCACGGTGTCGATGACGATCGAGAACAATGCGATCAACATCGAGATCGCAACCTTCGAGCTCAGATTTGTCCCCATCCAGATGATAAAGAGCGGGGCCAGCGCAATTTTGGGAATTGAGTTCATCGAAACCAACAAGGCATAAAGCGTATTTTCGAGAACGCGCGAATACACGATTGCGATCGCGGCAAGGACGCCCAAGATCAGCGCGAGAAAGAAGCCGAGCATGCAGGCTCCCACCGTGTATGCAGCGTGTCGCAGGTACCAGAGCGGGTCGTGTGCAAGCTCAACCAGTATTTCGGACGGAGACGGAAGCAGGTAATTCGGAACTGAAGATTCGAACGCAAAACTCCCAGATCAGGAAAAAACCGACAATGACAAAGGCTGAAGAGCTCGCACGTTTCATGGCTCGCCCTTCAGCAAACCAAGCGCTTCGAACATCCCTCGGATACGCTTGGCATATCGGCCGAATTCGGGCGTCTCGCGCGAATCCAGGCTGCGCGGGCGGGGCAGATCGATAGCGATCGTTTCGCTCGAAGTGCCCCCGGTCCAACTCATTCTCGGGTTCAGAACACCATGACGACGATCGACCTCTGTGCCGGCGACCTCCCAGCTTAGCATCCGTTTCATCCTCCAGGGTCGGCAGCAAAGGCCGGTGCGTAACTCATTCGATCACCTCGTCGGCGCGGGCGAGCAGCGTCGGCGGGATTTCGAGGCCGAGCGCTTTGGCGGTCTTGAGATTGATCACCAACTCGAACTTGGTCGGATTCTGCACCGGCAGATCAGCGGGCTTCTCACCCTTGAGGATGCGATCGACGTAGCCCGCCACGCGCCGATACGGATCGATCGAATCGGGCCCGTAAGAGACGAGACCTCCGGCCACAACGAAGAGCCGGACCGGGTAGACCGCGGGTAATTGATGCCGGGCCGCGAGTGTGGTGATCAAGTCGCGCTGTATGATGGCCAAAGGAGCCCCAAGCACGATCAGCCCGCCATTTGCCCCATGACCGAATGCCGCGATGGCGCGCTCGATCTCGCTGCCGTCGCGCACGCCGACGGGGCTCACCTGCACGCCGAGCGAGGGCGCCACGGATTGGATGGCGCCCGTTTGACCGATCCCGGCGGCGATGGTGGGATCCCGAAGCACGGCCACCCGCGTCACCTGGGGCGCGATCTCCTTGAGCAGCTCCAGCCACTTCCCGCTGCTGCCGTATTCCTCGAAGACGGAAAACCCGGTGGCGTTGCCGCCCGGCCGCGCCAGGCTATCGACGAAGCCGGCGTTAACCGGATCCGGGACCTGCGCGAACACGATCGGCACCGTACGGGTCGCTTCGTGCACCGCTGCCATTGGACCGGTACCGGAAGCCTGGATGACGTCCGGCGCGAGCGCGATCAATTCCGCAGCGTATCGGCGAGCGCGGTCGACATCCGCCGCACCGAACCGGTAGTCGATGCGCAAGTTGCGACCCTCAGTCCAGCCTGTTGCTGCAGCCCCTGCAGGAATGCCCGCATGCGCGCCTGTGCTTCCGGATCGTTCTCGGGCAGGTGCATCAGCACCCCAATGCGGCGCATCCGCTCGCCCTGCTGCGCGTGCTCCGCGAGCGGCCACGCCACAGCCGCGCCGCCGAGCAGCGTGATGAAATCGCGCCGCGTCATTCGATCACCTCGTCGGCGCGGGCGAGCAGCGTCGGCGGAACCTCCACACCGAATGATTTCGCTGTATTGAGATTTATGAGTAATTCGAACTTGGTCGGTTGCTGTATTGGGAGATCACTAGGCTTTGTGCCTTTGAGAATGCGGCCGGTATAGACGCCGCTCTGCCGATAGGCGTCAACGATGCTTGCCCCGTAGCTCATCAGACCGCCGGCGAATACATATTCCCGCAATGGGTAGATCGCGGGAATGCGATTGTGATTTGCCAACGCCACGATTTGATGGCGGCTGTTTGTAAACAGCGGACTGGAGACGACAAACAGGCCATCGGCACGCATGCGGGCGATTGCGTTGAACGCTTCATCGATCTCTTTCGAGGTACTGGCATCGAGCACTTGAATAGTCTGACCGAGCGCTCGCGCCGCATTTTGGACCGCGCCGAGGCCTCCCTTGGAGCCTCCCCCCAGGTTTCTAGAATCCACCAGAACTGCCACGGTGCGTGCATGTGGCGCCAATTCGTGGAGTAAGCTCAAACGCTTCGGTCCTAGTTCAACGGTGAAGAAGGTAATGCCTGTGAGATTCCCACCCGGCCGATTGAGACTTTCGACCAAATGCGACTCGATAGGGTCCAAACCGGTGACAAATACAATGGGAATGGCTGCCGCCACCTGCTTGGCGGCAAGAGCCGATGACGCACCGCCCCCGGTGGCCAACACCGAGATTCGACGGCGGACAAGATCGTCAGCGAGTGCTGGCAGGCGCTCGACGTGGCCCTCGGCCCAACGAAACTCGATCGCTACGTTGAGTCCCTGGACATAGCCGGTTTCTTTGAGTCCATCGTTGAACGCGGAGATCATCGAGGCGTATGCCTCGGAAGAGGCACTGTGGAGATAGCCGATCACCGGCATCGCCGGCTGCTGCGCGCGCGCCGCGAGCGGCCACGCGACAGCCGCGCCGCCGAGCAGCGTTATGAACTGGCGCCGTCGCATCATTCGATCACCTCGTCGGTGAGTGCGAGCAGCGTTGGTGGAATCGTCAAGCCGAGCGCCTTGGCAGTCGTCAGATTGATAACGAGGTCGAATTTGGTCGGCTGCTCAACAGGAATGTCGCCAGGCTTTGTCCCGCGCAATATCTTGTCGGTAATGTCTGCGGCGCGCCGAAACAGATCAGGCAAGTTTGGTCCGTAGGACATCAGACCTCCCGCCTCAGTGAATGCCCGAAGGCCGTACATGGTCGGCAGTCGCACGCCCAACGCCAAGCTATTAATTCGAATCCGATTGGTCGACAGAAGTGGCGAAGAGCACACATAAAGTCCATCCGCGCGGCCCTTGAGCGCGTCGAATGCGGGCGCAATATCCTCGGCTCTCTGGACCTCCGATGTGACCACAGCGAGGCCGAGCGTGCGGGCCGCCGCCTGAGCCTCGCCCATTTCCAGGACGGAGTTTGGGCTGCCGATATTGACCAAGATCGCCACCGTACGGAGACCGGGGAGAACCTCGCGCAACATTTCGAGGCGCTTGCTGGCAAGATCGGTTTGCTGAATCGACAAGCCGGTGATGTTGCCACCCGGTCGCGCTAGTGAAGCGACGAGACCCGTGCCGACTGGGTCACCAGCGGCGGCAAACACGATTGGGATGACCGCCGTCGCCTTCTTTGCCGCTATGGATGACGGGGTTGCATAAGTGAGAATAACATCGACCTTGAGCCGGATGAACTCGGCCGCGATCTCGGCGAAAAGCTCGTCGCGTCCCTCTGCCCAGCGATACTCGATGGCGACGGTTCGATTCTCGATCCACCCGAGTTCGCGCAGCCGCTGCACAAAAGCGTCGGTCGACGCCCTCTCCCATGTAGCGTTATTTGCTCCCATGAACCCGATGGTTGGCAACTTTCCCGGCTGCTGCGCGCGCGCCGCGAGCGGCCAAGCAACCAGCGCGCCGCCGAGGAGTGTGATGAACTCGCGGCGTTTCATCGTTGGACTCACTCGATCACCTCATCGGCGAGGGCAAGGATCGAATCCGGGATTGTGAACCCGATCGCTTTCGCGGTTCTGAGATTGATGACCATGTCAAACTTTGTGGCTTGTTCCACTGGTAGATCGGCGGGCTTTGCGCCTTTGAAAATTCTATCCACGAAGTATGCAGCGCGCCGATACATAGAAGGAAGGTTCTCCCCGTAGGACATCAGACCACCCGCCACGGCCCATCCTCGTTCTTG
>Ga0310913_10000659_pt1 | contig 16281 bp, 18 predicted proteins | sample GREbulkMGOX082_FD_203447 | JGI IMG/M metagenome (GOLD analysis project Ga0310913, IMG submission 203447) | Lab enrichment of tropical soil microbial communities from Luquillo Experimental Forest, Puerto Rico - GRE.bulkMG.OX082 | ecosystem: Environmental > Terrestrial > Soil > Tropical forest >...
TAGTTCTGCACCTGTAAGGCCAGCAGCCCGAAATCGCGGCACCGCCCTCGTGTCAGCAGACAATGACACGGACCGAGTTCTTTTCGATCAGCGCGCTGGTCAGCCCTAAATAGCTCTCTCCCGGCACGCAATAGACCTGGTCGACATCATGTGCTTCGAGGCTCTCCGCGAGCAGGCGAGCGACAGTCTGGGTCATCTGAAAGAAGCTCCTTGGCTATTCCGCTGCCCTCAGCACCTCCGAGGCGCGCTCAAAGGTGGTAGGATCCGGGATATGGAGGAAGAACGCACAGACGAACGCCGAGACCAGGCCAAACAGCGCCAGCCCGTACAATCCGCCCGCATAGCTGCCGGTCAAATCCTTCATAAAGCCGACGTACCAGGAGCCAAAGAAGCCGCCGAGATTGCCGAGCGAATTGATCCAGGCGATCGCGCCCGCCGCCGCCATCCCGGTCAAGAACATCGGCGGCATTGCCCAGAAGGGCCCCTTGGAACCGTAGAAACCGATCGCCGCAATCGACATGCCGACGAGCGCCCACCAGGTTCCCATGGTCAAGCCGGCGATGACGAGCCCGACCGTGGAGACCACGCATGCCCCCAGCAGGTTCCATCGCCGCTCGTTGAATGGTCGGAGATAAAGCCCCAGACGACCATGCTTATCATGCCGCAGATCATCAAATCGCCGAGCGATTTGATGATCTGCGGCATGAAGAACAGCATCCCCAGGCTCGCCGTGACGATGCCGAGGTAGTTCAGCGACAGCAATAAAACTTTGGGGTTGTACATCCCTCCCATAAGCTGAATGTTCGCACGGCATCCTTGGCCCGCCGTTCAGAGCGAAGCCGTTCGGTGAGCCAGATCTTTTCTTCTCCTGACAGGAATCTTGCCTGCTCCGGCTTATCGGTCAGCAGGAAAAAGGTGACAACCCCGATCAGTACGGTCGGAATCGCCTCCGCGATGTACATGATCTGCCAGCCGCGCAGCCCGAACAGGCCGTCGAGGCCGAGCAAGGCGGTCGATATCGGCGCCCCGAGCGCCACCGCCACCGGCAGTCCGATCAGAAAGCCCGAAACGATGCGGGCATGGTGATAACTCGGGAACCAGTAGGTGAAATAGAGGAGGATGCCCGGGAAAAATCCGGCTTCGGCGACACCGAGCAGAAAGCGCACGATACCGAAGCTGGTCGCCCCGGCGACGGTGGCCGTGATGCCGGCGAGAATTCCCCAGGTGATCATGATGCGCGCGATCCACAGCCGCGCCCCGACTTTCTCCATGATCAGGTTGCTTGGCACCTCGAAGATAAAATAACCCCAGTAGAATGTACCAAGGGCAAACCCAAAGGCGGCAGAGGACATGCTCAGATCATCGCGCATCGTCAGCCCAGCGAAGCTGACGTTGATCCGGTCGATATAGGCGAGGAAATAGCTCAGTATGGCGAACGGCAGCAGCCGCCAGTAGATCTTGCGCATTGCGATTTTTCGACGGCGTCATCCACCCCTCTATTCTCCTTTCTTTCGCTCGCCCCTCAACCTCCGAAAAATCTTAACCCGCTTGCCTGCGTTTCAGTCATGCCCTTTGCGCGGGCGACCTCTGCCCTTGCGGGCGGTGCCGCCGTTGCGATGCACCTCTGATTTCTCGCCTGCTTGATCGTTAGGCGAGCTTCGAGGCTAACCCACTTAGATTGCGCGCAAAACGGATGCGTCGAGAGCGTAAATGACTTCAGTCGTGAGCCAATGGAGGGCCTCCGCCTCCAACATTGAAACCCTTTCCTGCTCAGCGCCGGTCTTCCAATCTACGATTGTAATCATTGCCTCACCTCCTTGACCCGACCAACGGAACGACCAGTGCGCAAATCCATTTCGTACCATTCGAAATAGCTCGCAGTTGAAGACGTCAAGAGCCGAACACAAAAGAGGATACAACCTCGCTTGCGGCTTAAGCCTCGCGTCCTCCCTAAGCATTTGTGCGATTGGCGAATTCGTATCACGCAGAAGCTTCCCAAGCGGCCCATCAATAAGAAGAAATGTCGGAATCCATCTCCCTATATGCCACCCACGGTAGGCAAGAGGCTGAAGATCGCCCTTTGTGTCTTGCCATCTTACGCCCGCGGCCATCGCGAGTTGAGCCAACATTGACTCGAGCGATTCCTTGATAATCGGGTTGACGGAAAGGTAATTTGCGATACTTGCCCGTCGCTTTTGGTCGGTTAGGAGGCGGGTGCATTCCTGTTCGATTTTTTGCAAAGGATGGTCGTGCAGGCACCAAGCCGCAGCGACACCACGTTTGCTGAGATATCCGAGAAGTAGCCTAGTGGTCCCCGCCTGATCCATATTCCGTCTAATCTTAGAACGGAAGGCCAGCCGGGACGTGTAGCCGGCAGCTTGCTAGTTCGCTTAGCCTGCCCCAATAGGGGGCTACTAGAGGGAAAGCCAGACGACTGCAGCGAATTTTAGCTCTCAAAACAAAACGCGCGGCTAGGAAAGCAGCCTATGCATGGCCGATGCTATTTTGCCTTGGAACCAGCGCGTCGATCAGCGCCTGGATGTAGCCGTAGCAATAGGCGAAGGCGACCCCCGAGGGGTCGCGCCCGTCGATCTGCGGCACGTGGTCGGGCATCAGCATGTAGGGGTAGCCGACATCGCGATAGGCGGCGAGCGAGCGCGCCATGTCCATGTCGCCTTCGTCCGGAAATGCCTCCATGAAATCGAGCTTCCGCCCTTTGATGTTGCGGAAATGCACGTTGAAGATCTTTTCGCGCTCGCCGAACCAGCGGATTACCTCAAAGATCTCGCTCGCCGGGTCGTCGAGCATCTCGGCGATGGTGCCCTGGCAGAAATTGAGCCCGTGATAGGGGCTCTCGTGCATTTGCACGAACCGCTTAAGCCCGTCGACCGTACCGAGCACGCGGGTGATGCCGCGGTAGCCGGGCGGCGTGTAAGGGTCGTGCGGATGGCAGGCAAGGCGCACCTTGGCCGCGGTCGCGACCGGGACTACTGCACCAAGAAAATGGTCGATCCGCTCCCAGTTCTCCTCTTCGGAGAGAATACCGGCCTTGCCGGGCGGTGCGGTCTGATCGGCGCGGCTCCAGCGAAACGCGGCGTTGCGCGAGCCGCCGCGCCCCGCCTCCCGCTCGGTGCGCGGGATGCCGACGATGCAGAGATTGTATTTGGCCGCCGGGATGCCGGCCGCGGCGAGCCGCTCGATCAACCCGCAGATGCTGTCGATCTCCCGCTGCCGTTCCGGTTCTTTGCCTAAGAGTATGTGCGGGCTCTCCGCCTCTTCGATCGGTCGCGACGACAACGGCAATTGCACCATGTCGAGCGATAGCCCGAACGACTCGACGTGGTCCTTATGGCGCCGCAGATCGTCGAGGGTCCACTGATGCGGGTCGCCGGGCGGGTCGACGCAGACATGCCGCACACCAAGCTGGGCCCAGACCCGGTAATCGCCATCGTCGCGCGGCCTGATCTGTGTGCCGACATACATGTCCGTTACTCCCTCTCGTCGCTATGATACCGCGCGGAGGAAGGAAAGATGCGCGTTTTCACGATGCTACCCATGCGACACTGGCGCGAGGCCGGGCCCTTCGCCGCCGCCGCGGAGGAAGCCGGCTTCGATGCGGTGATGACTGCTGAGCTCGCGCACGACGTGTTCACGCCGCTCGCCGTTGCCGCGCTCACGACCGAGCGGATTGAGCTGACGCCGTCGATCGCCGTTGCCTTCCCACGCAGCCCGACGGTCATGGCGAGCCAGGCCTGGGACCTCCAGGCTAACTCGAACGGGCGGTTTGTTCTGGGTCTCGGCAGCCAGGTCAGAGGCCACAACGAGCGCCGGTTTGGGATTCCGTGGAGCCCGCCGGCGCCGCGGCTGCGCGACTATGTCCGGGCGTTGCGCGCTGTCTGGCGTTGCTGGGAGACCGGCGAAAAGCTCGACCACCGGGGCGGGCACTACAAGCTCACCTTGATGACCCCCGACTTCTCGCCGGAGCCGACCGGGCTGCCGATGGTGCCGGTCACGATCGCTGCCGTCGGCGAGGCGATGCTCAGGGTCGCCGGCGAGGTCTGCGACGGGGTGCGCCTGCATCCGCTCTGCTCGCGGCGTTATGTCGAGGAGGTCGCCTTGCCGGGCATTGCGGAAGGGATGCGGCGCAGCGGCCGCAGCCGCGCAAAATTCGACGTCTTCGGTGGCGGCTTTATCGTCACTGGTCCCGATCAAGAAACGGTCGCCGAGGGAATGGAACAGGTGCGCCGGCGCGTCGCGTTTTATGGTTCGACTCGCAGCTATCTTCCGATCCTGTCGTTGCACGGCCTCGACGATCTCGGACTGAAGCTGCATGCGATGTCGCTAGAAGGGCGCTGGGAAGAGATGGCCGACGAGGTCTCCGATGAGGTCGTCCGCGTCTTCGCCGCGTGCGGCATGTATAAGGAGATCGCCGGGGCAATCGATCAGCGGTTCGGCGGTCTTGCCGACTCGATCGAGATGGACTTTCCCGCCGGAACCCCGATCGGGCTGCAGAGCGAGCTGCTGGCCGACATCCGCCGCATACCGCACATATTCGAAGGCTTTGACACGCGCTGGTGAGTGCCCGAGCTGACTCCCGGCGTCGGTAACCGTTTTGTAGTCGGATGCCGATTAATATTCCTGGCGTGATGACCGAGATCGATATCTGGCGCGCCGCCTACCTAATGCTCTGGTGGTACGGCGAGACTGCCCAAAAGGAGGGTGCCAGACGGGCCGATGAATTCTGCGCCGCCGGCGACCCGATCGGCGAAGCATGCTGGTTCAGGATCATCGATGCAATTGGGCAGTTCGGGAACACGACACCGTCGGGGTTGCTGCATTGATAATCTGCCCGGGTTCGGGCAAAATTATTGCCTTTGGCTTCACAATTTCAGACATTGCGGCAATGTCGGAGCCGGCCGAGTTTGAAGACCTCGTCAGCTATCTGGTGCGCACGACACGGCTCAGCCCCGCCGAGGCGGCCCGGCTCGTCGACGAGGTGTTGGCGTTTCTCGACGAGCGGCCGGAAGAGTTCGTGTCGCGGCGCCATCGCGCATTGCAGGGCGAAGGACTGTCGAACAGCGCGATCTTCGCCCAACTCGCCGCCGAACTCGAGCGCTGGCGGTTTCGTGCGCCCCAATACAGCGAACGGCAACTCCGACGTATGATCTACGGCTGAGGAGACGTGTGCAATGTGCGGCATCGTCGGCTATATCGGCAAACGCGACGCGGCGCCGATCCTGATGGAGGGGCTGCACCGGCTCGAATACCGAGGTTACGATTCTGCCGGGATCGCGGTCGCCCACTCCGGCGAGCTGCGCCTCGCCAAGTGCAAGGGGCGGGTGCGCGAGCTCGAAAGGCTGCTGCCGTCGCGCTTCAAGGGTGCACCTGGCATCGCACACACGCGTTGGGCGACCCATGGCGAGCCGAGTGACAGGAACGCCCATCCGCATTGCGATACAGCAAACCGCATCGCGGTCATCCACAACGGCATCATCGAAAATGCCGCGGCCCTGCGCGCTCGTCTCGAAAGCGCCGGTGTCGCCTTTCGCTCCGAGACCGACAGCGAGGTACTCGCACATCTGATTGCGGCGATGCCGCAGCGTTCACTCGACGAGGCGGTACGCGCAGCCTTGCAGCTCGTCACTGGCACCTACGGGCTCGCCGTCCTTGACGCGGCGCGACCCGACGCGATCGTCGCCGCGCGCAACGGCAGTCCGGTTGTGCTGGGGATCGGCGAGCGCGAGATGTTCGTCGCGTCCGACGCTGCGGCGCTGGTGCGCCATACCCGTCGCGTCGTCTACCTCGACGACGGCGAGGTCGCCCTGGTGCGTGCCGACGGCTTCGAGACCGCGACCCTCGACGGCGGTCCGACCGCCAAGACCCCGTCGACGATCACCTGGACGAGCGAGGCTTTCGACAAAGGCGAATACGCCCACTTCATGAGGAAGGAGATCGCCGAGCAGCCGGAGGCGTTGGCGCGTACCCTGAGCGGCCGGCTCGAACCGCGCTTTCAGACGACGCATTTGGGCGGCATCGAGCTCGCCGCGCACGAGCTTCTCGACATCCGCCGCGTCAAGATCCTCGGCTGCGGCTCGGCCTACATCGCCGGCGCTATCGGCGCCCATTTGATCGAGCAGCTGGCGCGGTTGCCGGCGCATGCCGAGCCGGCCTCCGAATTCCGTTACCGCAACCCGGTCATCGAGCGCGACACCCTCTATATCGCCGTCAGCCAGTCGGGCGAGACCTTCGACACCCTGGCGGCGGTGCAGGAGGTCAAGCGCAAGGGCGGCCGCGTGCTCGGCATCGTCAACGTCGTCGGCAGCACGATCGCGCGCGAATGCGGACGCGGCATATACCTGCATGCCGGGCCCGAGATCGCCGTCGTATCGACCAAAACCTTCACCTGCACGGCAGTTGCGCTGGCGTTGCTTGCGATCCATCTCGGCCGCATCCGCGATCTGTCGACCGCCGATGGCGGCCGCCTGCTCACGGCACTCCCAGCATTGCCGGAGCAGATTGAGAGCATCATTGCGCGCGAAGCCGAGATTGCCAGGCTCGCCGAGGAGCTCGCCCTTTGCGAGCATGCCTATTTTGTCGGCCGCTCGGCCGGCTATGCGGTGGCGATGGAGGGGGCACTCAAGCTCAAGGAGGTCAGCTATCTACACGCCGAGGCCTATTCGGCGGCTGAGCTAAAGCACGGCCCGTTGGCATTGATTTCGCCCGAGACCCCGACCGTGGTGGTGATCCCGCGGGACGACGTCTACGGCAAGAATGTCTCGACGATCGAGGAAATCCACGCGCGGCGGGGGCCAGTTTTTGCCGTGACCCATGCGGGTGAGATGCCTGCCGCCGTCGACGCCGCCTTTGAGGTGCCGGCGTCCGAGCCGGAACTCGACCCGATCCTCCTCAATATCCCGTTGCAATTGCTCGCCTATCACGTCGCGCTGAAGCGGGGGTGCGACATCGACAAGCCGCGCAATCTGGCCAAATCGGTGACGGTCGAATAGTCAGCGCCAGCTCGGCAAGCAATGGCCCCAGTGCCATTCGCCTGACCCGTCCTGCCAATGACCGCGATGCCAGCCGAGGCTGCAGCCCTGGGCCACCAATTCGACGACCGGCGCCAGGCCGAGCGACGCCGGGACCGCTTTTTTCGGCATCGGCGCTGCCTGCAATGAGACGGCGGCCAGACAAACAAATGCTGCAGCGGTGGGCCGCATTCTCAGCCTCGTTAGGAGATGCGCCGAGACTGTGCCGCACAGCGATTAACCGCGGCTTAATTGCGTCGTTCTGTAGGGGCGAGGGTGTGCTCAGCGCCGGCCGAACAGCCGCTCGATATCGGCCAGATCGAGCGCCACATAGGTCGGGCGCCCATGATTGCACTGACCACTGTTTGGCGTGGCCTCCATCTGGCGCAGGAGCGCGTCCATCTCGACCGGCGACAGACGCCGCCCGGCGCGTACGCTAGTGTGGCAGGCGAGCGTGCCGCACACCGTCTCGATGCGTTCCTTCAAAGCCAGTGCATCGCCCCATTCGGCGAGCTCGTTGGCGAGATCGCGAACCAGTGCCGCGACGTCGACGCCTGGCAACAATGCCGGGACCTCGCGCACCACGACGGCACCGGGCCCGAAGGGTTCGAGCACCAAGCCGAACTCGCCGAGCTCCTCGGCACGTGCGGCGAGCCGTGCCGCAGCGGCCTCGTCGAGCTCGACGACCTCGGGCAACAGCAGCACTTGGCGCGCCACACCATTCGCGGCGAGTGCATCCTTCATCCGCTCATAAACGAGCCGCTCGTGTGCCGCGTGCTGGTCGACCAGCACGATCCCATTCGCGGTCTCGGCGAGAATGTAGGTGCCATGGAGCTGCGCCCGGGCGGTACCGAGCGGTGCCCCCTCCGGTTGCGCCGTGGCCGTGGCGGGCTCGGTCCCCTCGATAGGCCTCAGAAACTTGTTGCCGGCTTCGGCAAACGCAAGCGATGGCGAGGCCGGGGGAAATGCGAATTGTCGTGGGGGCGCGAACGGGATGTGGCCGGCCGGGCGAAACGCCGCGACGGCGGCGGTGGCGACCGTCGACGAGGCACGATGGCCGGCGGCGGCCAGCGCGTTGCGCAAGGCGCCGACAATCAGCCCGCGCACCAGCCCCGCCTCGCGAAACCGCACCTCGGCCTTGGCCGGATGAACGTTGACGTCGATCTCGGCGGGCGGCCCGTCAAGAAACAATGCCACGATCGGATGGCGGTCGCGCGCCAGCACGTCTTGATAGGCGGCGCGCACCGCGCCGACGAGCAATTTATCGCGCACCGGCCGGCCGTTGACGACGAGGTATTGGTCGCGCGGCAGCGCACGGTTCAAGGTTGGCAAGCCCGCGAGCCCGCTCAACCGGAACCCGCCGCGCTCGGCGTCGATCTCGACCGAGTTCTCGGCGAAATCGCGCCCGAGCAGTGCCGCAAGTCGCGGCCGCCGAGCACTCGCCACGCCGGTCCCCGTGGCCGCCGCGAGCTTCAACAGGACGCGCTCTTCATCGCCGGTCACAGCGAACGCGATCGCCGGATAGGCCATCGCCAGCCGGCGCACCGTGTCGAGTACCAAATCGCGCTCGGTGCGCGGTGTCTTCAAGAATTTGAGCCGCGCCGGGGTTGCAAAGAACAGATCGCGCACCTCGACCCGCGTCCCCGACGGATGTGCCGCCGGCAGCGGGGCCTGCTTTTCGCCGGCCTCGACCCTGATCTCCCAAGCGTTCTCGGTATCGGGCGGGCGCGAGAGGATCCGCATCCGGCTGACCGCACCGATTGACGGCAAGGCCTCGCCGCGGAAGCCGAGCGCGGCAATGCGCGAGAGATCGTCGTCCGGCAATTTCGAGGTGCAATGGCGCTCGACCGCCAGTCCCAGTTCGTCTCGCGTCATGCCGGCACCGTTATCGGCGACCGAGATCAACGCCTGACCGCCCTCTTTGAGCACGATGTCGATGCGCGAGGCACCGGCATCGATGGCATTCTCGACTAATTCCTTGACTGCCGCCGCCGGGCGCTCGATGACCTCGCCCGCGGCGATGCGGTTGACCAGGACCGGGGGCAGAAGACGGATTGCCATGACGAAACTTTACGCCATCGCCAGCGCCGCGACGAGAAGCAAGGGTCGGTCCGCGTCGTGTCCGGCGCGACGCCGGCTTGACGTCGAGTGCCGTTGTCTGTGGAAGTTCGAATCGGCACCAACGAGGAGAGCGCAGAATGCCGGCGAGCAACGCCGATCATTTTGAGACCGACGCGCGCGGCATCGATTACGTTCAGCGGGCGCGCGAATTGGCACCCGAGCTCGCTGCCGCGGCGGACGAGATCGAGCGGCGGCGCGAATTGCCCGAGCCGGTCGTCGACGCTCTGGTCGAGCGCGGGCTCTATCGGCTGCTGTTGCCGCGTTCGCTGGGCGGCGCGGAATTGCTTCCGGCCCGCTTCGTCCCGGTCATCGAGGAGATCGCCAAGGCCGACGCCAGCACGGCCTGGTGCCTCAACCAGGCTTCCGGCTGCTCGATGACCGCGGCCTACCTCGAACCCGCCGCGGCGTGCGAGATCTTTGGCGGGCTCCGCGGCATCCTCGCGTGGGGTCCGGGACCCGGCAGCGCGCGGATCGTCGAAGGCGGCTACCGCGTCACGGCGAGCTGGAGCTTTGCCAGCGGCAGCCACAACGCGACTTGGCTCGGCTGCCATGTCCCGATCGTCGAAGCGGACGGGACGCCACGTCTCAACTGCGATGGTAGCCCGGTTGTCCGGACGATGCTGTTCCCCAAGGCGAATGCCCGAATGACCGACATCTGGCACGTGATCGGCCTCAAGGGGACCGGCAGCGACAAGTTCTCGGTCGAGGACCTCTTTGTGCCGCAGCGGCATACGGCGACGCGCGACGACGAAACCCGGCGCGAGCAAGGCCTGCTCTATCGCTTCAGCAGCCTCCAGCTCTATGCGGCGGGGTTTGCCGGGGTGGCGATGGGGATCGCCCGCAGCACGCTTGACGCCTTCGTCGCGCTGGCGCACGACAAAGTGCCATTCCGTTCGGCGGGTACCTTGCGCGACAACCATCTGGTCCAGTCGCAGGTGGCGCAGGCCGAGGCGCGGCTCTCTGCCGCGCACGCCTTTCTCCTGGGATCGCTCCAGGAGATCACCGCCGAGGTCGAGCGCGCCGGGCAAATCACACTCGACCAGCGGATGGTGATCAGACTGGCCTCGACCTTTGCCATCCACCAGTCATTGCAGGTCGTCGACACGGCCTACCACGCTGCAGGAGCGACCGCGATCTTCGAGGAGAACCCGTTCGAGCGCCGCTTCCGCGACATCCACACCGGGTCGCAGCAACTGCAGGGCAGGCAGGAGCACTTCGAGACCGCCGGGCAATATCTGCTCGGACTCGAACCGGGCTCAACGATCTGGCTTTGAGACGCGGATTTCAGATTGCTGCAGATGATAGGGTTGTCTCTACGCAGCGAGCCGGAGCCGTCTTGTGTCGCAGTTTCGAACCGAAAAGCAGAAGATGTTGGCGGGGGAGCTGTACCACGCCAACGATGCTGAGTTGGAAGCAGACCGAAACGCCACCGGTGCGTGGTTGGTCCACTACAACGCGGCGCTCAGCGCTCCGGAAGCCGACCGGCTTGCCCTCCTGCGGGAATTTTTGGCGGAGGTTGGAGATGGCGCGGTGATCCGACCGCCATTTCATTGCGACTACGGCTACAATATCCGGATTGGGCCAGACGTCTTTTTCAATTTCAATTGCGTGGTCCTTGATGTCGTCGCTGTGACTATTGGGGCGCGGACACAGATCGGCCCCGCGGTCCAGCTATACACAGCAGACCATCCGCGCGATTCATTGATCCGCCAGACCGGCGCCGAGTTCGCACGCCCTATCCAGATCGGCCGGGATGTATGGATTGGCGGCGGCGCGATCATTTTGCCGGGTGTGACCATTGGAGATAATGCCGTGATCGGTGCCGGCAGTGTCGTCACTCGTGATGTTCCGGATGGCTGCACCGCGTGTGGCAACCCGGCTCGCGTCATAGCATCGACAGGGTCCGGAACGTAGCCGCCCGCTGGCCGCAACACAGGGGGCGACCCGACGTGACCCGCGCCTTCAAACCGGCACCTTCTCTTCGTTGGCGCGGGCTCGCTCCCCGGCAATCCGGTCGATCTCCACCTTGGCGCGCGGATAATCCCGCAGGAAACGGCGAAAATCGGCGGCCGTCAACACCAGCACGCGGCAATAGCCGAGGGCCACGACATCGGCTTGTCGCGGCCGGCCACTGAGCAGCGCCATCTCGCCAAAAAAGTCGCCGCTCCCCAGCCGCACCCGCTGGTTTGGCAGCACCACCTCGACCGCACCGGAGGAGATCAGGAACACCGCGTTGCCGCGCTCGCCCTTGCGTATGACCACCTCGTCGGGGACCAGCAGCCGCGGCCGGAACAGGCGGGCGAGCGCCCGCAATTCAGCGACACCAAGACCGGCGAACATGTCGAACTGAGCGAGCAGGTCCTCGCCGCGTAGCCCGAGGTCGAGCGGCGGCAGCTCGTCCGTCAGCGTCCGCACCGCGGCGTGCTCGCGCTCCAGATCCTCGAACACTTCCTTCCCGATCAAGCCTTCGTCGTACAGGTCATGAAATCGTGACAGTGACATACGGAAGCCGGACTGCCGCAGGAAACGCTGCTCGAGCGCCTCGGCATATTCCGGGTATTGCAGACGCAAAGCGTCGAGCGCGCGTGTTGTTGCCTCGCTGCGGGCAGCGATGACCTCGCCGAGCAGCTCTGAAACGCGCTCGCCGAGCAACGCTGCGAGCCGGCTGTCGATAAAGCGGAACAGCTCCTCGAGCGCCAGCCGGCGGATCAGCAACGACTCGAAACGGATCGAGATCTGCCGCTGCAGCGGGCCGGCAAGCTTCAACATGCGATGCAGCAAGTTGGCGATCCAAAAGCCTCGCTGAAACTCGAGCAAGGCGCGGGCCGCGCGGTTGTAGCCGACCCGTCCCTCGGCCCTGGCAGCGTCGAGTATCAGATTGGTGTTGCGCAGCAGCCGCTCGATCGCGGCGCTCGACACTGTGCGCTGGGCATGATGATCGAGGATGATCCGGCGCTCCCGATTGGCAAGCGCGACGAGCCCTATCCTGATCCGGTCGCGATCCGAAATCGCCTGCTCCAGATCGGGTTGCGCGGACAGCTCGTCGATGCGCCGGTCTACCGGCTCGGTTGCCGAGCGCGCCACGTCCGGCGGGATCGCGTATTGCGACGCCGTCTCGCTCAAGGCGTCACGCACATCGGCCAGAGACAGCGCCAGAACCTTGTTACGCAACGCCTGGTTCAACGGCGACAGGCGATCGAGCTTGAGGAGACGGATGACCGGCCGCAGGGTCAGGCCGTTGACAAGCAAGGTGAACAGCACGAAGCCGGTGGCCAGAACGGCAACGCCGTTCCTGACGTCAGGATCGATCCGGCTGTTTTCGGTCACTGCAAGCGCCAATGCCAAAGTGACCGCGCCTCGCAGCCCGCCCCATGCGATCGCGAGTTTGTAGGCGCCGCTGACCTTTTGGCTTAGATGGAGCGCACTCAACAGCGGCAGCAGCCCGAACAATACCACCGCGCGGGAGGCCAGCGCTGCGGCAACCGCGACCAGCAGCAGCCAGGAATCCTCGAGATGCACGCCGGTCAGCAGCTTGGGCACCAATGTTGAGGCGCTGACAAAGATCAGCGAACTCGCCCAAAAGCCCGTCTGTTCCCAGACCCGTTCGACATATCGCCAATTGTCAGGGGCGAGGCGAACGCGGCCGATGGCACCCGCGGTAAGCCCCGCGCTGACCACCGCGACGACGCCCGAGACGTCGAACAACTGCTCGGCCAACAGGTAGACGATATAGGGCAGCGCCACCGATAGCGTCACCTCGGCCAAGCGCGAGCCGCCAAGGAAGGGCAATACCGTACCGAAAATGCGCCCGCCAGCTGCACCCAGGACGATACCGCCGAGGAACGCCTCGGCGAAATGCACGGCGCCGGCTGCAAAGTCTGTCTGCCCGCTCTCCGTGAGCATCGCGACGAGAACGGAAAAGAGCACGATTGCTGCCGCATCGTTGAGCAGGCTCTCGCCTTCGAGCAGCCGGGTGAGCCGGGCCGGCGCTCCGAGCTCGCGAAAGATCGCCACCACCGCCGACGGATCGGTCGTCGCCACGATGGCGCCGACCAGCAGCGCCACAGTCAGCGGGATGCCGGCCGCGAAGGATAGGCTGAAGCCGATTGCCACGGCGGCGGCGAAGACGGCAACGATCGCCAATGTCAGGATCGGCGCCCAATCCGGCGCGATCTCGCGCAAATCGATCGTCAGCGCCGCATGAAACAACAGCAACGGCAGAAACACGACGAGGAAGATCGACGCGTTAAACGGTAGGTCTACAACTGGCCTGACGATGTCGTCGAAAACGTTCGTTAGCGGGGTGTAGAGCAGGAATGACGAGACGGCGCCGATCGCGACGCCGACGATGGCGAGTAGCACGGTGTAAGGCAGATGGAGCCGCTCCGCGGTGGGCTGGACGACGCTGGCGAGCACCAGGAACCCCGCCATGACAAAGGTGATGTTCGCGACGCTGATCAATTCTGGTTACGCCAAACTTGCGGACAGGTAGCGAGGGCCGGCGGCTTTCGCCGTGTCCGCTCTACGAGCCTCCCTTTGGGGCCAAATTATGATTCTCTGCTCTCAGCGGGGTCGTCTTAGCGGGCTCGGCGATCTCGTCATAGCCGCGACCGCGGAATTCGATCAGACAGAGGCCGTGCCCGAAGGGATCCGAGACGCCCACGATCTTGCCCCAGGAAGTGCTGCGGGTCTCGGTTTCAACCTGCGCGCCCGCGCCTTGAGCGTGCGCCAGAGCGGCTTCGAGATCCCCGACCACCAGGTCAAGATGCACCGGGGTCAAATGCCGCTCGTAGGACCGTCGGCGTTTGCCGGCGCCGAGTGACCCGTCGAGCGTTTCCAGGAGGTAGAGACGTATGGGCCAACCGCTTAGCTCGGCCACGCCCGCGCCGAAGCGCCGTGTGACCACAAAACCGAACCCCTCGGTATAGAAGGCGACCGCGCGGGCGAGGTCGGGGACGTCAACGTTGACGAGCAGCTCCATCGCCTTCGCGCAATTTGAAGCGTTGGATCTTGCCGGTCGTGGTCTTTGGAAGCTCTTCAAGGAAGGCGATCCAGCGCGGACATTTGAACGGCGCCAGCTTAGCCTTGGCATGGTGTTCGAGCGCCTGGGCGAACTCGTCGTCAGAACGGGTACCGGGTTTGACGACGACGAACGCCTTGGGCTTGATCAGGCCGTCGGCATCGGGGGCGCCGACGACTGCCGCTTCGAGCACCGCCTCGTGCGCGATCAGTGCCGCCTCGACCTCGGCCGGCGAGACATACATGCCACTGACCTTCAGCATGTCGTCGCTGCGGCCGCAATACACATAATAGCCATCGTCGTCTTCCAAATATTTGTCGCCAGTACGCGTCCAGGCGCCGCTGAAGGTCGTCCGGCTGCGCTCGCGGTTGTTCCAGTAGCCCGCCGCGCTGGTCGGGCCGCTAACCAGCAGGTCACCGATCTCGCCGCGTTGCACGGGCCGGCCCTCCTCGTCGACAATCTTCAGCGCATAGCCTGGGACAGGCTTGCCGGTGGTGCCGTATCGCACGTCGCCCGGCCGGTTGCTGAGAAAGATATGCAACAGCTCGGTAGAGCCGATGCCATCGAGGATATCGACGCCGATCCGCGCCAACCAACGCCGACCGATCTCGTCCGGCAGCGGTTCACCGGCCGAGACACACCGGCGCAAAGCGAGCTCTTCTGGGACCGGCAGGTCGTTGCTCGCGAGCATGGCAACGTAAAGGGTCGGCACGCCGTAAAAGATCGTCGGTCGGTGCTCGCGCAACACGCGGCTGACCGCCGCCGGGGTCGGCCGCTCCGCCATCAGGACGCTGGTGGCGCCGACCGCCATCGGAAAGGTCAGCCCACTACCGAGCCCGTAGGCGAAAAACAACTTCGCCGTCGAGAAGGTGACATCGTTCTCGGCGATGCCGAGCACCGGGACGGCGTAGAGCTCGGCCGTCTGCACGAGGCTCGAGTGGATATGGACCGTACCCTTCGGCCGGCCGGTCGAGCCCGAGGAATAGAGCCAGAAGCAGGGCTCGTCGGGGTGAGTGGGTGCCGTGTCGAAGGTGTCTGAGGAGTCGGCGAGCAAGGCGGCGAGGGAGCCCGCGTGGGGTTCGCCGCCCGAGACGATCACCACGGGTCGCGGCTCGGGCAGCTGCGCCAGAGCGGCCATCATCGCCGGCAGCAGCGGGGCCGACACGACGACCGCGCGCGCCCGGCTGTCAGCCAGCATGAAGGCGAACTCTGCGGGCGACAGCAGGGTGTTGACGGCGACCGGCACGACCCCGGCCTTGATTGCCCCGAGAAAGGCGGTCGGGAAGTCGATCGTGTCGTGCAGACACAGCAGGATGCGCTGTTCGGGCTGCACCCCGATCCGGCGCAGACAATTGGCAAACCGGCTCACCCGCTCGGCGAGCTCGGCATAGGTATAATGGCCGCCGTCGTCGATAAACGCCGGCTTGGCGCCGCGTCCCGCCGCGAGGTTCCGGTCGATCAGATCGGCAGCGGCGTTGTAGGTCGGGCCGTCCTCCATCGGCGAGCCTCCCTCTCCGAAGGTCGTTGCGAGCGCCGGAAGCATTATATATCCCGCATGCGTACCTCAAGCGCCGGACGGGAAGTCATGGTGGGGCGAGGTACAATGGTGAAGGAGATTCGGCATGCTTAGGATGGCTGCAGCAGTCGCCGCCCTCACCCTTGTCCTGGGGTTGGCCGGGCCGAGCGCGGTCTACGCGGAGATCATCACGGTGCCGGCGGCAGACCCACCGGACTCGGCAGGCTCGCTCCCGCCTCCCACCGTGCTGCGCGGCTCTCCGCCCGCCGCGGCGAGACCAGTCCCGATATGCCCGCCCGGATACACCCTGTCCCCGGATTACGGCTGCGTCCCGCCGACCAACGGCGACTATACCGACAATTCGCCGGGTTACGATTACTGGCCGGATTACGGCTTCGGCTATCCCTTCGGCGGGTTCTCCGGTTTCGATCACCGCGCCGGTCACCCCCGTCGCTTCGCCCGGCTCCATGACGGCCGCGGCTTCCACGGTCGGGCGGCCTTTCACGGCGCAGCTAAGGTCGGCACACTCGGCGTGGGAACCGCACGAATGGGTGGATTCGGCCGCAGGTAGACCGTACCGCCGCTAACCAACCCAATCT
>Ga0310913_10000664_pt1 | contig 16249 bp, 16 predicted proteins | sample GREbulkMGOX082_FD_203447 | JGI IMG/M metagenome (GOLD analysis project Ga0310913, IMG submission 203447) | Lab enrichment of tropical soil microbial communities from Luquillo Experimental Forest, Puerto Rico - GRE.bulkMG.OX082 | ecosystem: Environmental > Terrestrial > Soil > Tropical forest >...
GTTTCGCCAGGGCGGATCGCTCACACCGGTCTCCGGTTATTTGAGCATTCGACCGCGACAAAACTCGGCCATCATCGGTGCGGCCAACGGCGCGCTGGAGTCGCTTGCGCGCAGCCTCGCGCTCGAGCTCGCGCCGGTCCGCGTCAATGCGGTCTCGCCCGGGATCATCGATACGCCGATCCGCGCCGCGATGCCGGAAGAGGCGCGCCGCGATATGCTCGCCAAGACCGCGGCGGCGCTGCCCGTCGGCCGCGTCGGCGAGGGTGAGGACGTGGCGCTGCAAATCCTCGCCTTCATGGCCAACGGCTTTGCGACCGGATCGATCGTCTATCTCGACGGCGGAGCGCTGGTCACCTGACCGCCGCCACCAAAACCCGCGAACCCGGGAGGAGCGAAATGGCTTCGGACAACAACGGCGCATTCATCCGCAACATCGCCGAGGTGCCGTGGCGCGAATTTCCCAATCATTTCGGCGGTGCGTTGTCAAAACCGCTGGTGATGCCGGAGACGGCGGGCTCGCAACGCATCGACTACCGCATCTCGATGTACCAGCCGATGGCCTATGTGGCGCGCCACAAGCACAGGGTTCAGGAGCAGGTCTACCACGTCCTCGATGGCGAAGGCTTGATGGAGATCGGCAACGAGAAACGCGTCGTACGCAAGCACGACGTGATCTTCCTGCCGCCCGGCGTCGAGCACGCGATCTCGAACACAGGCCTGGTCGATCTGGTGTTTCTGGTCGTGACGTCGCCCGTCACCGACGACTGAAGCGCAATGGCCTCCGGTCGAAGCGCTAGCCGCTCGTCGCAAGACCCAGGCTCGCGTAGATCCGCCGCGCATAGACGCCGAATTCATCGGTCGTCTTGATCGGCAGCGCACGCGGAAACGGCAGCTCGATTTTGAAATATTCCGCCATGCGCGCAGGCGAGGCGGTCAGCACGGCGCAATGCGAAGACAGGAACACCGCCTCCTGGATCGAGTGCGTGACGAAGATGATGGTCTTGCCGCTCTCCCGCCAGATTTTCAGCATTTCCAGGTTCATCTGTTCGCGCGTCAGCGCGTCCAGCGCGCCGAACGGCTCGTCCATCAGGATCAGCTTCGGATCATGGATGAAAGCGCGTGCGATCGCCGCGCGCTGCTGCATGCCGCCGGAGAGCTGTTGTGGATATTTGTCCTCATAGTCCGAAAGCCCGACAAGGTTGAGCAGGTCACGCGCCCGCGTGCGCGCGGTCTTGATCGGCAGCCCCACGATTTCCGCCGGCAGCAGCACGTTGTCGAGAATGGTGCGCCATTTCAGGAGCAGCGCCTGCTGGAACACCATGCCGACGTCGCGCGCGGGATCGAACGCGGTGTGCGCGTTGCCTATCCTGACGCTGCCGCCGTCGGCGCCGTGCAGACCCGCCAGGATCTTGAGAACCGTGGTTTTGCCGCAACCGGACGGGCCGACAAGCGACACCAGTTCGCCCTCCTGCACGTCCATGGTGACGTCGGAGACGGCGAGAAACTCGCTGTTGCCGGATCGATAGACCTTGCGTACGTGGCGCAGGCTGATGAACGGTTCGCCCCCAATCATCCCAGCCATTTCTGCAAATTGGCGGCCACGAAATCGTCGTCGGAGAGATCGGCGTGCTCGTTGCAGACGCGGTCGATCTCCTTGAGCTGGCCGGGGCTCAAACCCTCGGCCGGGTCGAGGCACCAGATGCCGGCCATCAGCCCCTGACGCCGCAGCACTTCATGGCAGCCGGCGATGCAGCCGTGAAAATTGTTGGCCACGTCGAAGAACGCACTGTTGCAGTCGGTGACGCGGGCATCGAGCGCAAGCAGATCGGCCGGCACCGCCTGCCTGTTGCGCGCAGCCTTGCACATCTCGAACTGCCTGATCGCTGACGCGGTCCAGACCGACCAATGACCGAGCAGGCCGCCGCGGATATGGGTGCGGACCGCAACTCCGTTGTCGCGCAGATCGAAGGGCAGCGTAAGGTCGAGCAGAATATGATCGTCGTTGCCGGTGTAGAGCGTGATGCGGTCGAGTGCGCCGGCAGAAAAAACGCCGCGCAATACGTCGAGCGTGCGGTAACGGTTGAACGGCGCGATCTTGATCGCAATGACATTGTCGATCTCGGCAAACCGGCGCCAGAAATTTGCGCTCAGGATCACGCCGCCAACTGCGGGCTGCAGATAGAAGCCGACCAGCGGAATCTCCCGTGCCACCGCCCGGCAATGGGCGATGATTTCCTCCTCGGAGGCCGACTTCATCGCCGCGAGGCTGAGAAGGCCTGCGTGGTAGCCGATGCTGCGGGCGATATCAGCCTCGGCGAGCGCCTGCCTGGTCGGGCCGGAGAGGCCGGCGATCAGCGCCAGCGGCCGCTTGGTCCATTGCGATGCGGCGTCGGCTGCGAGCTCCAACACCGGCCGATAGAGGCCGACCTCCCGGATCGCGAACTGCGTGGTGTGGACGCCGACCGCAAGCCCGCCGCTGCCGGCGTCGATATAATAACGCGTCAACGCGCGCTGATGGACCTTGTCGAGATTGCGGTCGGCATCGAGGGCGAGCGGATGCGCGGGCAGCACCGTGCCCTCGGCGATCAGCCGACGCACGTCGGATTTGATCTGGCTGAAATGCATTTTGGCGCGTCCTTATCCGAATTCAGGGCCGGCGACGGCGAAGGGCAGCCCGGCGGCTTTCGTCCCGGCGCGACCGAAGCGCATGCGCTGGAACGGCCGCTCGATCGTCCAGCCGCCATTTGTGAGGCCTTGCAAGAAAATCTCTTGCGAGGCGACGGCGTCGATCAGGAGCGGGTGCTTCTCGTCGGCAGCGATGTCATGCACCATCGCAAGCGCATGTGTCGGCGTGCCGGCAAACAGCGGACCGATATGGCGCGCCGTGCGACCGTCGCGCACGAGCGCCATCGCGTCGCCATGCGACAGCAGCCGCGAAGTTGGGCGTTCGCTCAGCTCCCGCAGCAGATCGCGGCGGTCGAAGCCCATCGCGCGGATGTCCAGTTTGAGCAAATCGTCGAGCTTGCCGGGTGCGAGCTCGACATCGGCTTTCACCGTCGATGCTCGTTCAAACCGCAGCCGCCGCAACTGGATGGTGGGCGAGAAGCCGAGTGGGCCGTAGACGGCGGCACCCGCCGGCGTCGCGTCGAGCCAGGCGGTAACTCCGAGCCTGGTTGCCGCACCGATGCAGGCGTCGACCAGCCGTGTCGCCAGTCCGCGACGGCGCCAGTTGGCGGTGACCAGCACCATGCTGATCCATGCATCGCCATCGCTGTAAGGCAACAACCCCGCGCTTGCGATGACACGACCATCGCGGTCGCGCACGCCGAACACAATGCCCTTGGTGAGGAAGAAGCGCCAATCCGCCTCATTCTGGTTCCATTGCGCCTCGCTCGACAGCCGGGCGCCGCCTGCCGCATCGGCCTCGCCGAGTTGGACGATGGCAAGTTGCTCAGTAGCGTCCATCGCGGACCTCATATTTGGTGGGCTTGCCGAGAGACGGCATGGCGCGCGCAACCCAATCCGCAGTCCATTTGATCAGTTGCTCGGTGTCAACGATCGGCAGGCCGAACAGCTTCGTCGCCAGCGAGGTGTTGGTGAGCCAGGCGGTCGGCTCTTCCCTGCCTGTTATGACCGGCCTACACCCGAGCAAATCGCCGAACCTTGCCGCCAGATCGCGCACGGCGAGGATTTCGTGGCCTGAGACATTGATCGGCGAGGTCGGCGTCTCGCAGTGCGCAAGGCTTCGTAGCGCTTGCGATGATGCATCGCCTTGCCAGATGAAATTGACGTGACCGAGGGTGACGTCGATCGGCGTGCCGTCGCGCACCTTGGTCGCGATGTCGTGCAGCACGCCATAGCGCATGTCGATGGCATAGTTCAGGCGAAACAGTCTGCCAGGCGTCCTGAACGCGCGGGAAAAATATTCGAACATGCGCTCGCGGCCGACGCAGGATTGCGCGTACTCGCCGGGCGGGTTTGGTGGCAGGCTCTCGTCGGCACCTGCGCCGTCAATCGGTACAAAGGGATAAACGCAGCCGGTGGAGAAGGCGACGATCCGCGAACTGCGAAAGGCTTGCGCGACCAGCGCGGGGACATGGGCATTCATCGCCCAGGTCAGCGCCAGATTGCCTTCGGCGCCGAACTTGCGCCCGGCCATGAAGATGATGTTGGTGACCTGCGGCAAGCGGCGGATCGCAGCTTCGTCCAAAAGATCGCAGTGAATGGTTTCGATGCCGCGCGCCTTCAGCCATGGCTCGATGCCTGCTTCGCTGAAGCGCGCGACGCCGATGATCCGCCGCTCCGGCAGCGCAGCCTTTGCCAGCCCCGCGAGCGTCGGCCCCATCTTGCCGCCGACACCGAGAATCATGATGTCGCCATCGACTCTGCCGAGATCGTCGATCAGCGCCTGGCTCGGCCGGCACAACAGCTCGTCAAGCGCCGCAATATCGGGAATCGTCTCCGGCAGATTGTCGCGCAACAGCAGCATGTTTCTTCCTGTGATTACTATTGCAGCCGGATGTCGCGCACCACGAACAGCCGTTCGAGGCCCAGCACCAGGCCGTAAAGTCCGACGCCGAGCAGCGTGAGCAGCACCACCGCCATCACCATCGCCGGCGTGTCGAGCGAGGACTGCACCTGGATCATCAGGTAGCCGAGCCCGCGGTCCGACGCGATGAACTCGCCGACGATGGCGCCGGCGACGGCGAGGATGGCGCCGACCTTCATCCCGGAAAATACGTAAGGCAGCGAGCCCGGCAGTTGAATCTTGCGAAACAGGATCCAACGCGAGCCGCGCAGCGATTTGACGAGATCGAGCAGGTCCGGTTCCACCTCGCTCAGGCCGCGCGCCGTGGTGAGCAGGATCGGAAAGAAACAGATGCTGAACGCGATCAGGATATTGGCGATGATGCCGTAGGAGAACCAGACGATGACCAGCGGTCCCATCGCGACCTTGGGAATCATGTTCAGCGTGACGAACAGCGGCAAAAGCAGGAGAGCGACCAGCCGCGACCAGGTGAAGATCAGTGCGAGCGCCACGCCGACGACGGCGCCGAGCAGGAAGCCGCCGAGGATTTCGATCGCCGTGACGGCAAGGTTGGCGGCCCAGGCATAGTTCGGATGCGACAAGGTCGCGAGAGCCGCAAGCGGCGAAGGCAGGATGAATTTCGGCACGTGAAAAGCATCGACCAGGACCTGCCAAAGCACGATCACGGTCAGATGTACGATCAGGATGATCGCAAAGGATCTCGCCGATCGCTCGCCGCCACCGAACACCGTCCGCTCCTTCCGCCTTCATCAAACGGGTTGCGCCGAAATCTATCCGGGCGCCTGCACAGTTTCAACCACCTGGTTGATTAGATCATCACGGTCGGAGCGCCTGCAGCACGAGGTCGACCACATGCTTGCGACGGGCGCTTCTTGCGGCCGCGCTGGCCAGATCCTTGCCGAAGATGGCCGATAGCGTCGGCGTGTTCGAAAAGAAGAAGTAGCTCAGGCCGGCGATCGAAATATAGAGGTGCACGGGGTTGATGCCTTTGCGAAACACGCCGGCCCGTACCCCTTCGGAAAGAATCTTCGAAACCATGTTGACGAGCGGCGAATGCATGGCTTCCAGCCGCCGCGAGGTGCGCACATGCCTGGCGCCGCCGCGGTTCTCGTCGTTCAACAGCAGGATGAAATCGGGATGCGCGGCGAGGTGGTCGAACGAACTTTCGATCAGCTTGCGAATTGCCTGGCGGGGCGGCAGGCCTGTCAGATTGAGCTTGCGCTCCTGCGCGCGGATCTCCTCGTACACCCATTCGAGGACCGCAAGATAAAGCGCGTCCTTGTCGCCGAAATAGTGGTAGACGAGTTGCTTGTTGACGCCCGCGCGCGTGGCGATCTCGTCGACGCGGGCACCGGCAAGCCCGCTATTGGCGAACTCGCGACGCGCCGCGGCGAGCAGCTTGCGTCGCGTGGCTTCGGGATTGCGCCGCTTCGGCTTCTTGCCGTTGGCTCGTCGATCGGGCATTTCCAACCAGACAGTTGACAACTCGCGCGGTCACCTGTTGCATTGGTAACGTCGCGGGCCGGGGACGACAAGTCCGGTTTTGCAATTTCGAGGAGCGTCGTCGTGAAGTACGGTTGCCTTGCAAGGCCGAAGCTTGCCGGTCTGGTGCTCGCGCTGGTGATGTCGTGCGCTCCTTGCCGGGCCGGCGAGGCGGTCAATCTGTTGCTGAACTGGACCCCGACTGCGGACCATTCCCCGTTCTACTACGCGAAAGCGCAGGGGTGGTACGAGAAGGCGGGCATCGATCTCACCATCGAAACCGGCAAGGGCTCGGGCGTCTCCTCGCTGAAAGTCGGCTCCGGCGGCTCGCCCTTTGGCATCGCCGACCTCGCAACCATGCTGGTGGCGCGCAGCAAGGGCGCCGACGCCGTGGCTGTCATGAGCATCTACGCCAATACCGGGCAGACATTTTATTGGTTGAAAAGCTATGGCGTGAACGGACCTAAAGATTTTCCCGGTCACAAGATCGGCAATCCGCCCGGCGATGCTTCGCGCGTGATGTGGCCGGCCTTTGCGAAAGCGGCCGGCATTGCGCCCGACTCGGTGAATTTCGTCAATGTCGGCCCGACGGCGAAGATTGCCGCGCTCAAGAGCCACACCGTCGATATCATCAGCGACTTCTACAACGAGCACGATCTCAAGGTGATCGAATTCGATGGCGACCTCGGCTATGTCAACTGGAAGGACATCGGCCTCAATCCTTACGGCAATTCGCTGATCGTCAACGGCGCGTTCCTGGAGAAGAATCCGAAGCTGGTCGAGGATTTCGTCAAGGTCACGCAGAAGGCCTATGCCGCCTGCGTTGCCGACGTCGCCCCCTGTCTGAAGGCGCTGCTCGATCAGGTCTCGGGGTTGGACAAGGAGAACCAGCAGCGCCAGTGGGAGCGCATCAAGGTGCTGATGACGGACGAGTTTACGACCGCGAAGGCGCTGGGGTGGATCGACGGCGAGCGCATGAAGAAGGACTACGAGCTCGTGCAGACCTATCTCGGCATGGAAAAGCCGTTCGACGTGCAGACGGCGTTCACCACCCGGATGCTTGATCCGTCGATCAAGATGGATGCAAGCAAGGTGAAGAAGTAAAACTCTTCTTGTCACACGCGGGCGTGACCCGCGCGTCCGTCAAAACAGGAATCGATTGGGAAGCCGGGTCGGGCCTGGCCACGACGAGACGGGAGCTACTGCAGCGCTATCCCCGAGGTCTTCACCACCTTGTTGAGCTTCTCGTAGTCGGCCTTCATCAGCACGGTCAGATCGCTCAACGGCATCGGCTTGCCCGGAATATCGGAGATCGCGAGCTGACGCTGCACGTCGGGATTCTCCAGCGCCTTGTCGATCGCATCGTGGATCTTTTCGACCAGCGCGTCGGGAGTGGCTGACGGCACATAAATGCCGTACCAGGGCACATAGGCTGCCTGGGCAAATCCGGCCTCCGTAATCGTCGGCACGTCGGGAAGATCGGCGACGCGCTGTTCGGTGAACACCGCAAGCGGCTTCACAGTGCCCTCCTTGATATGCGGCAGCGCGAGCGCAAGCGACACGATCTCGAAATGAATGAGGCCGGTCATCAGGTCGAGCAGGGCCGGCGGCTGTCCCTTGTAGCTGGCGTTCGTCAACTTGATGTCGGCGGCCTGAAACAGCTTTTGCGCGGAAAGATCGATCGATGAGCCGGTGCCGGGATTGCCGAAATTGAGCTGATCCGGCTTTTCGCGGGCGAGCGCCACGAACTCGCCGATTGTCTTGACCGGAAACGACGGCGGCACGAGCGCGACGCTCTGGTTCCACACCGCGAGGCCCACGCATTTGAAATCCTTCAGCGGATCCCAGCCGGCATCCTTGTAAAGGCTTGGGTTGACCAGCACGGCAGGTCCCGTGACAAGCCAGGTGTAACCGTCGCCCTCGCTGCGTGCGACCGCAGCCGTGCCGATATTGCTGCTGGCGCCGGGGCGGGCTTCCACCACGATCGCCTGCTTCAAATCGCGACCGACTTGTTCGGTCACCGCGCGGGCAACGATGTCGACAATGCCGCCGGCGGGGTAGGGCACGACGATGTGGATCGGCCGGCTCGGCCAGTTGTCGGCCGCACGGGCGCTCGGCGCTGCAAGCGCCGCGGCAACGCCGACGGCAAAACACATGGCAGTTCGTCCGCGCATTCTTCCCTCCCGACTTTACGTGGCGTCTTGTCCGCCCGCCAGCGAGCGGATGCTGCGGGCAAGACCCAGGATACGCGGCCCACATTCGCGCTCGATCTGTTCGGCGTTGAAACGGAAGGACGGAATCCCGCAATTGACAGCCAGGCAATCACCGGTCGGCGTCCGATAGAGCGGCGCTGCGACGCCAAAGATTTCACGCCGCCATTCTCCCAGAGAAACGGCAAAGCCGCGCTGCTTGCAGAGCTCCATTTCCGGAAGTGTCCGCCGCTCGACAGCGTCGGCTTCGTGCGGACGTTCCGCCTTCACGCGCGCCACATAGGCATCAAGCTCGTCCTTGCTATACAGCGACAAGAGCGCGCGTCCGACCGCGGTCATCGCAATCGAGCCCGAAAAGCCGACATCGGGATTATGTGCCACGGCATCGGTGGTGCGCAGCGTCTCGACATAGATGAAGTCGAGGCCGAGCGGCATGGCGATCGAAACGGTGCCGCCGGCATAGGCCGCGAAGTCGCGCATCAGAGGCCGCGCCATCTGCCGCACCTTGATAGCCGACAGCAGCGGATAGGCGGTTGCGAGCACGCCAAGTCCAAGCTCGAAGCGGCCCTTGGGATCGCGCTTGAGGTAGCCGAGCTGGGTGAGGGTGTAGGTCAGCCGCGAGACGGTCGGCCGCGACAGTCCGGTGCGCTCGGCAAGATCGGCGTTCGACAGCGAGCCGGAGGCGTTGCGGAACGCCGCCAGCACATCGAGCCCATGCGCGAGAGTGGTGGCAAAGGAGGGGTCGCCTTGATCGGTTTTGGGCCTTGGTCGGGCGGTTGTTGCACTTACCATGCAGAAATATCGAACTAAAATCCAATTCTTGTCAAGATATCGAAACAAATTTGCGTTTCGTATCGATATACGATAGACGATCATCAAAGCGGGAGGAAGCCATGGACTTCGAGCTGTCCGCGTAGTCGCAGGCGCGGCGACGAAAGCTGCGTTGAGTCCGAGGTGCTGCTGCGTCATCGCCGCTATCTCGCTCATGCCGCTCACCCGGCGTGATCCAGTTCGTTTGTTGCTTGCCTTGTGAGGGAGGTTGTTATGAGCCAGCCGGCATTGAGTGAAAGCCCCAGGGAAAAACCGAAAGACGCAACCGCCTCAGTGGTGGCGCGGCAGGCGGCGGTCAGGAAGGCGTTGCCGTTCTCTGACATCGCCGATTTCGACGACGCATCCCGCGGCTTCCTCGGCACGATCGAGAACGCAAAGGTGCTGTCGACATCGGGCCGGACGGTTTGGAGTCTTGAAGCTTACGGCTTTCTCTCCGAGGCCGAGGCACCCGCGACCGTCAACCCCAGTCTGTGGCGACAGTCGCGCCTCAACATGAATCATGGATTGTTCGAGGTCGTGCCCGGCGTCTATCAGGTACGCGGGCTCGATATCGCCAACATGACGCTGGTCGAAGGCGACAGCGGCGTCATTGTCGTGGACACGCTGACCTCGATCGAGGGCGCCCGCGCCGCGATGGAGCTTTACTTCAAGCATCGCGGCAAAAAACCGGTCACCGCCGTGATCTTCACCCACACGCACACCGATCATTGGGGCGGCGCGCGCGGCGTGCTGGACGACGCGACGCTTGCGAGCGGCAAGGTGCCGATCATCGCGCCCAATCTCTTCATGGAGCATGCGGTATCGGAAAACATCATCGCGGGGCCCGCGATGCTGCGACGCGCGCAATACCAATTCGGGCCGTTCCTCGCCAAGGGGCCGCGCGGTCAGGTCGATTGCGGACTCGGCAAGACGATGGCGGCAGGCGGGGTCACGCTGTTGCGTCCGAGCGATCTCATCATCGCGACCGGCGACAAGCGTGTCATCGACGGCGTCGAGTTCGAATTCCAGATGGCGCCAAACAGCGAAGCGCCGGCGGAGATGCACTTCTATGTGCCCCGCTACAAACTTCTGAACCTTGCGGAAAACTGCACGCACAACTTCCACAATCTGCTGCCGTTCCGAGGCGCCGACGTGCGCGACGCGCTCGCCTGGTCGAAATATCTGAACGAGGCGCTCTCCCTGTGGGGCGGCAAGGCCGAAGCGATGTGCGGCCAGCATCACTGGCCGGTGTGGGGCAAGGAGCGGGTCGACACCATGATCCGCCAGCAGCGTGATCTCTACAAATTCGCGCACGACCAGACCATTCGCTTGATGAACCACGGCCTGACCGCGACCGAGATCGCCGAAACCATCCGCCTTCCCGAGAGCCTCGAAGGCGCCTGGCACACACGCGGCTACTACGGTCACATCCGTCATAACGTGAAGGCGATCTACCAGAAATATCTCGGCTGGTACGACGCCAATCCGGTCAATCTCGATCCGTTGCCGCCGGTCGAGGCCGGCAGGAAATATGTCGAGTATATGGGGGGCGGTGAAGCGATCCTGGCGCGTGCGGCCAAGGACTTTGCGAAGGGCGAGTTCCGCTTTGTCGCGCAGGCGCTCAGCCATCTCGTGTTCGCCGAGCCGGACAACCAGGCTGCACGCGCGCTGCTCGCCGACACCTTCGAGCAGCTCGGTTATGCCGCGGAGAGCTCGACCTGGCGCAACGCCTATCTGTTCGGCGCGCAGGAGTTGCGGCAAGGCATGCCGAAAACGCCGCCGCGGCCGCCGATGCCGCGCGAAACGCTGGCCGCTCTCCGCACCGAGCAGTTGTGGGACGTGCTCGGCGTGCGGCTCAACGGGCCGAAGGCCGAAGGCAAACACATCGTGCTGAACTGGAGTTTCACCGATAGCGGGGAAACTTTCGTCCTCAATCTCGAGAACAGCGCGCTGACCTACACCGAGGGTGTGCAGGCTGACAGCGCGGATGCCAGCTTTACGCTCGCGCGCTCAACGCTCGACGAGGTGATCGCCAAGCAGACCAGCTTTCCCGAAGCCGTTGCGGCCGGAAAAATCAAGGTTGCCGGCAACCCGTTGTGGCTTGCCGAATTGATGGGGCTGATGGACGAGTTTCCGCGGATGTTCGAGATCGTCGAACCGAAGCGGACGGCGGTGACGTAGTTGATCTGGTGCCGTCGCACCATCAGGGAATGACGCAGGCTGGCTTGCTTCGCTCTGCTCGCAAGCCCTGCGTCAGATCCCCAGATACGCCGCCTGCACCTGCTTGTTGTTGGCGAGCTCCTCGCTCGAGCCGTGCATGATCACGCGTCCGCTCTCCAGCACGTAGGCCCTCTGCACCAGCGACAAGGCGCGGCTGACATTCTGCTCGACCAGAAGGATCGCCGTGCCCATCTTGTGGATCTCGCCGATCTTCTCGAACGTCACATCGGTCATTACGGGTGCGAGCCCCAGCGAAGGCTCGTCCAGCATCAAAAGGCGCGGCTTCAGCATCAAGCCGCGGCCGACCGCGAGCATCTGCTGCTCGCCGCCACTCATCGTGCCCGCGAGCTGGCGCCTGCGCTCGGAAAGCCGTGGAAAGATCTCGTAGACGAGTTCCATGGAGCGGGCACGCTCGGCCTTCGCCTTCGGCACGAACGCGCCGATCTCCAGGTTTTCCTGCACGGTCATTTCAGGAAACACCTGCCGCCCCTCCGGCACATGGGCGATGCCGAGCTCCGGAATCTTGTGGGGCGGGAGCGAAGCAACATCGATGCCGTCGAAGAAGATCGATCCAGACGAGAGGCCGACGAGCCCCGAGATCGCGCGCAAGGTCGTGCTTTTGCCGGCGCCGTTGGCGCCCAGCAGACCGACGGCCTCACCTTCGCCGATCTCGATTGCGACATTCGTAATCGCCGGCACCGAGCCGTAAGCCGCGCTGACGTTTGAAACCTTAAGCATGCGCGCCTCCGCCCGATGGCGTGTGTACATAACCGGAACCGAGATAGGCGCGGATCACTTCCGGATTTTCCACGATCTGCTTCGGCGCGCCCTCGGCGATCTTCTGGCCATGATCGAGCACCACGATGTGGCGGGCCACTGCCATGATCGCTCGCATCACATGTTCGACGATGACGATGGTGAGCCCCGCTTGCGAAAGCTTTTCGACCAGCGCCACCGCCTGGTCGATCTCGGCCGGGTTGAGCCCGGCCATCACCTCGTCGAGCAGCAGGATCTGCGGTTGAGTCGCAAGCGCCCGCGCCATCTCGAGACGGCGCTGGTCGATGGTGGTCAAATCCTTGGCCCGCGTCTGCTCACGCGCGGAAAGGCCGACGAACTCGATGGCCTCGCGCGCCCTGTCGCGTGCGGCGGCAACATGGCGGTCGCGCAGGAACGCGCCGGTCATGACATTGGCGAGCACTGTCATCGCGCCGAAGGGCTTTGCCACCTGAAACGTGCGCGCCAGGCCGAGCGCGCAAACGTCATGCGGCTTCAAGCCCACGATTTCCCGCCCGAAGGCCTTCACCGATCCGGAATCGGCGCGATGAAAACCGGTGATGAGGTGGAAGCTGGTGGTCTTGCCGGCGCCGTTCGGCCCGATCAACGCCAAGGTCTCGTTCTGCTTTACGGTGAAACTTACATCCTGCACGGCGCGCAATCCGCCGAAACGCTTGCTCAGGCCGGTGATGACGAGCGCGTCGGTCATAGCACGGTCCTGGCTTGCGTGGGCTTCCGCTGTTGGGCGCGGCGCTGCAGCACCTCGTTCACCATGCCCATCAGCCCGGTCGGCCGCCACAGGATGATCGCCATCAGGATCAGCGCATAGACCGTGAGCTGGATGCCGCCGGTGGTCGAGCCGAGCCAGCTCTGCAGCAACGCCGATGTGGTCTCGAGCAGCACGGTGCCGATCACCGGGCCCCAGAGCGTTCCGATGCCGCCAACGATCGATACCAGCGCCGCCTCGATCGAGATGTTGAAATTGAAGGCTGTCGCGGGATCGATGAAGTAGATGTACTGCACATAGAAGGTGCCGGCGAGCGCGGTCAGGAACGCAGAGATCATGTAGATGTCGCGCTTGATGCGCGGCGCGTTGACCCCGATCGCCTCGGCTGCATCCTCGTCCTCGCCGATCGCGACGAGATAATAGCCCATCCAGGACTTTTCTATTCTGTAGGTGATCGCGAGCCCGATCGCGAGCAGCCCGAGCACGACGTAGTAATAGGAGGCCTTGGTCTCGAACTGCATCATCAGCGGCGAGCTTCCGAGGTTCGGGATCGTGGTGCCTTCGGCGCCCCAGGCGAGATCGCGGAATTTCAGGAAGATCAGCATCAACGCCTGGGCGGTCGCAATCGTGGCGATGGTGAAATAGGGACCGCGCAGGCGAAAGCAGAGCCAGCCGATGGGCAGGCTCGCGAGCATCGCGACCACGCCGCCGGCGATCATGCCGATCCAGGGCGAGATGTTGAAATCGATCTGCATGATGGTCGAGGTGTAGGCGCCGAGGCCGAAATAGGCGGCGTGTCCCAGCGAAAGCTGTTTGGCATAGCCGCCCATCAGGTTCCACGCGACGCCGATGAACGAGAACAGGAGAATGCGGATGAAGATGTCGAGCGCAAACGCATTCTTCACCACTTGCGGCAGCATCAACAGCGCGGCGACGAGGACTGCCAGCGCGAGCCACGTCCATTTGTTGGTTTCGGCCACTATCGCATTCTCCCGCCGCCGAGCCCGGTCGGCTTGAACGCGAGGGTCAACAGCAGCATCGCGAACACCACGATCAGTCCGGAATCTGCGCCGACGAATTGGATGCCGAGCGATTCGGCAACCCCCATCATCAGGCTGGCGACGAGCGCGCCCACGACATTGCCGAGCGTGCCCAGCACGACTGCCACGAATGCCATCAGCACGAACACCTGTCCGACAAAGGGATAGGCCGAATAAAACGGCATCAGGAGCGAGCCCGCTGCGCCGGCAAGCGCCAGCGCCGCTCCGAATGCGACCGCGAACACGCGGTTGGGGTTGATGCCCATGAGCGTTGCGACGTCGCGGTTCTGCGCGGCGGCCCGCATCGCCTTGCCGAGATCGGTTGTGTGCAGCAACACCCAGAGCGCGCCGCTCAACGCCATCGCCACGACAAAAGCGATCAGCTTGGCAACCGGGATGTAGATTCCGCCGATATGAATGGCTTCGTCGGAATAGAAGGTGTGGACGGTGCGGTAATTCGCGGTGAACAGCAACAGCGACAGATTGAGCAACAGCAGCGACAGCGCAAAGGTCAGGAAAATCTGCGGCATGTCGTTCGGCCCCAGCACCCTGCGGATCAGAAAATGCTGGATCAGGGCGCCGGCGACGAACAGCACCGGCATCGACACGAACAGCGAGAGCAGGGGATCGATGCCGAAATAGGTGAAGAGAAAAAACGTGATGTACATGCCGAGCATCACGAACTCGCCCTGGGCGAAATTCACGATCTTGACCACGCCGAAGATCAGCGTCACGCCGATCGAGACGAGGGCGTAGATACCGCCGATGAGCAGGCCGTTGATGACGGCCTGGACAACTGTCTCCAGCATTCGGAGATGTCCGTATGAATCAGGTTTTCATCAGCGGCGCACGAGCATCTTCCTTCGGGAATACGCTGGCGAGGTCGCCGTTCTGCCACTGCACGCCAAGCGGCCTGCCGTAGACATTCTTGCCGTCGGGTCCGAACTTGACCTTGCCGCCGGGCGCCATCGCAGCAAAGCCGGAGGAGACGTCGAGCGTTGCGAGCGCATCGCGCACCTTCTGCGGATCGGTGGAAGCGGCACGCTCCAGCGCGTCGGCGATCATGTAGGTCTGCGCTACCAGGCCGCCGGCATATTCGAACAGGAATTCGCCGGTGCGCTTCTTGTATTCCGCGTTCACCTTCTGCGCATTGTCGTCCATGTCGTGGTTCCAGTGCGCAACCCCCTGCAGGCCCTCGGCGAGCTTGCCGACGTTCTTGTAGAAATCCGGAATGACGAAGCCGCCGGAGCCGCCATTGATCGCGATATTGAGACCGACCTGCTTCACCGTCCGCACGATCAGGATGAGGTCGTTGAGGTAAGACACGGAGAACAGCGCGTTGGCGCCGGACGCCTTGACCTTGTTGATCAAGGGGCTCGCGTCGGTGAAGCCGGCGGAGTAGGGCTCGAACATCACGATCTCGACGCCTTCGCCGGGCGCCTGCTCCTTCAGCCCGTTTGACGTGGATGTGCCGAACGCGGTGTTCTCGAAGATGACGGCAACTTTCGGCTGGTCGCTGACCAGTCTCGACATCTGCAACTGCGCCTTCGCAAATTGCGAGGCGCGCGCAAAGGGCGTGAAGGTGTAGGTGCGGCCCTTGTTGAGCTGGTCCGAGCTCGAGCCGGTGAGGATCGGCACCTTGGCGCGTTCACATACTTCGCTCGCGATCAGCGTCAATGCGCTGGCAAAGCAGCCGTGGATCGCCGACAACTTGTTGGACGTGATCAGTCGATCGGTTTCGGTGCGCGTCACCGTGGTGTCGCTCTGCACGTCGGAGATGACGAGGTTCAGCTTGGCGCCGCCGAGTGACTTGATGCCGCCGGCATCGTTGATCATCTCGACCGCAAGCTTGGCGGCGGCGACGCAGCCGACGCCGATCTGCGCCATGCCGCCGGTCGTCGGATAAAGCGCGCCAATGTTAACGGGATCGGCCGCCCAGCCGCGCAGCGGCACCGCACCGAAGGCGCCTGCCGCCAGCGCAGAACCGGCTGCCTTCAGGAATTTGCGGCGGCTCTGCCGTTTCGACAGAGTGCGGCTTGCAACGAGCCCGTTTTTAGACGCCTCGAGCGCGCGATCCTTGGTCATGCCGTCTCCCCTGATTGCGGTCCAGCCGCGACGCATTGCGCCCGCCCGTCCGCCTGTTTGTTCGGAGCGGATGCTAGCGCGGGTGAAAATTGTTTACAATATAGTTTTCAATACTATCATTGTGGAAGTTTCGCCGGTCCTGGGCCAAGCGCCTGTGCCGGCGGTCTTGCGATGGGACTTGATGGCGGCAAAGCTGTTCAAAGGCGTGAAGGTGCGACAATCCCGCGAGACGGCGCGCGTGCCGGCGCGCGCTCCGGCGGCAGCCGTCCTCATCGCGCGGAGCATCGAAGAAGACATCGTGCTTGGCCGGCGGCAGCCGCGCGAGCGGCTGGTCGAGCAGGATCTCTCCGAC
>Ga0310913_10000676_pt1 | contig 16032 bp, 14 predicted proteins | sample GREbulkMGOX082_FD_203447 | JGI IMG/M metagenome (GOLD analysis project Ga0310913, IMG submission 203447) | Lab enrichment of tropical soil microbial communities from Luquillo Experimental Forest, Puerto Rico - GRE.bulkMG.OX082 | ecosystem: Environmental > Terrestrial > Soil > Tropical forest >...
AGGTTGGGGCGGGATATAGCGATCCGAGCGTGATCTATCCAATCGATTGATGGTATGATTATCATTCGTCCCATGGATATCCGCGCTGTCGACCTGAACCTGCTGAAGGCGTTCGATCGCGCCGTGCTCGAGCTGCTCGACGAGGCCACGGCCGGTCGCCGGCAACAGGCGCAAAGTCGCATCCGGCGCCTCGCGAGCGAACGCCCGCGCAAGTGGCCCGACCAGCGCGACCTCCGCGTATTCGGCCATGCCGGCGGTGAAGGTCGCCGCGCTCGTTCCCGGGTCGAAGCCGACGCCGAGGCGCAGCGCCGCCTCGATATGCTCGATTGCCGCGGTGACCAGCGGCGCGATCTCGCGCGCCCGCGCGGTCGGTTCCATCCCGATCGCGGCGCGTACGAAGAGTTCGTCGGCGAAAAGACCCCTGAGGCGCGACAAGGCGTGGCTCATCGCCGGCTGCGACAGGCCGATGCGGCCGGCGGCGCGGGTCACCGCGCGCTCGGTCATCAGCGCATCGATGTCGCGGTTGCTTTTGTCGGCAACCTGCCGGCACATATCGACGCGACGGTGCTGTTGCGCGACCCTTTTGTCGTTGTCGCGCGGCAAGATCATCCGGCTGCCGCTGGGCCGATGTCGCTCGAAGCCTACGCGGCGCAGAACCATGTGCTGGTATCGCCGCGCGGCACGACAACGGGTGCGCTCGATCGCATCCTCGTCGATTTCGGGCTGAAGCGGCGGATCGCCCTTCTGATTGCCACCTACCTCGCGGTGCCGGCGGCGCTTGCCCGCTCCGACCTAATCGCGACCGTGCCGCGCCGCGTCGCCGAGCAGATCGCAGCGAATGCCGAGATCGCGATCACGCCGTTGCCAATCGACTTCGCGACGACCGTGTCGATGGCCTGGCACCGCCGCGCCGCCGGCGACCCGGCACAGTCGTGGTTCCGCGCACTCCTCACTGACGCGGCGGCGATTGAGTAACGCCTTCTCAGGCCTCGTGAGCAGCGGCCCGCTTGCCGGCCCTCCGCGCCGAACATGCTATGACGTGAGGCAGTGCCTCGGGATGCCGTGCTCGCTTGGTTCCCGCTCGGGCGCCTTATACGGGACGCCCTCGTCGGGGTCGGCGCCGACCATTGTGATGCCCTCGGTGTGGGGCTCTGTGTCGGGATTGCTCCCGGTAGTGATCGTGCCGCCCGACACGGTCTCATTGCGCCACGGCCAGATCATGCGGAAATGCTCGAGCCGGCGCCCGGTGCCGCCCGAGATGTAAACGGTAGAGCTCAACAGGAATGTGCGATCGGCAATTTCTGCGCCGACCGGCCCGTGTGTCTGGGCCCACATCACGGTCTCGCCGCGAAACCACGCGTTCAACGCGGCGGTGTCATCGTGCTCCCCATCGGCCCATAGAACCCGAGGCGCGGCGGCGCAGTTCGAATGCTCCTCGGCCTTGGCCAGAGACAACGACAGAACGGCCGCAGCAAGCGCTGCCGCGATAAGCCTCACCCTTTGGGATCCTCTAGACTGAACATTTCGGATTGATCGTCATAGGCGAAGATTTCCGCGTAGCGGCCCCAATCTATCACGGCGTCCAGCGTCTCCTCGGCTGCGGCGTCGCTCAAATAATCCTCCAGCTCCTGCTCGAAGCGCACACGCGGTGCACGGTGGCCTGGGCGCTCATCGAGCACGTGTCTGATGTGCTGCGCCAGCGGCACCGAAGCAAGCAGGTGATGGGCGAAAATCTCCTTGCGCGGCTGCGTGTCGAGTTCGGCAAAGTGGCGCGCGGCGGTGCTGAGCAGAATGTCACCCTCCTTGATCTCTGCGAACCCGAGGTAGTGGAGCAGTTCGGCGACCGGAAACAGCTCGTCGATCTCGAGCTGCAAGGTGCGCGCAATTTCCGGGAGATCGGCCTTGCCGTCATAGGGCGGAGCTGCGACGGTCTCAATGAGACCGGCAATCATATTGGTCGAGACCGGCGGCAATCGGCTGCCGATCTGCAGTTTGGGTATCTGCTCGGCAGCCCCCGCGGTCTGGCGCGCCGTCATCGTTGCGTAAATGTCATCCACCATCTGACGAAAGGCCGGGTCGAGGCGGTTGCGCGGATGTGGGAAGCTGACCTCGATTTCCGCCGCGACGCGTCCCGGGTTCGAGGAAAAGAGCAGGATGCGGTCGCACATGAAGACCGCTTCCTCGATGTTGTGAGTTACGAGCAGCATCGATTTTATCGGCAGCCGGCGTTCGACCCAAAGATCGAGAAGATCGGTGCGGATCGTCTCGGCAGTCAGCACGTCGAGCGCCGAGAACGGCTCGTCGAGCAATAGAATTGTCGGTTCGACGACGAGCGCGCGGGCAAAGCCGACGCGCTGGCGCATGCCGCCCGACAATTCACGCGGGTAAGCCGACTCGAAACCGTCTAGGCCGATGAGGTCGATCGCCGAAAGTGCGCGGCGCCGGCTTTCCCTGGTCGGGACGCTGAGGGCCTCGAGGCCGGCTTCGACATTCTGCAGAACCGTAAGCCATGGGAAGAGCGCGAAGGTCTGGAATACCATCGCGATCCCTTCCGCGGGGCCGTTGACTGGGCGGCCGCGATAGACCACCTCGCCCCCGCTGGGCCTGATGAGACCGGCGATGATGCGCAAGAGTGTCGATTTGCCGGAGCCGGAGCGGCCGAGGAGCCCGACAATCTCGGCGGCTCGCAGCGAAAGATCAACATCCGCCAGAACCCGCACCTGACCGGACCCCCGCGCGAAACCACGGCTCACATCGCGCACGGTGAGGATCGGCTCGGCGATTGTCACTTCGCTGAGGGTTTCGGTTGCGACCATTGCGGTTTCTCAATCGAGGCGCAGCCGCTCTTCCGCATAGGCGTAGAGCGGCCGCCAGAGCAGGCGATTGAACAGCGTTACCAGCAGCGACATGACAGCGATGCCGAGCACGATCTTCGGATAATTACCCGCAGCAGTATTCTCGGCGATATAGGCTCCAAGGCCGCGCGCCGTAATCTTCGTGTCGCCCCAGGACACCGCTTCCGCGACGATGCTGGCATTCCACGCGCCGCCCGCCGCGGTAATCGCGCCGGTGACAAAATATGGAAAAATTCCCGGCAACATGACCTGGCGCCACCATTGCCAACCACGCATGCGAAAATTGGTCGCCGCTTCGCGGAAATCGTTGGGATAGGCCATCGCGCCGGCGATGACATTGAACAGGATATACCACTGGGTTCCGAGAATGATCAGCGGGCTGAGCCAAATGTCCGGGTTCAGATCGAAATGGACGATTGCCACGACGAACACCGGAAACAAGAGATTGGCAGGGAAAGCCGCGAGGAACTGAGCCAGCGGCTGGATCTTCTCAGCGAGGTGCGGCCGCAAGCCGATCTCGACGCCGATCGGCACCCAAATCAAGGAGGCGACGGCTATCAGCGTAACCACGCGAGTCAAGGTGAAAAGGCTGAGCTTCAAGACGTCGAGGACATCGTCCCAACCTGCCCCCGAGGCGACATAATCGATTATCTTCCATGCCGCGAAGGCGGCGACCGCGGCGACGATGGTGAACCAAACGGCGTCCATTGCCACCGAGCGGGATTGGCGGACCCTCGCCGTGCTATCGCGCAACGGCGCCAAGCGCCATCGCGAAAGGTGACGCAGAAACAGGCTCGCTGGAGTTGTCACCGTTCCAAAGAGGCGGCTGCGCTGCAGCAAATCGAGGAACCAGGAACTCGGCGCGGCCTGGGCGCCAGTCTGCTCGAAGCGGAACTTGTCGGCCCAGGCGACCAGCGGTCGAAACATCAGCTGGTCGTAGAGAATGATAACGACGGTCATCGTCAGCACTACCAAGCCGACGGCAGTCAGATTCTTGTCCGCGGTCGCCTGGGCCAAATAGGCGCCGATCCCAGGTAATGTGATCGTCTTGTCACCGACCGTGATCGCCTCGCTCGCCACGACAAAGAACCACCCGCCGGACATACTCATCATCATATTCCAGATGAGGCCCGGCATCGCAAACGGCACTTCGAGACGGCAGAAGCGCTGCCACGCCGAGAAACGAAAACTGTGCGACGCTTCGTCGAGGTCGCGAGGCACGGTACGCAAAGATTGGTAGAAGCTGAACGTCATGTTCCAGGCTTGGCTCGTAAAGATCGCGAAAATCGCCGCAGCCTCGGCGCCGGCTACACGGCCGGGAAATAGGGACGTGAAGAAAACGACGGTGAAGGAAATGTAGCCCAGCACCGGCACTGATTGGAGAATGTCGAGCAGCGGGACGAGCACGAGTTCGGCGCGCCGGTTCTTTGCGGCGAGCGTGCCATAGGTGATGGTGAAGACCAATGACGCAATCATCGCCGCCAGCATCCGCAGGGTCGTGCGCAGCGCGTATTCTGGTAAGTTGATCGGATCGAGCGAGACAACCGGCTCTTTTAGTGCCGAGAGCGGCGCTAAAGTTTCGTGAGCGCCTTTCCCGACGAGCAGCAACAACCCAAACACCAATGGAAAGGCAATAACGTCCCAGCGGTTCGGGATCAGACCCCGTGCGGTCAGGCTTGCATAGCTGATAGCACTTTCCCGCACCCGCGGTCTCCTTCGAGCCGCGCACTGGCAGCACGGGGCATCGCAATAGTCAAGTCGGGATCCGTACCTGTCACAGAACTGTAAAATTAACGAGCCATAATCTTGAGGCTTGCCGGAAGAGGGGGACCAGAAAACATGGCTGACGTCGCACTGCAGGCACAAGCGGCGGCTGGTGCTATTGGCGTTCGCCCGAGGCTCGATCGCGGGGTCAATCCGGGCACCGCGATATTTTTTCTGCTGCTGCTCGCGGCCGGGGTTTTCTTCGTGGCGTACAGCCTTTACTCGGACGTCGCGGCCAGTGGCTCAAGAACCACGACCATTTTACCTTATCTGCTACTTTTCGTGGCGTTACTGATTGCCCTCGGCTTCGAATTCGTCAATGGGTTCCATGACACGGCGAATGCCGTCGCAACAGTGATTTATACACACTCGCTGCCTGCGGAAATCGCAGTCGTGTGGTCGGGGAGCTTCAATTTCCTCGGGGTTCTATTGTCGAGTGGCGCCGTGGCCTTCGGCATCATCTCGCTGTTGCCGGTCGAACTGATCCTGCAGGTTGGCAGCTCCGCCGGGTTTGCGATGGTGTTCGCACTCTTGATCGCCGCGATCATATGGAATCTCGGCACCTGGTATCTCGGTCTCCCGGCTTCGAGCTCGCACACCTTGATCGGCTCGATCATTGGCGTAGGCATCGCCAATGCTCTGATGCATGGGCAGGACGGGACCTCAGGGGTCGACTGGGCACAAGCCACCAATGTCGGTAAAGCGCTATTGTTCTCACCCGTCGTCGGGTTCGTACTCTCGGCGATATTGTTGCTCGTCATGAAAGTGCTCATCCGGCAACCCGAATTGTACCGCTCGCCGGAGACGGATAAGCCGCCGGCTTGGTGGATCCGTGGCCTCTTGATCTTCACCTGCACAGGCGTCAGCTTCGCTCACGGCTCCAACGACGGGCAAAAGGGAATGGGGCTGATCATGCTAATCCTGATCGGCACCGTGCCGACCGCCTTCGCCTTGAACCGCGCTCTCCCCGACGTCGCGATGGCACAGTTCTCGGCCAACTCGGCGGCAGCCTCGAAAATCGTCGCGGAAAAAGCCGCCGGGTATAATGTGCTCGGCGATCCGCGGCCGGCGGTGATGGAGTATGTCGCGCATCACCATCTCAGCGAGGGAACTTATCCGTCGCTTGCCGTGCTGATCCAGGACATCGACAAACAGGTCAAGCAATACGGTTCGTTATCCAAAATCCCCGCCGAAGCCGTCGGAAATACCCGCAACGATATGTATCTCGCCGACGAAGCTCTGCGCAATCTGATGAAGGATAAGGATAGCGAGCTGTCGACGGCAGAAGTCGCGACCTTGAACGCCTACAAGCAGTCGCTCGACACCTCCACGAAATTCATCCCGATTTGGGTCAAGATCGCGGTGGCGATCGCGCTAGGCCTCGGCACGATGGTCGGGTGGAAGCGGATTGTCATTACGGTCGGCGAGAAAATAGGCAAGACGCATTTGACCTATGGCCAAGGAGCCGCTGCAGAACTGGTCGCGGCGGGCACGATTGCCGCGGCCGACATGTATGGTCTGCCAGTCTCGACCACCCATATCCTGTCCTCGGGTGTCGCCGGAACGATGGCGGCCAACGGGTCGGGCCTCCAGCTGTCGACGATCCGCAACATAGTGCTGGCATGGGTTTTGACCTTGCCGATGGCGATGATGCTTTCTGCGGGTCTCTATTTGCTGTTCGTCCACCTGTTCTGAGGCTGCCGAAATGCGTGCGATCGATGTCATGGTGCGCGATGTCGTCACCGTCGGCCCCGATACAGCGGTGACGGAGGCGATCAAACTCCTGGCCGAACACGACGTCAGCGCTCTTCCCGTTGTTGACCAGGCCGGTAATTTGGTTGGCGTGCTCAGCGAGGCGGACCTAATCCATCGCGCCGAAATCGGCACCGAAAAGCATCGGCCCTGGTGGCTGGAGGCAGTGACCGGTGCCAGCACGCTCGCCGAGGAATTCGCCAAATCCCATGGGAAGAAGGTCGGCGAGGTCATGACCGATGGTGTCATTTCGGTTACCGAGGAGACCCCGCTGTCGGACATTGCTGCCCTCTTCGAGCGCAAGCGGATCAAACGTGTGCCGGTCGTCAAAGATGGCAAACTCGTCGGCATCGTCAGCCGGTCGAATCTGATCCAGGCGCTCGCTTCGGTGGTCGGACGCATCGACGAGCACGACGAGACGGACCGGCAAATCCGGCTTGAGTTGCTGGCTCGACTCAGAGACCAACCGTGGACCGGTTATGGCGAGCGAAACATTACAATTGGCAACCGTGTCGTGCATCTGTGGGGGCTCGTCGGCTCGGAGGCGGAACGAAAGGCCTTGCTGGCGCTTGCCGAAAGCGTGCCTGGCGTCTTGCGGGTTTCCGACGAAATGATCGCGGCCTATTAGGCGGCGCGTGCCCGCGGAACGGGAACCTCAGTCTGCTACCTGAGGAGCGGTAAGGGGCAGATATGGCTCAGTTGGCAATAGATCGGACGGGCGATCAGGCGATCTCGGAAGCAGCGCCCTTGCCGCCCGCTCAACGCTACATCAATCGTGAGCTGTCCTGGCTCGCCTTCAACGAGCGGGTTCTCGAAGAAGCTAGTAATCCAGGCCATCCGCTCCTCGAGCGGGTGCGGTTCTTGTCGATCTCCGACAGCAATCTCGACGAATTCTACATGGTGCGTGTCGCCGGTCTGAAAGAATTGGCGGCCAGCCACGTCTCCGTTAAGAGCGAAGATGGGTTGACGCCGGAGCGGCAGCTTACTGCAATTGCGGAAGCGGCCGGGCATCTTGTCGATCGGCAGCAGCGATGCTGGGCAGATCTGCAAAAGCGCCTACGCGCCGAAGGTATCTCAATCCCAGATCATGACTCACTGACGAGCAACGAACGGGCTTGGTTGCGCCAGCTGTTAGTCGATCGGCTGCTTCCGGTCCTGACCCCGATCGCGATTGACCCGGCGCATCCGTTTCCGTTCATCCCCAATCGTGCCTTGGCAATGGTTGTCGAGCTTCGTCGTGACGACGGGTCACAGATCAATGCTCTGGTTCTCGTTCCTGAACGGGTCGAGCGATTGATCCGGCTCCCCGGCGAGCGCGGCCGCTTTGTCCTCATTGAGGATGTCTTGCTTGCCGTCGGCTTGTCGGAGTTGTTTCCCGGCATGACGCCGCTCGGCTACGGCGTGTTCCGAGCATTGCGCGACAGCGACATCGAGATCGAGGAGAAGGCGCAAGATCTGGTTGCGATGTTCGAGTCCGCGCTCAAACGACGCCGACGCGGCCAGATTATCAGGCTGACATTTTCAGGAGGCACGCCGGATCGCCTGCGCGATTTTGTTGTCGGGGAGACCGGCACCCAACTCCAGGATGTCGTCGTTGTCGACGGCATGGTGGCCCTTTCGGATGTACGCCAACTCATCACACCAGAGCGGCCTGACCTGTTGTTCCCGCCATTTACTGCCCGCTTCCCCGAACGGATAAAGGATTACGGTGGCGATTGTTTTGCCGCGATCCGGGCGAAGGATATTGTTGTCCACCATCCTTACGAATCCTTCGACGTAGTGGTTCAGTTCATCCGACAGGCGGCGGACGATCCCAACGTCATCGCGATCAAGCAAACGCTCTACCGGACTTCGGAAGACTCACCGATTGTCTCTGCCCTCGTCGACGCCGCAGAGTCCGGCAAGTCCGTGACCGCCTTGGTCGAGTTGAAGGCCCGCTTCGACGAGGAGCGCAATATCCGTTGGGCCCGGCGGCTGGAGCAAGCTGGCGCGCAAGTCATCTTCGGCTTTGTCGATTTGAAAACCCACGCCAAAATTTCGCTCGTTGCGCGACGGGAAGGCGAAATCCTACGTTCCTATGTGCATTTTGGGACCGGCAATTATCACCCGGTGACCGCCAAGATCTACACCGACCTCTCATACTTCACCGCTGATCCGACGTTGTGCCGTGATGCAGCAAGAGTATTCAATTTCATCACTGGTTATGCTTACCCGGCCAACCTCGAAAAGCTGTCGATCTCGCCGTACGGGATCAGGACGCGACTGCTGGAGCTGATCGAGGCCGAGATTGCACACGCCGAGGCGGGTCGACCAGCGACGATCTGGGCTAAGCTCAACGCGCTCGTCGATGTCGGCATGATTGACGCGCTGTATCGCGCTTCTCAGGCCGGGGTCTCGATCTCGCTTATCATCCGTGGCATGTGCTCGCTGCGCCCGGGGGTCGCGGGGCTCTCGGAAAACATTACGGTGAAGAGCATTATCGGACGGTTTCTCGAGCACGCCAGGATCGTCTGCTTCGGTGCTGGGCATGGGCTTCCGTCGCCGGAGGCCAGCGTGTTCATCTCGTCGGCTGATTGGATGCCGCGAAACCTCGACGGCCGAGTAGAGGCTTTGGTGCCGATTGACAACCCGACTGTGCACCAGCAGATCCTTGACCAGATCATCGAGGCCAATCTTCACGACGATGCCCAAAGCTGGAGCCTGCAGGCCAACGGATCATGGCGGCGTCTCATTCCAGGCGAGAAGCCGAAGAGCGCACACATCTATTTTATGACCAATCCGAGCCTGTCGGGCCGTGGCAGCGCGCTGCACGGACACGGCGTGCATAACCATCGTTTGCGTATCTTTGACTGAGGTTCTCGACGTCGTCGGCCTCGAACGCGCAGATCTCCTGGGCGAGCGTGGGTTGTCGATTGTGCCCTGTACCGATGGACGGCGAGTGCGCGACGTCGCCGTCGATGAGACGGGGGGATTCGTCAGCCAACCGGGCAGCGTTGTTTGGCTCGGGTTGCACGAGCTTGACGAACAGCTGCTCACAACCGTCAAGACGCAGTTCGGTCTTCGCGAGCCGATAGTCGAGGACGCAAATCGGGCACACCAGCGCGCGAAACTGGAAACCTATGAAGACAAGCCTCCTGCTTTCCGCGGCGCGACAGAACGAGGTCGTGAAAAAGCTCGCCAGCTGGGGCGCAATCCTTGCCGTCCCAGCGGGAATTGCTGGTATCTAATGGGATGAATTTCAAGAACATGCCTGAGCTGGAATGGTCACTCGGGTATCCCTGCAGCGTTATTGCTGATGATGACGATTTGCGTTATCCTTTATTATCTGTTCCGGAGAATTGATCGGCTCTAAATCGGCTGTCCCGAACATGCTCAGCAACAGGAGATCGTCCCTTCGCCTCTGGTTCGACCGAGCTGCGTTCGTCGCGACGCTCGCTCCCCTCGCGTGCGTCTGGCCATTCGCGTCGGTTAGTGGTGCGACCCCCATCACATTGAAGGTGGAAGCGCTCGCTGGGCTGCCGGGCTTGCACCAGTCTGCCTTGTCGCGCTTCGCTGCAACGCACATGACCGATGCCGGGCTCGCCGACTGGCGTTTCGAGCCGGCAGAAGGGGATAGCGCGGCGCCCAATCGCGTCGAATGGACATTCAGATTGAATCCCTATGCCGGAGGGGAAGTGCGCAATTTTGTGCACACCTTGGTTTATGAACAACGGCTGGGAGTCCATCGTCCAATCACGATCGAGGCGCGGCTCTATTTGAACGGCGAGTATCAGACGCTCGTCGAACAGCAAGCGATGGTGCAAGGCGGTCCTGAGGATGCTGACCTCGCCACTGCAATCGCGGGTGCCACGCAAAATCTGCTCGGCCCTAAAGGGGCTTATCGCGCAATAGACACTGGGAGGCCGCCTGTTTCACGAGCGCGATAGCTCAGGTGCGCCTGCTATCTCTATTGGCCTCTGATGTTCGTTTGGACTGGCCTTCCTGCACTAACGATCGCCGGCGTGATTATGCTCGGAGCTGCCGGCGAACCTGCGGCGGCAGACGAAGGTCTCTTCGAACAAGATAGGCTCACCGGCGACTGGGGCGGGGCACGCAAACAGTGGCAAGATGCGGGCATTGATTTCGGCATCAATGACACCGCGGAAACGCTGTCCAACCTCACTGGTGGCGTAAGGCAGCTGACGATCTACCAGGGTCTGCTCGACGTATCTCTTACTCTCGATCTCGAGAAGCTGGCTAAATGGCCCGGAGCGAGTTTTTACATCGACGGGTATCAGATCAGCGGGCGCGGCTTGTCGAAGAACGCGATCGGCAACCTGCTGACGGTCAGCAGTATCGAGGCACTGCCCTCGACGCGTCTTCATGATTTATGGCTGCAGCAGGAGTTCCTCGATCGCCAAGCTTCTCTGCGCGTCGGTCAGATCGCCCTCGATGACGAATTTTACATCAGCCAATACTCGGCAGGCTTCGTCAACTCGACATTCGGCTGTCCGGACATTTGGTCGACCGACCTGCCGAGCGGGGGACCCTGTTACCCATTCGCGACACCGGGGGCGCGATTTCGGGTCGCGCCGATCAGCGGTCTGACCATATCTGCAGCGGCCTTCAACGGCAATCCGGCGCCGCCGGGACCGGGTGATCCGCAGGTCCGCAACTCGGGCGGCGTCAACTTTCTGATCGGTGAGGGTGGCTTCCTGCCGATTGCCGAGCTTGCTTACGCTTTTGATGAAGAGCCGATCTCTTCTACCCGATTGAGCGATGTCAAACTTGGCGCTTGGTACCATACGGCGGATTTTCCCGATCTGCGTCGTGATACCCTGGGACGCTCGCTCGCAGACCCCTCCAGCACCGGTCTCGCCGCCACGCACGGCAGCAATTTCGGAGCGTATTTTGTGCTGGATAAGATGTTGTGGCGTCGCCCCGATACGGCGAGCCAAGGTCTCGCAGCCTTTCTGCGCATCGGCTACGCGCCGCCCGACCGCAATTTGATCAGCCTCGAGATCGATGCCGGCCTTACCTTCAAGGGTCTCCTGCCGGGCCGCGAGCTCGATATTCTGGGCGTTGGGACAAGCTTTGGACGGATCGGCTATGCCCGCCACTTAGACCAGGACGAGGTTCAGTTTACCGGCATCCAACGCCCGGTCCGTGATTACGAGGCGGTGGTCGAAATCACCTACGAAGCGCGAATTGCGCCATGGTTCCTGCTGCAGCCGGATCTACAGCTAGTCTTCCGTCCCGGCGGTTATACATCCGCGCCTCCGCCCGCTCCGATAGGACAGCCGATCCCCAATGCATTGGTCATCGGCATTCGATCCGGTATTACTTTCTGAAGCGTTGCCGGACCGAAAACGCCTCATGACAGAGACACCCGATCGAGGCGTGGCTTCCGACGCCGAAAAGCAGATCGCGGCATCCTTGAACGGGCAACTGCCTACTCAGCAGATGTTCCTGACGCTTCGCTATTATGCTGGCGATGAGAGATTTTGAATAACCACTTGACCTATGCGGTTCTTTGCCAAGCGACGTTATAGGAGCACGCTCCAGTGACTCGACCATGTAATACATGAGTTGTCGAATCAAAATCGCCGTCAAAATCTTCATCCACCGGTACTTCTTTGATCTGCCCGCTTATCGTTGCACCGTAGCCGCTGCTCATCTTCACGTGGCCTTGCGGCGTCACATATCCTGCGAAGTGTACGCCCATTGCTTCGAACTGGGCGAGACCATCGGTAACGGTCATAGGAGGAAATTCATTTCCTGTATAACTCTGACATTTCAGTGTGGCGCTGCCGCCCATGATCGGCAGAGTGTTGTTCTTACTGTTATTCTGTACCGAAATATCGCGATATTTTCCGTCGAACGCGTTCGTTGTATTCTCGGCTGATCCAGCCACATGGGTTGGTCCTGCGCTCGGATCTGCTCCCAGCCATTGCTGAGAGTTGCCAGTGCACGCGGACAGTACCACCAGCGAAAGGCCGATCAAGACAGAGTGCTTCATTTAATCCTCCATCGCAGAGGTCCTGCAATATACGAAAATGTCGAGTGGAACACAGATGACAGTTTTGTGAAATTTGTGTAGGTTACCTGACGGTTGCGGTGTCCCCGTCCCCGCAGATAGGCAGCCGAATTCCATCTTTTTTGCTGTTGATGGACCGAGGGCGAGCCATGACAGATCCGGATCTCATCACGCTGCTTCGCCAAGGAGCCGACGCCTGGAATTCCTGGCGGGAAGCGAATCCAATGATCCGCCCGGTCCTCCGCGCGATGAACCTAAATGGCTCGAACCTCGCGGGGATATCACTGCGGGGTGCGGATCTTGCGAACGCGAACCTCAGCCGGGCCAACCTCAGTCACGCCGCACTCGACGGTGCTGACCTCAGGGTCGCCGATCTCAGTGGCGCAAACTTGAGCCGTGCTAATCTCGCCGGAACGACTCTCAGCGACGCAAACCTGAGCCGGGCAAACCTCACCGAGGCTAATCTCGGCGCGACCGATTTGAGCGATGCGAATCTCAGCTTGGCGAACTTGACTGGAGCCAGTCTCGCGCGAGCCAATCTCAGCAGGGCGAGCCTCAGCGGAGCGCTCCTCAGGGGCGCCAATCTCAGCGAGGCAGGTTTCGACAACGCAAACCTCAGCGGGGCCGATCTCACTAGAGCCTATCTGAGCGGCGCAGCGCTCAATGACGCGAACCTGCGCGGTGGCGACCTGAGTGGGGCGATTTTATTGGGGGCCAACCTCAACCGCGCAAATCTCAGCCTCGCCGACTTCACCGGTGCAAACCTCAGCGGTGCGGATTTCCGCGAAACGGACCTCAGCGGCGCAACTCTGAACCGGGCGAATTTCAGCCACGCAAATTTGGCTAATGCGCAGCTGACTGACGTGCGCTGGCAGCTTCGTAGGATGCGCGGCTGTCACCTCGGCGTCCGCGGTCTCGACTCTTGCTTTGGCAACGCCCTCTTCAAGCGCGCTGCCGCTGACCAGGAGTTTCTCGACACGCTGGAGGCGCATTTGAAGGGAACTCGCCGCATGGTTCTGTTCCGAGCGTGGGGGCTGATCGATTACGGCCGCAGCCTGCTCCGCGTCGCGGCAATTTCGTTCGGCCTGGCGGCCGCCTATGGGGCGGTTTATCGTACTTTTCCCAATATCCTCGATTACAAAGATAGCGCCAAAACCTGGTTCACGCCGTACTATTTCTCGATTGTCACTTACACGACGCTCGGCTTCGGAGATGTGAAGCCCGCAACCCTAGTCGGAGAGATCATTGTAAGCAGCGAGGTCATTCTCGGGTACACGACACTCGGTTTGCTTCTCTCCGTCCTGGCGCAAAGTATTGCGCGCCGCAGCTGAATGCTACGAGGCGAGAATCACGTCAGCTGCCTTCTCCGCGACCATGTAGACGGCGCTGACGATAAAAAACCCTGGGATGCGCGGAAAGACCGACGCATCGACCACGCGGAGCCCTTCCGTGCCATGCACGCGGAAATGGCTGTCGACCACTCCGCCACTCTCGCGTGGCCCGATAGGGCAAGTGCAGGAGGCGTGGTGACCCCACGCGTTCGTCCGGACGTAATCCTTCAGCTCGTCATCGCTTTGTCGCGCGTCGCCGGGCAGTTCCTCCTCGGCTATGAGCCCCTCGGCTTTCAGCTTTGCCGTCAGTTTCCGCGCAAAGCGGATGCCCGCGACAACCGAGTCGAGGTCCTCGCCCGTAGTATCGTTACCCTCCTCGAAATAGTTGAAATCAATCAGCGGCGGGTCTCGCGGGTCATTCGAACGCAGCACGACCTCACCGGCGCGGTTCTGGGTGTGTGCCTTCAGGATCGCCCAGGTCAGATAATTAGGCTTGGTTACAGCGAGTGACGAGTAGCCGGGAAAAATATCCGCCGAAGAGGCCGACCAGCGCAAAACAGAAGAGGTCCGGGAGCGGACGCTCGGGCCGGGACTTGAGGATCGCCGCGAGCACCGCGCCATTGCTGGTGTAGAGCCCCTCGCGCTTGTCAGCCCATTGCCGGTAGGCCGCGTCGTCGCGGCTGAAGGTTACGCCTTCGAGGATGTTCCAGCGCTCGAAATTCATGCGGTTGACGACGCCGACCTCGTAGCGGTCCTGCAGATTCTTGCCGACCCCCGGCAGTTCGACCCGCATGGGAATGCCGAGCGGTTCCAGCACCGCGCGGGGGCCGATTCCCGACAGCATCAACAACTGCGGAGTATTGAATGCGCCGCCGCACAGTATTACCTCGCGCGCAGCCTGCGCCTGGCGCAGCTCACCGGTTGTGGTCGCAGGCCGACCGTGAGCGCGGTAGAGACGTTCGCCTTTGAGGCATTCGACGCCAGTCGCCCGGTTTTGGTCGTCAAAGAGCACCCGGGTCACCAGCGCATCGAGTTCGACTCTCAAGCGATCCGGATATTTTTGCGCAGCCTCCAGTACCCTCTCGCGCGCGCCGGTGCGAGCGTGATTCCGCGTCGCGAGCGGCGTATAGCGGACACCGACGGCATTCTCGGTGACGAGCCGCCAGTCATTCGGATCGGCCTTGCCTTCGACGAGATCGATCAGGCGATCGATCGGCTGCCCGATGTCGTTGAACGCCTCGGACGCCGAGTCGAGTAGCACCTGTACCAGCCCGAAGTCTCGTACCGCGGCCGCAGGGGCGGCTTTTTCAACATGCAGCCAGCCGTGCCAGCCATGGCGCGACGGGTTCGGGCCCGCCAGCGCCAGTACGCGCTCCAGTGGCCGGTGCTGGCAGTTTTCCACTCTCATGAAATATTGGCGCATCGCGTCGGCATTCCACGATGAGTCCCCGGTGAGCTGCGCGATCCCGTCCCAATCCGCATTGTGCGGGTAAACCAGGATCATCGCATTGTGGGCGGTACAGCCACCCAGGGTTCCCGCCCGCGGGTAAAGAATCCCGTTTACCGGAATCCCGTGATAATCGCGTCGGTATTTCGGATCCTTTTGCTGCATTTCGTCCGAGGCATAGTGCCGGACGAAGAAGTCCCATCGCATCGCGTCGTTCTCGCTGGCAAAGCCATGGAACGCGGGCACGTCATAATCGTCCGGCAAGCGGTTGACGGCGGGTTGATCGTCATTGCTGCCCGACAGCTGACGCGGATCGCCGCCGGCTTCCAGCAACAGCACGGTGCGCCCGGCTTCGGCCAGCCGCGCCGCGAGGGTTCCGCCGCCGGCGCCAGAACCGACGACAATATATTCGAATTGGTCAGCACTATTCATCACACTCGTCCTATTTCTCTTCGTCATTTCTAGGCATAACCGGCAATTCATTTGACCGCCCGCACTCTGGGCGGCTTCGCAGATGCCCGAGTCAAGCGCCGGCTTGACGGGCATCCACGCAGGTTGCCAGTGCCGCCAATCTACCTTCGCTGTTTTTCGCTGTTATGGTGGGAAATTTACAGCGAGCGGCTCCGCATTTTTAGCGGAAATCCTGGGCTTTTGCAGCTTGGACAATAGAAATAACAGCGGGGCGCCCGCTGTTTTGTCGCTGTTTTTTGCTGTTCTTTTTGCCGAAAACAGCGAGCTCGGGAATCCCATGCCGCTACAAATCCGCTCATTGGTCCGCTCGATCATCCGTCGAACCATAGCAATATCACGAAAGCATCGTTTTGTCAATTTAATAACACCTGATTTCGCATCTCCAGAGCCTCGATT